>JGI25153J46596_10002542_pt1 | contig 10456 bp, 11 predicted proteins | sample AraplaMF_Col_mMF_FD_46596 | JGI IMG/M metagenome (IMG submission 46596)
CTATGGCTCGCGGCCTGCTTTTATCTGACGCCAGCATCGGCCGATCCGCTTCCCTGCGATGACGGCATCAAGACGGCCTTTCGCCCGGACGCCGCAACCACTGTCATCGCGGTGCGGCAGGTGAAGAAGGGCGAGGAGCTGAAAGCGCCGGATGCGTCGCAGCCGGTGACGGCGGCGGCCGATCTGTGTCTGGTCAAATTGCTGGTCGGCCCCGGCGCCACGGCGGAAAAGGACAAGGACGCGCGCTCCTGGTCCGAGGGCATCGGCATCGAGGTCTGGCTGCCGGCGCATACCAATTGGAACGAGCGCGTCCGCAACTATGGCGGCGGCGGATGGGTCGGCGGCGGCCATCGCTACGCCGACAAGATCGGCAGCAAGGTGCCGGCGATCGTCAATGCCAATATCGGCTACGCCTCGGGTACGACGGATGCCGGCCAGCCCTGGTATCAGGACGGCTCGTTCGCATTCCTGTCCGACGGCAAGATCAACGTCGAGGCGCTTCGCGATTTCTCGGTGCGCGCCATGGTGGAGCAGGCGGTCAAGACCAAGGCGCTGGTCAATCTCTATTACGGCAGGGCGCCGAAATTCAGCTACTACGACGGCCATTCGCAGGGCGGCCGCCAGGGCATGAAGCTCGTGCAGGAGCACCCCGAGCTCTATGACGGCTACATGATCGCGCAGCCGGCGCTGAACATCGCCAAATTCGGCACCGCGGGCTTCTATCCCCAGATCGTGATGAAGACCGAGCTCGGCTTCACCTCGGCCGACAAGCCGAAAGCCGCGGCCTTCGCCGCCAAGATCGCCGCCGCCAACAAGCGCGCGGTCGCGGCCTGCGACAAGGCCGGACTCGGCTTCCTGCTCGATCCCTTTGCCTGCGACTACAATCCCGCGCGCGATGCGGACCTCTTGTGCGCGGGCGAAGCGAGTGAGGGCGTCGCAGGCAACAACAGCGACGCCGCGGCCTGCATGAGCCTCAAGGAAGCGAACGCGCTGAACCGGATCTGGTACGGCGCCACCAGCGACGGCAGTTTTGATGTCAGCCAGAGCGCCGATGCACGATCCGGCAAATCGCTCGGCAAGAACCAGCTCTGGTGGACGTTCACCAAGAGCACCGCCATCGGCAATCTGATCACCAGCGCGTCCTCCTATGGCGTCGCGCTGGCGCTGCAGGATGTCAGCTACGCGTCCGATGCCAGCACCTCCTCGGGCGAGCCGATCGCGAACGCCTCGACCAACGTGCGCAACAAATGGCTGGAGCTGGATTACGCCGGGCTCGCCGACGCCGTGAACAAGGCGGTCGCGTTGCAGCCGACGCTGTTCAGCGACCTGATTACGGATAAACCCGACCTCGGCAAGCTGCGCGATCTCGGGCCGCAAGGTGATCGTCTACACCGGCCTCGTCGACGACGCGATCCCGCCGGCCGGCAACATCAATTATCACGAGCGCGTGGTGGCGGCGATGGGCGGCGACGCCGAAGTGCAGAAGTTCTTGCGGATGTATCTGCTGCCAGGCTCGGCGCACTCGTCGCAGGGGCGGGCCTATACGGTCGGCGGCAAGAACGACAGTGTGCCGCTGCCAAAGCTGCCGGGGAATGCCAACCAGACGCCGACGCGCGAGCAGGATCAGTTCTTCACGGCGCTGGTGGATTGGGTCGAGAAGGGCACGGCGCCCGGCGAAATCCTGCTGACCTCGCGCGACAACAGCCTCAGTTATCCCGTCTGCGTCTATCCGCAGCGAACGACATGGAATGGCGGCGATGCCAGGCAGGCGTCGAGCTATGGCTGCAAGTAGGCCGGTCGGTTAGGATCGTGCTGTCGCCAGGCGCCAGCACCGGAAACGAACATGATCGAGCCGAAGGAAGCCGCCGGCAAAGCGCGGGAAGTGCTGGGGCTGCTCGGCTTCCTGCTGGTCGCCACCGCCCAGGTCTCCAACATGATCCTGGCGCGCGGCGTGGCCGGGAGCGTGCCGCCGTTCTCGATTGCGTTCTTTCGCTGGAGCATCGTGGCGCTCGGCCTCCTGCCGGCCGTCGTGCTGGCACTGCGGGAAAAGCCCGGCCTGCTGCGGGGGCAGACGCTCGGCATCGTGGTCGCCGGCTTTCTCGGCATGTTCGTCTGCGGCGGCCCGGTCTATCTCGCCGGCGTCACGACCTCGGCGATCAATCTCTCGCTGATTATGTCGCTGGCGCCGCTCGCCGTGCTGCTGTTCTCGTTCGTATCGGGCCAGGAACGCATTCATCGCAGCCAGATCATCGGCATGCTGCTGTCGCTGGCCGGCGCCGGCTTGATCATCACCAAGGGACAGGCGGCGATTGGCGCGGGCGTGGTGACCGGCGACCTGCTGGCGCTGATGGCGATGCTGGGCTGGGCGGGCTACACGCTGCTGCAGAACCGTGTCGGCAGCGGCGTGAGCTTTCTGGCGCGGATCGGCCTGTTCGCGGCCGCCGGCGCGATGTTCTCGCTGCCCTTTGCCATCCATGAAATGTGGTCGATGCCATCGGCCGCGTTCAGCGGCCGGGCGGCGCTGGTCTATCTCTTTGCCGGGCTGGTCCCCGGGCTGTTTGCCTATTCGGCCTATGCCCGGCTCGGCGCGAAATTCGGCGCGGTCTCGACGTCGCTTAGCCTCTATCTCGGGCCGATCGTCAGCGCGGTGCTGTCGATCGCCTTTCTCGGGGAGGCGCCGACCATCATCCATCTGATCGGCGGCGCGCTGTCGCTCGGCGGCATGTGGCTGAGCCTGCAGGCCAAGCAGAGCGGGACGAAATAGCCTATCCTTGCTAGTCGTCATGCCCGGGCTTGTCCCGGGCATCCACGTTCTTTCGTCCACGTCGTGAGAAAGAACGTGGATGGCCGGGATGAGCCCGGCCATGACGTGGAGAGGTCAGTATTTCACTTACTCGATCACCGCATGGTCAGGCGCGGCCGACTGCGCGCGGAGCGTCGCCTTGGTCGAGCCGATCATGATGGCGAGCGGGATGGCGCAGGCGGTGAAGATCATCACGAGCTGGTAGTCGTACGAGAACGCGATGATCTGCGCCTGTATCTTGACCATCATGTCCGCCATGGCGCGGCCCTTGTCGGTGGCGAGATCGATCATGTCGCGCACGACAGGCATCTGCAGGGCGTGGTTGAACGGGTTGATGTGCTCCGACAGCACCGCGTAGCTATAGCGCGTGCCCTGCGTCAGTTGCGAGATGACCAGGGATATCCCGATCGAACTGGCGACGTTGCGCATCAGGGTCAGCATCGAGGTGCCGTCGGTGCGCAGGTGATTAGGCAGCGTCAGGAACGCCACGGTGGAAAGCGGCACGAACACCAGGCCAAAGCCAAAGCCCTGGAGCACGCTGATGACCACGATCTCGGTCACGCCGGTCTGGTCGGTCCAGCCGGTCATGTAGAACAGCGACAGGCAGGTGATGCCGAGGCCGGAGATGATCAGCGTCCGCGCCTCGATATGGCGCATCAGGCGGCCGACCAGCATCATCGCCACGAACGTGCCGCAGCCGCGGCTCGCCAGCAAAAGGCCCGCCGTGATGATGGGGTAGCCGATCACGTTCTGCAGGAACGGCGAGGAAAGCGCCATGGTGGAAAACAGCACCAGGCCCATGACAGCCATGAACACGCAGCCGCCGACGAAATTCTTGTCCTTGAACAGCGCGAACTGGATGAACGGCCGGTCGGTCGTCAGCGAGTGCGCCAGGAAGTAATAGAAGCCGATGCCGGCGACGATGAACTCGGCGATGATCTCGTTGGACTCCAGCCAGCCGAGCTGCTCGCCGCGGTCGAGCGCGAGCTGCAGCGCGCCGATCCCCACCGCCAGCGCCGTGAAGCCGAACCAGTCGAAGCGCAGCGCGAGGTCCTTCTTGGTCTCATCCATGAAGATCACGAGGCCGAGCACGGTGATGACGCCGAACGGCAGATTGACGAAGAACACCCAGTGCCAGGAATAGGTCTCGGTCAGCCAGGCGCCGAGCGACGGGCCCATGATTGGCCCCATCATCACGCCCATGCCCCAGATCGCCATCGCCTTGGCGCGCTCATGCAGCGCGTAGGAATCGAGCATCACGGCCTGCGACAGCGGCACCAGCGCCGCGCCGAACACGCCCTGCAGCAGGCGGAACACCACCATCTGGGTGATGTCCTGCGCCAGCCCGCACATCACGGACGCGATGGTAAAGCCGGCCGAGCAGATGATGAAGATGCGCTTGCGGCCGAAGCGGTTGGCGATCCACCCGACCGGCGCGGTCATGATCGCGGCGGCGACGATATAGGAGGTCAGCACCCAGTTGATCTGGTCCTGCGAGGCCGACAGCGTGCCCTGCATGTAGGGCAGCGCGACATTGGCGATCGTGGTGTCCAGCGCCTGCATGATCGTCGCCGTCATGGCGCAGATCGTCACCATGTTCCGGCGCAGGCCGGGAACGGCAGCCGATGGCGCACCCGTCGTCATGGCGTTATTCGTGGTCCTGGTTCGCCACCGCCGGCGTCAGGCCGAGCAGCGCCGGCAGCGAGCGGCGGTGGTTGGTGTCGATGGTGGCGTAGACGCTCATGCCGGCCTTCAGCTTGCGGACGAACCTGTCGTTCTTGTCGAAATAGATCCGCACCGGCACGCGCTGCACCACCTTGACGAAATTGCCCGAGGCGTTCTGCGGCGGCAGGATCGCGAACTGCGCGCCGGTGCCGGGCGAGAGCGAACCGACCGTGCCCTTGAACACATGATTGGGAAACGCATCGACCTCGAGCGTGACGGACTGGCCGACCGCGACATGGGTGAAATCGGATTCCTTCGGGTTGGCGTCGACCCACGGGTTGCCGGTGTCGATGATGCTGAACACCGGCGTGCCGGCGGCGACGAAGCGGCCGAGCTGGATCTGCTCGACTTGCGTAGCGATGCCGGCCATCGGCGCGCGCATCACGGTGTGGTCGAGATTGCGCTGGGCCTGGTCGAGCGCCGCCTTGGCCTGCGCATAGGGCGGGAATTCGGCGAGCGGCAGCTCGGGATTGCCGAGCANNTGGGCTTTTGCGGTCGCGATCTTCTGCTGCAGCANCTGGTANTGCGCGCTCGCGGTGACAAGCGCCGTCGACGCATTGTCGAGGTCGAGCTGCGAGCCGAAATTGTTCTTCACCAGCGCCGACTTGCGTTCGACGTCGCGCCGCTTCAGGTCCATGCCCTGCTGCGACAGCTCGCTCATCTGGCCGTAGATCCTGAGGTCGGCGATCAGATTGTCGTAGGTGACCTTGGCCTGGGCGAGATTGGCCTGGGCCTGCGAGAGGGCGAGGCGGAACGGCACCGGATCGATCTCGAACAGGACGTCGCCGGGGCCGACCTGCTGGCCTTCCTTCACCACGACCTTCTCGATCTTGCCGGAGATGTCGGGCGTGATCAGAACCTTCTGCGCGCCGACATAGGCGTCGTCGGTCGTCACGTAGCGGCCGCCATTGAGATAGAAGGTCACGCCGGCCACCAAAGCGACCAGCGGCAGCACCACGAGCAGCAGGAANCGGCGATAGCGGCGCAGGCCGGCCATCAGCCGGCGGCGCGGCTCGGCCGCGATTTTNGGCCGCGACGGCGTCGCGGGCGCGCTCTTCTGCTCGGGTGGAAATTTGAGGACGGGATCAGCCATAACGCTGTTCCTTTCGTGGCGTGTCGTTCGCCGGATTCTGGATCGCGCTGCGAACGTTCTCCTTGATCAGGTCGAGTTGGTCGAGCAGGCGATGCGCGTCAGTGGGGTTGATGCCGTCGAGCGCGGTCGCCGTGAGNTCGGAGCGAAGCCCGGCAAGCTTGCCGAGCAGCGGCCTTGCGGCCTTGCGCAGATAGAGGCGGTTGACGCGGCGGTCGTTTTCGTCGCCGCGGCGTTCGATCCAGCCATTGTCGCAGAGCTTGTCGATCAGCCGCGTCAGCGTGATCGGCTGCATTTCCATCTGCTCGGCGAGTTCCGATTGCTTCAGGCCTTCGGTTCGCTCCACCTTGGCCAGAACCGCCCATTGCGCGCGGGTGATGCCGTAACGCGCGGCCTGCCGGTCGGCATAGGCGCGGACCATCCGTTGCACCTCGCCTAGCGTGAACAGAAAGTTCATATCCACGGAACCGCGCATGGCTTCAGCCTCCATAAGCTTGCAATATAATAAGCTTGCTTATGATTTCTGCATGCGGAGTTAATAGTGGCCTGATCCGCTTCCAGCACATGGCTGGGAACCGGATGCTGCATGGGCTTCAGGATCAGGCCCCGAACTGCTACAAAGGTCGATATGAGCCTGGCAAAGCCGACATTTCCTGCGCCTGACCACGATCACGGCCGCTGCACTGCGGAAGCGATCGCGCATGCCGAGGCGGTTTGCGCGCGCCGGGCGCAGAAATTCACCCCGATCCGGCGCCAGGTGCTGCAGGCGCTGCTGTCGAGCCACCGTCCGCTCGGCGCCTACGAGGTGATCGACGAACTCGCCAAATCGATGCCGCGGCCGGCGCCGATCACGGTCTACCGCGCGCTCGATTTTCTGATGGAGAACGGCCTCGTTCACCGCATCGAAAGCCGCAACGCCTTCCTCGCCTGCGCGCACGATCATGACGAGACCTCGATGGTGGCGTTTTTGATCTGCGAGCTGTGCGGCTCGGTCGGCGAAATTCCCGCCGCTCCCGTGGCGCAAAGCCTCAACGCAGCGGCCCGCGCGTTGGGTTTCGCGCCAAAGCTCTCCGTCGTCGAGATCGCCGGCACCTGCGCGCATTGCCAGAAATGACACGTCATATCCAGAGGGCTTGCCTCCGTCATTGCGAGGAGCGAAGCGACGAAGCAATCCATGCCTCCGCAAGCAGTGAAATGGATTGCTTCGCTTCGCTCGCAATGACGTGGTGAGAGCTGAATCACAATAACAACACGGCATTCAAGCCGGCCACGAGGATCGATGTCTTCCAAGCAAGCAGCACTTTCCGCCGGGCGCGCGCTCAGCCCGGGCGCCATCGCCTTGATGCTGATGCTGTGCGTGAGCTGGGGTTTCAACCAGATCGCGGTGAAGCTGGTTCTGCCTGATGTGCCGCCGATGCTGCAGGCATTGACCCGTTCTGTTGGCGCGTTGCCGGTGTTGCTTGCGATCGGCTGGTTTCGCGGTGTGAAGTTCTTGGAGCGCGACGGGACGCTGTGGCCCGGCGTCTGCGCGGGCCTGATCTTCGGGATCGAATTCGTGCTGATCTACCGCGGATTACTGCTGACATCGGCGTCGCGCGCGGTGGTGTTCCTTTACACGGCGCCGTTCTTCGTCGCGCTCGGCTCCTATGTCTTTCTCGGCGAACGGCTGCGGGCGCCACAATGGGGAGGCCTCGCTCTGAGTTTTGCCGGCGTCGCGCTGGCGATCGGAGTGCCCCAGGCCAATGTCGATGCCAAGGTACTGCTGGGCGATCTCCTGATCGTCGCCGGCGGCGCGCTCTGGGCGGCCACAACGCTGATCATCAAGACGACGAAGCTGATCAAGGCGCCGGCGGAAAAGGGCCTCGGCTATCAAGTCGCGCTGTCGATTCCTATTCTCGTGCTGGCGGCGTGGGTATCGGGCGAAACCCTCACCCATGTTCCGACGCCGCTGTCACTGTCGCTGCTGGCCTATCAATCATTCTGGGTCGTGGGCCTGACGTTCCTGTTGTGGTTTGCGCTGGTAAAAACCTACTCGGCCAGCAAATTGTCGGCCTTCACCTTCGTCACGCCGCTGTTCGGCGTCGTCGCCAGCTATTTCATCATGCACGACACGCTGACGATTGCCTTCGGTATCGCCGCGCTGCTGGTCATCGCGGGGCTTTATCTCGTGAACAAGCCGGACACGAAGGCCGTGCCGGATCCGAACCTGCCGGCGTGATGCCGTCGCGCCAAACAGGCTCGGAATTCTTTCTAGACAGCGCTCAGAATTGTTCTTGCCCGATCGATCGCCGTTTCGGCGATCGATCTATAGGGAGGCCTGATCGCCATATCTGCAATCGCTGCATTGACGAAGTCAGGATTCAATTTGTTGAGCACAAGAAGCGTTTTCGCGACCTCGTTCCGGTATGAACGTAGTGCTTCAACAACTGCATCTGCATGAGTGTGGGCCGCCGCCGCGATATCGAAGACATCCCGCGGCCTGATGTTAGATCCTCGATGATAGATCTTCTTCGCGATGATTTCCGGGATGTTTTCCAGCTCGACGGTTTCGTTTTCGATTGTGCGTCGAGTAGTCGGTGAGGTCGTCAGGGAGGAGCCAACGATGAAATCGATCTGACCCATGTCTTCGAATGCAAGCTTCAAGAACCTTGCACCGTCTCCGTCATACTCAGTCGGTGTAACCTCGAGTTTGAAGTCGCGCTTTTGCGGATCGAGAAAGGCCAGGAACTGAGGATCGGGCAGAAAGATATCTATGTCATGGCTCTCGCGATGATCGATCTGCAGCATCATTGCGGTGCCGCCGCCAAACGTCCAATGATTGATGATTGCTTGTTCGGCGTTTACCTGGCGGATAAGAGCACAGGCCAGTCGGAACAGCCGCGTCCAGTCTGACGAATGTTTGGAGGCGTTCACGCGGCGAGCGGATAGGACTCGCCAGAATACATGGCAAAGGCCTTGGCTGCGGCTGCGAGCTGCTGCTCGGTAATATTGCAAGAACCGGCAAACTCGATCTGCAGCTTTGGGCTGACTTCACCGAAGAAAGAAGACATATGTCCAGGTGCTGCCTTGGCCGCTTCGGGATGAAGGATACAAAAGGCGAGCTCCTGCGCGTCCAGCTGCTTGCTGTACGGCGCGTTAACAGTGGTTAATACCAGCGCAGGGCTCATCGTCTCTCTCGCTTATACCCCTAGATTGGACTGATATTGCCCCTTGTCAACGGCCGAAGGCGGATTTCGCGAATGCACCTTAAACGTATGGGCATTAGCCCGTCTCGATCGGCAACGACGTATCCTTGGCCCACTCACCCATCGAACCGTCGTAAAGGGTGAGGTTGTCGTAACCGAGACGATGCAGCAGGAACAGGTCGACCGTCGCCGAGATGCCGCCGCCGCAATAGGCGACCACGCGCTTGTCCTTCGTAATGCCCTGCGCCTTGAATTTGGCTTCCGCCTCCGCAAGCGGCACAAAAGCCTTGGTCTGCGGGTCGAGCAATGTCGCCGCCGAGACGTTGCAACTGCCGGGCACACGGCCGGGCCGGCCGTAGCGGCTGGCTTCGAGGCCCTTGTGGAATTGCGGGCCGAGCGCGTTGACGATGACGGAGCCCGGCTCGGAAGTTGCGGCGAGCGTCTGGTGCTTGTCGACGAAAAATCCGTCTCTTGGCCTCGCCGCGAATGCCGCCGGCGCATATCCCTTCGCGGGGCCGCTTTCGAGCGGGCGGCCTTCGAGCTTCCATTTGTCGAGGCCGCCGTCGAGCACCGCGGCGTTGTCGAAGCCGAGCGATCTCAGCATCCACCAGAACCGCGTCGCCCACATCGGCGTGCTGATGCTGTACAGCACGACCCGGCTTTCGCTGGATACGCCATGCGCGCCGAACGCCCGCTCGAGCTGCGCGGCGTCAGGCATCATGAAGCGAAGCTCGGTCGTGGCGTCGGAGAACTCGCCCTGCAGATCGAGAAAATCGGCGCCCGGAATATGCCCGGCTTCGAACGTGTGCCGTCCCGGCACGGCGAGATAGGGCAGGCTGGAGCCTTCCGGGGCCGGCTCGAGATAGGTGGTGCAATCGAACAGCCGCAGATCGGGCTGCCTGAGAATCTCGGCGAGTTCCGCCGTTGTGATCAGGTCGTTTCGCGCCTGCATGCCCGCCTCCCGATATGCTGTTTCGACAATGCTAGAGGCCGCATCCAGCCATGAAAAGGCGGCCGGCCTGCATGCCCGCCCTTTCAATTCCGCGATTCCTGTCCAATATAGCGGTTAACGAAAGGCTGAGGTCTTTCGCCCTGCTTCCGGCCGCCGCGTGCGGCCTAAGCTATTGAATAGACAAGATAAAACGAGATGTGTGACGGGGCGCATAGTGCTTTTGCGGCCCTCTTGGTGATTGTCACCAAAACCTGTTATTCGAGGCCCCATGAACAAGCCCGAAATGATCCCGCAAGACGACGTCGCCGGCCCCAAGGCCCGGCATAAAACCACCCAGGTCATGGTCGGCAATGTTGCCGTCGGCGGGGGTGCGCCGATCGTCGTGCAGTCGATGACCAACACCGACACCGCCGATATCGAAGGCACCATCGCCCAGGTCGCGGCGCTGACCCGCGCCGGCTCGGAAATGGTGCGCATCACCGTCGACCGCGAGGAGGCCGCCGCCGCCGTTCCGCACATCCGCGACGGCCTGCGCAAGCTCGGCATCACCACGCCGCTGATCGGTGACTTCCACTATATCGGCCACAAGCTGCTCGCCGAATACCCGGCCTGTGCCGAGGCGCTCGACAAATACCGCATCAATCCCGGCAATGTCGGCTTCAAGAACAAGCGCGACACCCAGTTCGCCGACATCATCGAGA
>JGI25153J46596_10002552_pt1 | contig 10442 bp, 9 predicted proteins | sample AraplaMF_Col_mMF_FD_46596 | JGI IMG/M metagenome (IMG submission 46596)
GGAGGGATGGAGCGGAGAGACCTCAGGCCCAGCCGAAGTCTCTCCTGCCTTGCCTTACCAACGGTCGTTGTCGACACCGACGCCAACGCTCACGCCGGGAGCACGGAAGCCGACTCCGGCCCGCGGTCCGTCATCATAGTCGCGATAGTGCCGGCGCTCGATGTATCGCTCGCGCGGCGCATAGGCGTATGAGTCGCGAACGATGACGCGGCTGCCGCCGCGGGTGCGATAGCAGCGGCCGCTGTCGTCACAGACCATGCGGACCTGCTGTATCAAGTCGGGATTTGTGTATTCGGTCTCGCTGTAGATGTCGGACGCATATGCGCTGCCGGTCAGGAGCGCGCCGGCGCCTGCGAGCAGGCCGATCGCAATCTTCCTCATCAGTTCCTCCTCATTTGAATGCTGCCCGGGGGCTCAAAGCGTCGCATCCGCTTTGGTTCCGGCGCCGCACGTCACAAGAAGGGTTCCGCCCGACCCACCGACCTGGAACAGCAGCGAACGATGCCGAGTTGATCCGGAGCTTTCTGGTCCGCGAGAACGTCGTGTGTGCGGTAGGCAACTTTCGCAGCAGTTCGTGCGTTGGGCCACATGGAGCAGCGATAATGGCCACTGAAACGAAACCCCGCATCTTTCACGACACGCTCGTCCTGATCGGCGATGGACAAAAGGCCCTCTTCCTGCGCAACAAAGGCACTCCGCAGCAGCTCAATCTGCAGGTGGAGCGCATTCTCGAGCAGGATAATCCGGCAACCCGCGAGCAGGGCACTGATCGCCCCGGGCGATCGATCGGGAGCGTCGGCGCGGCCCGAAGTGCGATGGAGCAGGCCGACTGGCACTACATCGCCGAAGAGCGGTTCGCCGGCGCCATCGCTGAAACGTTATACCGCCTTGCCCATGACAACCGCTTCGACAAGCTGGTCGTCGTGGCGCCGGCGAAGGTGCTCGGCAATCTCCGCCACGCCTTTCATGCCGAAGTAACGGAGCGGATCGTGGGCGAAATTCCGAAGGAACTGACGTCCCACCCCATTTCCGATATCGAAAGGCTGATGGCCGCCTAGAGATGCCGCGCCGGCGGCCTGCCTCGGTCAGGTCACCGGGCCCGGATTGAACAGTGCGAGCGCGTTGGTCAGTTTCCAGTGCTCGGCCCAGGTCTCGCGGCCGCTGGCGACATCGAGCATGAGGCGGAATATCTCCCAGCCGACGTCTTCGATCGTGGCATCGCCGGTGGCGATGCTGCCGGCGTCGACGTCGATCAGATCGTGCCAGCGCTGCTTGAGTTCACTGCGCGTCGAGACCTTGATGACGGGCACGGCGGCGAGGCCATAGGGCGTGCCGCGGCCGGTGGTGAAGACATGCAGCGTCATGCCCGAGGCTAGCTGCAGCGTGCCGCAGACGAAATCGCTGGCCGGCGTCGCCGCAAAAATCAGGCCCTTCTGTTGGGCACGCTCGCCGGGCGCGAGCACACCCGCGATCGGACCGGTGCCCGATTTGATGACCGAGCCCATCGCCTTCTCGACGATGTTCGAGAGGCCGCCCTTTTTGTTGCCCGGCGTGGTGTTGGCGCTGCGGTCGGCTTCGCCCCCGGCGAGGTAGCGGTCATACCAGGCCATCTCGCGCACCAGCGCGTCGGCAACGTCCTGGCTCGCCGCGCGCGGTGTCAGAAGGTGGATGGCATCGCGCACTTCCGTGACTTCGGAGAACATCACGGTGGCGCCGGCACGCACCAAGAGATCGGCGGCAAAGCCCAGCGCCGGGTTGGCGGTGACGCCCGAGAACGCATCGCTGCCGCCGCACTGCATGCCGACCACCAGCGCGGAGGCCGGGCAGGTTTCGCGGCGGCGCTCGTTCAATATCCTGAGGCGCGCATCGGCCATCTGCACGATGTCCTCGACGATTTCGCCAAAGCCGGTGAGGCGCTCGTCCTGCATGCGCATGATCTCGTCATCGGCGCTCATGCCTTCGGGCAGCAGCAGTTCGGGCTGCAGCTTTTCGCAGCCGAGGCCGACGATCATCACCTCGCCGCCGAAATTGGGATTGCGGGCAATGTTCTGCAGCGTCCGGATTGGGACGGCCGCACCCGGTGCGTTGATCGCGACGCCGCAGCCATAGGCATGCGTGACGGCTACGACGTCGTCGACGTTCGGATATTTCGGCAGCAGTTCCTTGCGGATCCGGTCGAGCGCGAACTCGACCGTGCCGGCGACGCATTGCACGCTGGTTGAGATCGCGAGGATGTTGCGCGTGCCGACCGAGCCGTCGGCATTGCGATAGCCTTCGAACGTATAGCCTTCCAGCGGCGGCAGCCTGATCGCGCCGCCGTTCGGCTTCGGCAGATGATCGAACGACGGCGCATCGGGCATCTGCACCAGCGCCTCCTTGACCCAACTGCCTTTGGCGATCGGCGCAGCGGCATGGCCGATGATCTCGCCGTAGCGGCGAATGATTTCGCCTTCGCCGATGTCGGCGAGCGCGACCTTGTGCCCTTGCGGAATCTGCTCGATCAGCCGCAACCCACAGGAAAATTCGGCGCCCGGATGCAGACCGCCGCGGTTCGCGACGATCGCGACGTTATCGTCCGCATGCATGCGGATGTAGAGCGGTTTCGCGGTGGCGGGCTGCATGTCGAATCCCTCAGTAGCTGCGTGGCAACGCGTAGCTGCCCGGCATGATCGAGGCAATCAAGGTCAAAGCGGGCGCGTGATCAAGCCGCCTTCAGGCACCAGTCGGCAGGGCGCGGGGCGCGGCGCTGACCCTCATAGGAATAAAATCTGAGAGAAATTCAGTCGCCAAGTGGGGGCCAAATAGTAAAATAATATGACTAGTCAGGACCGATCTTCCGTGAAATATTGCCCGCGCTGCCGCCAATGGACAGCGCCAAAGGTGCCAAAGTACCGATTTCGGGAACGCAGGCACCCTTGAGCAACATTTGGGAGAACGCGCCTCATGAGCTTTAAAGCCATTCTTGCGGCCGCAGCCTTGGTCGCTTATCGCCCGTCGCGCCAGCGACAATAAGGCGAGAGCCCCGGCATCATGACGTCCCGGCTTGTTGTCATCCCGACGCGGCGCGCCCATTCCAACCACGCCGAGGTTGCCCGCAGCATCGGCGTCGACATCATTGCCGGCCGCTACGCCGAAGGCGGCCGCCTGCCGGGCGATGCCGAACTCACCGCGATGTTCGGCGTGTCGCGGCCGGTCTTGCGCGAGAGCGTCAAGACGCTGGTGGCCAAGGGGCTGCTCACCACCAAGGCGCGGGTCGGCACCGTCGTGCGCGAGCGCGGCGCCTGGAACATGTTTGATGCCGACGTGCTGGCTTGGCATCTCGATGCCGGGATCGACCGCCGCTTTCTCAACGATCTTGCCGAAATCCGCCTCGCGGTCGAACCGCGCGCGGCAGCACTCGCCGCCGGCCGCCGTTCGGAAGCCGATATCGCCGAACTCAACCGCAGCATGGCGCGGATGCGAAGCGAGGCCTCGGACTCCGTCGGCTTTGCCGACGGCGATCTCGCGCTGCACCTGGCGGTCGCCAACGCCTCCGGCAATCTGTTCATGCGCTCGATCGGCAATGTCATCGAGGCGGCGCTGCGCGCCTCGTTCCTGCTCAGCGCGCCGGTCGAAACGCAGGACCGCGATACGGTGCTGCGGTGGCACCAGCGTATCGTCGATGCGATCGCCGGCGGCGATGCCGAGGCGGCCACCGCGGCTATGGCCGAGGTGATCCACAATGGACTCAGCCGTCATGAGGTGACGCCGCCATCGTTCGGTGTGACGCGGGCCGCAGTTGAATCTGGAGAGCAACCATGAACCCGCTTCGCGTCGCCATCGTCGGCTTCGGCAAGATCGCGCGCGACCAGCACGTGCCCGCGATCGCCGCGACAGAGGGCGTCGAGCTCGTTGCCGTCGCCAGCCGCAATGCCTCGCTTCCCGGCGTGCCGCATGCGGCAACCCTCGAGGCGCTCCTGCGCGAGGGGCCACCGATCGATGCGGTGGCGCTGTGCACGCCGCCGCAGGTCCGTCACGCCCAGGCGGCGACGGCGCTGGCCGCCGGCAAGCATGTCATGCTGGAAAAGCCGCCGGGCGCCACGGTGGCCGAAATCACCCCGCTCGCGGCCGCCGCGCGGGCAACACAACGCACGCTGTTCGCGACATGGCACTCGCGCTACGCGCCGGCCGTCGAACCCGCGCGGCAGCTGCTGGCCGGCCGGAAGGTCATCTCAGTCAAGATCACCTGGAAGGANGACGTGCGGATCTGGCATCCCGGGCAGGCCTGGATCTTCGAGGCGGGCGGGCTCGGCGTGTTCGATCCCGGCATCAACGCGCTGTCGATCCTGACGCGGATTTTGCCGCAGCACTTATTCGTGACGTCGGCCGATCTCGCATTTCCTGCCAACCGCGATGCGCCGATCGCCGCCAACCTTGCGCTCAGCGATGCGCAGGGCTTGAAGATTGCGGCCGAATTCGATTTTCGTCAGACCGGCCCGCAGAGCTGGGACATCGATATCGAGACCGATAGCGGCTTGGTCACGCTTTCGCTCGGCGGTGCAAAGTTGAGGGCAGGGCACCAGCAGCTCGTCGATGCTCCCGATGCCGAATATGTCGGGCTCTATCGCCGCTTCCGCGAGCTCACCGTAACAGGCGAGAGTGACGTCGATCTTGCGCCGCTTCAGCTCGTCGCCGATGCGTTCCTGCTGGGACGGCGCCGCATTGTCGAGCCGTTCGAGGACGTGACATGAACAATCCGTCTGTCCCTCGCGTGGTCCGTTCCCGTTTCGGTGTCCTGCCTGACGGCAGCGAAGTCGAGCGCATCGTATTGCAGTCCGCCGAAGGGCTGGAAGCGCGCATCATCACNTATGGCGCGAGCNTGCAGGCGTTGCTGGTGCCTGACGTCGCCGGACAGCGCGACGACATCGTGCTTGGTCACGACGTGTTCGAGGGGTATCTCGCCCGGCGGCAGTTCTTCGGCGCCACNGTCGGNCGTTACGCCAACCGCATCGCCGGCGCGCGCTTTGTGCTCGATGGTGCCGAGGTGCAGCTTGCGGCCAATAACGGGGCCAATGCGCTACATGGCGGGCTGGAGGGGTTTGACCGCCGCAACTGGCGCGTNGTGGGTGTCGACGACGGAGATCAGCCGGCCGTGACGCTTGCCTATCGCAGCGCCGATGGCGAGGAGGGATATCCCGGCACGCTGGATGTCGAGGTGACCTGGCGTCTTGCCGGGCCGATGGAATTATCGCTCGATATGACCGCGCGGACCGACCGTCCGACCGTGGTCAATCTCACCAATCACAGCTTCTTCAACCTGTCCGGTGCGCGCTCGGGCCGGCAGATTCTCGACCACCACCTCACCGTGGCGGCGGATCATTTCCTTGCCGTCGATGCCGGTGCGATCCCGCTGCCGCAGCCGCCCAGCGAGGTTGCCGGCACGCCGTTCGACTTCCGCGCGGGTTTTGAGGTCGGCGCGCGCATTCGCAACGACCATCCGCAATTGCGCGTGGGCCGCGGCTATGATCACAATTTCTGCCTTGCGCCGACGGCGGGCGAGCCGCGGTTTGCCGCGCGGCTTGCCGAGCCGACGTCCGGCCGCGTGCTCGAACTGTTCACCAACCAGCCCGGCCTGCAGGTCTATTCCGGCAACTTCCTCGACGGCACCACCGCCGGGAAGGGCGGCCGTCTCTACCGCCAGTCCGATGCCATCTGCCTCGAGCCGCACGCTTGGCCGGATACGCCGAACCGGCCGGACTTTCCGACCGCTCGGCTTGATTCCGGCGAGGTCTATCGCCACAGCACCTCGTACCGCTTCACGCACAAGATCNNGGGGCCAATTCAAGGCGCAATCGGGACACAATCCGAGGTAGAGTTGCCCAAAGGGGGTGGACGATGATCGGGGGGCCCAGGATGGAAGAGGTGCCGACGGCCGTTTTGTGCGGCGAGCGGTGCCATCTCGGCGAGGGACCGACCTACGATGCCGCCACAGAGACGGCCTGGTGGTTCGATATAGTCGAGCGCCGGCTGTTCGAGGCGCGGCTCGATACCGGACAGATTACCATCCATCCGCTGGATGTGATGGGCAGCGCGCTCGGCCGGATCGATGCGCATCGCCAGCTTCTCGTCGCCGACGATGGCCTCTATCTTCGCGAGCGGGCCGACGGCCGGATGTCGCTGTACCGTCCGCTCGAAGCCGACAACGCCGCCACGCGCTCGAACGACGCGAGGGTCCATCCGTCGGGTACCTTCTGGATCGGCACCATGGGCCGCAATGCGGAGCGGGGGCTCGGCGCCATCTATGCGCTGCATCGCGGCGAGCTGACGCGGCTCTATGAGCACGTCACCATACCGAATGCGATCTGCTTCTCGCCGGACGGGACCGTCGGCTATTTCGCCGACACCGGAGAAAATGTGCTGTTCCGTGTCGACCTCGATGCGGCGACCGGCCTGCCGCGCGGCGAGCCTGTCGCGCTGGTTACGCGGCGGGGTGGCGGCGGGATCGACGGCGCGGTGGTCGATGCTGACGGACTGATCTGGAATGCGCGCTGGGGCGGCGGCTGCATCGATGTCTATAGCCCGCAAGGCGAGCACCTGCGCACGCTCCGCGTTCCAGCGCGGCAATCGAGCTGTCCCGCCTTCATTGGGCGGAATTTCTCGCGTCTGCTCGTCACCTCGGCCTGGCAGGGAATGGCCGAGGATGCGAAGCGTGCCGATCCCGACCATGGCCGAACCTTCGTGCTCGACGTCGCCGTGCGCGGCCGCGCGGAACCGAACGTGAAACTTGCAACCGCTTGACGGAGGACGACAAGGCGCGGCATCCAATCGCGCAAGATGATCTGAGTTCAAGAAACCGCCTCGAGCGGGCTGACGATCCAAAATCAAAGATCCTCGATGAGGAAGGGAGAGAAGCATGACTAGTCTGAAGACCACATTGTCGGCCCTGGCGCTGGCAACAGCCATGGCCGCCACGGCGGTAACGGGGGCCTTCGCCCAAAGCAAGGGCACCGTCGGCATCGCGATGCCGACCAAATCCTCGGCGCGCTGGATCGACGACGGCAACAACATCGTCAAGATCCTTAAAGAACGCGGCTACGGTACCGATCTACAATATGCCGAGGACGACATTCCGAACCAGCTCTCGCAGGTCGAGAACATGGTGACCAAGGGCGCCAAGGTGCTGGTGATCGCGGCGATCGACGGCACCACGCTCTCGGACGTCTTGAAGCAGGCCAAGGCCAAGGGGATCATCGTGATCGCCTATGACCGGCTGATCCGCGATACGCCCAATGTCGACTACTACGCCACGTTCGACAATTTCCAGGTCGGCGTGCTGCAGGCCCAGTCGATCGAGCAGGCGCTTGGTCTGAAGGACGGCAAGGGGCCGTTCAACATCGAACTGTTCGGCGGCTCGCCGGACGATAACAACGCCTACTTCTTCTACAATGGCTCGATGTCGGTGCTGCAGCCCTATATCGACAAGGGCAAGCTGGTGGTCGGCAGCGGCCAGACCGGCATGGACAAGGTCTCGACCCTGCGCTGGGACGGCGCCACCGCCCAGGCCCGCATGGACAACCTCTTGAGCGCCTTCTACGGCCGCAAGCGGGTCGATGCGGTGCTCTCGCCCTATGACGGCCTCTCCATCGGCATTCTTTCGTCGCTGAAGGGCGTCGGCTACGGCAGCGGCAACATGGCGATGCCTGTCGTCAGCGGCCAGGATGCCGAAGTGCCTTCGATCAAGTCGATGCTGCGCGGCGAGCAGTATTCGACCATCTTCAAGGACACCCGCGATCTCGCCAAGGTTACGGCCGACATGGTCGACGCTGCGCTGAGCGGCAAGGAGGTCACCGTCAACGACACCAAGACCTACAACAACGGCGTCAAAGTGGTACCTTCCTATCTCCTGAAGCCTGTCGTCGTCGACAAGAGCAACTGGGAGAAGGTGCTGATCGAAGGCGGCTATTACAAGAAGTCGCAGATCGAGTGAGCGTGTGCGGCGGCGCCGGCCACAGCTGGCGCCGCCACTTACCCTGACTGCGCGTTTGATAGAGAGATAAGGATCGCGATGACCGCAATTCTTGAAATGCGCGGCGTGAGCAAGAGCTTTGCCGGCGTGCAGGCCCTGCGTGACGTCAATTTTACGGTGGAGGCCGGGCAGATCCATGCGCTGGTCGGCGAGAACGGCGCCGGCAAGTCGACCCTGATGAAGGTGCTCAGCGGCGTCTACCCCCATGGCGATTATGAGGGCAGCATCATCTTCGACGGCGAGGAGCGGCGCTTTCGCGATATCAACGATTCCGAGGCGCTCGGCATCATCATCATTCACCAGGAACTCGCGCTGATTCCGCTGATGTCGATCGCGGAGAACATCTTCCTGTCGCATCCGCCTTCGCGCCTTGGNGTGATCGACCGCGACGCGGTCTATCGCCGGACCCAGGAATTGCTGACCCAGGTCGGCCTCACCGAAATGCCCGATACGCTGGTGACCGACCTCGGCGTCGGCAAGCAGCAATTGGTCGAAATCGCCAAGGCGCTGTCCAAGCGGGTNNGGCTGTTGATCCTGGACGAGCCGACCGCCAGCCTGAACGAGAATGACAGTGCGGCGCTGCTGGATCGCCTGCTGGCCTTCCGCGCCCAGGGCATCGCCTCGATCCTGATCTCGCATAAGCTGTCCGAGGTTGCCCGCGTCGCCGACCGGATCACGGTGCTGCGCGACGGCCGGACGGTCGACAGCATCGACTGCCGGGCCGAGCCGGTCGAAGAGGATCGCATCATCCGCAGCATGGTCGATCGCGACCTGGCGCATCGCTTTCCGGAGCGCACCCCCAAGATCGGCGAACCGGTGTTCACCGTGAAGGACTGGACGGTGCATCACCCGCAGCACCGGGAACGCCAGGTGATCAAGGGCGTCAATTTCGAGGTCCGGCGTGGCGAGGTGGTCGGGATTGCCGGGCTGATGGGCGCCGGCCGCACCGAATTCGCCATGAGCCTGTTCGGCCACGCCTGGGGTGACCGGATCAGCGGCCGCGTCTGGCTCGACGGCGAGGAAGTGAACCTGTCCAGCGTGGCGGCCGCGATCGATGCCGGCCTTGCCTACGTCACCGAGGATCGCAAGCAGCTTGGCCTGATCCTGGATAGCGACGTACGCAAGAACATCACGCTGGCCAGCCTCGGCCGCGTGGCGCGCCAGGGCGTGATCGACGACATATCCGAGCTGCGCGTTGCCAGCGACTACCGCAACCGGATGCGGATCCGTTGTTCCGACGTCTATCAGGAGACCGGCCAGCTCTCCGGCGGCAACCAGCAGAAGGTGGTGCTGTCGAAATGGCTGATGACTGATCCTAAGGTATTAATCCTCGACGAGCCGACCCGCGGCATTGACGTCGGGGCAAAATACGAAATCTATTGTATCATCAACGAGCTTGCCGAAGCGGGCAAGGGGGTGGTGATGATCTCGTCGGAAATGCCGGAACTGCTCGGCGTCTGCGACCGCATCTGCGTCATGAACGACGGCGCCTTTGTCGGCGAATTCGCCGCCACTGAAGCCACCCAGGAAAGGATCATGCGCGCCATCATGCGCAACAAGAGCGTGGCCAAGAAGGAAGTTGAGGGAGAACTGCAGACATGACCGACAAGACGGTTACGCTCCCGGAGCCTTCGCACACCGGCTTCATCAAGAACAATCTGCGCAACTACGGCATGCTGCTGTCGCTGTTCGCGATCATGCTGTTCTTCCAGATCATGACCGACGGCACGCTGCTGCAGCCGCTGAATCTCACCAATCTGGTGCTGCAGAACAGCTACATCGTGATCATGGCGCTCGGCATGCTCCTGATCATCGTCACCGGCCATATCGACCTGTCGGTCGGCTCGGTCGCGGGCTTCGTCGGCGCCGTCGCCGCGGTGCTGATGGTGCGCTACCACGTCGCCTATCCGCTGGCCTTCGTCGCGTGCCTGATCGTTGGCGCGGCGATCGGTGCTGCGCAGGGCTACTGGGTCGCCTATTTCAAGATTCCGTCCTTCATCGTGACGCTGGCGGGCATGCTGGTGTTCAAGGGGCTGGCGCTCGCCATCCTGGCGGGCCAGTCGGTCGGGCCGTTCCCGCCGACCTTCCAGAAATTGTCCTCGGGCTTCATTCCCGAGCTGTTTCCCGGCGCGGGCACGCTCTATCCGACGTCGCTGTTGATCGGTGCCGTATTGGCGGTGGCGCTGCTCTACACCAGCGCGAAGAACCGGGCGCGGCAGGCCTCGCACGGCATCGACGTCGAGCCGTTTGCGTTCTTCGTCGCCAAGAGCGCGGTGCTGTTCGCCGCGATCGTGTTCTTCGCCGGCCTGATCGCCTCGCACCGCGGCCTGCCCAACGTGCTCGTCATCATGACGGCGCTGATCGCGCTTTATGGCTTCGTCACCACTCGCACCGTGATCGGCCGCCATATCTATGCGATCGGCGGCAATGCCCGCGC
>JGI25153J46596_10002556_pt1 | contig 10435 bp, 9 predicted proteins | sample AraplaMF_Col_mMF_FD_46596 | JGI IMG/M metagenome (IMG submission 46596)
CTCTTTTCCGCGGAGATCGACCGATTGCTGTGCGAAGATGTGATTGTCGCTCTTCCGACCTTGGCCATGAGCCCGCCAGCGCGCGATGCCGGCGCAGAAAGTTTCGCTAGATTCCGTTCCGCCTGCATCGAGCTTCTGTGTCTTTCGGGCCTTAGTGGCTGTCCGCAACTGGCTTTTCCAATTGCCGGTTACCTGGGGAAAGTTTCGCTTTCCTTGTTAGGCGCAAGGAGCGCCGACAGGATGCTTATGAATGTGGCCGGGCGATTAAGGGCTGAGTGAAAGAGCAAATGCGGCCGGGAGGCCTTCCCGCCGTCCATCCGTCCCCGTGACTTGCGACCGGCCGATGAAATTGCCGCAGCAATGGCACCGGAATCGCGGCATGGCGCTTGGCTATTGCGTGCTGCCGCCTTCGCGCCGCCCGTCCATCTGGCCACCGGTGATCAGCAGAGCCGAATTGACCGCACCTATGCGGGCAATCGCCCAACTGCCCGCCGCCACAAACTGCGGAAACACTGCGTCCCGCAGTTGACGCGAAACGCTTTTTGACGATACGGCAAGGCGAAAACGCAAATGGCGGATGGTCGTCGGTGGGGCGGAAGAGCTGCGGAGCATGGGTTTGAAACGGGCGGTGGATTTTTTCCTGGCTTTGCTTGCATCGGTGGTCCTGCTCGTTCCGATCCTGATCGTCGCTCTTTGTGTTCGCTTAACCTCGCCAGGACCGGTTCTCTACTGGTCAAAACGGATCGGTCGTTTCAACCAGATCTTCCTGATGCCGAAATTCCGGAGCATGCGTGTCGACACGCCGACGGTTGCCACGCATCTGCTCGACAATCCGGATCGGTTTCTGACACCCATCGGCTCGTTTCTGCGCAAATCCAGCCTCGACGAACTGCCGCAGCTTTGGTGCATTCTCGAGGGGAAGATGAGCTTCGTCGGTCCGCGGCCGGCGCTCTACAACCAATATGATCTGATGGAGTTGCGCACNGCGCACGGTGTCGACAAGCTCCTGCCTGGATTGACGGGATGGGCGCAGATCAACGGGCGCGACGAATTGCCGATCCCGGAGAAGGTGAAATTCGATGTCGAATATCTCGAGCGGCGCTCATTCGGCTTCGATATGCGCATCCTGTTCTTGACCGCCGAGAAGGTCATTCGCCGCAAGGGTATCAGGCATTAAGTTACCTACTTCTGATAGACTAGCGGTGCAGAAGGCCTTGATTTCCGATTATTTCAGTTGCGCTCGTTGGAGAAAGTGACAAGAAGGTGGTTGTCTGATTGATCTGCGAGACGCTGGTAAGCAATGCCTGAAAATACCCCCGCTGGGACGCCGCGCTCAGGATGGTTGTTACTGCCGATGCAAGCGCTCGTCGCTCCTCTCCTGGCGATGCCGCGTGTTGCCAAACGCGCACTGGCTTTGCTGGTGGATTCCTGCTTTTGCATTCTGACGATCTGGCTCGCCTATTGCTTCCGCCTGAACGAATGGACGGTGCTGACCGGCGTGCAGTGGTTGCCGGTCTTTGTTTCGTTGTGCATGGCACTTCCGATCTTCATCGTCATGGGCATGTATCGGGCGATCTTCCGTTATGCCGGCCTGGCGGCTTTCATCGCNGTTCTGAAGGCCATTGCCATCTACGGCGTCGCCTTCATGACGATATTTACGGCGCTCAGCGTCCCGGGCGTTCCGAGAACCGTCGGCATTCTCCAGCCCTTCCTGCTGCTGATCGGGATCGGCCTGTCGAGGTTGGGTATCCGTTACTGGCTCGGGGATGCCTACCAGCGCATCCTTAACAAGAATACGGTCGCCAAGGTGCTGATCTACGGGGCAGGGAGTGCCGGGCGGCAGCTGGCGGGTGCCCTGACGAACAGTGCCGAACTCAATGTTGTCGGCTATCTCGACGATGATCCGCGCCTCAAGGGCGGNATCATGGGCGGCCTGCCGATCTACGATCCCTCGGATCTTCCGGTGNTCGCCGAAACGCTTGGCGTGCACAATGTGCTTCTTGCTCTTCCATCGGCATCGCGGCAGCGCCGCAACGAAATCCTGGAGCATATTCGCACAGCCAGGGTGAACGTTCGCACATTGCCGGATCTTACGGCCCTGGCTCAGGGGCGNATCGCCGTCTCCGACATCCGTGAACTGGAGATCGAAGATCTGCTCGGAAGAGAAGCGGTTGCGCCGCGGCAGGCCTTGCTCGACAAGGCGATGCGCAACAAGGTTGTGATGGTCACGGGTGCCGGCGGCTCGATCGGCGGCGAATTATGCCGTCAGATTTTGCGTAATAGCCCTTCCAGCCTGATCCTCGTCGATCAGAATGAGTTTGCGCTTTATAATATCCANGCCGAGCTGCAGAAGCTGGCCGAACTGTACAAGCATGAAAATCTGCAGATTGTCCCGATTCTCTGTTCCGTCCGTGATCAGGATCGCATCGAGCATATCATGCAGAGCTGGCGACCTCAGACGCTTTATCATGCCGCCGCCTACAAGCATGTGCCTCTTGTCGAACATAATGCCGTGGAAGGCATCAAGAANAACGTCATGGGGACGCTGGTNACGGCACGCGCGGCGAACAAGAACGGCGTCTCGAATTTCGTGCTGATCAGCACGGACAAGGCCGTGCGTCCGACAAATGTGATGGGCGCCAGCAAGCGGCTGGCGGAGATGGTTCTGCAGGCGCTCGCAGCAGAGTCGACGACTGACAGACTGCAAACGAATTTCTCCATGGTGCGTTTCGGAAACGTCCTTGGCTCCTCCGGTTCGGTCGTGCCGCTTTTCCGGCAGCAGATCAAGGAAGGTGGTCCCGTGACGCTGACACACCCTGATATAACCCGCTATTTCATGACCATTTCGGAAGCCTCGCAACTCGTTATCCAGGCTGGCGCGATGGCCGAGGGCGGAGATGTTTTCCTGCTCGACATGGGTGAGCCCGTTCGCATCGCAGATCTCGCCCGCAAGATGGTGGAGCTTTCCGGGCTGACGGTTCGCGACGAGGACAATGCCGAAGGGGACATCGAGCTTTCCGTCACCGGCCTCAGGCCCGGTGAGAAACTCTATGAAGAACTGTTGATCGGGGATAATCCAGAAACGACCGAACATCCCCGGATCATGAAGGCGCGCGAGGATTTCCTCTTCTGGCCGGAGCTTTCGAAAAAGCTCACCTCACTCAATGTCGTCTTGGATCGGAACGATATGACCGCAGCGCGGTCGATGTTGGCGGAGCTCGTCTCTGGCTATTCATCAACGGGCGAGGTCTCGGATCTCGCGTTCACCGGTGCCGAAACCACTACCGCCGCCTGAGACATCCGGCAGCTGGTTCCGGCTGACAGACGCTCAGCCGCGAACGCCGGTGTTGTTCCCACGGTCGGAAAGCCGTTGTGGGCAGCCGAGTGGGCTAGCTGAAGAGCCAATTCATGTGCTTCATCGACCTGTCCGTTATTATCGCCAGTATGCGCGAGTCGAACTTTCCGCCGATGATCGACCGAGGAAGTANCCGAGGCCGAATGCCAGCATGCCGGTGGCGAGCAACAATGCGCTTGCTGCTTGCGGGTGATNCCTCGCGCCGGAGGCGACGGCATAGACCTCGCGCTTCACCTCGTTGGCGGCCGACTTCGCGACCTTGGTCAATCCCTCCGGCTGCTCGGTGGGCGTGCCGGTGAATCCGGCGTTCAAGTTCTGTTTGTCGGCCATGTCGAGAACCTTTCCTGAGAGTGGCGCGAAGCAGAAAGTTCAATCCTGCTCGCGTGTGCCGGGGGAGGCTTCGCGTTGATCCGCGTCTTCGAGATCCGTCTTGACGAGGAATGCATCCGTATGTTCGCGTGAGGCCTCTCGCAATGCTGCAAGGTTTGGAGGATTGTCAGCCTCGCCCTGCTGTGCATCGAGTTCATGTTCAGCCAGGCTCCAGTGATGCTGATGCTTGCCGTCCGGCCTTCCTTCCTTCTCCCACAGAGAATGGGCCCTTTTTCGGATCTCCTCCTCGCGGGTGGCTGCCGGCGACGCGACGCTCTGCTTGTTGATATCGGTTGCGGCTCGCCGANCCATCTTCCGTCCGCTTGTTTTCGTGGCGGACGGAACTTCCGGCCGGTCACCGTCGGTCGCGCTTTCGCGTATCTTGCGTCGTGCTGGGTTTTTCATGAGCGCCTCCTTGGAGTTCTCAACCAACTCGACCGACCTAAGTTCCAAACAAAGTTTGCTTCTGATTTCGTCAGGTTCATGCCGTCACTCGACCGCAGTGCGTCTTGGCATGGGGATAAATCTAATATACTAGTATGCCAGATAGGTTCAGCGTCCCGGTATCGTTATGCGGCAGGCATCAGAAACCGAAGTTTTGGTCGTCCCGGCCCCGCAAGAGGTTGCCGGCAGGTTGCGCCGTATCACCGCGGCCGGCGCAATCTACGAGCGCCTGCATGCCGACATCGTGTCATTGCGAATGCCGCCCGGCATGCTGCTGCAGGAAAAGCGGATCGCCGATGATTTCGGCGTCAGCCGCACGCCGGTCCGTGAGGCGCTGCTCCGGCTTTCCGAAGGCGGACTGGTCGATATCTATCCGCAGTCGAGCACCGTCGTGTCGCGGGTGCCGGTTTCGGCGATCCCCGAGGCGGTCGTCGTNCGCAAGGCGCTCGAAGGCGCGACTGTCGAGACCGCGGCCCTNACCGCCACCGCCGCNGACATTGCCCGTCTCGACGCCATCATCGCGCGGCAGCAGACCCATGCTGCGGCCGGCAATGCCTCGAATTTCCATGAGGACGATGAGGCCTTTCACGAGGCAATCGCACAGATCTCNGGTTATCCCGGNATCTGGGCGACCCTGAAAACGGTCAAGGTGCAGCTCGANCGAGCACGACGGCTGACGCTGCCGGTTCTCGGGCGCATGGACAATGTGGTGCACGAACATATGATCATCCGCGATGCGCTCGCCGCCCATGATGCGGTGGCGGCACGCAGCGCGATGACCCATCACCTGAGCGCNGTCATTCCCGATGTCGACGAACTGCGCGCACGTTACCCCGATTATTTCTGCTGACGGCAGGCNAACATGAAACGAAAAGGCGAGGGAAGGAAGAAGGATGCGACAGGGTTGGAGATGGTTCGGACCGGAAGCGCCGGTGACGCTGGATGACGTCCGACAGACGGGTGCGACGAATATTGTCTCTTCGCTGCATCAGGTGCCGATCGGCAGGGCCTGGACGGAAACGGAAGTGCGCGAGCGCCAGTCTCTGATCGAGACGACGCCTGGCGACCGTTCGCCGCTCGTCTGGTCTGTCGTCGAAAGCATCCCGATCCCCGACGCCGTCAAACGCAAGGGTGGGGAGGCCAAGGCCGAAATCGAGGCGTGGATCGCCAGCCTCGAAGCGGTTGCCGCCTGCGGCATTCCGATCGTCTGCTATAATTTCATGCCGGTGGTGGACTGGACCCGCACCGAACTCGATTTCGTGACGCCGACGGGCGCCACCGCCATGCGCTTCGACCACGAGCGCTTCGCGGCCTTCGATCTCTTCATTCTGGAACGGCCGGATGCGGCGCAGCACTATTCCGCGGAGGACCGCGAACGGGCGCGTATCGTCTTCGAGGCGATGAGGGACGACGAGATCGCCGACATCACCCGTATCATCACCTCGGCTCTGCCTGGCTCAACCACCGAACCTCTGACCATTCCGGCCTTCCGCGAAAAGCTGGTCGCCTATAGCGGTATCGATGCCGCCAGGCTCCGCCGGCACCTGATCGAATTCCTGGAGGCGGTGACGCCTGTTGCCGAAGCGCGCGGTGTCAAGCTGACGCTGCATCCCGATGATCCGCCGCGTTCGCTGTTCGGCCTGCCGCGCATCGCCTCGACGGCCGATGATTATGCCGCTCTTTTCGATGCGGTGCCNTCGGCGGCGAACGGCATGTGTTATTGCACCGGCAGTCTCGGCGTGCGNGCCGAAAACGATCTGCCGGCGATCGCCCGGCGTTTTGCTTCGCGCATTCATTTTGCCCATCTGCGCGCCACGACGCGCGAAGGCGACGGCCGGACGTTCCATGAAAGCGCGCATTTGGAAGGCGACGTCGATATGGTCGCGGTCCTCCGGGAACTGGTGGCGGAAGACCGCCGCCGCGGCGCGCAGGACACCATTGTCTTCCGCTCGGACCATGGCCACCGCATGCTCGACGATCTCGACAAGGTCGTCACACCAGGCTACCCCGCCATCGGCCGCATGCGCGGCCTTGCCGAGCTGCGCGGCATCCTGCATGCGCTGGGCGCCCCGCCGAACTGAGGGCGTCCCCTGTTCGCGCAGCGCCCTTCGGCGGAAATTATCGCGCTNTGAANCCNGAAGGACGCTTCAGAGCGCGCAACCCTTCAAGAAAAGATCGGCGCACATCTTTGCCCGCGCCTGGATCGCCTCGATCTTGGGCGGCGGTTCCTGGCGCAGGATCGCCGCACGCTGCGGCTCCATGGCCATCATGCCGCGCAGCATGCCGCAGGCCAAATGCGGATCGTCGAGCGCAATGAGGCCGCGCTCGACCTGGCGGCGCAGCCAGTCCTCCATCAGCTCATTGGTGCGCAGGATCGCCTGTTCGTAGAAGGACGTGGCGATCTCCGGAAAGCGGTCCGATTCGCCGATCACGAGGCGCATGATGGTGACCGTCTCGTCCGAGAGCGACAGCATGCCATAGGCCATCAGCATGCGCTCCAGCCCGTCCCTCAGGTCTGCAGTGGCGAGCGTTGCGGGATCGAGCGCAAGCAGGAAACCGACGATACGCTCGGAGATCATGCTGGCGAAGAGATCGGCCTTGGTCGGAAACANNCGGTAGAGGGTCTTTGTGGAAACACCNGCCTCCTGGGCGATCGTGGCGATGCTTGCCGCCGCGTAGCCATTCTCGTGAAACTGGGTGTTTGCTGCCTTGATGATCAGACCCTTGGTGTCGTCGTCACAGCGTATCTGCGGCCTGCCGCGCGGCCTCTTCTCGATTTGTTGATTTTGGACCATCGCAATTTTCCAAATTCTTGTTGACATCGATTTTATAGAGCATATTTTGGAAAACATCAAGTTTCCTAATTAGGATTCCACCTGACTTCAGAGGCCGCAGCCCAAGAGACGGCGACCGTCATCCGGAGAAAGACAATGACCATCAAGACGCTGCATGCCCTCAACAACAACGCTGCTCCCGAAACTGTCGCCGAAGCCGCCCCGGCCAGCCTGGACGCGGGCCAGCCGCCGCGCATCGCCGAAGCTGCCGCTCCGATTTCCGAGAAAAAGCCTGCCCGCAAGCGCGGCGGCCGATCGCTGCTACTTGGCGCCACCGCACTGGTGCTAATCGCCGCCGGCGCCTATTACGGCCATGATTACTGGACGGTCGGCCGCTTCCATATCTCGACCGACGATGCCTATGTGAAGGCCGACAACAGCACGATTGCCCCGAAGGTTTCCGGCTATCTCGCCGAGGTCCTCGTCATGGACAACGAGACCGTCAAGGCCGGCCAGCCGCTTGCCCGCATCGACGATCGCGACTTCAAGGCGGCCCTCGATCAGGCCAAGGCCGATGTCGCTGCCGCGGAAGCCACCGTCAGCGCCAAGCAGGCTTCGCTCGAGATTCAGCAGTCGACGATCGCTGCGGCCCGCGCGACCGTTGACGTCGACCGCGCCAACGAGACCTTCGCCGAGCAGAACAACAAGCGTTATTCGAACCTTGCCACCAGCGGTTATGCCCCGGTCCAGACAGCCCAGCAAGCCGCCTCGCAGATCGCCGCCGCTCAGGCCACCATCGTGCGCGACAGCGCCTCGCTCGATGCCGCCGTCAAGCAGGTCGATCTTCTCAATGCCGAGCTTGCCCAGGCGAGGGCCTCTCTTGCGCGCAGCCAGGCCGTCCAGCGCCAGGCCGAGCTCANCCTTTCCTATGCGACGATAACAGCCCCGGTCGACGGNACCGTCGGCAACCGGACGCTGCGCGTCGGACAATATGTCCAGGCCGGCACTCAGCTGATGTCGGTCGTGCCGACGACGGCTGCCTATGTCATCGCCAACTACAAGGAAACGCAGTTGACCGACGTCCGGGCCGGCCAGCCGGTTGAGATCGAGGTCGATATGTTCCCCGGCCGCACCTATCACGGCCATGTCGACAGCCTCGCTCCGGCAAGCGGCCAGGAATTCGCGCTGCTGCCGCCCGATAACGCCACCGGCAACTTCACCAAGGTCGTTCAGCGCATTCCGGTGAAGATCCTGCTCGACGGCGATGCCGCCGCAAACGGCGATCTGCGCCCCGGCATGTCCGTTCAGCCTGATATCNATACCAAGAACGATCGCAGCTAGNCCAGCGGCGAGGAGTTTGTGTCATGTCCACCATCACAGCAACAGCNATCGCNGTTCCGCAACAAAGGACCGGGGCTAGCACCCGGGACTGGATCGCCGTTCTCGCCGGCATGATCGGCGCCTTCATGGCGATCCTCAACATCCAGATCACCAATGCCTCGCTTCTCGACATCGAGGGCGGGATCGGAACAGGCGTCGACAACGGCGCCTGGATTTCCACCTCCTATCTGATCGGCGAGATCGTCGTCATTCCGCTGACGGCCTATTTCAGCAACGTCTTCTCGTTCCGCCGCTATATCCTGGTCAATTCGATCCTCTTCCCGCTGTCGATCGCCTGCGCCTTCGCCCATGATCTCGGCACGATGATCCTGCTGCGCGGTCTGCAGGGTTTTGCCGGCGGCGTGCTGATCCCGATGGCCTTCACCATGGTGCTGACCAAGCTGCCGAAGAACCAGCAGCCGCTCGGCCTGGCGATCTTCGCGCTTTCGGTCACCTTCGCGCCGGCAATCGGCCCGACCATCGGCGGTTATCTCACCGAAAATTACGGCTGGCAGACGATCTTCTTTATCAACGCCATCCCGAGCGCCATCATGGCAGTCGCCCTTGCCCTGACGCTCGACAAGCAGCCGATGCAGCTCGGCCTGCTGAGGGAAGGCGATTGGGCGGGCATCGTCACGATGGCGATCGGTTTGTCGGCATTGCAGACGGTGCTTGAAGAAGGCAACAAGGAGGACTGGTTCTCCTCGCCCTTCATCGTCAAGCTCAGCATCCTCGCTTTCGTCTTTCTCGTCGCCTTCATCTGGATCGAGCTCACCGTGAAGAAGCCGCTGGTCAAGCTCAGCCTGCTGAAGCAGCGCAATTTCGGCATCGGCGTTGCGGTCAACGTGCTGGTCGGCGTCGCCCTTTTCGGCACCGTCTATATCCTGCCGCAATATCTCGGCCAGGTGCAGCGCTACAATGCCGAGCAGATCGGCAACGTGCTGGCCTGGACCGGTCTGCCGCAGCTGCTGTTGATCCCGCTCGTGCCGATGATGATGAAGCGCTTCGATGCCCGTTACATCGGCTTCCTCGGCATTTCGATCTTTGCGATCAGCTGCTTCATGAACATCATGCTTTCGGCCGATACCGCGGGTGATCAGTTCTGGATCCCCAACATTGTCCGCGCCATTGGCCAGGCTCTGGTGCTGACCCCGATTACCGCCATCACCACTGCCGGCATTGCCCCTTCAGATGCCGCCGCCGCTTCCGGCCTGACCAACATGCTGCGCAATCTCGGCGGCGCCGTCGGCACCGCGACACTCGGCACAGTGCTGACCAAACGCGAACAGTTCCATTCCAACATCATCGGCCAGTCGGTGACGCTCGGCCGCGACGAAGTCCGCAACCGCCTCGAGCAGATGACCGGCTACTTCCTGTCGCACGGCGTCTCCGACCATGCCGTTGCAGCCCAGAAGGCTGTCGTGGCGCTGGGGCAGGTCGTCAAACGCCAGGCTCTGATCATGGGTTTCAGCGATACCTTCGCCGTTATCGGCGTGGTTCTTGCCATTGCAGCCGTCGCGCTGCTGCTTACCCAAAAACCGCGTGCCGGCGGTGGCGCCGGCGCTCACTGAAACGGCAGCGCTCGCCCGACTTCCCGGCGAGCGCTCTCACTATTGCGGAATTTCGACCGTAAAGGCGAAGCGGGCCACAGCGCCCGGCGCCAGTATCGTGGTGGACGGCCTCGCCGAAAGCTCGTTCGATGCTCCAGCTTCCGCGGCCGTTCCATGCCAGGGCTCGATGCAGAGGAAAGGCGCGCCCGGCTTGGTCCAGAGCGCGAGATTGGGCAGGTTTTCGAAATGGAACTGCATGGCCGGCCCGCCTTCGGCGCCATAACTCAAGCCTTCGCCAGCCCCACTCGGAAAGATCATCGCATCCTGTTCGAACATCGCGTGATCCAGCACCAGCCGGCCGGCATCAAACGGCGAGGGCAGAGGCGCAGGGTTGATCAGGCCACCCGCCAGCCGCACAAGCGCCGGCTCGCCTTCATTGGCGAGCGTCACGATATGGTTGCGCCCGGCAGCACCGGGCAGCGGCCAGGCGAAAGCCGAATGGAACCCGAGGCCGAACGGCATTGGCTTCTGATCGCGATTGGTGACCTCCGCCGTCACCGTCA
>JGI25153J46596_10002577_pt1 | contig 10388 bp, 9 predicted proteins | sample AraplaMF_Col_mMF_FD_46596 | JGI IMG/M metagenome (IMG submission 46596)
GTTCATGCTGGGGCATACCATTTACGAAGCCATTTCGGTTGGCGACTCGCCGGTGATGCAGGCCGGCTTGTATGGCGTCGCCTGGTTTGCGGCCGTGCTGGTGGTGAACCGCATGGCGGCGCGCCTGATCGGCCAGGAAGAACTGGCTGCCCAGCGCGGCATCGAGGTTGGCGTGCAGCAGGCGGTCAACCGCCTGGTGATTGCGCATTCGGCCGACGGTATCCTGGTGGTGGGCGCGGACGGCGCAATCTATATGAGCAACCCGGCCGCGCAGCAAATGCTGGGCGGTACCGCGCTGGTGCTGGATGGCGCTGCGTTGCAGCCGCTGGCTTCGGCCTACGAAAGCTGGCGCGCCGATCCTTCGCAGGCCACCGCCTTCATCACCATCAAACCTTATGCCGATCAGGCGCAGGAAGAGATGACAGCTGCCTGGAGCGCACGGCGCGACGTGCCGCTGCACCTCAAGCTGCGTTTCGCGGCAGCCGATACGGCCGGCCTGGACGTGGAGCGCAATGTGATCTTCCTCGAAGACGTGACCAGCATCGAGGAAAAGGCGCAGCAGCTGAAACTGGCATCGATGGGCCGCCTGACGGCCAGTATCGCGCACGAGGTGCGCAACCCGCTGTCGGCAATCGGCCACGCCAACTCGCTGCTGGAGGAAGATCTGCAGACGCCGGTGCACAAGCGCCTGCTCAAGATCATCAACGACAACGTGGCACGGGTAAACCGGATGGTGGAAGACATCCTGAAGCTGTCGCGCAAGGCGCAAAGCCACCACGACCCGATGGATCTGGAAGCTTTCCTTAACGAGCTGAAGGCGGAATTCGACGAGACCCACCGGCTGGACAGCAAGATCCTGTGCCTGGGCGGCACGCGGAAAGTGACGGTGCGCTTCGATCCCCTGCACCTGCGCGAGGTGGTGTTGAATCTTTTAAACAACGCTGTGCGCTATGCCAGCGGCACGCCGTCGAGTATCCGTGTTTTCACCGTACAGGCGGCCGGACACCCGCTGGAGCTGCATGTACAGGACGATGGCCCCGGAATTTCGCCGCAGGTGAGGGCACACTTGTTCGAGCCTTTTTACACGACCTCCAGCAAGGGCACCGGACTGGGTTTGTACCTCGCACGCGAATTGTGTTTGAATAACGATGCCATGCTGGATTACGAACATCGCTTCGATGCCGGCGTGGATGAGGGCGGCGCACGCAAGTCGAGTGGTCGCTTTGTTATTACTTTTGCGAGATTTGCATGACTTCTCCACGTGTGCTGGTCGTTGACGATGAAGCCGACCTGCGCGAGCTGCTGGAAATCACCCTGTTGAAGATGGGGCTGGACGTGGACAGCACCGAGACCCTTCAGCATGCGCGCCAGCTGTTTGCCGAAAATGAATACCAACTGGTGCTGACCGATATGCGCCTGCCGGACGGCCTTGGGCTGGAACTGGTGCGCGATGTTTCGGCCAGCGGCAAGAATATTCCCATCGCTGTGGTGACGGCCTTCGGCAGCGCCGAAAACGCTGTCGTGGCGCTGAAGGCCGGCGCCTTTGACTATGTGAGCAAGCCGGTCCAGCTGGACCAGCTGCGCGTGCTGGTGCAGTCGGCGCTGCGGGTGACCGACAGCGCGCCGGCCGCCGCGCCGGCGCGCGGGCAGCAGCAAAGCCGTTTGCGCGGCAATTCGGCGGCGATCCAGTCGCTGCGCGCCCAGATTGCGCGCCTGGCGCGTTCGATGGCGCCGATTGCCATCAACGGCGAGTCGGGCAGCGGCAAGGAACTGGCGGCCCGTGAAATCCACGCCCAGAGTTCGCGCGCGGACAAGCCCTTCATCGCGGTCAACTGCGGCGCCATTCCGGAAGCGCTGATGGAGGCTGAATTCTTCGGCTACCGCAAAGGCGCCTTCACCGGAGCGGCGGATGAGCGCGACGGCTTCTTCCAGGCAGCCAATGGCGGCACCCTGATGCTGGACGAGGTGGCCGACCTGCCGCTGGCCATGCAGGTCAAGCTGCTGCGTGCGATCCAGGAGCGGCGGGTGCGCAAAATCGGCGCCACGGCGGAAGAACCGGTTGACGTGCGCATTATCAGCGCCACCCACAAGAATCTGGAAAAGCTGGTCGAGGCAGGCCAGTTCCGGCAAGACTTGTTCTACCGCCTGAATGTGATCGAGCTGCGCCTCGCGCCCCTGCGCGAGCGGCTGGACGACCTGGAAGAGCTGGTCGGGGCGATTCTGGCGCGCTTGGGGAGCTTTGAGCATAAAGCCGTGCTGGGCCCGGGCGTGCTGGATGTGCTGAAGACGTATTCCTTCCCGGGCAATGTGCGCGAGCTGGAGAATATCCTCGAGCGTGCGCTGGCGTTTTCCAACGATGGCGTGATTTCTGCCGAAGACCTGGCGCTGAAGGGCGGGGCGATGCCGCCTGCCGTGCCGGCTGTGGCGCCCGTGCCGGCGATACCGGCTGCGCCCGAGGCGGCCTCCGAGCCGGAGCCTGCGCCGGCCCCCGAACCGGCGCCGCCCGAAACGCCGGCCATGCCGCCGCTGCCGGTACTCGACATCCTGCCGAGCAACCTGCCGGCCTACCTGGAGGCGGTGGAGCGCGAGATCATCACACGCGCCCTGACCCAAACGCATTACAACCGCACCCAGGCCGCCCAGCTGCTGGGCATCAGCTTCCGCCAGCTGCGCTACCAGATGCAGAAGCTGAATATCCAGGACCCCGGTTAGCAAGGAATCGGGCGGCGCGACCCGCGCCGCCCGGATCGACTATAATCCCGGTCCGCCGCGAAAAACCCCCTGCGTTGCTGTAGCGTTTTTGCCAACGCACAATCTCCTGCTGCGCCGCAACATTGCTTATTAAATCAGCAAAGAAAAAGCAGTGTTAGTGCTCGCTCACCGCCGATCGCCTGTAGCGATGGGGGCTATCAAAAGTCAATAAGAAATCGTGGTCTAAACGAAAAAATTTCACCTTGTACGATCCCGATCACGTCACTACAATTAGTGGACGGAATTCGATGGTTCACTAGATATAGTGGTCATAAACAAATACTGAATACGCGGAGCATAAATGCAATCTACTCAAGACATTTCCACCACTCAGGCGCCTCAAGTGCCTGTTTCCGCTGGCGAAACCGCTGGCGGCGTCGCTGTTTCCGCTAGCCAACTGGCCGACTACCGCATCATCCGCCGCAACGGCGCCGTGGTAGCTTTCGAGCCATCCAAGATCGCCGTGGCAATGACCAAGGCCTTCCTGGCGGTGAACGGCGGCCAGGGTGCGGCTTCCGCCCGCATTCGCGAACTGGTGGAAGAACTGACCAAGAAAGTCGTGGCCGCCCTGATGCGCCACCAGCCAACCGGCGGCACCTTCCATATCGAAGACGTGCAAGACCAGGTTGAACTGGCCCTGATGCGCTCCGGCGAACACGATGTGGCGCGTTCCTACGTGCTGTACCGCGCCAAGCACATGGAAGAGCGTCGCCTGAAGAAAGAAGCGGCCGGCGCCACCGCCACCGCCGAACCACAGATCAATGTGACCGAGAACGGCGTTGCGCGTCCGCTGGTGATGCAGGAAGTGCGTGACCTGATCGGCGCCGCCTGCAAGGGCCTGGAAAAGCACGTCGATGCCGACGCCATCCTGGCCGAAACCGTGAAGAACCTGTACGACGGCGTGCCGGTCGAAGAACTGCACAAGTCCGCCATCCTGGCTGCCCGCGCGCTGATGGAAAAAGACCCTGCGTACTCCCAGGTGACCGCCCGCATCCTGCTGCACACCATCCGTAAGGAAGTCTTCGGCAAGGAAGTGCCGCAAGCCGGCGCCGCCGCTGCCTACATCGATTACTTCCCACAGTACATCGCCAAGGGTATCGCCGCCGAACTGCTGAACGAAGAACTGGGCAAGTTCGACCTGGCCAAGCTGGCCAAGGCCCTGGTGGCCGACCGCGACCTGCAGTTCGGCTACATCGGCCTGCAAACCCTGTACGACCGCTACTTCCTGCACGTGCGCGATGTGCGCATCGAAATGCCGCAGGCCTTCTACATGCGTGTCGCCATGGGCCTGGCCCTGAACGAAACCAACCGCGAAGCGCGCGCCATCGAGTTCTACAACCTGCTGTCGACCTTCGACTTCATGTCGTCGACCCCGACCCTGTTCAACTCCGGCACCCAGCGTTCGCAGCTGTCCTCCTGCTACCTGACCACCGTGTCCGACGACCTGGAAGGCATCTACGACGCCATCAAGGAAAACGCACTGCTGGCCAAGTTCGCCGGCGGCCTGGGCAACGACTGGACTCCTGTGCGTGCACTGGGCGCCCACATCAAGGGCACCAACGGCAAATCGCAAGGCGTGGTGCCGTTCCTGAAAGTGGTGAACGACACCGCCGTGGCAGTGAACCAGGGCGGCAAGCGCAAAGGCGCAGTCTGCGCCTACCTGGAAACCTGGCACATGGATATCGAGGAATTCCTCGACCTGCGCAAGAACACCGGCGACGACCGCCGCCGCACCCACGACATGAACACCGCGAACTGGATTCCGGACATGTTCATGAAGCGCGTGATGGAAAAGGGCACCTGGACCCTGTTCTCGCCATCGGACGTGCCTGACCTGCACGACAAGTTCGGCAAGGAATTCGAAGAAGCCTACCTGGGCTACGAAGCCAAGGCCGCTTCCGGCGAACTGCGCCTGTTCAAGAAGATCGAAGCGCTGGACCTGTGGCGCAAGATGCTGTCGATGCTGTTCGAAACCGGCCACCCATGGATCACCTTCAAGGATCCTTGCAACATCCGTTCGCCGCAGCAGCACGTGGGCGTGGTTCACTCCTCGAACCTGTGCACCGAGATCACCCTGAACACCAACGCCGACGAAATCGCCGTCTGCAACCTGGGTTCGGTGAACATGCCTGCCCACATGAAGGAAGGCAAGATCGACCACGTCAAGCTGCAGAAGACCATCCGCACCGCAATGCGCATGCTGGACAACGTGATCGACATCAACTACTACGCGGTTGAGAAAGCACGCAACGCGAACATGCGCCACCGTCCGGTCGGCCTGGGCGTGATGGGCTTCCAGGACTGCCTGCACATGATGCGTGTGCCTTACGCTTCGATGGAAGCGGTGCAGTTCGCCGATACCTCGATGGAAGCGGTGTGCTACTACGCCTACCTGGCTTCGACCGAGCTGGCGGAAGAGCGCGGCCGTTACGAGTCGTACGAAGGCTCCCTGTGGTCGCGTGGCATCCTGCCGCAAGACTCCGTGCGCCTGCTGGCGGAACAGCGCGGCGGCTACCTTGAGCAGGACCTGTCCTCCTCCATGGACTGGACCCCGGTACGTGAACGCATCGCCAAGTTCGGCATGCGTAACTCGAACTGCGTAGCGATCGCTCCGACCGCGACCATTTCGAACATCATCGGCGTGTCGGCTTGCATCGAACCGACCTTCCAGAACCTGTACGTGAAGTCCAACCTGTCCGGCGAGTTCACCGAGATCAACGCCTACCTGGTGCGTGACCTGAAGGCACGCGACCTGTGGGACGAAGTGATGATCGCCGACCTGAAGTACTTCGACGGCTCGCTGAGCAAGATCGACCGCGCTCCGCAAGACCTGCGCGACATCTACGCCACCGCGTTTGAAGTGTCGCCAAGCTGGCTGGTGGAAGCCGCATCGCGCCGCCAGAAGTGGATCGACCAGGCACAGTCGCTGAACATTTACATGGCAGGTGCATCCGGCAAGACCCTGGACGAAACCTACAAGCTGGCATGGCTGCGTGGTCTGAAGACTACCTACTACCTGCGCACCATCGCTGCGTCGCACATGGAGAAGTCGACTTCCCGTACCGGCGCCCTGAACGCCGTGTCCGCAAACGTTCCGGACGCTCCAGCCGCCGTAGCTGCTGAGCCAGATGGCGCCGCCTGCTACCTGCGTCCTGGTGACCCTGGTTTCGAGGAATGCGAAGCCTGCCAGTAATAAAATAAGGTGTAAGCTTGGTGTCGGACCCTGCGGGTCTGACACCGGTTTACCGGTTTTGAATACAAGAGGAAATAATACAAATGCTATCCTGGGACGATGAAGCCGCGGCAGCACCGCGCGCCAACCCTGCAGTAATGGGCGCCACTTCCGAAGCGAGCGCCGAACAAGTCGCGCTGCGCGTGAATGCCGACGACAAGCGCGTCATCAACGGCCAGACCGACGTCAACCAGCTGGTGCCGTTCAAGTACAAGTGGGCCTGGGACAAATACCTGGCCGGCTGCGCCAATCACTGGATGCCGCAAGAAGTGAACATGCAGCGCGACATCGAGCTGTGGAAGAACCCGAACGGCCTGTCCGAAGACGAGCGCCGCCTGGTCAAGCGCAACCTGGGCTTCTTCGTTACCGCGGACTCGCTGGCTGCCAACAACATCGTGCTGGGCACCTACCGCCACATCACCGCCCCTGAGTGCCGCCAGTACCTGCTGCGCCAGGCGTTCGAAGAGGCGATCCACACCCACGCTTACCAGTACATCGTGGAGTCCCTGGGCCTGGACGAGCAAGAGATCTTCAACGCCTACAACGAAGTGGCGTCGATCCGCGACAAGGACCAGTTCCTGATCCCGTTCATCAACGTGCTGACCAACCCAGCCTTCAAGACCGGCACCCTGGAGACCGACCAGCAACTGCTGAAGTCCCTGATCGTGTTCGCCTGCCTGATGGAAGGTCTGTTCTTCTACGTCGGCTTCACCCAGATCCTGGCGCTGGGCCGCCAGAACAAGATGATGGGCGCTGCCGAGCAGTACCAGTACATCCTGCGCGACGAATCGATGCACTGCAACTTCGGTATCGATCTGATCAACACCATCAAGCTGGAAAACCCGCAGCTGTGGACCCCGGCCTTCAAGGAAGAGATCAAGGGCCTGTTCCTGCAGGCTGTTGAGCTGGAATACCGCTATGCCGAAGACACCATGCCACGCGGCGTGCTGGGCCTGAACGCAGCCATGTTCAAAGGCTACCTGCGCTTCATCGCCAACCGCCGCGCGACCCAGATCGGCCTGGAAACCCTGTTCGACCAGGACGAGAATCCATTCCCATGGATGTCGGAAATGATCGACCTGAAGAAGGAACGCAACTTCTTCGAAACCCGCGTGACCGAGTACCAGACCGGCGGCGCACTGAGCTGGGATTAATCTCCTGCTCCAAGATGAAAGCCCGGCACTGCCGGGCTTTTTTTTCGCCATCACCCGACCAGCTTGTTCTGCTCTACCAGAATTTTTTTCGGCGAAATCAAGATTGATCGAAGCACGCAGTGAGTCTAGAACCACGGCCCTCGCACACCTGAATTTCTATTCGTGGATGTGGTACAAGAATATGTACAATGATTTCATGTGAACGAACGAGGTGCACCCATGAACATCCTTACTTTTAGCGAGGCGCGGGCCGGGCTGAAAGCTGTGATGGATGATGTATGCAGCAGCCACAGTCCAACGGTCATCACTCGTCAGAATGGTGACCCGGTCGTTATGTTGTCGTTAGCCGATTTCAACAGTATTGAGGAGACGCTGTACCTTCTCGGCACCGAGAAAAACGCACAGCATCTGCTGACATCGCTTGAACAGCTGAAAGCCGGGAAGGCCCGGGTTCGGGAGCTTGAGCGGAATGACGGATCTCAAGGCGAAAAACAAAGAGCAGGCTAGGCACTCGATCGTCGCGTTTACCGATGCCGCTTGGGAAGGATACCTCTATTGGCAGGAAAAAGATCCTAAGCTGGTTGAGCGAATCAATGAGCTCATAGACTCGTGCATTGACTCATCCTCTGTTGGCATAGGAAAGCCTGAACCACTACGAGGAAATTTGACGGGATTATGGTCACGACGCATTAATCGTGAACATCGTCTTGTCTATATGTTTGAGGCCGGAACACTGTGCATCGTATCGTGCCGCTATCACTACTGAAAACAGTATTCCTGCTCTCCCGTCAAAAGCCCGGCACTGCCGGGCTTTTTTGTGTCGATTCGCTAGCGCGTCGTCCGTCGTGTCATGACAAACACGAGGAGACGATCATGACACTTACGCTGCTTCTTTTATATGCCCGCCCGGTGACGATCTGGGGCTGGCACTTGTTCTTCGCCTTCTGTCACTCGGCCAGGCGCTCAGGGATGGGCTTGAGCCGGTAGACCTCGTGGAAGAACAAATCCGCCTTGTGCTGGTCGGAGCAGAAGTTGGTGACTTCCTTGATTCTGCCCTCTTCAAAGCGGAAGACCAGGCACCAGGTCAGATCGAGCCCGCTGCCGTGCGTGCTCCATCCGCGGTGATGGTCGATGACGTAGTCGTCGTGCTCGGCGATCGCATAAGGCTGGGCCTGGAATCCGGCTTTTCCCAGCTGGTCAAAGAACGCCAGCACTTCTTTGATGCCATGTTTTTCTCCAGCGAGCGGATGGTGGCCGGGGATGCGCCAAATAATGTCGTCAGCCAGGACGTCCCTGACGGCTGCAACGTTATTTTTTGCATATGCTTCAAACAATGCACCGATCTTTGGCAGGTTGGACACGGAGATCTCCTTCTAAGTTGAGTGGTTCAATGTGAGCGCCAGTTTAAAATTTACGGGCAAGGGTAGTGTAGCGATCTTGCGGAATCTGTCGTGAAATTGCGTTGGCATGGTAGATTGCCGTATGACTTCCGCTTCCAAATTCGCTGCTGCCGATGAGTTATCACGCATCCTGAGTACTGCGCCGCCGCTTGATCCACAGGCATACCGGGGCGATGTGCGGCTGACCAGGCGCTTCAGCCATGGAGCAGTCAATGGCCGGGTTTTACCGATGAATGAGCACGTCGTGATGACCTATTACGGTGCAAGTCAGTCGTATTCATGGCGCGATGGCAGGCGTCATTCGAGCGGTGTCAAAAGGCCGGGCTTGATGACCTTTATCCCTCGGGGGCATGAGGCGCATTGGGATGTGGCAGGCAACGTGGAGGTGTCGCACGTCTATCTGTCCGATGCACAGCTTCAGTCATGCGCGGCGACGCTGGGAAGCGATTTACAGGACGTGCAATTTGAAGACCGGATTTCCTTCGACGATCCCGTGACATCCCACTTGCTGCAGGTGTTGGCGCTTGAGGCTGCCAATCCTCGCGAGCATAGCCGGCTGTTTGCTGATCAGGCCATAGAGCTGCTGTGTTTGCAGCTTGTGCGGTCGCACATTGTGTCGCGCACGCGTCCGGTGCGGGATGCGCTTGCGGGTGTGCAGGCATGGCAGCTTAAGCGGCTTCATGAATATGTCCGCGACCGGCTGGACCAGGATCTTCGACTGGACGAGCTCGCTGCCATCGTGGGACTGAGCAGGTTCCATTTCTGTGTTTCGTTCAAGCGTGCTACGGGGCAAACGCCGCATGAATGGCTCGTGCATTTGCGCATGGAGAAAGCGCGCGAACTACTGGCTGTCAGCAAGATGTCGATCTATCAGGTGGCACTCGAAGTTGGGTATCAAACCCCGTCGGCGTTCGCGTCGACGTTTCGCAGGACGCAAGGCGTGACGCCGTCGGCGTTTCGTGCGCATTCATAGTCCTGACACTTGTCGATTTGGCGGCGGCTCGTTCGTCGTATCTTCATCACCACCAGGAGAATCCGATGACGATCACGATTACTGCATTTGAACGCTCGCCTGACGGCGGCATGGGGCTGGCGCGGGACACGCGCGTTCGCTGGGCGCTGGAGGAGGTGGGGCAGCCGTATGAGGTGCGGCCGGTCTCCTTCGCTGCGATGAAGGAGCCTGCACATCTGGCGCTGCATCCCTTCGGCCAGATTCCGACTTATGAGGACGGCGATCTCGCCTTGTTCGAGTCGGGGGCGATCATCTTCCATATTGCCTCGCACTTCGCGGGCTTGTTGCCGGAGGAGGGCAATGCCCGGGCCCGGGCAATTACCTGGATGTTCGCAGCGTTGAATACGGTGGAACCACCGATTCTTGAGCTGTCCATTGCGAAGTTCCAGGAGGGTGACAAGCCTTGGAACAAGGAGCGCTTGCCCTTGATTGCGGATCGCATCCGCAACCGGCTGGGGCAACTCTCGGCGCGGCTGGGAAATGCTGAATGGCTGGATGGGGCGTTCAGCGCCGGTGACCTGGTGATGGTGTCAGTGCTGCTTCGTGTGAGGCCATCGGGCATCCTGAACGACTTCCCCAGCCTGGCCGCCTATGTGGCCCGCGGCGAAGCGCGGCCGGCATATAAGCGGGCGTTTGCCGATCAATTGGCCTTCAACACCGCCTAGCCGGCCGGGGAAGGCCACCCTGGGCGCTGGTGCGCACGGTTGAAATCACATTTTCTTGATCTTTGTATAATTGCGCTTTTTGTAAGATTTCCGCAAATCAACTATCAGGAAGCAATGGAAGAAGTGACGACAACTGGCCAGAAGCCCTCCAGGAAATGGGGGCGTATCGCTATT
>JGI25153J46596_10002582_pt1 | contig 10377 bp, 9 predicted proteins | sample AraplaMF_Col_mMF_FD_46596 | JGI IMG/M metagenome (IMG submission 46596)
GGCTTGAAGTTGAACGGCCCCATCGCATTGACGAAGCCGAGCGGCCCGCCCTCCTGGCTCGCACCGTTGTCGGACATCACGATGATCGCGGTGTTGTCGCGAATGCCTGCTGTCTCCAGGAACGCGACGAGGCGCGCGAGATGGCGGTCGGAATGATCGAGCATGCCGGCGAACGCCGCCTGCAGGCGGGTGAAGACGCGGCGTTCGTCGGCCGAATGCTCCTCCCAGGCTTTGACGCCGTCGTTACGCGCAGGCATCCGCGTGTCCGGCGGCACCAGTCCCATCGCCTTCTGGCGCGCCAGCCGCTGCTCGCGCTCGACGTCCCAGCCGTGCGCGAAGGCAGCGTCGTAGCTTCGGATGATATCGGCCGGCGCCTGGTGCGGCGCGTGACAGGCGCCGAGCGCGACCCAGGTCAGCCAGGGAAGCTCCGGCCGGTCGGCGTGATGATCGCCGATGAAGCGGATGGCCTGGTCGATCAGATCCTCGGTCAGATGATAGCCGTCGGCATAGGTCCCCGGAGGGTCGATATGCGTGTTGTCCGAGACGAGCTCCGGCGCGTACTGGTCGGTCTCGGCATCAAGGAAGCCGTAGAAGCGGTCGAAACCGCGGCCGAGCGGCCAGCCGTCGAACGGGCCGGTGGCGCCGCTCTCGGTCAGCGGCGTGACGTGCCATTTGCCGATCATGTAGTTGCGATAGCCGTGCACGCGCAGCATCTCGGCGAGCGTCCCTGCCTCGCGCGCGATCTTGCCGCGATAGCCGGGATAGCCCGAGTCGAAATTGGCGAGGCAGCCGACGCCGACCGAATGATGGTTGCGCCCGGTCAGCAGCGCCGCGCGCGTCGTCGAGCACATCGCCGTGGTGTGGAANCCGCTGTAGCGCAGGCCTTCGGCTGCGAGCTTGTCGATGGTCGGCGTCCTGATCGCCGAGCCGTAGCAGCCGAAATCGGAGAAGCCGACGTCGTCGAACAGCACCACCAGGATGTTCGGCGCGCCCTCGGGCGGCTTCACGGCGTCAGGCCACCAAGGCTTTGAGTCCGCGACCGTCTTGCCGACGGTGCCGCGGAACGGCGCGGTGCTGCCTGCGCTCATCTGCTCCTCCCTGCTCGTTGCCTTGGGCTTGTTGCCCTTAGGCTTGTTGCCCCGGCATGCCACAGTTGACCCGCGGCCGGCCGTCTTCTAAATTATAATCCGAATTATGATTATGATTTAAGTCGGATGCAAGCGCGGATGCAATTACGTTCGGAGCCCGGGTTTCGCGACTTCGACCTGCCCGGGGTCGCCCCCTCGCGGCAGAAGCGCAGCCACCAGACCACGCTGGCGCTGCTGCGCGCCGGCGCCGACATGCTGCGAACCCGCAACCTTGCCGAGCTCTCGATCGAGGCTCTCTGCGCCGAAGTCGGCGCCACCGTGGGCGCCTTCTACAGCCGCTTCGAGAGCAAGGAGGCCTATTTCAACGCGCTGATGGCGCTGGCCGCGCGCGACGGCGAGCAGCGGCTTGGCGAGATCAGGCGACCGTCAGCGGATACCGGTCTGGACCAGCTTTGTCGTGTCATCGTCAGCGGCATCATCGCCTGGATGCGGGACCACGAGGGCGTGCTGCGCGCCGCGCTCCAGCACGACGACACCCGTCCGGACAAATGGACGCCGTTCAAGGCCCTCGCGCAAACGACGACCGCGCGCGCCACGCCTCTCCTGCTCCCGGCCATGGGCAAGGGCCGCAAAGCCGCAAAGACCCGTGCCATCGCCTTCGGCTTCCAGGTCGTATTGGGCACGCTGGTGAACGCGATCCTCAACGATCCCGGCCCGCTGTCGCTGTCGTCGAAGGAGATGGAGACGCGGCTCGCCGGCTGCCTGTTGTTGCTGCTGCAGTCGGAAGCCGGTCAGTCCACGCCGAGATAGGCCTTCTGCACCTGCGGGTCCTGCGCGAGCGCGGCCGCCGTTCCCGAGAGCACGCTCTTGCCGACCTGGAGCACGGTCGCGAAGTCGGAGACCTCGAGCGCGAGCTCGATCGACTGCTCGGCGAGCAGGATGGTCAGACCCTCGCGGTGCAGGCGGCCAAAGGTCTCGTACATGGACTCGACCACCGCCGGCGCGAGGCCGAGCGAGGGCTCGTCCAGCATCAGGAGTTTTGGGTCGCTCATCAGCGCACGGCCAACCGCCAGCATCTGCCGCTCGCCGCCGGACATGGTGCCGGCGCGCTGGTTGCGGCGCTCCTTCAGGCGCGGGAAGATCTCGTAGACGCGNTCGAGCAGCGCGGCCTGCTTCGACTTGTCGTGCAGCGGCGTCGCGCCNAGCATCANATTGTTCTCGACGCTCTGCTGCACGAACAGNCGCCAGCCCTCCGGCGACAGCGCCAGNCCCTTGCGCACGATCGCAAAGGCCTTCTGCCCGGCGATCTCCTCGCCGCGAAAGCTGATCGAGCCGGAATGAACGGGGATGAGACCGGCGATCGCGTTCAGCGTCGTCGTCTTGCCGCCGCCATTGGAGCCGAGCAGCGCGACGACGCTGCCCTCGGGCACCTCCAGCGAGACGTCGGAGATGCCGATCAAATCGCCGTAGCGCACCTCGAGATGCTCGATCCGCAGAAGCGCCCCGCTCATAGATCCGGCCCGCCCATCAGCTCGACCGGCGTATGGCCGGCCGCGGCCTTCGCCGCGCGGGTGCCGAGATAGGCCGCGATCACCGCCGGGTTGGACGTGACCTCGCGTGGGCTCCCGTGCGCGATTTCCTTGCCCTGGTGAAACACCATCACGCGGCTCGCCAGCGACATGATCACTTCCATGATGTGCTCGACGATGACGAGCGTGATGCCGGAGCCATGGATCTCGCGGACGAGATCGATCGCGAGCTTCACCTCATGCGCGTTGAGGCCGGCCATGGCCTCGTCAAGCAGCAGCACCTTCGGCTCGGTCGCAAGCGCGCGGGCGATCTCGAGCCGCTTGCGGCCGGGCGTACCGAGCGAGCGCGCCGGCGCATCCGCCAGCCTGCTCATGCCGACCCGCTCCAGCACCGCATGCGCCTTGGTCTCGGCCTCCTTGCGATGCGAGGTGCGCAGGAACGCGCCGATCATGACGTTCTCGAGCACCGTCATGCCCTCGAAGGTCTGCGGCACCTGGAAGGTGCGGGCGAGCCCGAGCTCGGCGCGCAGCTCCGGCGTGAGGTCGGTGATATCACGGCCTTCGAACAGCACGCGGCCCGAGGTGGTCTTGAGGTCGCCGGTGAGGCAGTTGAAGAAGGTCGATTTTCCGGCGCCGTTCGGGCCGATCAGGCCGAGAATGTCGCCCTGCTCCAGCGTCACGGAGGCGTCGTCCACCGCCTTGAAGCTGCCGAACGCCTTGGTGATGTTGCGCGCTTCAAGGAGCATGGCCGGCTCCCGTATCCGTCTTCGGCTTGCCGCGCCGGATGAACAGGCTGAGCAGCCCGCCCGGCTGGAAGCGNGCGATCAGGACGATGATCGCNCCATAGACCACGAAGGTGAGGCCNGCNCCCTTGCCGCCGAGCCAGCTGTTGGAGATCTCCTCCAGCGGCACGAGGATCGCNGCGCCCACCAGCGGGCCGAACAGCAGCCCTGCCCCGCCGAGCGCCGCCATGATCAGGATCTTCACCGAGATCAGGATGCCGAGACCGGACTCGGGATCGACGAAGCCGAACATCATCGCATAGAGCGCCCCGGCAACGCTGGTCAGCGCCGCGCTCAGCATGAAGGCGTAGAGCTTGGTGCGGCTCGCGGGCGCACCAAGCGAACGCGCGGCGCGCTCGGAATCCTTGATCGCGCGCAGGTAAAATCCCATCCGGCTGTTGGTCATCCACCAGGTGATCGCAAGCGTAATCACGAGGACGGCGAGGAAGAGATAGTAGTACGGCAGCGACGACAGGAACGAGAGATCGAAGATGTTGCGCGGCACGGTCGGCCCCGAAAGCCCGACGGCCGCGCCGAGCCATTCGGTGTTGGTCACGATCAGCCGCATGGTCTCGGCCACCGCGATTGTCGCCATGCTGAAATAGTGGCCCGACAGGCGCAGCGTCGGCACGCCGATGACCGCGGCGAGCCCCACCGCCAGCACGATGCCGCCGGGAATGCCGAACAGCGGCGACAGGCCGAATTTTGCGTAGGAGCCCATCGCGGCATAGGCGCCGCAGCCGAAGAACACGACATGTCCAACCGACACCTGCCCGGCATAGCCGCCGACGATATTCCAGGCCGAGGCCGCAATGGCATAGAGCAGCACCAGCGCGCCGAGGCGCTGCTGGAACGGCGAGGACANGAGCAGCGGATAGGCGATCGCAANGGCNGCGANGACCGAGAGCCAGATCCAGCGCCGCATCACATCTTCCCCATCAGGCCCTGCGGCCGGAACCAGAGGAAGAACAGGAACAGCACATAGACGACGATGTCCTTGTAGATCGCGCCGATCAGATAGCCGGACAGCGATTCGATGACACCGATTAACAAGCCCGCCACCAGCGCGCCGGGCACGCTNCCGAAGCCGCCCAGCGACACNGTGACGAAGGCGACGATACCGAGCGTCTCGCCCACCGTCGGTACGATGTAGAAGAAGTTGGCGATCAGCGCGCCGGCAAGGCCGGTGGCGCCGGCCGCGATCGCCCAGGCGATCGCCTGCATGGTGTCGGGCCGGATGCCCATCAGCTGGGCCGCGGTTTGATCCTCCGCCACCGCCAGCATCTTGGAGCCGAGCGAGGTGCGCGTCAGCAGCAGGTGCAGGCCGAGCGTCACCAGCAGCGCGACGATTCCGGCCAGCAGCCGCGAGGCCTCGATGCGGAGACCTGCGAAGGCATAGGTGCCGCCGACGATATCCTGCGGCATCGACAGGAAGTTGGCGCCGAACCACCAGAACACGGAGTAGCGCAGCAGCAGCGCCAGCCCGAAGGTGCCGAGGATCTGCGCCAGCATCGGCCCCTTCATGATGTCGCGGATCAGGGCGAAATAGACCACGACGCCGAGGGTCGCGAGCACCAGCGTCGCCAGCGGTGCGCCGAGGATCGGCCCTCCCCCCATCAGGGTGTAGACGACATAGGCGACGTACATGCCGAGCATGACGAAGTCGCCATGCGCGAAATTGACGATGTTCATCATGCCCCACACCAGTGTGAGGCCGGAGGAAAACAGGGCGTAGACGGCGCCAAGCAGAAGCCCGCCGACGATCACCTGCACGAGGACAAAGGACATGAGCCGCGTTGCTCTAAATCAAATCACCCTGGGAATGGCGGGGCGCGCAGCCCCGCCTTCACGAACGTTCACCAGCCCTTGTAAGGCAGCACCGGCGCCTTCTCGGCATTGGCCTTCGGCCACACCGAGACGTAGTTCTCGCCATCCTGAAGCTGGATGATAGCGCCGGACGCCAGGACGTTCTGGCCCTTGTCGTCGAACTTCACGCCCTTGTAGCCGATCATCAGCTGCTCGGGCTTCAGATCGGTCGCCTTCAGCGCGGCCTGGATCTTGGCGGGCTCGGTCGAACCGGCGCGATCGATCGCATCGGCCAGCACGAAGAAGCCCTGCATCTGGCGGGCGACCGTGTCGTCCATCTCCTCGCCGCTCTTTTTCTTGTACATGTCGGCGATGATGGCCGACGGCGAGCCCGAGGGGCCGACGACCCATGACGAGCGGTTGAAGACGCCTTGCGAGATCTTGCCGACCGCCTTGGTGAAGGACGGATCGGAATAGCCGGCATCGTCGGCCAGCAGGATCGCCGGCTTGTAGTCGAGCGACTGCATGGTCTTGGCGAACAGGATCGCGTCCGACGTGTAGCTGATCATGATGACGACGTCGGGCTTCTTGTCCTTGAGCTGGAGTACCTGCCCCTGCACGTCCGTCGCGTTGACGGGATAGGCGACGTCGAGTGCGATCGGCTGGCCCTTCTCCTTGAAGGCGCCGGCGATCGTGTTCGCGACCGAAGTGCCGTATTCGGTGTTGTCATGGACCAGCGCAACCGCATCGGTCTTGGCGCCGGCCGCCTTCATGTCCGCGAGGAATTCGGTGTAGATCTTGGCGAAGTCGGTGGCGATCGGCGTGGTGCGGAAGAACCATTTGAAGCCGCGCTCGGTGAGATTGGCGGCGACCGACTCCGAGTTCAGGAAGGGCACGCCGTATTTCTCGGCGATGGCGCTCGAGGTCAGCGTCACGCCGGACTGGTAGGAGCCGAACACGGCCGCGACCTTCTCTTCCGTGATCAGGCGCAGCGCCTGGTTCTGGCCGGTTGCGGGGTTGCCCTGGTTGTCGGCGATGATCACCTCGACCTTGGCGCCGCCAAGGCCGGCAAGACCGGCGTTCTTCGCCAGCGGGAAATTGCCGAGCTCGGGATGGGCATTGTTGATGATGTCGGTTGCGACATCCAGCGCCGCCTTGGCATGCGCCCCGATCGAGGCGGTGCCGCCGGACATCGGCATGATCACGCCGATCTTGACCACCTTGTCCTGCGCCTGCGCGCCNGCCGTAAGCGCAAGGGACATCGCGGCCGCGCAAAGCAGCCCGGTGACGTGCTTCAAATTCATGAAATCAGACCTCCCAAAGGGTTTCCCCGACCAAGNTTTTTTGNAAGCTGTGGNCTTAAGCGCCTGCTTCCGTTTGTTTATGCCTGGCTGACCCTAGGATGGCATGAGAGCCGGATACCGGCAAGGTGAAACGGGGTGCCACGATGCTGCATAGGAATGCAGCAAACGCACGCGTGCAGGCTGCGTGCTATCTGGCGTCGTTCAATGCTGGAAAAACAACCCGGAAGGCGTCGAAGCGTTGGGTGGATTGGCCGAAGGCGTAATCCACCACTCCATCTCCGCGAAGCAAAAGGGGTGGATTACGCTCCGCTAATCCACCCTGCGAAGCGTGTGTTCAGCCGGCCATGTCGCTTGCCCTCAGCAGCGTGGTGAAGCCGCCATAGATCATGCGCTTGCCGTCGAACGGCATGTCGGTGCCGTGGAATCGTTCATCGGCCATCACCTTCTTGTTGACGGCATCCCGGGTCTCGCGGTCGCGGTAGACGATCCAGGAGAACACCACGACCTCATCCTCCTTCGCGATCACCGCGCGCGGGAACGAGGTCAGCTCGCCATAGGGGACGTCGTCGCCGATGCATTCGACGTAGTCGAGCGCGCCGTGCTCCATCCAGACCGTGCAGGCCGTTTTAGCCAGGGCCCTGTAGGCCTCGATCTTGTCCTTCGGCACGGCCAGCACGAAACCATCGACATAGGGCATCACGGATCTCCTTGGGTGACATGAGCCCGAAGGACGATGCGGCGCCCGCCGAGCCGACGTCCCGGGTCCCCTGCAAGGTGAGGCAAACTGTCGCGACGATTTCGTGAGCTGCTTCACATCCTGCCGTCGCAACCCCGGGACATCATCCCCAGCGTTCAGGCCTGCATCGCGGCTATTTCAAATTGTACTCGGCAGAAGGCAGTTTCCATGAGCGGCCGCCTTTCCTTGCTTTGCGTCCACGGCGTCGGCCACGCGGAGATCGACTCCGGATTTCAGCAGTCCTGGTCCAAGGCGATCACGCAGGCCATCGGATCGGTCGATCAGGACGTTCAGCTCACGATCGACTTTGTNCTCTATGACGATNTGTTCGACAGAGCCCCGCTCAATCCCCTCACCTATGCGGCGGCCTCGGCCAAGCTGCTGGCAAGCGCGGTCGTTCACGGNATCGGCGACCTCCTGCCCGGCGCACGCGGCATCGGCGACATCCCCGCCGTCNTCAAATGGACCGCGGGCATGGTCGCCCAATGGTCGACCGACGAGGAACTGCGGACGGATCTGCGCCGCGCCATTCTCGACAAGCTCGANGCCAGGACCTACGACATGGTCCTCGCCCACAGCCTNGGCTCGCTGNTCTGCTACGACACCTTCCTGCACGAGCCNGATGCGATCAAGGACGCGATCTTCGTCAGCTTCGGATCGCAGATCGGCAATCCGGCCGTGCGCGACGTGTTTGCCGGCCGCATCAAGCCGCTGGCCTGCCGGAAATGGTTTCACCTCTTCAATCCCAGTGACCATGTGCTGACCTGTGCGCTCGATGTCCGGGCCGACAATTATCAGCAGGTCACGGTGGCCTTCGACGTTCCCAACGACGTGCTCAATCACGATGCGACCTGGTATCTGTCGCACACGAGCACGGTTGCGACCGTGTGGCATGACGCAGCGCCTGCGCCCGTGCCGCGCGCGATCGTAAGCGCGGCGCGCGAGATGGCGAGCCTCGCCGTCAAACCCGGCCGCCGCGCCTTGCTAATCGGCATCAACGACTACCCCGATCCGGCCAGCAGGCTCGAAGGCTGCGTCAACGACGTCTTCCTGATGAGCTCGGTGCTGCAGGAGAGCGGCTTCGAGCCGGAAGATATCCGCATCGTCCTCAACGATCGTGCGACGACGCGCGGCATCATGGATCGGTTGCACTGGCTGCTCGACGGCGTTCGCGACGGCGACGAGCGCATGCTGTTCTACTCGGGGCATGGCGCCCAGATTCCGCGCTACAACATTCAGGGCGAGCCGGATCACGTCGACGAATGTCTCGTTCCCTATGATTTCGACTGGTCGCCGGCGCACGCGATCCTGGACCGCCAGTTCGCCGAGCTGTACTCGCAGCTGCCCTATGACAGCTATTTCGTGGCCATGTTCGATTGCTGCCATTCGGGTGGGCTGACGCGCGACGGCGGCCCCCGTGTGCGGGGCCTCAGCCCTCCCGACGACATCCGGCATCGCGCGCTGAAATGGGACGCGAAAGAGCGGATGTGGGTGCAGCGCGATTTCACGCCGCTGAACAGGAGCCTGAAGGACAGGAAGAACGGCGCCGATTTCCTCGGGCAGAACGGGGCGACGCAACGGCTGGGGCGCGCGATGATGCTGCGAACCAAGCCGGACAAGGATTACGACAGGACGCGCAAGGAGCTCGATCATTTCGGGCCCTACATGCCGATCCTGCTCGAGGCCTGTCAGGAGCAGCAGCTCTCCTACGAATACCGCGACGGCGTGACATCGTACGGCGTCTACACCTACTCCATGGCCGGCACGCTGCGCGAGCTGAGAGCCAGGGGCGAAAATCCCTCCTTCAACACGCTGAACGACCTCGTCACGGCCAAGCTGAGGCGGATGCGCTACAACCAGACGCCCAATCTGGTCGGGGCCAAAATCCGCTGCAGCGCGCCCGTGCCGTGGGGCAATGCGCGGGGCGCCGAACCCGCCGCGCAAGGCGGAGCGAGAGCATCCGCCACCACACCGCGCAAGAGCGGCCGCAAGCGCGCGCCGGCAGCAAAGAAGACGACGAGAAGGAAGCGATAGCACGCATCAACTAACGAGCCATCAAGCCTTTGGAGAATCGGTCATGGCGACAGGCATTTCCCTGCATATCGGATTGAACTCGGTCGACCCGCAGCACTACGAAGGCTGGAGCGGTCCCCTCAACGCCTGCGAAGCCGACGCCAACGACATGGCCGACCTCGCCCATACCCGCGGCTTCGCACCGACCAAGCTCCTGACCCGCAGGGCAACACGCGCCGCCGTTGTCGGCGGCATCGCGCACGCAGCCAAGTCCCTCAAGTCCGGCGATCTGTTCTTCCTGACCTATTCGGGACACGGCGGCCAATTGCCGGATCTCAACGGCGACGAGCCCGACGGCAAGGACGAAACCTGGTGCCTCTACGACGGCGAGCTCGTCGACGACGAACTCTATTCATCATGGGGTGCGTTCGCAGCCGGCGTGCGCATCTTGCTGCTCTCCGACAGCTGCCATAGCGGCAGCGTGAGCAAGGCGCTGCACTATCAGGCCAGGGCACGCACTGTTCCCGGCACGCAATTTCGCGCCATGCCGGACGAGGTGGCGCTGCGCGTCTACCAGAACAACAGGAAGACCTATGATCCGATCCTGAAGCGGCGCGACCTCTCCGAGGCGCTCGGCAACGTCAAGGCGTCGGTGCTGCTGATCTCCGGCTGCCAGGACAACCAGCTCTCGCAGGACGGCACCTTCAACGGCCTGTTCACGGGGACGCTGAAGACGGTCTGGAACGGCGGGACGTTCAAGGGATCCTACCGCCGCTTCCACACCGCGATCGGCGCCAAGATGCCGCCGGATCAATCGCCCAAACTCTCGCTGGTGGGCGCCAGCAGCCCGGCCTTCATGGCCGCGCGCCCCTTCACCATCGAGGACGGAAAAAAGAAGAAGACACCGGCAAAGAAGAAAACGGCGGCGAAGAAGAAGTCGGCCCGGAGCTGACCGGGCCAGCAAGCGGCGTGACGTGGCCGGCCGAGCCGCAATTCACCAAGGGAGCGCGCCCGGAGATGGCTGGGGAACCTGGATTCGAACCAAGACAAACAGAGTCAGAGTCTGTTGTGCTACCGTTACACCATTCCCCAACGGAATAGTCGAACAAATTCAATATC
>JGI25153J46596_10002583_pt1 | contig 10375 bp, 10 predicted proteins | sample AraplaMF_Col_mMF_FD_46596 | JGI IMG/M metagenome (IMG submission 46596)
ACCTTCTCCAGCGTCTGCTGCACCGCGGCCTTGCCGTCGGTGCGCGTGTAGGCGCCGGTCATCAGGTTCTCCTCGATGGTCAGGTGCGCGAAGCAGTGGCGGCCTTCCATCACCTGGATCAGCCCGCGCTTGACCAGCTCGGCCGGCGACAGCGCCTCGATGCGCTCGCCGCGCAGCTCGATGGTGCCCTTGGTGACCGCGCCGCGCTCGCCCGCCAGCAGGTTGCTCACCGCGCGCAGCGTGGTCGTCTTGCCCGCGCCGTTGCCGCCGAGCAGCGCCACGATGCCGCCTTCGGGCACGGTGAGCGACACGCCCTTGAGCACCAGGATCACGTGGTTGTAGATGACCTCGATGCCGTTGACGTTGAGGAGGATGTTGGATTCGCTCATGGTGTGGTCCGAAGCATTCGCAAGAACGGCGCACGGGGTGCCTGCCGCTCTTGCGAATGGCGGCTCTCGCGAGCCGCCACGGAACGCTCGCTCAGCGCATCAGGACTGACAGTCGGCTGCTTCGCGGCGCGTCAGCTTCTTCTCGCCCGCGTACTTGTCGGCCGCGGCCTTCACCATCGGCTTGATGATCTGCTCGTCGGCCTGGTACCAGTCGGACATGTCGCCCCACTTCGCGCCGTCCCAGGTGTGCACGCGCGCCCAGGTCGAGCCCATGTGGTCCTGGCAGGAGGTGCTCACCGGGCGCATCACGCCCGAGAAGCCCAGCGCGTCCAGCTTCTTCTGGTCGAGCGCGAGGTTCTCCATGCCCCAGCGAACCTGCTCGCCGGTCATGACCTTGCCCTTGCCGAAGCGCTCCTGCGCGCGCTTCACTGCCTCGATGGTCAGCATCTGGATGATCACGCCGCGCGTGTAGAGCACCGAGCCCACTTCGTCCTTCGGGCCGGTGCCCTGGCCCTTGTCGTGCACCTGCTTGAGGATGTCCTGGATCACCTTGGGTTGCGTGCCCGAGGTGTTCAGCGCCAGCGCGTGGTAGCCCTTGGCGTTGGCGCCCACGTCCTTCACGTCGGGCTCGGCGCCGGCCCACCACACGCCGTACATCTTCTCGCGCGGGTAGCCGGTGGCCACGGCCTCCTTCAGGGCGGTGGAGTTCATCACGCCCCAGCCCCACAGCAGCACGAAGTCGGGGCGCTGCTGGCGGACCTGCAGCCAGGCCGACTTCTGCTCCACGCCGGGCGCGGTCACCGGAATCAGCGAGAGCTCGAAGCCGTTCTGCTTGGCGCGCTCCTGCAGCAGCGGGATCGGTTCCTTGCCGAAGGGCGAGTCGTGATAGACGAGGGCGATCTTCTTGCCCTTGAGCTTGTCCATGCCGCCTTCCTTCTTCCCGATGTGCTGGATCAGGATGTCGGCCGCGGTCCAGTAGGAGCCCATCAGCGGGAAGTTCCACTTGAAGACGCCGCCGTCCTGCGAGGCGGCCAGGCCGTAGCCCAGCGTGATCAGCGGGATCTTGTCGGTAGGCACCTTGTCGGTCAGCGCGAAGGTGATGCCGGTGGCCTGCGGGTCGAAGAGCGCGACGCCAGGGCGGCCCTTCAGGCGCTCGTAGCACTCCACGCCCTTGTCGGTGGCGTAGCCGGTCTCGCACTCCTCGTACGCGATCTTCACGCCGTTGATGCCGCCGGTGGCGTTGACCAGCTTGATGTAGTCCTGCTTGCCGTTGGCCCAGGGCGTGCCGTTGGGTGCGTAGGGGCCGGTGCGGTACACCAGCAGCGGGAAGAACTGCTCCTTGGCCTGCGCGTTGACCACGGATGGCGCGAGCGCGGCGCCGAGGGTGCCGGCCACCAGGGCGGCGGTCAGAGCGAGCGATTTCAGTTTCATGCCTGTCTCCTTTGTGGGCACCTCGGTGCCGGGTTTTGACTAACGGGAACCTTTGGATGTCAATGCGGGAAGGGCCACAGCCGCAGCTTCTCCTTGGCCGTGGACCACAGCCGCGCGAGGCCGTGCGGCTCGACGATCAGGAAGAACACGATCAGCGCGCCGAAGATCATGGTCTCCAGGTGCGAGGCCAGCGCGGTGGAAATCGAGAAGCCCAGCCAGCCCGGCAGCTGGTTGAGCAGGAGCGGCAGNAGCACGATGAAGGCGGCACCGAAGAAGCTGCCCATGATCGAGCCCAGCCCGCCGATGATNACCATGAACAGCAGCTGGAACGAGCGGTCGATGCTGAAGGCCGCCGGCTCCCACGCGCCCAGGTGCACGAAGCCCCACAGCGCGCCGGCCACGCCGACGATGAAGCTGCTCACCGCGAAGGCCGTGAGCTTGGCGTAGACGGGGCGGATGCCGATCACCGCGGCGGCCACGTCCATGTCGCGCATCGCCATCCATTCGCGGCCGATGGCGCTGCGCACCAGGTTCTTGGCCAGCAGCGCGAACACCGAGACGAAGATCAGGCAGAAAAGATACTTCTGCGCCGGCGACTCGATGGGCACGCCGAACACGTTGAGCCCCGCCACGCTCACCGAGCCGGAGGAAGAATTGTTGGTGAACCACTGGATGCGCAGGAAGGCCCAGTCGGTGAAGAACTGCGCCGCCAGCGTGGCCACGGCCAGGTACAGCCCCTTGATGCGCAGGCTCGGAATGCCGAAGAGCACGCCGATCACCGTGGCGCACAGTCCGCCCAGCAGAAGCGATGCGATGAGCGGCATGCCGTCGATGCGCACCTGGAAGTTGTAGGCCGCGTATGCGCCCACCGCCATGAAGGCGCCGGTGCCCAGCGAGATCTGGCCGCAGTAGCCCACGAGGATGTTCAGCCCCAGTGCGGCGAGCGAAAGAATGAGGAAGGGCGTGAGNATGGCGCGCATCCAGTAGTCCGACACGCCCAGCGGCACCACCACGAAGGCCACGAGCAGCAGAACGAGGATGGCCAGGCGGTCCTGCGCGATCGGGAAGATCTGCTGGTCGGCGCGGTAGCTCGACTTGAATTGGCCGTTTTCTCTGTAGAACATGTCAGTAGGTCGAAAGCGGGATCGGACAGCCGAACGCAGAGGTCGCGAAGGTCTCGCAGAGGTCGCNGAAGGAATGCAGAAAATCTTGAGGTTTTCTTCTGCGACCTCTGCGCANCTTTTGTATTTCTNCTGCGTTCGGCTGTCNGTATTCGAAGTTCTTCATCTCACACCCGATCGATGATCTTTTCGCCGAAGAGGCCCTGCGGNCGCACCAGCAGGAACACCAGCGCCAGCACATAGGCGAACCAGATCTCGATGCCGCCGCCGAACATNGGGCCGAGATAGATCTCGGAGAGCTTCTCGCCCACGCCGATCAAGAGGCCGCCGATGATGGCGCCCGGAATGGAAGTGAGNCCGCCCAGGATCACCACCGGCAGCGCCTTCAGCGCCACCAGCGAGAGCGAGAACTGCACNCCCAGCTTCGANCCCCAGATGATCCCGGCCACCAGCGCCGAGAAGCCGGCCACCGACCACACGATCACCCAGATGCGCTTGAGCGGAATGCCGATGGACTGCGCGGCCTGGTGGTCGTCGGCCACCGCGCGAAGGGCGCGGCCGGTGGCGGTCTTCTGGAAGAAGATGGCCAGCACCACCACGAGGCCCGCGGCCACGAGTGCGGCGATCAGGTCTTCCTGGCTCAGCAGCAGGCCGCCCTGGAAGGTGTTCTCCAGCACCATCAGCGGTTCCTTGGGCATGCCNACGTCGATCTTGTAGATGTCGTTGCCGAAGATGGTCTGGCCCACGCCGTCGAGGAAGTAGGCGATGCCCAGCGTGGCCATCAGCAGCGTGATGCCTTCCTGGTTCACCAGCTTGCTCAGCGCGAGCCGTTCGATGAGCCAGGCCACGAGAACCATCACCGCCATGGCCGCGACGAAGGCCAGGATGTTCGCGAGGATCTGGCTTTCGAAGCCGAACCACTGCGGGAACCACTCGGCGAAGCGCGCCATTGCCAGCGCCGCGAACAGCACCATCGCGCCCTGCGCGAAGTTGAAGACGCCGGAGGCCTTGTAGATCAGCACGAAGCCGATGGCGATCAGCGAATAGAGCATGCCGACCATCAGGCCGCCGAAGAGGGTTTCGAGGAAAAAGCCCATGGTCAGTTTCTTTCTCCCTCTCCCGCTTGCGGGAGAGGGCAGGGGTGAGGGCAAGCGGCGTTGGAGATGCTGCCGTTTGTGATGAGGCCGTCGACCCTCACCCCAACCCTCTCCCGCAGGTGGGAGAGGGNGCAAGACAGGAAGCGGTCGTGCGCGGCCATCAGTGCTCCACACCCAGATAGGCCCGGATCACGTCTTCGTTGTTCCGGACTTCATCCGGCGTGCCGTCGCCGATCTTCTTGCCGTAGTCCAGCACCACCACGCGGTCGGAGATGTCCATCACCACGCCCATGTCGTGCTCGATCAGCACGATGGTGGCTCCGAACTCGTCGTTCACGTCGAGGATGAAGCGGCTCATGTCCTGCTTCTCCTCCACGTTCATGCCGGCCATGGGCTCGTCCAGCAGCAGCACCTGCGGCTCCATCGCGAGCGCGCGGCCCAGGTCCACGCGCTTCTGCAGGCCGTAGGGCAGGCGGCCCACGGGCGTCTTGCGGTGCGCCTGGATTTCGAGGAAGTCGATGATGTGCTCGACGAACTCGCGGTGCGCGAGCTCCTCGCGCTCGGCCGGTCCCCAGCGCAGCGCCTGCGCGAACAGGCCGCTCTTCATCTTGAGGTTGCGGCCCGTCATGATGTTGTCGAGCACGCTCATGCCCTTGAAGAGGGCCAGGTTCTGGAAGGTGCGCGCCACGCCCATCTCGGCCACCTGGCGCGAGTTCATGTGCTTGAAGGTCTGGCCCCGGAAGGTGATGGAGCCCTGCTGCGGCCAGTACACGCCGTTGATGCAGTTCAGCATCGAGCTCTTGCCCGCGCCGTTCGGCCCGATGATGGCCCGNACCTCGTGCTCGCGCACGTTGAAGCTGATGTCGGTGAGCGCCTTCACGCCGCCGAAGCTCAGCGAGATGTTCTGCACGTCCAGGATGACGTCGCCGGTTTTTCTAGCCATGGACGGGCTCCTGGACGCGGACAGCCGAACGCAGAAGTCGCGAAGGTTTCGCAGAAGTCGCGAAAGAAGACCATGAAAAGTTCATCCGATTCCCTCTGCGACTTCTGCGNAGTTTTTGTATTTCTTCTGCGTTCGGCTGTCCGAATTCGAGTGCATTCATCTCACGCCGCCTTTNCCAACGGCGCGAACCGCTTCGCCTCGACGATCTTCAGCGTCGCGCTCACCACGCCCGTGCGTCCGTCCTCGAACTTGACCTGGGTCTCGATGAACTGCTCNNNCNTGCCGCCGTAGAGCGCGTCGACCAGCACCGCGTACTTGTCGGCGATGAAGCCCCGGCGCACCTTGCGCGTGCGGGTGAGCTCGTCGTCGTCGGGGTCGAGTTCCTTGTGCAGCACGAGGAAGCGCGCGATCTGCGTCTCGCCCATGCCGTCTTCGGCGGCGAGGTCGGCGTTCACCTTGGCGATGCACTCGGCCACCAGCGCGAGCACGTCGGGCTTGCCGGCCAGGTCGACGTAGCCACCGTAGGCCAGGCCTCGGCGCTCGGCCCAGTTGCCCACGGCCTCGTAGTCGATGTTGATGGCGGCGCAGACCTCGTCGCGGCCGTTGCCGAAGCACACGGCTTCCTTGATCTGCGGGAAGAACTTGAGCTTGTTCTCGATGTAGTTGGGCGCGAACATCGCGCCGCCCACGAGGCGGCCCACGTCCTTGGCGCGGTCGATGATGCGCAGGTGGCCCTCGCTGTCGAGCACGCCCGCGTCGCCGGTGTGGAAGTAGCCGTTCGCGTCCAGCACCTCGGCGGTGGCGTCGGGGCGCTTGTAGTACTCCTTGAGCACCGACACGCCGCGCACCAGCACCTCGCCGTCTTCGGCGATCTTCAGCTCAATGCCGGGCGCGGCCGTGCCCACGGTCTGCAGCTTGACCTTGCCGTCCTGCTGCAGGCACACGTAGGCGCAGGTCTCGGTCTGGCCGTAGAACTGCTTCAGGTTGACGCCGATGGAGCGGTAGAAGCGGAACAAGTCGGGCCCGATGGCCGCGCCCGCGGTGTATGCCACGCGGATGCGGCTCATGCCCAGCACGTTGCGCAGCGGGCCGTAGATCAGCAGGTCGCCCAGGCGGTACATCAGGCGGTCGCCCATGCTCACCGGCGCGCCGTTGAGAATGTCGGCGCCCACGCGCTGCGCCAGCGCCATGAACTTCGCGTACAGCCAGCGCTTCGGAGCCGCCGCGTCTTCCATGCGGATCGACACGGCTGTCAGCAGTCCTTCGAAGGTGCGCGGCGGGCCGAAGTAGTAGCTCGGGCCGATCTCGCGCATGTCGTTCATCACCGTTTCCGACGACTCGGGGCAGTTGAGCGTGAAGCCGCCCACCAGCCACTGCGCCACCGAGAACAGGTGGTCNCCCACCCACGCCATCGGCAGGTAGCTCATGATGTTGTCGCCGGGGCCGAGCCTGTCGGTCTCCACGCCGCCNCGGCCCGCCGCGATGAAGCTCGCGTGCGTCTGGCACACGCCCTTGGGGCGGCCGGTGGTGCCGGANGTGTAGAGGATCACGCCCACGTCCGTCGCTTCGCCGCTGGCCACCGCGCGGTCGTAGTAGCCGACGTTGGCCTTGTCGAACTCGCGGCCCAGCGCGCGCAGCTGCTCATGGCTCATGAGCCCGGGCTGGTCGTAGTGGCGCAGGCCCTTGGGGTCGTCGTAGACGATGTAGCGGATGCCGGGCTGCTTGCCCTGCTGCATCTCGCGGCATTCGAGCAGCTTGTCGACCTGCTCCTGGTCTTCGACGATCACGAACTCGATGCCTGCGTCCTGCAGCATGAAGACCATCTCGCCGGCCACCGCGTCCTGGTACAGCGGCACCGGCACGCCGCGCAGGCTCTGCGCCGCGACCGCCGCCATGTACAGGTGGGGCCGGTTGGCGCCGACGATGGCCAGGTTGTCGAAGGGCCTGAAGCCCAGGCTCGCGAGGCCGCAGGCGGTCTCGCGCACTTCCTGCGCGACGGCGCTCCAGCTCCAGGTTTGCCAGATGCCGAGGTCCTTCTCGCGCATGGCTGGGGCCTCGGGCTGGGCCTCGGCGTGCGCGAGCAGCAGACGGGGAAAGGTGGGGGCGGGTGTTTGCACAGTGGCCGGATCGTAGGACTCACTTTGACGCCCGCTTGTCGTTCCAACGACAATCCTAGGGACACTACTCCCCGGAGTTTCCCGATGCCTCANGGCCATCCCACCCACAGCGCGCTCGGCGGTTCGACCATCAGGGACCGGGTGCGCGCAGCCAANGCGCAGGAACTGGAAGGCATTCCGTGGCTGCCCACGCTCACGCCCGCCGAGCGGCGCCGCGCCGAGGCCGCGCTGGTGGTCGGCGAGGCCGAGCCCGGCGACCTCGTCTGCCGNGTCGGGCGCTCGCCCACCTACTGGTTCGGCGTGGTCGAGGGGCTCCTGAAGATGAGCAACGACAACGCCGACGGCGGCTCCGTCACCTACACCGGCGTGCCGCCCGGCGGCTGGTTCGGCGAAGGCACGGTGATGAAGCGCGAGCCCTACCGCTACAACATCCAGGCGCTGCGGCGCAGCCTCATCGCCGGCCTGCCCACCGACAGCTTCCACTGGCTGCTCGACCATTCCATCGGCTTCAACCGCTTCGTGATGAACCAGCTCAACGAGCGGCTGGGCCAGTTCATCGCCGCGCTCGAGATCGACCGGCTCAACAACCCCGACGCGCGCGTGGCGCGCAACCTCGTGTCGCTGTTCAATCCGGTGCTGTATCCGGGCGTGGGCGAAGTCCTGCGAATCACCCAGCAGGAACTGGCCTACCTCGTCGGCCTCTCGCGCCAGCGCGTGAACGAGGCGCTGAACGCGCTCTCGGCGCAGGGGCTGATCCGCGTGGAGTACGGCGGGCTGCGCGTGCTCGACCTGCCGGGCCTGCGCGCGACCGCGATGTCGAACAAGAAGACCCAGCCGGTGCCAACCCAGGCGGAAAAATCATGACCAATCTCTCCGACAAGCTCCAGATCGTGCCCGCGAATGCCGAGGCCGCATTCATCCCGCCTCCGGAACCACCCAAGGCCAAGCCNGAAAGCGCCNGCCCCACGCTGGAGGAAGTCATCGAGCGCAACGAGGCGCTCACCGAAAAGGTAGAAGCGCTCGACGCGGTGCTGGCCAAGCCGCTCGCCGAGATCCTGGCCGACCGCGAGAAGGCCGAGGAAGCNGCGCTCGCCTGGGATCGCTTCGGCGCGATGTGGATGCTCTCGCAGCGCGCCATGCGCCGCGTTGCCCTCGACCTCGCGGCGCAGCTCGGCGTGAGCGAGGAAGAAGTCGTGGCGCGCGCCATGGCCAATGCCAACGCGGTGCTCAACGGTGCGGACGAGGTCGACCTGGGCGGCACCATCGCGCCGGCGCAGATGCAGCACATTGCGCGGCATCGCAACTTCCTGAGGAAGCAGTTCCGCTAGAGCCGCCTCCGGCTGTTATCGCGTCTTGGCGTGGATCATCCCGTCGGTCCACGTGTCTCGCATCTTCGCCAGCAGGTCTTTCGGGATCCGCTGGTCGCCGCGCGCCTCGTCCAGCGTCTTTCGCATCCCCTCGGCGATTCGCTCGAGAACGAGGGCGGGCTTGGCGACCCCGCATACCTTGCTGCCGAAAAGCAGCAGCTCCTCGGTCGTCGGATAGGCCCTGGTGTGGCCCTTGCCCGCGAAGAGCTTGAGCGCAAGCGTGCGGTCCTCCAGCTCGGGCCCGCCCTCGTAGCGCGTGTACCTGTAGATCGCGGTGGTCACCACGTCGAACATGGGCGCGAGGCGGCAGTCCGCCGTCGAGGTGTAGAGCAATCCGTAGTTCTTGAGGTGGCCGTCGCCGTTGCGCACCATGATGCTGAAGGCGACCTGCTCGAAGAAGCGCGCCAGGTTCTCGCTGGGCAGCTGAAGGTACTGCATCAGCTCGGCGATGCGCTGGTAGCTGCCGTGGTACTTCCGATCGGACTGGATGTCGCGCACCCGGAGGTTCATCAACGCCGCGATGTCCTCGAACCCGATGCGCGAGCCGTCCGCCGCGATGTCGAACCTGTCGACCAGGAGCAGCTGTCCGTCGTCCGAGAGATCGAAGCCGGGTGTCTCGATGCCGGCGTGGCCGGCGGCCGTCAGGCACAAGAACTCGTTGGCCGACAGGCCCGGGTAGGAAGGAGCGGCGGCCTTCACGATGATCGTGGGCACCGGGAGGGTGACCCGATCCGGCACCATGATCTTCGGCTGCATGCCGGCGATGCCTGCGCCCGTGCTCAGATACGCCCGCACCAGTTCGTCGAACACCTCGGGTGTGTAGCGGGTCTGCAGTAAGGTCTTGCGGTCGATGATCCGCAGCGCCGCAAGTGGCTCGGTGCCCGGCAGCCGGAAGCCCAGCCGCCCGATGCCATTGGAGCCGACCACCGCGAGCAGGTGCATCGGGGTGAGCTGCTGCTTGGGGAACATCGCCCGCAGGCGCAGGTACAGGTCGCCCTCCGGCAGGTTCTGATCCATGACCGCGAAGAGGTCGCCGTCCTGGTATGTGGGCCGGGTCGGCGGCATGAGGAGCGCGACCGAGGGCTGGTCCGCACGGCCGTCGAGGTACCGGAACTCGTAGACGGAGTGCCTGAGCAACTGCCCGGCGGGCGCGCCGGCGATCTCGACGTCGAGCTGCCTGATCTTTTCAGGAAGCATCGTCGTCCTCGTCCTCGTCCTGTCCGAAGCGTTGCGTGACTTCCTCCAGCGTCGGCATGCCCAGGCGCTCCAGGCTGATCGTGAGATCCATGGCGCGCAGGATGTCGAAAAGCGAGGCGAGGGTGACGTCTTCTCCGCGCTCCAGGCGGTAGAGAACGTTGCGCGCGCGGCCCGACCGTGAGGCGATGTCGGTCGCCTTCAGGCGGCCTTCTTTTCGCGCGCGCTTGATGGCTTGTCCAAGCTCGCCGGGGAGCCTGATTTTGTCCTGCATGCGCCACATTTTGGGGTCGAAAACGGAATTTGTCCATTTTGAAGGACAAAAATCCATCTATAGCCGGTACGTTCAGGACTCGGTGCCGCGGCGACGGATTCAACCGTGGGCCCGATCGAAATTCATCGCATCGCCTAAGCTCGCGGTTTTCTTTCCGTCTCCATCGCAATCCCATGTCTACCTCTCACCTCACCCTCATCACCGGCGCCTCGCGCGGCCTGGGCCAGGCCATGGCCGAGCAGCTGCTGCAGGCCGGCCACACGGTCGTCGGCATTTCGCGCAAGCAGTCGTCCGCGCTGGCCGAGGCNGCCAAGGCTGGCGGTGCCGAGCTCACGCAATGGGAGCAGGACCTGTCCGACCCGGTGGCCGCGGCCGAGCGCCTCTCGGCCTGGCTCAAGACCGTCGACGCGCAGCGCTTCGACAGCGTCACGCTCATCAACAA
>JGI25153J46596_10002584_pt1 | contig 10374 bp, 9 predicted proteins | sample AraplaMF_Col_mMF_FD_46596 | JGI IMG/M metagenome (IMG submission 46596)
TGTTCTAGGACACGTACTCCCAAATCGTTCGCGATGTCCGCTTTTCTCCGATGCCGATCGCCTTTGTGCAACCGCAGCAAATGTCGCGGTTGGGCCAGAAGCGGAAGTATCCGCGAGAGTAGCGGATGCCCGAGGCATTTGCCGCCCTCCAGAAGTCGAGTAAAAATCCAATCAGAACTCGTAGCCCTTCTGACCGATGGCTTGCCAGTTGCATCAACTTGTGCTCGGGGGCATGTTTTTAGAGTCCTCCACCACTTGTACGGTCCTCTATCTGAGCCAACAATCGGGAGGCACGAACAAGGTCTTGCGTACCAAACCCTTCGGTGAATTCGCCAAGAATCGGAGCGAGCAATTGAACCGCGTCTATCTCGCGGTTTGTCGCCGCCCAATGAGCGGCGAGGTCGGTGGCGATCCGAAGCGCGAAAGTCAACGCGCCGATAGCGCGAGCTTCAGCCAGCGCCTCCTTTAATAGCTTTTCAGCGCGGACTGTTTCGCCATCCTCAAGAAGGATAGATGCATTGACTCGCTGAAGTTCCGAGCGGCACCAGCGCTCGCCCTGCCTTTCCTGATAGTCGATGGCTCGCGTGATGGCGTCACGCGCTTGCGCGATCCGCCCTTGCCGCAGATAAGCGCGAGCGAGGAAAGCCAGATAGCTGCCGATCCGCATCAGAAAGCGGCATTCGATCAGTTCGTCAATCGCGGCCCGAATATCCTCCACCGCGCGCGGATCGCCGCGCAATTCGCGCAGGCAGGCGGAGAAATAGCGCTCGACTGAAACCCAGCGCGAGATGCGCTCGCGTTCCAGATTGCGACGCAGGCGTTCTGTGAACATATCGAGCGCGTCAAGATCGCCGATTTCAAGCGAGATAGGAAGTGCGGCGAGCCCAAGTGCGTTCGACTGCGACACCCAATGGCCCCCGCGGTCCGCAGCATCAACGGCCTCACGCGCCAGTCTGGCGGCGTAGTCGGCCTGCCCCTGCATCCACACTACAAAAGGCATGTTGGTGCGGACGGTGATGAAGCGGTAGACCTCATTCGCATCCTTGCGCGAACGTCCCCGGGCCAGCGAATGGGTTGACGCGAGACGATCGAGAACCGGGCGGCTTTTGCTTAATTCGCCGGCGAAGGCGCGGGCCCAGGCCAGGGCCTTGTCGGCTTCGGATGTCGCCGTCGAATCGGGGTCTCGGTCGGCCAGCGAGGTGGCCTCCTCGAGATAAGTGATGGCACGCGCGATTTTGCCGATCTGGAGCAGGTAGTACGCAAAGCCCACCAGCGCGCGCTGCTGATAGTCGATGCTGCCGGCGCGCCTCGCGAATGCGATTGCATCAAGCCAAGCGACTTCATTCTCATTCGAGCTCTTGCGAGCGTAGAACAGGCTCCACCCGAGGGCACAGGCGAGCTTTGCCTTGGACAGATCGTCGCATGGGACGCGCTTGGCCAAGGCCAGTGCGACCTCCAAGCGCGCCTGCGCCTCCGACAGGATTGAGGTTTCCGACCAGAGAGTGATCGCCGCAACCGCAAGTCTGATGCCGAGGATGGCATCTCCTTGCTCGCTGAACGACCATGATAGCGCGCTCCTCAGATCGGCAATGCGGCCGAGGTAGCGCTCGGTCCAGTCGGTCGGCTCACGCCAGTTCCACTCCTCCTCGGATTGTTCGTACAGCGCAACCGTCCGTTCCGCATGGCGGCGCATGGCCCGGCTGCATGCCGGGTCGCCCTGACGCCGCTCGGCGGCATAACGACGCGTGCTGTCGAGCAGCCGGTAGCGGAGGCTCGCGCCATGGGCCTGCGCGCTCAACAGTGATTTGGCGACGAGACTGCCGAGCGCGGTCGCGACGTCGATGGGCGTGAGCCCTGCCGCTTCTGCGACGAAGACCGCATCCTCCTGCTCGAACCCGTCACTGAACACGGACAGCAGGGCGAAGAGCCTGGCTTCCTTCGGCGACAGCAGCCGGAAGCTCCACTCGATCGTTGCCATCAGGGTTTCATGGCGCGGCGGCCCGCCGGTGGCCCCGGCCGCGCTAAAGCCAAGCTTCTGATCGAGAATGACTAAAAGCTGCCGCGGCGTGAACCTGCCGATCTGGGCCGCAGCCAACTCGATGGCCAGTGGAAGTCCGTCCAGCGAATGGCAGATCGCGGCGATGGCTTCACAATCATCGTCGACGAACTCATAGTCCGACCATTCGGCGGCGCGGCGGACGAACAACTCCACTGCCGGGAACCTGACAGCCTGATCAACCGACAGTCCAGTGCCGGGTCTCGGAGAAGGTAGAGAGCCAAGCCGCACGACGTGCTCAGTGGTGGTGCCGAGCGGCTCGCGACTCGTGGCAAGCAGCCGGGATGGCGATGTGTCCGTCATGAACTTGCTGGCAAAGATCGTGGCGGCTGGCAGCACATGCTCGCAATTGTCGAGGATGAGCAGCATCTGCCGCGGCCTCAGATAGTCGAGGACAGCAGCCAGCCCAATGTCCGTATTGCCTCGGATACCGAGTGCCGTCACCAGCGCCGCGCCGAACAGAGTAGGATCGGAGATTGTCGCGAGATCGATGAAGCCGACGCCGTCGCGATACCTTGACACGAACGCCTGGGCGACGGCCAGGGCTACGGTCGTCTTACCGATCCCTCCTGCGCCGGTCAGGGTCACGTGCCTGTCCTCGGCGAGCAGATCGGCGAGTTCAACGATATCGGCTTCGCGGCCGACGATGCCGCGCGGCGGCGCATGCGAAAGCGGGAGCGGATCGGCCAGCGCAGGCTCCTCCTCGATCTCGCCGATGCCGACCCGGACATCGGCGATGAACTTGTACCCGCGCCGCGCCACGGTCGCGATGTAGATGGGCTCGATCTGGGTATCTCCCAGCGAGCGCCGCAAGCTCCACATATTGACCTTAAGATTGCTGTCGTGGACGAACGTGCCCGGCCAGGCTGCCGCCATCAGCTCGTTCTTGCTGACCAGCTCGCCGCGGCGCTGCACCAGCAGCCGCAAGAGCTCGAAGGCGCGTCCGCCCATTTTGACGGGGCGCTCGTCGAGAAGAAGCAACTGACGGCCGGGGACCAGTCGAAACGGGCCGAAGCTGAATGTCAGCTCCTGTCGAGGTGCGCCCCATTGCCGTCTGGCCGTCCGCATTTCGCATTGCCAATCGATCGAAGAGATCGGCTGGTATTATCATGCGCTGCAACCTTGTTGAAGTGAGCCGTTCTGAAATTGCACGAACCGCCGCGCAAAACCGCTCGTGTGGGTCGCCCCTGGCTATTTTTTAGGCTTGTCGGGAACCGCCATGCTCACAACCTCGACGCTGTCATCGGCGAGTNCCGGAAGCCTTGATTCCGAAAGGCTGGCGAACCACTCTTTCACACGCACTTCAACCGGGGAGCGGCGCTGCGGTGTTGACGAGCGCCTCCGAGCGCAGCTCGCGCCAGAAATCGGCGGGGATGACTTCCTCGAGCGCCGCGCGATCCTCGGCAATGCGGCCTGGACGGCTCGCTCCGGGAATGACGGCCGCGACTACCGGATTGGCAAGCGCGAACTGCAAGCCCGCCGCCTTCATGCTGATGCCGTAGCGGTCGGCGATCGCCTTGATCCGCCGCACCTTGTCGATGATTTCCGGTGGCGCCGGGGCATATTCGAAGTTCGGGCCGCCGACGAGCGCGCCCGAACTGTAGGGGCCGCCGACCACGATCGCGAGCTCATGCTCCGCAACCATCGGGATCACCCGCTGAAGCGCCCTTGTATGATCGAGCAGCGTGTAGCGGCCCGCGAGCAGGAAACCGTCGGGGCGCGGCTCTTCGAGCGCGAGCAGCAGTTCGATCGGCTCGACCCGGTTGACGCCGAGGCCCCATGCCTTGATCACGCCTTCGTCGCGCAGCCGGTCGAGCGTATTGAACGCGCCCTTGCGTGCGCTTTCGAACACCGAAAGCCATTCGTCGCCGTAAAAGTCCTGCGCCACGTCATGGACGAAGGCGATGTCGATGTGGGAGGTCGCGAGCCGCTTCAGACTCTCCTCGATCGAGCGCAGCGTCGCGTCCCGGGAATAGTCGTTCACAATCTTGTTCGGACGCCCGTATTTGAACACGTCCCCCTTTTCGCCGAGGTCGCGGGCGCCGGCATCCTCGATCTCGTCCAGGATCAATCTTCCAACCTTGGTGCTGACGACATAGTCGCTTCGCGGCCGGCCGGCGAGCGCGGCGCCCATGCGGATCTCGGCAAGACCCGCGCCGTAGAAGGGCGCGGTGTCGAAATAACGGATGCCGTCGTCCCAGGCCGCATTCACCGTCGCGAGCGCTTCCTGCTCCGGGATGTCGCGAAACATGTTGCCGAGCGGCGCCGCGCCGAAGCCCAATCTTCCCGGCAGAATATCCTTGAAGGCCATGTTGCTAGTCCTTGTCTGCGACAGGCAAGTCCGTCCGTGCGCGGCGCCGCCGGTCTCACTCGGTCGCGGACGTATCCGCGCTTCTGATGAAGGCCGCGACCTCGCGCGGATGCGCCAGCATCACCGCGTGGCTGCTTTTGATCTCCGTCACCTTCGCGCCCGAGCGCTTGGCCATCATGCGCAGCAGGCTCGGGGGGATAATGTGATCCTCGGTCGTGACCATGTAATGGGTCGGCTTCGTCTTCCAGGCCACGCGGTCGACCTTGGTCTGCACCGCCTGCAATCCAAACGGCAATTGCGCCGCAGCCATGAAGCGGGTCGTTGCGGCATCGACGCCGGCGGCGAACGCGGTCGGGAATTTATCGCGGTCGACGAAGAGATAATTGCCCTCAGTGACCAGCGGACCCTTGTGCTCGCCGGGGGGCACTGGGAATTCCGACAGCGTGCTGACCGACTCTCCGGCGTCGGGAGCATAGGCCGCGAGATAGACAAGGCTCTGAACCTTCGGATTATCGCCGGCCTCCGTGATGACCATGCCACCATAGGAATGGCCGACCAGGATGACCGGATGCCGCGTCCTGGCGATCACGCGTTCGGTCTCGGCGACATCGTCACGAAGCGAGATCGTCGGCTGCTGGACGACGAGCACTTCATAGCCCGCACTCGAGAGAATGTCGTAGATGTCCTTCCAGCCCGAGCCATCGACGAAAGCGCCGTGGACAAGGACGATGGAAACGGTCCTCTCGGCGGCGACCGCGGGGACGGCCGTTGCGATCGACATTGCAGCAAGCGCGGAAATAAGCGGCTTCATAGCAGGCTCCGATCCTTGATGTGGCGACATTGCCGTTTGATGAGCTTGACTAGCGCGCCTGAGACGCTGCGGTATTCCCGATTCCTGCGCGACGATGGACGCATCTTGCTCAGCTACAAGTGAGAGCAGCTTTCGAAGCGGCGGTGCGCGCGCTTCAACCTTTTGCTTTGCTTGCCTTTTACCTCTTTTAACCGCGCCGCCTCTGGACTTCGCTATCGCTCCTTGTGAGAAATTCAGCATCGGCGTGGCAGCGGGCCGGGGCTGCACTCATGTACCGGATGGAATGATCGCTTTCTTGCGATACGGGGCCGGAAATCGCCGCTACTTGCGGAGGTCGTGATGGCACTCGTGACTCATGGAGATCAGAAGTACCAGAACAGCGAGAAGCTCGCAGCGGCCAACGACTGGCCAGGGCTGAGCATCGAACATCGTAAGTTCGAAGCGGGACGCCAGGCGACGCCGGTTCCCATCTGCACCGAGCTGGTGATGCTGCTGTCAGGCGGCGGGATGGTGTGTCGCACCGGCAACGGTGAAGTCCAGAAGAGCCTCGCACGCCCCGGCATGAGCTACCTCGTCCCCGTCGGGACGCAGGAGAGTCATCTCGAACTGTCGGACCGGATGGAGTGTCTTCATCTTTACCTCCCGCCGGCGCTGCTGGACCAAAGCGCGCTTGCGGACTTCAATATCGATCCGGCAAAGATCGAAATCGCCTACGCCCACGGTCTGACGGACCAGGTGCTCTTCCACATCTGCTCGCCGCTTCGGGATCTGCTTCATCGTCCGCGCCAGTCGACTGACGCGCTATTCGTGGACGGAATTCAAGTCGCGCTCGCGGCGCATCTTCTGAGCAACTATACGATCGACCGCTGGCGTGCGCCCGACAGGTCTCCGTCGCTCGATCCACGGCGCCTGCAGCGCGTGCTCGATTATATCGAGTCGTCTCTGGGAGACGAAATCAGACTCGAGGATCTGGCGGCTCAGGCCTGTCTCAGCCCCTATCATTTCTCCCGGCTGTTTCGTGAGGCGACCGGATTGTCACCGAACCGATACGTGACCGATCGGCGCGTCCAGGCTGCGCGGCACGAACTCGCGCGCAACCGACTGTCCCTGGTCGAAATCGCCCTGGAGTTCGGTTTTGGTTCGCAAGCGAACTTCACGCGCGTCTTCCGCAAGGCCGCAAGCCTCACGCCGGGGCAGTATCGCGAATTGTGCAGCGGCCAGATCGAGGTGAATGCAAATCGGTCCGAGCCGGGGTACCGCAGGGATTGCTCATGATCCCGCAGGATTCGGAAATACGGTTCTGGACCGCGCGGGTAGTGTCGTTGGAACGCTCTTCTTTGTGAATTCCTCCAGGAACCGAATCATGACTCAACACGTCCTCTTTATCGTCAGCAACGCAGCGGTGATTGGCCCGCAAAATCGCAAGACGGGCTTTTTTTTCGCCGAGGTCGCGCATCCGTTCGATGTTCTTGACAAGGCAGGTATCGCCGTTGAGTTCGCTTCTTTAAGAGGCGGATGGACGCCCTACGATGCCTACGACGAGAAAGACCCTGCGGAGAAAGCCTTCCTTGAAAGCAAGGCTTTTCGCCGCCTCAATCGCAGCCGCAAACTTGCCGAGGTGGATGCTGCGGATTTTGATGCCATTCTCGTGCCCGGCGGGCTCGGGCCGATGGTCGACATCCAGCGTAACCCCATCGTTCAAAATGCAGTCGTGCGCGCCTGGAGCACGGGAAAATTCGTGACGGCCGTTTGTCACGGTCCGTGCGCGCTTCTCGGGGTGGACCTTGGCGATGGCAAGCCATTCGTGCAGGGCAAGAAGCTGACTTCGTTCTCGAAGAAGGAAGAGTACGACTACGCGCGCGAAGATGTTCCCTACGAACTTGAGGATGCCCTGCGGGCAGAGGGCGCCGAATATACGTCCGTGGCAAACTGGGAACCTCACGTTGTCGTCGATGGACGTCTCATCACCGGCCAGAATCCCGCCTCAGCCGGGCGCCTGGCAAAAGAGCTGCTGGCAGCACTGAGAAAACTATAAGACAGGCAGCCGAACATCGCCTGGCTGAATTGAAGCCAGCAGTCACTCTGAAAAGTTTTGGTCGATCGCGATGCCGTCGAAGATTACTGCTCTTCTGGTTGCTCACCCCGGCAAAAGCGATGAGCTGAGAGAACTTCTGGTCGGCCTTGCGCCGCATTGCAGGGCAGAGCCCGGTAATCTGCGTTGGGACGTTTGGCGCGACACTTCGAACGATCATCGTTACGTCCTTGATGAGCTCTACCGAGATATCACTGCGGTCGAAGCACATCGCGCCTCGCAACATTACCAGGCCTACTTGGCCAGGGTTCCCGAACTGGCCGAACGTACGGCAGTAATCGCGGAATCCGTAGACGTGAGATAATCGGGTTTGAGGAACGACGTACCGAATAAAGGAGTTGCCATGCGCCTTTCTTGCGCGACTCTCATCGCCTTAACCATTGTGAGCGCACATCCATCGTTCGGAAGGTCCACGGCTTCTGCATGTGGACCGGGGGCAACGCCCGCTCATCGTTGCGGGCCAATGCCCGGCGGCAGCGCAGGCGATTTAACCGTTCATTACCGCACGGCCGCCATCAGCGGCGTGAACGTGTTCTACCGCGAAGCTGGGCCAGCAGATGGGCCCGTCGTTCTCCTTCTGCACGGCTTTCCGACGTCCTCACACATGTTCCGCAATCTGATTCCGAATCTGGCCCACCGATACCGTATCATCGCGCCGGATTACCCCGGCTTCGGGCAAAGCGATGCGCCGGATCGCAACCGCTTTTCCTATAGTTTTGCGAACTATGCCGAGATGATCGACGCCTTGCTGAATCAACTCGGAGCGAAACGCTACGCCATGTACGTCATGGATTACGGCGCACCGGTCGGCTATCGCCTCGCCCTCAAGCATCCGGAGCGCGTGACTGCCCTCATCATCCAGAACGGCAACGCTTACGAAGAGGGATTGCGGGAAGCTTGGGACCCGATCAAGGCGTATTGGAAGGAAGGAACGGAGGAGCGGAGGGATGCGCTTTCATCCCTCGTCTCTCTCCGCGCGACCAAATTCCTATACACCGATGGCGTCCGCGATCTGACGCGCATAAGTCCTGACAACTGGGTGCAAGACCAAGCGCTGCTGGATCGTCCCGGCAATAAGGACATTCAGCTCGACCTGCTCTACGACCACGCGACCAATATCCCGCTTTATCCGGCGTTCCAAGCCTTTTTCCGCGAAAAGAAGCCACCTACTCTCATCCTCTGGGGCAAGAACGACAAGGTCTTCGCTGAAGCTGGCGCACATTCCTATTTGCGCGACTTGCCAGACGCCGAGCTGCACATCCTTGACACCGGTCACTTCGCACTTGAGGACCAACTCGACGTGATGGCGCCGCTGATCAGCAACTTCCTCGACCGAACGAATCAACGACGCTGACGCAAGACTTTCTCACGAAGTCGACGGTAGCTGATTTATCACGCCACCCCCAACGAAAGGAATTCCTATGAAGTATCTGGCATCTTTGCTGGCCATCTCCGCGCTTGCTCTCACGTCGACCTCCTCGGGAGCTCAGCAACAGAAAACGACATCAGTCGTCCTCGTGCACGGCGCTTTTGTCGATGGCTCTGGCTGGCAAGCGGTATACGATCTCCTCAAAAAGGGTGGATACGAAGTCTTGGTGGTCCAGAATCCAACCATCACGCTCGAGGGTGACGTCGCCTCGACGGAAGCGGTGATCGCGGCAGCCAAATATCCTGTCGTGCTGGTCGGCCACTCCTATGGCGGTATGGTGATCACTCAGGCTGGCGAGAATCCGAAAGTCAAGAGCTTAGCTTACATCGCAGCTTTTGCGCCGGACACTGGCGAATCTGCCGCATCGCTAAATGAATGGCCAGCAGAGCCTGGTGAGGCGAAGGCGCCTCTGCTGCCGCCGCAGAACGGTTATCTACTGGTCGATCCCGCGAAGTTTCCGACTTCCTTTGCGGCGGATTCCCCTGCGGCGCTCACTGAGTTCATGGCGGCCGCGCAAGTGCCATGGGGACTGAAAGCCGTCGAAGCCAAGACCACAAAAGTGGGCTGGAAGGCAAAGCCGAGTTCCTTCCTGATCCCGTCTCAGGACCGCATGATAACCCCCAGTTCACAGAGAAAGATGGCTAAGCGAAGCGGTGCGCGAGTGGAAGAAATAAATAGCAGCCACGCAGTGATGCTGTCTCATCCGCGGGAGGTGGCCGCGTTCATCGAGTCTGCCGACCGGTAATCGACGCAAAACCGATCAACTTATTCGAGGCCTAGCGACGATAATGAAGACGGCGGGTTGTGTGCCGATGGGTCAGCGCAGGATGCATCAACCTCGGGGCGCGCGAAGGATTATGGCCTTCGTACGCCAAGCCCGTCGTAAAACAGCGCGTCTATCCTCAACCAACGAAGCGCGGGCGCAGGTTGTTTGTCCTCTCAGCGATGCCCAGACAGATCGCAATTCTGATCGCGCATATGCTCGGCCCAGCGCTGCAAATACATTCAGCAACTGGATTGATTAGAACAGGCTGGGGTGCGTCATCCGCTGGCAGAGTGCCTTCGCGAGTTGCGGCTATAGCGTGTGGAAGCAGCTGCTCAGTATTGTCTGGTGATAGTAACCGATTGCAGGTCGAATTCGCCAAAATTTCTCTATACCGCCCGCGTGGGCTAAGGAGCCGTTGAACAAGGTGCGGATGTCTCTGGACCAAAACCAGTCTTTGGCCGGGGATGCTGCCGCTGGTCGGCTTTGGGTCATTCTCGACGGTTTTGGTTGAGTTTGTCGGTTGATTGATGTCCGCTTTTGTCCAAAAGCGCCGAACCTGGGACCGGCGCCAGGAGCATTGCGTTCGTCCAGACGCCCGTGATTCAAGCTCCCAAACCGGGGCTCGAAACATCCGCTACGAACTCGCTGATTGGGAATGGGCTGTCATCAAGCTGTTGCTGCCGAGCAATGATCGATACCTTCATTGTCAGCGTGCATCAGCATGGGGCCTGTATCACAAAGGACCAGCGCCAATCGATAGGTAGGTCCCGCGGCGGCNAGTAGCACTTACTCGAATGAACAAGCGGCNATCAATGCCCGCTGATGATCTCCGGCACCTTCCCGGCGGGCGGGGTGTTGCGGCTGCGCTGGGTGCGGACGATGCCGTCGATGATGGTCATGCCGATGCCG
>JGI25153J46596_10002592_pt1 | contig 10364 bp, 8 predicted proteins | sample AraplaMF_Col_mMF_FD_46596 | JGI IMG/M metagenome (IMG submission 46596)
CTTTGCCATCGTATCATCCCGGTGCTGGCGTCGACGATGACGATACAGACGGGCAACAGGTGCTTCGTCCAGTAATCGAGGTGACTGTGCTCGCCGTGATGGATGTACTCGCCACCGTCTTCCGCCCACGATGGTACCGATCTGATTTGAAGGGGCAGGAACTTTCCGGTTGGCCGGCCGCAATCGAGAATTTCGGCGCGTGCATCGATGCCGAGCTTCGAATCCGGCAGCCGGCGAAAAGACCACTTGAAATACCGGACAAATACCTTCTCAACGGCATCAATTGCCATGCGGGTCGCGGGGTCAGCCCGACGGCCGTCCAACGCAGTATTATGCCGTCGGCGCGACGGTGGTATCGGCGGCACGATCCGGTGCCAGATGGCCGCGAGCAGCCTTGGCGTCGCCGCGACTAATGTGATGATTGCAATGACTACAGCCTGCAGAAGTCGAACCATCGAAACTGCCCGTCACGAAACGCGGCCCTCCCCGTTCACACCGTCAAGCAGCCCAAGCAGACCCTTGAGGATATCCATCGGCGAAGGGGGACATCCTGGAATATGCAGATCGACGGGCACGACCTTCGAAACTCCGCCGAGGACGGCATAGCTGCCGGCAAAGCAGCCTCCATCACGGCCACAGTCGCCGAGGGCAACGACCCATTTGGGATCGGGCGTGGCAATGTAAGTCCGTTCGAGCGCCTGTGCCATGTTCCTGGTCACCGGCCCGGTAACCAGCAGCACATCGGCATGCCGCGGCGAGGCGACGAAACGAAGACCGAAGCGCTCGATATCGTAGAAAACATTGCTCAGGGCATGCATTTCCAGCTCGCAGCCGTTGCAGGACCCGGCATCGACGGCGCGGATCGACAGACTGCGTCCAAGCCTTCGGCGCGCGCTCCTTTCAATGGCTTCAGCGAGCTCTGCCATCGCGGCGTCGGAAACCGGCGGTCTTGGCTCCGTCAGCGGCCGCCGGATGAGACTTTCGAAGAGGAGTTTTCGCATGCCACCCTGCCTTTAGAGATCATGACCGGAGTAGGAACAATTGAACGACTTGTTGCAGAGCGGGAAGTCGGCAACGATATTGCCTTCGATCGCCGCCTCCAGCAGCGGCCACTGAAACCAGGATGGATCGCGCAGATGGCAGCGTTCGATCCTGCCCTCGGGCGCAAGCCGCAGCCAGACCAGTATGTCTCCACGAAAACCCTCGATGAGCGCCATACCTTCCCGACGTTCACCGACGGAAGGGATCGCGTCGAGGATCGGTCCCACCGGAAGGCGGTCGAGGATCTGCTCGATGAGCGACAGGCTCCGTTCGACCTCGCGAATACGGATCCAGACGCGGGCGTTGACATCACCGTCGTTCAGCACCGGAACATCGACGACCAGACTATCATAAGGCGGGTAGCGCGTGGCCTGCCGGGCGTCGAAACCGCGTCCGGAGGCCCGCCCGACATAGCCGCCCGCACCGTATTCGCGTGCCAATCCGGCGCGCAGCCTGCCTGTGCCGACCGTCCTGTCCTGCAGCGAGGTGGTGTTGTCGTAGAGCTCGACCAGGGCCGGAAATCGACGGCGGATGTCTGCAAGCAGATCTCGCAGGCCGGCTGCTCCGTCGCCATTCAGATCGCTGGTGATACCGCCGGGCACGATGCGGTCGCGCATGAGGCGATGACCGAAGGCGGCATCGGCTGCGCGCAACACACGCTCGCGCAGCATCCCGCAATGCGCGAGCATCAATGGAAACGCTGCGTCGTTGCAGATGGCGCCGATGTCGCCAAGATGGTTGGCGAGCCGTTCCAATTCCGCCATCAGAGCGCGCAGCCAGCTCGCCCGGGGTGGAACGACGAGTCCCAACGCGGCCTCAACAGCCTGTGAAAAGGCATAGGCGTAGGCGACCGTGCTGTCGCCTGACACTCTCCCTGCGAGTTGCGCTCCGCGGATCAGATCCGCGCCTGCCATCAACGCCTCTGTCCCCTTGTGGACGTAGCCGAGCCGTTCCTCAAGGCGGACGACCGTCTCGCCGTTGGCCGTAAAGCGGAAATGTCCCGGCTCGATGATGCCGGCATGCACCGGGCCGACCGGAATCTGGTGCAGGCCCTCACCTTCGGCACGCAAAAAGGCGTAAGGACTGACCTCCGGCAACGCGACCTCGCGCTCTCCAAGCGGGTAGCGCCGATCCCAACGGCCGTGATCGAGCCACGGCCGGCTGTCCGGCAAACCCTGCGGTTCGAGGCCGGTCAGGTCACGGATTGCCCGCTCCAGCCGCAGCGCCGGCCGATGCAATTGCGCGACGGAAGGATAACCGGTGGCCTCCAGCCCTTCCAGGCTGAGAACGCCGATTGCGCCGACCGCTTCATCGAGCAAGGCCATATGAACCGAGCTTTCCTCGCCCCAGAGACCGAGGAGGATCAGACGTCCCTCAGACAGCGCCCTTGCCGCCGATATCCATAGATCCGCATCGGCGATGGCGCGCGCCCACGGAGCATGGTGCGGAACGGGACGGCCTTTCTCGAGGATATCACTGAGCGTCGACATCTCCCCCCGCATCATCGAAGAAGGCTGGCAATATGCTGGAACCAGGCCACCAGCTCTGACGGCAGATAGACCCCGGCGACGAGCACCAGCACGAGATGAGCATACATCGGCACATAGGATGCCTGGACAGGAGCCATGCTGCCCCGCGGCTTCCCGAACACCGCGCCCGTCAGACGCAACAGCAATGCGCCGAAAGCGACCAGCAGTCCGAAGACGAGCGGAATGGCGAGCAACGGCTGCTTGGCAAAAGCCGAACTGACGATGAGGAACTCGCTCATGAATATTCCCGCCGGAGGCAAGCCGGCGATGGCGATGACACCGGTCAGCAGGCCCCAGCCGAGCTTCGGATGCGTTTCCGTCAAGCCGCGGATAGCGGAGAGCCTTTGCGTTCCCTTGACCTGAGCAATATGGCCGACGGCGAAGAAGATCGCCGATTTGGTCAGCGAATGCATGACCATATGCAAGAGTCCGGCGAAATTGGCGATCGGGCCGCCGAGGCCGAAGGCAAAGACGATGATGCCCATGTGCTCGATCGAAGAATAGGCGAACAGGCGTTTGATATCGCGGCGGCGGTAGAGCATGAAGGCCGCGAAAATCAGCGAGGCGAGCCCCATCGTCATCATCAACGGTCCAGGCGCGAGAGCCTCGGGATTGGCCGACAGCAGCATCTTGAAGCGCAGGACCGCATAGAGCGCAACATTCAGGAGCAAGCCGGACAGAACCGCCGAGATCGGTGTCGGCCCCTCGGCATGTGCGTCCGGCAGCCAGGCATGCAGCGGCGCGAGACCGACTTTGGTACCATAGCCAAGCAGCAGAAAGACGAAAGCGACATTGAGAAGCGCCGGATCGAACGCGGAGGCGTGATCGATCAGGATCGTCCAGACCATGGCATCATAACCTTCACCGACGACCGGCTGCGCCGCCAGGTAAATGAGAATGGTGCCAAAGAGCGCAAACGCGATGCCGACGCTTCCCAGAATGAAATATTTCCAGGCTGCTTCCAGTGCTTCGTGCGTGCGGTAGATGCCAACCATCAATACGGTGGTGAGCGTCGCCAGCTCGACGGCAACCCACATCAGCCCGATATTGTTCGACACGAATGCGAGGTTCATGCCGAACATCATGATCTGATACATGGCGTGATAGAAACGAAGGTTCGCCGGCGTCAGCCGGCCGATCTCCAATTCATGCGCGATGTAGCTGGCACTGAATATGCTGGTGGTAAAGCCCACGAAGCTGTTGAGGACGATGAAGACGATATTGAGATCGTCGACGAGCAGATATTGTCCCGGCAGCGGCCGCACGGTCACGAACAGGGAAAGAGCGGCAAGCAAGGTCAGAAGGCTTGCGAATACGTTCAGCCGCGCCGTCATACGATAGCCGGGTAAAAGCGCCAGGAACACGGCCGCAGCGATCGGTATCACAAGGACAGCAGTCAGCGTGTCGAAGGACAAGACGGAGGAGAACGCGTTCATTTCCGCCGTCTCCCCTTGAAGTCATCAAGCGCGCGGACATCGACCGTATCGAAGCGTTCTCGAATGCGAAACAGAAAGACGCCGATCACGATAAAGGCGATCAGGATCGAGAAGGCGACGCTGATCTCGACGACCAGCGGCATGCCCTTGGCGCCGGTCGCGGCAAGCACCAGCCCATTCTCGAGCGACATGAAGCCCACGACCTGGCTGACGGCGTTGCGGCGCGTGACCATGATCAAGAGCCCCAACAGCAAGACCGACAATGCGAAGGCGAGGTCCTCCCGTGCCAAAGGATCGGCCTCGGGCGTCACCCGAAGCATCACCACCGTCGCCAAAGCGACCAGGCCGATGCCGGCGAGCATGGTGGGGCCTATGCCGACGACGGTCTCGATCTCACGATGGATGCCGAGCTGGCGGATCATGCGATGGAGCACCACGGGAATAACGATGGCCTTGAAGACGAGGGCGATCGCCGCCGTGACATAGAGATGCGGGGCATCCTGGACGAAAGCCTGCCAGGCGACCGACAGGGTCAATATCAACGAGTGCAGCGCAAAGACATTGAGCAGTGCGTAAAGACGGTCCTGATAGAGCATCATCATGCTGACCAGGACCAGACCGCCGGCGAGCATGTGGGCAATGTCGAAGACCGGGCCGTTCATCACAGGCTCCTCGAGACAAATCGCAAGAGGGTTGCGAGCAGACCGAGCATGAGTGCTGCGCCCAGGAATTCGGGCACACGGAAGACCCGCATCTTGGCGGTCGCGGTCTCGAACAGGGCAAGGAGAGCGCCGCCGATCGCAAGCTTGGCGAGATAGGCAAATATGCCCACCAGATAGGCAACAGGTCCCTCTCCCACCACGGCGAGCTGCCACGGCACGAACATGCAGGCGATCAAGGTCATATAGAGCAGCAGTTTCAGGGATGCAGCCAGCTCGATCATCGCAAGGTGCCGTCCGGAATATTCGAGCACCATGGCTTCGTGCACCATGGTCAACTCCAAATGGGTAGCCGGATTATCAACCGGGATACGGGCGTTTTCAGCAATTGCGACCATCACGAGGGCGATCAGGGCGATCGCCAGTGAGACGCGCAGGCCCACCTGCGGGGAGGTCATGAAGGCGGCGATGGTCGAAAGCTGGGTCGAGCCCGCGATCAGGGCAAGCGTGAAGATGATCAGCAGCATCGATGGCTCCGCCAGCGTTGCGATCATCGCTTCGCGGCTCGATCCGATACCGCCGAAGCTGGTGCCGACGTCCATACCGGCAAGCGCCAGAAAGAAACGCGCACTGCCGAGCAGCGCGATGATGGCGATCAGATCCGCCGTCCAACTGAAGATGAGGCCGGTCGCGAACGTTGGGATGATAGCGGCTGCGACCCATGTGACGGCGAAGATCAGATAGGGCGTTACCCTGAACAGCCATGACGCGTTCTCGGCGAGCACCACGTCCTTGCGCAGGAGCCGCAGGATGTCGCGATACGGCTGGATGACGGATGGCCCGCGCCGACGCAGCAATCGCGCCTTGATGAGACGGATGAAACCGGTCAGCAGCGGCGCAAGCGCCACGACGAGCGCCATCTGAAAGGTCTGGATGAGAAGAGCGGAGATCACGACCATAGCGCCAGCATCAGCAACAGGAAAACAAGCGCCAGGAAAACCAGGCTCAGATAGCGCCGGATCGTCAGGAATTGCAGATGGTTGAGCTTTTCGGCAGCAAAGCCGACGGCACCGATGATCGGCAGATAGAGCCCCTCCCAGATGAGATCATGGGTCTCGACGGCAAAACGCGCCGGGCGGAGATCACCGGGCGCCGGCATATCTACCTGCTCACGGGCGCGGAAAACCAGCGTTCCGAAGACACGCCGTACGGGCTGGGCGAAACTGCTTGCGGTATATTGCGTTGCCGGGCTGGTCTCCGGAAAGCCGCAATCCCATGCCGGTGCCCGGCGCAGCTCCCGCGAGGCAAAGCGGTGGATGAGATAGGCCGTCAACGACGCCGAGAACAGGGTGAACAGGAACACCAGAAGACCGTTATAGGAGCTGCGGCTTTCCACGATCGGCACGATCGACAGCCACGGAATATCCGTCTGTACAGGCATCCGGTCTCCGATCAGCGACAATGTCACAGGCGCAAGCCCGTCGATAACGATCCCCGGCAGGATGCCTGCCAGAAGACACAGGGTGGCGAGTACGGACATCGCCGTAAGCGAGAAGCGATCGACCTCCACCGCCTGCTCGGCCGCGCTGGTACGAGGACGGCCGAGAAAGGCCACGCCGAATGTCTTGACGAAACAGGCAGCCGCGAGCGCTGCCGATAAAGCCAGCATGCCGCCGACCGCAGGCACCAGAATCTTCAGGCCCCATTGTGGTACGGCGGGGCTCTGCAGGATGGCCTGGAACGCCAGCCACTCGGAAACGAAGCCGTTGAATGGCGGCAGAGCCGAGATCGCGACGCAGCCGACGAGGAAGACGACGCTGGTGACCGGCATGCGATGGATGAGGCCTCCGAGCTTGTCCATGTTCCGTTCGCCCGTCGCCGTCAGCACCGCGCCCGCGCCAAAAAAGAGCAGGCTCTTGAAGAAGGAATGATTGAGGACATGGAACAGCGCGGCAGTCAGCGCCAAGGCTGCCGCCAGTTCCATATCGTTCGCCTTGAAAGCAAGCGCCAGCCCGAGGCTGACGAAGATCACCCCTATGTTTTCGATGGTGCTGTAGGCGAGCAGCCGTTTCATATCGCTCTCCATCAGCGCCTGCAGGATGCCGAGCACAGCGCTCCCGGTGCCGATGATCAGCACGACGATACCCGACCACCAGGTCGGCATGCCGAGCAGATCGAAGACTACCCGGATAAAACCATAGACCGCGACCTTGGTCATGACGCCGCTCATCAAGGCGGAGACATGGCTTGGGGCTGCGGGATGGGCGAGCGGCAACCAGGCATGCAACGGCACGAGACCAGCCTTGGAACCGGCGCCGAGCAGCAGCAGGATAAGCGCGAGTCCGACCACGAACGGCGTATGCGCGGATCCCCGCATGGCGGCGAAGCCATAATTGCCGGCAGATCCTGCAAGCAGGCCGAAGGCGAGCAGCAGGGCAAGCGTGCCGAAGCTTGCCATGACGATATAGACGTAGCCGGCCTTCCGATTATCGGCATCGCGATGGTGGGCCATCACCAGCGCCCAGGAAGCAAGCGACATGAACTCCCAGGAAATGAGGAAGGTGAAGGCATCGTCCGCCAGAACCACCAGGTTCATGCCGGCAAGGAAGGCCGGAAAGAACGGCAGCACGCGACGAGGCGCATGCTCATGCCGGCCGTATCCAAGGGCGTAGAGAGCCGAAAGCACACCGCCGAGATTGACGACCATCAGGAAGAAGGCTGCAAGCGCATCGATCCGGAAATGGCTCCCAAGCCATGGCAGACCTAAAGGGAGGATTATTGTCGGCGCCTCGGCCACGGAGAGAGCCGAGGCGAGATGGGCGAGCGCAAAAACGAAAGCGACAGCGCAGAAAACCAGGCTTGCGCCATAGACGACAGGCGTCGACGCGGCCGAACGACCGATCGGCACTGCAAGCACTGCCGTCCCAAGCAGCGCGGCCACACATGACAACAGGACGGAAACCGATGTCATGGGTCATCCCTCGCCGCAGGAAAGGATCTTGATGGTTCCGCCGCTCCGCTCTCGGATGGCTTGAGTTTCGTCCTGAGCCTTACGCCCCGCCCACCATTCGTGCTGACGGCCCCCTCGTTGATCACCTCGATACCGGCGCTTTCCAACGCAGCCAGCAGACGCATCAGGGAGTCGACATTGCCCCGCACTACATCGAGGCTCGCCTCCATGCGCTGAATTGTCGGAACAGAAATTCCCGCCAGTTCGGCCAGTTGGCGCTGGTCGATACCAAGAAGAGCCCGGGCGGCCCGCATCTGAGCTGCAGTGATCACGATTGAAACATCGCTTATCTTGCACAGACACTGACAATTGCCGCTTATGATGTGCCTATTGATGTCCAAAATCAATATTCTGATGCATCAGCCTCGTTGGCTTCGCAAGAACTTGCATAGGTCAGGACACCGCACAGCAATGTTCTGTCGTCGGTCGCCTGAGGCGACGGCCTAGGCGTCGCCCGTTTCCGGCAACATCCGTCCGGTCCGACGAAGATTGTCGTGCCACGCTAACGCTTCCTCGACCAGATGTGGCGTATGGCCGCCGCGGAGGACGGCGCGCCTGTAGTAATCCGCCAGAACGTCCCTGTATTTGGGATGAACGCAGTTATCGATTATGACGCGTGCCCTCTCCCGTGGGGCAAGGCCACGCAGGTCGGCAAGCCCGATCTCGGTGACGAGAATATCGACGTCGTGTTCGGTGTGGTCGACATGGCTCACCATCGGAACGACGCGTGAAATTGCGCCCTGTTTCGCAAGCGACTTCGTGACGAAAATCGACATGTAGGCGTTGCGCGCAAAATCGCCGGATCCGCCTATGCCGTTCATCATGTGTGTGCCACCGACATGGGTAGAATTCACGTTGCCGTAGATGTCGAGTTCCAATGCCGTGTTGATGGCGATGATGCCGAGACGCCGGATGACCTCGGGATGATTGCTGATCTCCTGCGGCCGAAGCACCAGCCGGGCCTTGTATCGCTCGATATCGGCAAGAACCCGCCGATGCTTCTCCGTCGACAGCGTCATGGACGACCCGGATGCGAAGTTCAGCTTTCCGGCATCCAGAAGATCGAATGTCGAGTCCTGCAGCACCTCGGAATACATGGTGAGGTCATGGAAGGGTGTATCCGCGAATCCTTGCAGTACCGCGTTCGCGATCGTCCCTATGCCAGCCTGCAGGGGCAGCAGCTTCTTCGTGAGACGCCCACGCCGTACCTCGTTCATGAGAAACTCGGTAAGGTGTCCGGCGATCGCGCTCGTCTCCGCGTCAGCCGGTTCAACGGCAGAAGGACTGTCGCTGCTTTGCGTTACGACGATCGCCGCGATCTTCTCCGGAGGGATGGGGATAAACGGCAAGCCGATCCGGCTTTCGGGAGCGACGACCGGGATCGCTTCGCGGGTCGGCCTTTTCGTCGGGATGTAGATGTCGTGCAACCCTTCGAGCGCTTCCGGCTGCGACAGGTTGATCTCGACGATCACCTTCGGCGCCAGGATGGCGAAACTGGCCGAATTGCCGACCGACGTCGTCGGCACGATACCACCTTCCTCGGTAATAGCAGTCGCCTCGACGACAGCAATATCGACGGGTGGAAGCTGGCCACTGCGCAGAAACTCAACGGTCTCCGACAGGTGCTGATCGATGAACATGACCTCGCCGGAATTGATCGCCTTGCGCATGACGGCGTCCGACTGAAACGGCATCCTGCGCGCGACTGCATGGGCCTCGGCAAGCGTCTTGTCGAGATTGTTGCCGAGCGAGGCACCGGTCATCAGCGTGATCTTTAACGGGTCGCGACGCGCGCGCTCGGCCAGTGCCAGTGGAACGGCCTTCGCCTCTCCCGCCCGCGTGAAACCACTCATCCCCACCGTCATGCCGTCGCGTATCAGCGCGGCGGCGTCTTCGGCGTCTACGATACGGTCCCGGAGCTTGGCACTCCGGAGGCGATCCTTAAACATGCGTGTACCCTTAGTGAGATAGCAGGACGGGCAGGAGGACGTTGGTCAGCACCGATTTCGTGGCGCCGCCAAGGACGAATTCGCGCAGCCGAGAATGGCCGAACCCACCCATGACGAGAAGATCCGCACGCAGTTCGAAGGCCTGCGTCTGCAACACATCGCCGATCGGTCTATCGGCGGCGTGGACGCGAACCATCTCTGCCGCGACGCCGCTCCTGCGGAAGTTTTCAATCAGATGGTCTCCGGCCTCGTCGTTGACGATCTTTTCGTCGGTGACGCAAACCAGGTGGACTTTGGAGGCATGCTCGATAAACGGCGCAGCGTTGTGCACCGCGCTTGCAGCAGCCGTGCTGCCGTCCCAGGCGATAGCCACATGGTCTATTCTGCCCCCGAAGCTCTGACGAGGATAGAGCACCAGCGGCCGGCCGGATTCAAACAGGACCGCCTCGACGACGGGGCGATACAGGCCAGCCGCCTCGAGCAGAACGAGGTCGTAGGCGCGTGCGGCTTCCGCAAGCATGTCTGCAACGAATGGTTCTCCGGCCGTCATGTTTCGCATCCGGATTTCGACGGACGCAGCCTTCGCTTCTTCGAGCGTCTTCCTGGCTAAAAATGAGCCACGCTGCCGGCTCAACGCCTCGGCCTCCTGGGTGAGCTTGACCGTATCCACGATCAGCGAGCCGAGCGCAGGAGAAACATGCGGGATTGCGATCTCGACGGTACACGCAGTCAGGCTCGCC
>JGI25153J46596_10002595_pt1 | contig 10362 bp, 13 predicted proteins | sample AraplaMF_Col_mMF_FD_46596 | JGI IMG/M metagenome (IMG submission 46596)
GGCGATTTCGGGGCGTTTTACAAGGGGACTGGTGCTCCCGGCGGTTCTGCTCCGAAAAGTCCGCTAGACCCGGAAGTCGTAAAGAACGATATCGCGCGGATGCAAACCTATCTCGGCTTGCTCGGTCAGACGATGACCGCCGAGGAAGCGCGCTTGCAGGTACAAAAGCAGCTTGAAGCGGCTGCGGCGAACGGCATTTACGTTGATAAGCAGCGCGCCGAGGTTCTGAAACAGCTTGCCTATGACCAACAGTTAGGCATCACCGCCATTCGTTCGCAGGCTGATGCCTACAACGTCGAGGCGGGCGCAATCGGCATGTCGGCCGGTAAAGCCGCCGAATATACCGCTCTGCTCAACGCGTTGAACGACGCGAAGCGCAACGGGCGCTTAGTAACCGACGAGCAGGTTGCAGCGCTACAGCGCGAGGCCGGAGCGCTCGGCGAGGCTGCGCAGCGCGCAGACCTCTTGCGCACCGGTTACGAGACGGTACGCGGCGCGTTCCAAACGTTCACGTCGGCTCAAGGCGCGACCGCGATGGACGCGCTTAAAAAGGCCGGGCAAAGCGCGCTCAACAGCATCGCATCGAAACTTGCTGACATGGCTTCGCAAGGGCTCTGGTCCGCTGCCTTCGGTGGCAAGGGCGGCGGCGGCTTGGGTGGCGGGCTTTTCAGCCTGTTCGGAGGCGGCGGCGGAGCTGGTGACGCGGGCGAAGGCGTCGGCGCGGCGGCAAGCTCGCTGTTCGCGTCCACAGGGCTGCACAGCGGCGGCATGGTCGGGAAAGACGCGACTTTTACCCGCAACATTCACCCCGCCTATTTCGACGATGCACCGCGATTCCACGGCGGCGGCCTGGTCAGCGACGAAGTTCCGATTATCGCCAAAAAGGGCGAAGGCGTTTTCACGCCCGAACAAATGCGTGCGCTTGCGCCGGTCGGTTCCGGCAGCAGCGGCAATACGACGAACATCACCAACAACTACAGTTTCGTCGGCGTCGAACCGGGAATGGAAGCCCGGCTTAAGGCGTACATCGACCAAGGCGACCGCCGATCCGTCAACCAATCCGTCGAAGCCGTGGCCAAAGAGAAAGGCCGTTCGCCGAGCTATTTGCGGAGTTAGGTATGACGGACGCCGAAATCGAAGCGATGCTGATCGCATCAGAATTTGTGAATCAGTGTGCCGCCGTGGCACGTGAGAAAAAATTTCATCAGGTGGCGGTCGGTTCGGAAATGCTCAAGCACGGGTACACCTTATTAACCGGAGTGTCGCTCGACGAAGCCAATCGTGCCGTCGGGGCCATGCTTCTTTTGTACGACCGGCATATCGGTGGAACGCAGTAGGAGGATTTTCGTGTCGCTGCCGCTGATCGTCGACAACTTCAGCTCTGTGCCTGAGCCCCTGCGAGAGCACTACGTCGCGTCCGAAGGCCGCTATCGGCTCAACGTGGACGGCCTCGACACGCTCACCAAGCAATGGGACGCCCGCATTGCTTCGCTGACCGCCGAACGTGATGCAGCCATTGCTGCCGAATGCGCGGCGCTGACCGATGCAGCGCTCGACGCTGCCGTGGCGAGAGCCGGGGCCAACGCAACGGGGCGGGCTCTGATCCCGCAATTCTTGAAGGGCCGAGTCCGCATTGAGAGCGATGGGAGCACTCGACGGGTCGCGTTTTTCCAGGCCGACGAGAAAACGCCAATGTTGGGCACCGGTACGAACGGAGCCGCGACATGGGACGATTTGATGTCCGAGGTGCGCGTGACGTTTGCGAGCCTATTTCGCGAGTAATCCGGCGGTTCGCCGCCACAACCGAGGGACTGAGTAAATGAGCATCAGAAAAGAACTGGCTAGCCGCTGGAAACCGGAGTACGCCAAACTTGGCGTGGTTGCACCGCTGCAAGCGCACATGAACGGCGTGCTTGACGTCCGCGACCGGCTGGAAGCAAAGCGGGCGGAGTTGCAGGGCAATCGTGAGCTGTCGGACGTGGGACGGGCAAAAGCTATGCGTGTGGCTGCCGACGCTGAGGCCAAGCACGTAGCCAAGGCATCACGAGCGCTGCGCCTCGCTCGCGGAAAGACCGAGCAGCAGCGTGCCGCCCTGACACCCACCGTCTCAAACAAGGGGGACGTTGCCGCCGCCACCCTGCGTGGAGAAATCCGCACCGCACTGCGCGGGATGGACCGGTCGAAAATCGCGGCCATTGCGGGCGACCCCAATACGGACACCATCGTGCTTGAGGCGCTCTTTGAAGCCCCCGGTTGGTTGATCGGGGTCGACACGACAACAAGGCAGCAGTTGCTCGATATCGTCTTGGACCGGCACGCCGGTCCTGCGCTCGCGCTGCTCAACGAGCAGTCCGAGGCGCTGGCCGTCGCCGGTGCTGCTGTTCAAGCGGCGAGCGACACGCTTGCCCAAGCGGCTGCGCTCGGCAACGCTCCGGATGCGTTCGGCAAATACCTCACGCTGGTCGCGCCGCCGACCGAGCAGGAAATCGCCGACGAGCAGTCGGTATATCGCAAAGATGCGGTGGTCATCGACGCGCTATCGCTGCCAGCCGCACAGCGGTCGTCATTGATTGACCAGTTGCTTGCGGCCAACACCGCCGAGTTCAAAGCCGCGTAGTTCGCGAAGCGGGTTGTTACTTCCCGCCAACCTGCGGCGCGTGCCCGGTCGTGAAAGCGGCCGGGCATCTTCTTGGCAAATCAGGGCGAATTTTGCCGAGTCCCGGGAATCGACTTCTGGTTGCCGTCGTGCTCCTATTCTCGCGGGGCGTTCGTGGGAGGGGATTATTATGGAACTAGAATTTTATGCGGCGCGTGTGTCTAACATCGGCGATGCGGCGCAACGAAATCGGTTCATCTTCGCAGTCTCAATCGTTATCGCCATAGCGATTTTTGGAGCAACGTGGAATTCCGCGCCCCCGGGGCTATATCAGTTCGCACAGGGCATGTGGGAGCATGATCTAGCCCCTCTCTCAGGGACGGCCCAGACCAATGCAACCAGAGAACTTCAGATTGAACTGTTAAAGGGCTGGGTACAGAGCTTGTTTGTGAACTTCCCACTTCTCGGCGTTAGATTCTCTGTGAACGATAGCGCTACATTGGGGACGTTCGCTCTGTTCGTCATCTCCCTATGGAAATTTTACGGTGCTCGCCGCGAAAACCATCTCATTGGCGGACTTCTTCGAGACACCGTTGATGCACCGAGCCAAGTCAAAGGATATGTTTTTCATGGCATCTGCGGGACTCAGGTTTTCGCAACGCTGACCAATGATGATTCTCCGATCTCCAGCATTCGAGGTGGCAAAGTTCGTACCACACCAGCTATTCGACCTCTGGCAAGAATGTTGAACTATTTGCCCACCATTGTGAGCTTTGCAATTGTCGGTGCAGACTTGGCCTCATTTTTTTGGTGGCCAGCGCCGTTCCGCACAAGCCATGCAAGCATATATCAGAGCTTGCTTCCGGGGGACGTAAACAGAGAGTTGTTCACGCTGTTTGCGACTGACGGTATAGCCGTCTTCTTCACTACGATGACTACGATCCTGAGTTGGAAAAGTGCACAATACCAAGATGGAAGCATCAAAATTTTGCGGGAAGTGGCACTAGAAGGTTGGGGACAGCCCCAGCCCATTTTGACCGCCACCGCATCTTTGTAAGTCACCGCACTGCGCTTGTCTGACCAATGCGAAACCGCGATGCCACGCCCCAAGCAGCGTGGCATCTGTTTGTAGACAGTCCGCATTGTGGATTCCCTGTTGCCGCTAGGCGCTGACTCGCGCGACGCTGCGAAATGTCGCCCGAGAAGATCGATTGGACCGATGATACGTTGTTGCCGCTCGGTGAGGCGGCGCGCATCGCGTTTCCGGGCGGAAGCGTGACGGCGCGGACGTTGAAGTACCGCGCTCGGCAGGGAAGGCTAACGGTATACCGTCCAGGAAAAGCCTACCTGACCTCGTTGGTCGAAATCGCGAAAATGATCCAAGCGTGTGCGGTGCCGCTGGCAAAGCCAGCCGTGCGCAGTGTCGTTCCCAATTCCCTCGGTCTCACGGAATCAGACTTGGCCCGGGCAGCTCTTAACATGGCGCTGGCCGACCTTCGCGCAAAGACTATGCCGCGACGCTCAAAGAAAGCGGGACCGTAGCGTGATGCTACGGTCCCGCCCGCCTTGCCGCCCACCTAGTCCATGGAGGGGCTTGGCGGCGGCATCTGCACGCCGTGTTCCTTTGCAAGAGCTTCGACCTGGGTCATAACGCGCGAGGCCGACTCCATCAGGTCGACGATATCGGTCACCAAAGCCATCAACGAACGCGTAGTCGCTTCCACTGTCGGATTCATGCTGGCCCCTCCATGGGTTTTGAGAACGACACGACGGTGGCATGACAGACAAAAAACGTCCATAACTAACTGAAAATATTGACAAAAATGATAATCTGCATTCACGCAGACAGTCTGCAATACCAAAGGGGGAAAGCCCTTTTGGTTGACTTCGGCTGACGTGACGTGTTATGGTCAGCATGGACATTTTCCAGCCCATGCTTTCGGGTGATTTGGCCGCTTTCATCGGTCGCACATTCGAAATTCCCACCGGCACTGTGCTTGATCGCGCGAAAGAGCTGCGCGCCGCCGAACTTCTAAGCAAGCATGGCCACGGCCCGCGTTCTGGCGCCGTCATGACCAGTGCCGATGCGGTCAATTCCATTCTCGCCAACGTGCTCGACCGTCGGCGCGGGGAAGCTCTCGCCACCGGCGTTCGGCGTGTGCGCAGGTTGAAGCCTGACGAGCCTCTAACGGAGCTGCCAATTGGCTTCACGCGCGGGCTTACATTCTTCGAAGCGGCCAACGCCGGTGCGGCGCTTGAAAGCTTGCTGATGGACATTCAGACCGGGCGTCTCGATACGTGGGCCGCCGGTGAGAGATTCACGTTAGCGGTCACATTCGAAACGCGTGGCGCGAGCGTATTTCTTTCACTCAACAAGCCGAAGCGCGGGAGCCTCGATTTTCGAAATGCGGTGCATGGCTTCGCAAAACCCGGAGTCGCTCAGCAGAAGCCACACGTTAAGCGGAACATCACCATCCACGGCGAAGTATTTTTGCAGCTCGCGGCGAAGCTCGGACCACCTGACTAAAGCAAACGGCCCGCGCCGGAGCGCAGGCCGCTGTGGTGACTTAGATCGGTTTGGCGATTGATCTAGAGCACACCGCAGCGAAAAATTCGTTAACGTTCCGGCTCGGGCTCACGGCAACGGAGAGCCTAAGAATGCTGACTGCTGTTTTCGACAACGACACCCGTACGTGGCGTGCTGCCACTGCCGACGATGTTGCGACCTTCCGAGAGCCGGACGCCGAGGAAACGGCGCGGCGTGAGGCTGCGTATCAATTGGAGCGGCTGGTAGCGGTTCACAGCTACCTAGAAACTCGCACGCGGCGACGCATCCGAGCTGCCGAGGCGAAACGCATCGCTGAAATCAAGCATCTGCACGCTTGGGTCGACTTCATTCACAGTCCCGAGGGCCTAGCGGCTGATCGAGCCGAACTTGATGCGCTATCCGTTGACACCCCGGAGTCGCAAATGACCGTCGTTCCGTTCTCGACCAGCGCTCCCAAGCAGATTTTGACAGACGACGAGTTCACTGCCGGGTTCGTGCCCCCGGAATACGTCCTGGACGGCATCATGCAACGCCGGTTCTGTTATTCGCTGACCGCGCCCACCGGCGTCGGCAAGACTGCGATTGCGTTGCGCCTGGCCGCACACGTCGGCCTCGGCCGAAAGATCGGCGACCGCGAGGTGCAACAAGGGGCGGTGCTCTACTTCGCGTCTGAAAACGCCGTGGATGTACAAGCCCGGTGGATTGCCATGGCGCAGCACTGCGGCTTCGAAATCGGCAAGACGAACGTGCGGTTTGTCTCGGGTGCCACGCGTCTTAGCGAGATAGCGCAGCAAGTCTCGTACGAGGCGGCGAACATGGACGACCTAGCCTTGGTGGTGGTCGACACCAGTGCAGCGACTTTCGAGGGCGACGACGAGAATTCGAACGTCCACGCTATCGAGCATGCCAAACGCATGCGGAGCCTGACACAGCTCAAAGGCGGGCCGACGGTTCTGGTCCTCTGTCACCCCACCAAGCGCGCGACCGTTGACGATCTTATCCCGCGCGGCGGCGGTGCGTTCTTAGCCGAAGTCGACGGCAATCTGTGCGCGCGCAAGAGCGACAGCGCCGTAGAGCTGCACTGGTGCGGCAAGTTCCGTGGCATGGACTTCGCGCCAATCCTGTTCCGGCTCGATACCGTCACAGCCGTGCGATTGAAGGACAGGCGAGGGCGGAGCATTCCCACCGTGCTCGCGGCTCCTATCGACGAGACGGCGCGGCAGGCGATGGCGGCGGCCGGTCGGGACGACGAGAACCTAGTGATGCGTGCGATTGAGAAGCAGCCGGGTGCATCGCTTGCTGAGCTGGCGACGGCGCTCGGCTGGTCGTACGGGAGCAGCAACAAACCGCACAAGATGAAGGTGAAGCGCGCAATCAACGAGTTGTCGGCCGCGAAGCTCGTTGCAGAGCATCGCGGAACGTGGGTGCTGTCGGCGAAGGGGCAGCAGGAGTTGAATGCGTTGGATCGAATCGGTTAGCCCGTCCGTCCACCGTGGGAGGTGCTAACCACGCAGCGCTGCAGCCTAGTCCAAACAGGTCCAGTTTGGATTCATCTCGCCGAGTTCAACCATGGGCCCTTCGAGAAAAATCGCATACGCGACAAATTCGACGTGGCCTGGATTGAAATCGGTGGACACGTTGGTCCACGACACTAACCAGTGATCCGGCGTTTTGCCGTCATCAAGCCAAACAGGGCGGCTCGCCTGCATCACATAATTTTGCGCTTGGGGGAGCGGTCCTCCGTGTGCTTGGTAACCGCCTCCGCCAATCAGAATGCCGGTTGATGGTACCGGCACCTTAAGCACCATCACTTCGCCCGGCTTGATGGCGCCCGTCTTGCGGCAGGCCACTCTTTGAACCTTCAATTTGTCAGATTCGCCGCTCATCGCTGTTCTGCTCCGGTGCTTGCGCCTACTTATGCGTCCCGTACCGATTGCCGCTCGACCAGTTTGAGTATGTGCCGCCTTTATGCGACGAGCCCGAGCCGCCGGTGTAGTGACCGCCATGGCTGGACGTGTGGTGACCGCCGCCGTAGTGCACCCGACCTCCGCCGCCACGACCGCGCGCATTGGCATCAGCCGCCGCGAGTGCGAAGCAAATTACGCCGACGATCAACGTTGTGATTTTAGACATTCGCCCCTCCCCAGGATCGATCTAGAGTAGTCTACAACCGGAAGGGGTGGAGCGCTAGTCAGTCGCGTTCGCGCAGCCTTGTATTGCGCGGCGGGTATGCTGGCTTGCTCGCGACGGTTGTGATTTACTTGATCCAATTGGCCGGGGCGGAGCCATGGGCAAAGCGATTTTATTCGTCTTTCTTCTGTTGATGGTCGGCTTCTTCATGAGTAGCCGGGACACCAGCTCGACCACAGGTACGGCCGGGCACACGGTCGTGCCTCAGCTCACAGAGGAACAAATGGCACGGCGGCGCGCTCCGGAGCTTTTGACCATCAAGAATTTCAGTTGGAACAAGAGCGGCTTTGGCACGGTGATGCAGGCAAACTTTACGTTTGAGAACAAGAGCGATTTTGACCTTAAAGATGTCGTGGTGCGATGTGTTCTCGACGCCGCCAGTGGGACGACCGTCGATAGCAGCAGCCGAACAATTTATGAGGTGGTTCCGGCACGATCTTCGAAGTCTATAAAAGAATTCGGAATGGGCTTTGTGCATTCCCAAGCGTCACGCGCAGGGTGTCAGGTTGTGAGCGCCGAAGTTGGAGCGCATAAACCGCCGCCTGCGAAAACTACGAAGAAATAAGACACAGATTCCCGTTCAACTGGCGCTCGCCGCCAAGTGCCGTCACAACGCTGTGACGGGCGATGCGTCCAAAGCGCGCAAATGCCGCCGTTAGGAGCTTGTGACGGCAAGCTGTGACGATCCGTGACGAAAGCGCGCAAACCATTGGAAAATCTAGCGTCACCGCGTGACGATTTTTGTGACGAGGCCATATGACGCCGGGGGCGTTCTCGCCCCGGCGTAAGGCGTCACGTCACAGTGGAATCCCTATTATGTGACGCGTGACGGCTTGGGAATTGACCAGGGGAGTGTGCGGACATTCAACTGATAATTTCGGCGTTGCGCATGCTGCCGTGGCTCAGTACCGTTTGCTGGGGATAACGGGGCGTAGCGAACAAACAATGGCACTGAAGGCTTGTCGCGAATGTGGTGCTCAAGTCAGCACAAGCGCGGCTACATGTCCTCATTGCGGAGTGGGTAATCCTGCTGGCAGCCCGTCGCCCCAGAAGGGGAAACGAGCGGGTTTTGGGTGTTTGGGCATCATAGTGGTTTTGGGCGGGCTGATTGGAATCGGCGCCTTGACTGAAAAAGAGCTGACGCCACAAGAGCGTGCCGAAAAGCAGAGAAAGGATGCAGAATTTAGCGCTGACTATGACGCGCTCGTAAAAGCGGGTGCATTGGCTGTCGCTGTTGGCGATGCGAACAAATACGAAATTAGCGGTTGGAATTCTAGCTTGGACCTCTACATCGGTACCCGCTCGGAATTAAGGGCGGCCTCGCTGTCCGGCACATTGTGCCGAAGTTTCTTCAAGCAGCCATTGAAAAGCTCAAACTGGAAAATACGAGTTTACATGGTCGACGGAAGTGTGGGCGCGGAGTGCTCAATTCGCTGATCGATCTTTTGTCGTCGGTTGCCTCCACCCGCCACGCTATTCCGCCCGCGTCGCGTACGGAAATCGTCTGTCAACTTGTAAGTTACAGGTTGGTCTCTAACTGAATGTGCGCGTAAATACACGCTTATTTGCATTCGTCATTTCTTAAGCTGATCGGGCGCTACTGACAGGCTACAGCGCGACACTTTTTTGCGGGTAGTTTCCATGGCACGTGGGCTCAAATGCACGATATGCCGCCACCCTGATCGGACCAGGATTGAGCTGGGCAGGGCGGCGGGCGCTTCGCTCGATAGCCTGGCGAAGAAATTCAAAGTCAGCCGCGACGCGATCCAGCGGCACTGGCATGGTCATGTCACTGCCGAAGCCAAGGCCGGATATCTCGCCGGACCGGCACAGCTCGACGCGCTGGCGCAGCGGGCGGCGGAGGAAAGCGACTCCGTCCTGGATTATTTGCGCATCATTCGCACGACGCTGCTGTCGTCAATGACCACCTGCAACGAGATGGGCGACGGCCGGGCAGTGGCGACGGTCGCAACGGCGCTGCTCGGGTGCCTAGAAAAGATCGGCAAGATCACTGGCCAAATCGCCGAACTCGCGCACGGCACCACAAACATAAACGTTGCACTGATCGCCTCGCCTGAATTCCTCAACATGCAAGCAGCGATGCTGCGCGCACTGGCCCCTTACCCGGACGCGCGGGCGGCAGTGATCGAGACCCTACAGCGGCTCGACGCCGAGCAGGCCAAATTGCCCGCGCCGCCCATCACCATCGAAGCGATGGCGAGCCATGCCACTTAGCCTCGCAGGTTCGCTTGCCGCCGCCCTGGCCGATGGTGGCTGGCGGGCAAAGGCGCGGCCATCCCAATTACCACCGGCAGGCGACTGGCTCGGCTGGCTGGCGTTGGCGGGGCGAGGGTGGGGCAAGACGTGGACCGGCGCGAATTGGGTCCACGAACTAGTTGAGACGCGGCAGGCGAGGCGTATCGCGTTGNTAGCGCCGACCGCCGCCGACGTGCGCGACACCATCGTCGAGGGTGTATCAGGTCTATTGAACACGGCCCCGGCGTGGTCGCGCCCGGTGTACGAGCCGAGCAAGCGCCGTTTGACATGGCCTAACGGTGCTATCGCCACGACGTTTTCAAGTGAGGAAGCCGACCGCCTACGCGGCCCGGAGCACGACGCTGCGTGGTGCGACGAGGTCGCAGCGTGGACGGACCCGCAGGCGACGTGGGACATGCTGCAATTCGGCCTGCGGCTCGGGAAGCGCCCGCGCTGGCTCTGTACAACGACGCCGCGTCCGATTGCACTGGTCAAAGAGCTGTTGAAGCGGCCAGACGTTGTGGTGACGCGCGGCAACACTTTCGAAAACGAAGCGAACCTTGCGCCGACGTTCCTCGCGGCCATTCGAGCGCGCTACGAAGGCACACGGCTCGGTCGGCAGGAATTGAACGCCGAACTTCTGTCAGACACGCCCGGCGCGCTGTGGCAGCACGACTGGTTAGAGCGCTCCCGCGTAAAGCAAGCGCCCGAGCTGAAACGCATCGTCGTCGCAATCGACCCGGCCGTGTCGAACAAGGAAGGCAGCGACGAA
>JGI25153J46596_10002605_pt1 | contig 10324 bp, 11 predicted proteins | sample AraplaMF_Col_mMF_FD_46596 | JGI IMG/M metagenome (IMG submission 46596)
GGTTTCTGAGCGATCGCGATCATCGACTTCGCCAGCAGCGGAATCCTCCCGACATATTCGAAGTCGACGTCTTCGAAGCCTGTTTCGACGAGCAGCGTGCTGAGCGTTTCGGGAGACCAGAATTTGATATGGCCATGGTCCTTGAGCGGCATGAAATGGTCATCCATCTTTCCGCTTACGGCCAACGCCANATTTTTCCAGTANCCGTGAAAAGGCGTCGACACGACCGCGATGCCGCCGGGCTTGACCAGATCGTAAATGGTGGCCGAGAAAGATTTGGGATCATAAACATGCTCCACCACTTCAAGGCTTATCACCGCATCGAAGGTCCCGTACCGGCTGGAGAGATCTTCGTAACCAGAGCCGATCTCCAGCGGAAGATCGGGATGAGCCGTTCTCGCTTTCGCAATGCCGTCCTCGGACGGATCGACACCGACGACGTCGTAACCTTTTTTTGCCAGCACGGCGGCAGCACCGCCGGTGCCGCAACCGAGGTCGAAGACCGCAGTCTCGTTTGCCTCCTGAAAATTATTCTGGAGAACATCGACAACGGCCGGCAAGATATAGGAATGGGCGGTCGCCGGCTTGGCGTGGACATAGGTAGTCGCGTCCAGTTCGATAGACATATTACCTCCTGATAAGTGAGCCGCCGCAATGGTACGGCGGACTTTGACGGCAGTGTGGTGTCGTTGTGGTATTAAGGTGATAAACGCCGAAGGCGTTCGCGGCTGCCAAGGGATCTCCAGCGGTCCCGGCGCTCGTCTCGGGGAAATCCGCGAAGCTGATTGACAGGGTGCCAGGAAGATGCTGAAAACGGGCCGCAATTGAGATTGCCGCATTCTCGCGGACCAAAGGGCCGCTGTATCGGCTCCAGCCGTTTCGACCATTTAAAATAAATAACGCGCCGGAATACCCTTTGGGAGTGTGTCGCAAATAGTTCCTGTAGTTCTTTTTGGTACTCCCTCAGTTGGGAGAGGTGATGATTGTTGCATTTTGTTAAGGCTATACAGAGCTTTGAAGTTAAGAGCCAATTTTGATTTGAAAAAGATCTGAACCCTCTTCGCTTTCTGGCGAATATGTGTAGATTAACATTATCCCTGTCAGAAATAGCCTAGTGCGAGCGCATGGCGGATATGAAGCAGAATCTCACTTGCAGGCAGGCCCTCGCAGCCGCTTTCCAAGCTCTGTCGGAAGAGGCCGTCAAAGCCGGCTGGTCAGAGGGCGATGTCGCCCTCGCGCTCGCTGAACTCGCCGAGGAGCAGGTGATCGAAGTGACCGCCAAGGTCATCACGGAAGGCTCCATCCATCCCCAGTTCGCCGCCAGCGGCCGTAGCAGCTAGAGCAATTCACACCAGCAATCCTGCCGCTTTGGCTGCCGTGACGAAGGAAGCCTGCGCTGCGCGCGGGCTGCGCAGTCCGTCGAGCGCATCCAGGCAATGCTGGCGCGCAACGCGATAATCGCGCCCGCGCTTGCTCGGCCACCGTTTCAGATATTCGACGGCCTCCCAGACGGTGGAAACGATCAGGCTGCTATTTGGAGAAAGGACCCGGACGGGGGAGGGAAAGCGTATTTCGCTCACGTCTGCACTCACTGATTCCTGCTACAAGCGCCACCAAACGCGCGGGACAAAATTTTGTTCCATAATTTTATTCCCCGGGAATTTGCGCAGTTGCTAAAGTTCGGACCGTCGCGCATAATGATTTTATGACGGTTGCGGAGGGCGGCCGGCGATGCAAGCGTGAATGCGTTTGCCCTCGGAGGATGTGCGGCGTGATGTTACGATCATCAATTCATCCGCATGATTTACCGCTATTTTCGGAAGANCTCGATNTGCTGTCNCAAGTGCTNGANAAGGTCTGCGACGAACGCGGCCTGGCCANNACGACACCGGAGGCCGAGCGGATCGGTGCGGTCATCATTCAGCTCTACAGGCAGGGCGTGAANGACGGCGGCAAACTCGCCGANCTNGCAAAAACCTATCTCTGACGATCAGTTCTGCTCGATCGACACACCNTTCTTGCCGATGCTCATCTCGATCCCCTGCGGCTTGCTTTCCTCGTGGAAGATGTAGGCGCCNAGACCGACGACGGCGACGACGAGAACGCCGATGATGACGTAGAGACCATTGCTNCGGTTCAAGAGACTGCCCCNGGATGTGTTCATGGGACAGCGAAACGCTNAGCGCACCGATTGGTTCCGTCAGTCGTCGTTGGCGGCGTTGAGGTTTTCCGGCCGGATGCCGTCATCGCTGGAGCTGCGTGCGCGCAACCGGATGCCGGGGCCGCCTTCATCNTGATTGCCGCTGGAAAGGAAGATGATGCCGTGCGCTTCGAGCGTACTGCGCACATCGAACAGCGCGTGCGGCTCGCCCGCAAATTCNCCGTTTTCGAGCGCCGTCACGGTCTCCACGGGCAGGCCGCTGGCGGCGGCGAGCTCTTCGATACTCATTCCGATCATGGCGCGCGCGCCGCGTATCTGCGTTGCCGTTATCATGGTGGAAAATCTAGCGCATTTGCAGCGCTTCTCAAGTGGCCCGGCGATTGATTGGCGAACGAAGCAATGCTGCATGCATTCTTCAAACGTCCCTCAGTTTTACGCCAAACAGATCATCATGCATGCGCTGGACCGCGATCCCCACGCCGCCCATNAGGGCGGCCCGGTTTCCGAAGCGGCTGATCTCGATGCGCGGCGGNTAAGGGGTACAACGCGGCAGGAAACGCCGGATGGCGTCCACGAGTTCCGGTCTCGAGCCGATGCTGCCACCGGTGATCACCAGTTCAGGATCAAGAGTTGCTCCGATTGCCGCAATGGCGACCGCCACCAGCCTGGCCGTCTCTTCGATTGCGGCCACGGCGCTTGTATCTCCTGCATCAAACGCGGCGAAGAGATCGGNCACGGTGGATGCGTCACGCCCGCCGAAACCGGTGTAGCGGCGCAGCATCGCCACGCTGCCGACCGCGCTCTCAAAGGTTCCAAGCGTAAAGCCGCCGGGATCGAACGCATCCCCGCCGATCGGGAGATAGGCGATTTCGCCGGCCGCGCCACGCGCGCCGCGCAACAGAGTTCCGTTGGCGATGATGCCCATGCCGACGCCTGTTCCAAGGGCAACGAAAGCAAAATTGCCGGTTTCGACACCGTGTCCCTGCCACCGCTCCCCTTGCGCGGCAAGGTTCACATCGTTTTCCACGATCACGGTGATACCCATTCTGTCGCTGAAGACTTGCTGCAGATTTATGGCGTCGATGCCGGGGATATTTGGCGCGACGTTGATGTGTCCGGTGACCGGATCGAGCACGCCGGGTGTGCCCAGGACGGCAAGACGGAGCTTGTCGGCGGTGGTCCCGGCCGCAAGCGCGAGTTCANCGAGAAGATCGCTGAATTGATTGACGAGATGCATGCCGCCGCGCGGGTCGGTGGCCACTTTGGTTTCGGCAACCACGTTTCCCAACAGATCGCAGATGGCTGCGGCAATCTTGGTGCCTCCGAGATCGATAGAGACAGCCAGTCCGGCCCTCGCATTGATTTCATAGATGATGGCATTCCGGCCTGGACGACCGTCGGTCTGCCCGACAGGTTTCAGCCATCCGTCATCCTCGAGGTCGCGCACGACCTCGGAAATCGTCTGCTTTGACAGACCGGTCAGCTTGGCGATATCGGCGCGGGAGATCGGCCCGTTTGCCAAAATGGTTCGGATCACCGCATTGGTTGAAATTTTTCGTGCGATGGGTGTCTGTACGACGGAAGATGTCATTGCCATCCAGCCAGATCGATCCAATTAGTTCGGAGCGCATACTTAATTGGGGCGATATTAGATCATAATTATCAAGAAGAAGAGAAATTCGGANGCTTAGCNCCGCCGTCCTCNCGGATTTGAGTATAGCAAGATCGGCAATTTGTCTATGTCCTTGACAAATAGGGATCGGCCTGTAGGCTGAGATCAACGCGCAATCCAATGCGCGTGATATAAAGAGGGTCGAGGAGCAGTATGCGCCACACGTCTCGTCCGGGTAGACATGCGCTCGCCAAGGTCGTCCGAAGAGGATCTGGCCTAGGCTTATTCGGCTCTATTTCTTTTTCTCGTCCTGCTGTCTGCTGAACTTGGCGTGCGGGGATCTGCCCATGATAAAGCCTTCGAGTGATGGACAGCTTTTCGCCGAAGAGCCCGTTTTACTGCCTGTCATGGCGCCGCGCCTTCAGGCCGATGTTCATCCGGGTGGATATGCTGATCTTGCCCTGTGGGGAGCCGGCAGCCTGGGGCGTGTGAGATTTTCTCCACTCACCGGCCCTTATGCCTATGCCCCGAACCGAGTCGTGTCGAAACAGGGCGGCGTGTTTGTCGCGCAGTCGCGACCGGTGATGCTGATCCGCCAAGCAAGCCTTCGGGGCGTGTACCCTGCGCGTCGTTGCGCTTGGTGGCACGAGCCGGATGGCAAGGGTGCCAGGGTGAGGGTCACCCGCAACCACCATCGGCAGACTTTCGAAATGGCCTGGGGTGTCCTCATTGTCGAAACGTCGGGTTCGGATTTGCGGATCGCCATCGGCGCCTCAGGAGACGAAGCTGAGAAAGCGTTGAGCNTCACCAGCGAAGCCATCATCGGGGAAGCCGCTGAATATGCGGCGCGTTGCGACAGGATGCCCGAGGCCGATCCGTTGATGCGCAGCATGGTCAGCCAGGGGATACACGCCGCTCTTTCCAGCATCAGGCACGACGAAAACGGGGCCTTCGCTGGCCTTGCCGCCGGGCAGGCCTATAGTGCTCCGGCGCGAACCTATTACCGCGACGGCTACTGGACGATGCAGCCTCTTTTGATGCTGGCGCCGGAGGCGGTGCGCGACGAGATCCGAATTCTCGCCAAGGGAGTGCAGCCGGATGGGGAGGCCCCGAGCGGCGTGATCTTGACGGGGCCGGCGCAATCACAGGCCTGGCAGCACTTTGTCGCCGACAGCAAGGCCAATCCCAAAAACCACAAAAGAGCCGTTCCGGAATACCACAACCGTCCGCAGGACTGGTGGAGCGATCACTTCGACAGCCCGCTTTTTTTCATTCTGTTTCTGAGCGATTATTTCAGCGTGACGCAAGACCTGGCAGAGGTGCAACTGCACTGGCCGATCGTCAGAGCAATCACCGATCGCTATCTCGGCCTGGCCGGGGCTGACAGCGTTCTGCCGCTGAAACCGCGCAACGACCGGGACTGGGCCGACAACGTCTATCGTGAGGGTCTCGTCTCCTATGACCTCGGTCTTTTCGTCGGCGCCATGGACGCGGTGGCAAGGCTTGGCGAGGGCCACGATCCGACGCTTGCCGCACGCGCGCTCAAGACCGCAAATCTGGCCCGTGAAGAAATCGAGGCCAGGCTCTTCGTGCCGGCAACGGCGGGATATATCGATTATGGAACGCCTGGCGCTTTCATCGAGGATCATCTGGCTCTCGACAGCCTGACCTTGTCGCGATTCAGCGCAATTTCGAAGCATAGGGCCGTCGGCNTGTTGAAAGCTTTTGAAAACAGACTGGAAACGCGCAACAATCAACAACAGCCCTATGGCAGNTGGGGTGTCATGTGCGCCTATCCGCCATTCAAGCGGCAAGGCGATCTGCGATCCAAGACCGCTTTTCCCTACCGCTACCACAATGGCTCGGACTGGCCGTATTGGGATGGNGCCTATGCNGAAGAACGCCTTCGCCACGGACTTGGGGGTGCACGCTANGCANTGACACGCTGGTGGGAAACCTGCCTCGACAATGGCTGGATCGGTGCGGTGGAATATTTCTCGCCGCCTTATGGGCGCGGTTCCCTGCTTCAGGGCTGGAGTGCCATGCCGGCGGCGGTCGTCTTGAAATATGGGCTGGACGCTGCAAATGCGGAGCCAAGGTCATGAACAATACTGCGCCGTCGGTTCTNGCGGGACCCCTCATCGATCCGCATCGCGAAGGCGACGGAACCATCCCGTTCGAATTCGGAAAAGCCGAGGTGATGGTAGAAGCCCCTGGCGCGGTGGTTGTTGGGATCGACACCGAGATGCACCGCTCGGACGCCGTGATCTCTCAGCGCCTCAAGCTCAATGCTGATCATCCTGCGTCCCCAACCGGCTGCCTGAAGTCCGGGAAGGATGTTGATGTGAAGATGCGCGGGGTAGTCGTCTTGAAGCCACGGCGTGCCGCTGCGCGGGTTTTGAATACGTTCGATCACGTCGGCGTCGCGCGGACGGGCGGGCGTCAGGCCAGCGATCTCCTGGCGGACGAACGGCCACCAATTCGCCTGCAACTCTCTGTCGAACGCGCTGGTATCCGGGACGCCGACGATATAGCCGACCGGGCGGCCGTCCTGAATCAACACAAAGGCAAAGTCTTCGGCGAATTTGAGATAGGGCACCGACCAGATGTAGCCGGGCAGATGCGGGTCGCTATAGAGCGCGCTGGCATCGTCGCCGCCGTTCGCGGTTTTCAGGCAGATGTCGAAAAGGGCTTCGGTATCCGCTTCGGTCGCCGGGCGGATGGAGCAGTTGTTGTCCATCACTTTGCCACCTCCTGCGTGGCGTTTTTTCATTTCAGGTTGCGAGGGAGGCTCATGCATTGACGATTACCTCAGATTCGCCAGCCCGGCAAAGCTCTGGGGGAAGAAAACGTTCGGCCGTCGCCTGGGCGGCAGGTCTGAACGGAAAGTGGAGAATAAATCAATGAGGTGGAACCGATGAANAGAANCGTGAAATCGATCAACATACTGCCGGGATGCCAATGGAAGGCAGCCNTCGCGCTTGCTGGTGCAGCGCTTATAAGTTTGGGCCTTTCGGCAGCCGCGCGCGCTGACGATCTGGCTGTGTGGGATGACCAGACCTATGAAGGTCAGAGCGCTGTTATAGAGCAACTGAACAAGGAGTTCGAAGCTGCGCATCCCGGTGTCACGATCAAACGCACCGCCCGCACCTTTGATGACATGAAGTTGACGCTGAAGCTTGCGGTTTCGGCAGGGAACGGCCCTGTCATCACGAAGGTCAACCAGGGCGCCGGCGACATGGGCGCGATGGTCAAGGAAGGATTGCTCCTTCCGGTTGACGACTACATCAAGAAATACAGCTGGGACAAGCGGCAGTCGGATTCAGTNCTTGCTCGAGACCGCTGGGAGGATGGAAAGTTCGGGGTCGGCAAGACCTACGGCATATCAGGCCTCGGTGAGATCGTTGGTCTCTTTTACAATAAAAAGATCCTCGACGATGCGGGCGTAGCATTGCCGCAAACCTTCGAGGAGTTTCTGGCCGATCTTGATAAGCTGAAGGAAAAAGGCGTTGCGCCCTTCATGATGGGCTCGGCAAAGCAGCATCTGGCCCTGCACATGATCGGCGCCATNGAACAAGCGCATATCGACGCGAGCAATCGCGCCGAACTTGATGATCTGATCTACGGCAGGGGCGGTTCCTGGAACACCAAGGGGAACATCGAATCCGCGAAACTCGTGCAGCAATGGGCACAGGGCGGTTATTTTTTCCCCGGTTTCGAGGGCATCTCGGGNGATGACGCCGTCCAGCTTTTCATATCAGGGCAGGGTGCCTTCCTGATCTCCGGAACCTGGTATTTCGGTGACATGCAACACAATCCGGATATCGGCTTCATGGCCATTCCCGCCCCGAAGGGCATTTCCAAACCATTGAGTGTCGGAGGCGTGGACCTTGCTTGGGCGATAACGAGCCTTGCCAAAACCAAGGCAACGCAGGACCTGGCAGGTGATTATATCGACTATATGGTTTCGGAAAAGGCTGCTGAAACCTGGGCCGCTGCCGGCTATCTTCCGGCAACGTCGCTGGCGGCCGACGCAAAGCCAAAGCTCACGCCGCTGCTGAGCTCCGGCATTGAAATGTGGAAGACACTCAACGCGAACGATGCGCTCGGCCATTACCCCGACTGGTCGAGCCCGACGATGCTGAAGACGATAGACGACAACACGCCGCTTCTTCTGTCCGGCAATATCACCCCCGAAGCCTTCGTCGACGCCATGGACAAGGATTATCAGGCGTATTTGAAGGATAAGAAATAAAAGGTGCGGGCGCTGGCCGCGGCCGTCCGCCTTGGACGCNGCGGCCCGCGTCTTGTCGATCCACGTTAAATTCAGCGCTGCGAGCTGCGGCTTGCAGCGCGATCACCAGCGCCTTGACTTCATGGAGTACTGGATGAAACGCTCCGCACTTGATGGCTCGAAACACACCAATNTTATCTATTTATTGCCTGGATTGCTGCTCTATGCGGCCTTTGTCTTTGGACCGATNATTGCGGCTTTGGCTTTGAGCCTGACCAGTTGGGACGGCTTGAGCATGCCCAGTTGGGTTGGCTTGGGCAATTACGTCGATCTCTTTTCCGACAATCGTTTTTATATCGCCTTGCGTAACAATGCCGCGCTGATGATCTTCTATTGTGTCCTGCCGCTGGTGCTCGGCATAGGCCTTGCCGCCTGCGTCTGGAATCTGAAGCAACGCGAACAGCTTGCGCTGCGGACATTCTTGTTCCTGCCTTACATCATGCCTACGGCCGTGTTGGGCATCATCTGGGCATGGCTCTACAATCCTGCCTTTGGCCCGTTCAATCAGTTTCTGAGAGCAGTAGGGTTGGGCGCCTTCGCGCTGCCGTGGCTCGGCGATTTCAATTTTGTGCTCCCCGCGGTCGGGATCGTTGCCACTTGGTATTTCTTCGGTTTTTGCATGGTCATCTTCCTCACAGGAATTCAGCGCATCGACCCGTCTCTTTTCGACGCCGCCAAGGTCGACGGCGCTTCGGCGCGAAAAACCTTTTTCTGGATCACGCTGCCGCTTCTATTGCCTGAGATAAGGGTGGTTTTGCTTTTGACGGTCATCGCGTCGATCAAGAGCTTCGACCTGATTTTCACGATGACCCGAGGGGGACCCGCCAACGCCACCCTCGTGCCGAATATCTACATGTATCAGCTCGGCTTCGAGCTCAATCGCTTCGGCGCCGCGGCGGCCATCGCCATTGTCGGCGCGGTACTCACATTCGTCATCAACTATGCAATTCACCGATTTGTGGGATCGCAGAATAAAGGATTGGCTTGATGAGCCGTTCGCCCAACTTTCCCGTCGGTGCGCTATTCCTCCGCATTGTCCTCTGGCTTCTTGCCTTCGTCACCATCATCCCCTTCCTGCTTCTGCTTCTGACGTCGATAAAGAGCAAGGCTGACGTTCTGCAGGGTGCGTTCGCTTTGCCGGCATATCCCCATTTCGAAAATTACGTCGATGCCTGGAATGCCGGACATTTCAACGTTTACTTCTGGAATTCGATTACAGTTGTCATACCCGTCGTTGCTGCCAGCGTCTTTCTGGGCCTGCTGACCGGTTTTGCCTTCGCTTACCTGTCATTTCCGTTTCGGCGCACGCTGTTCGCTATCCTGACGCTCGGCATGATGGTGCCGGCGGAGGCCTTCATCATCCCGCTTTATTATGAAATGCGTTATCTCGGCCTGATCAACACCTATGCGGCTCTGATCTTGCCGCAGATCGCGATGTCGATACCGTTCTCAACGATCTTCCTCGCCAGCGCGATGCAGCAATTGCCGGAAGAAGTTCTCGAAGCGGCGGTTCTCGATGGCGCCGGACGCTTCTATATCCTCCGTAAGATCGTTATCCCGCTTATGGTGCCGGCAATGTCGACGCTGGCGCTGTTCCTGTTCATCTGGACCTGGAATGAGTTTTTGATCCCCTTCATTCTGGTCAACGACGACGCCTATCGGACGCTGCCCCTCGGTATGCTGTTTTTCCAAGGGCGCTACACTGTCAATACGCCGGTTTTGACCGCCGGTGCGGTGATCGTCATTGCCCCGCTCATCCTGACCTATCTGGTTTTCCAGCGGCGGTTCATTGCCGGCCTGACGGCAGGAGCCACGAAATAGACAGCTGTGCGATTTCAGACGCGCAAAGCACGATGCGCCAGAGGGTCAGGCCTCACGCCGGTCCCTGGCGCCTTCGCCCGCGCTTGTGGCGCACTTCCAGCGCCGCGCAGCCCCAGACGGTGCCAAGCAGCAGATAGACATGGCGCCAGTGGTCGATGTCGATGACGTTGCCGATCGCCGCATGGCCGAGGACGGAGATCCAGGCGACCATCAGGAAGGGTTGCCACGGCCNGTCGAGCAGTAGGTATCGAAAGCCGAGGGCGAGCGTCCAGACAAGCATGCCGACATAGCTGACGAAGCCGAGCCAGCCATAGGTGGTCAGCGATTTCAGCCAGATATTATGCTCGTCCTCGGGAAACATCGTCCCGAACACCAGCGGACCGATGCCGAGCGGGCGCTCCATCATCATGGTGAAGCCGATCCGGTGGCGCTCGAA
>JGI25153J46596_10002619_pt1 | contig 10294 bp, 8 predicted proteins | sample AraplaMF_Col_mMF_FD_46596 | JGI IMG/M metagenome (IMG submission 46596)
TCTTCTTGCCGCACCCGGCCAAGGCGACCGCGCTGCAGGCGAGCAAAACAGCAAGCCGGGCGATCTTGATGGACATACCCTTCATCCAGGAACTCCGTGCACCCAAAATGGACCGGAAGGCGTTTATAGCAGGCCAGCCGTGCCCTGATGCCGATATGACTAACCAGCCGGCTGCCTCCGGTCGAGCCAATAGCGCTTTTTTGCTGCAATTTCCGTTATTTATGTTAATTCTGTTAAACTGGCCGATTATCTCTTTCTTTTGACTGCAAATAAGCCTGCCGAAGTATATCCTGATACGAGACGGCTGATCCAATTAACTCTCGAAGATGTATGGGCCTCAATGAAATTCCCTCGAATTCAGATCATACTGGCATGTCTTGCAATCGTGGGGTGCGCCGTCCTTGCAACCGTGCTGGCGCCGCGCCAGCTGATGGCCCGCACATCGGCATCCCCCAGCCTTGAATCCGTCATCCCGCGCCAGTTCGGAACCTGGACACTGGTTCCGGAAATCAGCCCGGTCCGCCCGGCGGATCCGGATGCTTATGTTCAGCCGGACCCGCTCGCAGGCAAGATCTACAGCCAGGAGGTCGGTCGCGGCTACACGGACGGACACGGCAACATCGTCATGCTGATGGTCGCCTACGGCCCGGTGCAGAACTATCGGCTGAAGTCCCACCGTCCGGAGATTTGCTACACCGCCAATGGCTTCCGTATTTCGGAGAAGGCTGACGCCGCAATCAGCTATCGCAACGGTGCACAACCCATCAAGATGACCCGATTGATTGCGGCCAGGGAGTCCCGCTTCGAACCGGTGACCTACTGGCTGCGGGTCGGGAATGACATCGCCAACGGCGTCGTCGATCATCAGCTCAGCCGTTTGAAATATGGCCTGCGCGGGATCATTCCCGACGGCGCCCTGATCAGGGTCTCTACGATCGGACTGCCGAAGGATGTATCATTCAAGCTGCAGGACCAGTTCATCCGTGATCTGCTAGCCGCCGTTCCGCCTCAGGAACTCAGGTTCTTCACCGGCGCAAGCTGAGAACCGCGGCGCGCAAAATTGGCAGGTGGTTTTTGGCGTCCGTTCGACTCACCTCAATATTGCTGCGCGTCCCATTGCTCTGCGGCGCTGTTCTTCTGACGGTTCTCTCGCAGCCGGCGTGCGCGCAAGGCGCTGACGATACACTGCTGCCATATGCGGTAAGCATCCATCAGACGCCGATGCAGAGCTGGGGGCCGGGAGCCGGCATCTATCTCGGAAAAGGCCTGTTCATCACCGCTGCGCACGTAGCGGGCCGAAGCTGGCTGACGCGGCCCAAGATCGCAATCGCCGGATCGGAATATCCGACGCGCGTCGTCAAGGAAGGCAGTTTCGAAGGGACGGATCTGACGCTTCTATCGGTCGAAGAGGAGCTCCTTCCGGTGCGGTTGCGGCTTCGTCGAAACGCGATATGCACCGATCCGCCGAAACCCGGACAGGAAGTCGTAACCATCGTCCCCAACTCTGCCGTGCGCTCCCATATTCTCGCGCCCGATCGGCTGCCGATCGAAACCCGCAAGCGGTTCAGCACGGTGATCGCCGATGTGGCTCGTACGGGTAATTCCGGATCAGGGGTATTCGACGTCAAGCACAAGTGCCTGCTCGGCATCATGAGCCGGAAAATCTCGCAATCGCAGACCCGCCTCGGTGCCGCAAAGGCGGAAACCCGGGATATCGCGAAATACTTCGTTCCCGCCGCGGAAATTGCCGCGTTCCTGCCGGCCGACCTGCGCCTGTAGAAGGCGTTAGTAGTAGGCGTAATATGACCCGACGGCCTCGGTCACCTTGTTGACGACGACACGGACGACCGGCGTGCGCTGAAGGTGCTTTTGACATTCCTTGATATCGGAAACGGACGTGCTGCCGATGCCGGCCACGAGCAAGGTCGCGTCTATCCGCGGCAAGATCGAGATCACATCGTCGCCAAGCAGCAGCGGCGGAAGATCGAAGATGACGATGCGCGACCGGAAGTCCCGCTTGATGGTCTGGAGCAACGCGCCCATCGTCTGCGACGCCATCCATTCCGAAGAATTCGACGAGACCGATCCGGGCAACACCAGCATTCTGTTGGGTCCAATGCTGGCCTGCAGAACGGCCGACGAAAGTGGCGTGCGCCCTTCGAGGACGTTGAGAACACCGCCCTGCCCGCCGATGCCGAGATATTTTCCAACCGCCGGCCGGCGCAGATCGAGGTCGACCAGCAGCACCGATCGTTCGGGAAGCCGGGAAATGCTCAGCGCGAGATTGCACGCCGTTACGCTCTTGCCGCACCCGGCCGTCGGCGACGTCACGGCCAGAAACTGCCAGCTCTTCTTGTCCATCTCCTGCAGCACCTGGGTGCGCAGCATGTCGTAATATCGGCCGTTCTGCCCCGAGGTGCCGTAGGCCACGATTCGATTGGCTTCGAGATGATCGGCGTTCAGACGCACTTCGTTGTACGGCGACTCGGCAGAACGGTGCAGTTGCCCGTCAACCGCCAGGGCAGGCCCGCCCAACGTTCCCGGATGATACACTGCCTCCGCAGCTCGCGCGAGTTCGACAGCCTGCTTTATTGAATCCACTGCATGACTCCGCGATTATCGAAACAGCCCGACCCTGGCCTTGGCAATGATCAGATCGAGAGGTGGAAGGAACAGATAGGCGACCGTCAACAGTCCAATCACAATCAGCGCGAAAGTGCCTAGAAGGACATACATTCGTCGCCGCTTCGCACGCAATTCGGCTGCGGTCGCGATGTAGGGAATTGAAAGGATCAGTTTGCCATCGACCACCGACAGGAGATCATTGCTCCTGCGGATGCCCTTATCCATGATCTCGACCAGGAATATCAGCCCTGCTCCGCCGGCAAAACCGGCTGCCAATGCCAGCATAAGGACCTTCAGCCGATTGGGCCTGACGGGATCCTGCGGGATGGCGGGCTGCTCGATGATTTCGAGCTTTTCGGACTGCTGGTCCTTTTCGAGATTTTCGCCGAGCCGCGCGGCGGCCAATTTTGCCGAGGCGGCGTCGAGATTCTTCTGCAAACTCTCCTGCTGCGCGACCATGGCTTCAAGGCTGGCGGCCGTTGCCGCGTCATTCGAAGGCGGCGGCGCGGCGGCGACCTTTTCCAGGGCCTCGATCTGCTTCTTCAGCGACTGGATGGCCGGGTGGCGTTCCGAATACAGCGCGCCCTTCTGGATCAACTCGGCCTTCAGCTGCGTGAGCGTCGTCGGCTGCTCAGGGCCGCCCGATGCGGGCTTGCCCTGCGTGAGCCGCAACTGGGCGATCTTGGCATCGAGCGCATTGTTCTCAGCCTGAAGTCTCTGCACCTCTCGCGCCAGAAATTTCGTCGTGTCCGTGGCGCGGCTGGTCCGGTCCCGAAGATCCTCGTTCAGGATCCGCGTCATCAATTCGTTGGCAACCTGGGTCGCAACCGCGGCATTGCCGTATTCAAATCCCACCGAGAAGACGATGGTGGGATTTTCCATCGCAGCGCGGGTGCGCTGCTTGAAGTCCAGTTGAAGGTCGACAGGCGCAATCTTGGTGTTCTTCTTGACCGCCTCGACGAGTTCGGTCGGCGACATCAATGCGCGCTTCTCGGGAAACAGTTTGAACTTGTCGGCGATCGCGATGAGATTGTCCCGCGTCATCGTCCGCTGCTGGATGACCTGAATGCGTTCCTGGGCCGCGCTCGTGACGGTCGGCCGGACGAGTTCGGACGGGATTTGCTGCGACTGAACGAGGACCTTGCCTTCGGAAAGGTAGGTCGGCGGCCACAGCAATGCCACCGCGGCACCGGCGGCCAGGATCGTGACGAACGGCAATACGAAATAGACCCAGCGTCGCTTGAACAATTCCCAATAGAAAGCGGGCCGAAATAGATAGCTGCGGTCCTCTTGCGGCGCCTGGAAATCGTCCTCAAATTCAACTTTTTGCAACATCGATCGTCCGAGCGTCTGTTTGCGAGCCGGCTAGGGCTACGTAGGTAGCGTGAAAATGATCGGTCGGCGCTTCGCTCCGAACCCACAATCTAGCATCGATCTTGCAGGGATTTAATGAATACTTGATCGGCTGCAGGACTTTCAAATTTCAATCTTAATGCTGGTTCCGTCGGCGGCCGCCTTTGGCAAATTTACGTAGATCAGAGAAATCGGTCGGGGANGCAGGGTAATTCCCCGAATTACGCTATAAGGGGTCTACGGCCGGGCTAAGGAAGTTCAATGTACGAGGCATTTTATCAGTTAAGGGAGAAACCTTTTTCAATTCTCCCCGACCCCGATCTGATTTACTGGGGAAAGATGCATTCCATGGCGTTCACGATGCTGGAATTCGGCGTCATGAACAATGCCGGCTTCACCGTCATCACCGGCGAAATCGGTTCCGGCAAGACCACCCTCGTCCGCCATTTGCTCAAAAAGGTCAGTCCGGCGATCACGATCGGCCTGATCTCGAATTCTCCCCAGGGCCGACAGGAACTGCTGCAATGGATCCTGATGTCGCTCGGGCAGTCCTTCGAGGGAGATTATCCAAATCTTTTCAAGAGGTTACAAGATTTTCTATACGGTCAATTCGCCAATGGACGGCGGACCATATTAATCATCGATGAAGCGCAGAACCTCGAGCCGGAAGCACTCGAGCATTTGCGGATGATTTCCAATATTAACGCCGACAAATTCCAGATCCTGCAGCTGATTCTCGTGGGCCAGCCCCAGCTCCGCGACCTGCTCCTGGCGCCGCAGCTCCACCAGTTCGCACAGCGGATTTCCTCCGACTTCCACCTCCGCCCCCTCGACGAGCGGGAGGTCGCCAACTACATCGCCTTCCGCCTCCAGGCCGTCGGCGCCCGCCGCCCCCTCTTTACCCAGGAGGCTTGCTCCCTGATCGCTTCCGCCAGCGGCGGAATCCCCCGGATGATTAACGTCCTGTGCGACACAGCGCTGGTTTATGGCTTTGCCAACGACCAACGGGTAATTTCGGATCATATTGTCCGGGATGTTATTGCAGACAAGCAACAGTATAGCATTTTTCCGGTGAAAAAGTTCTCGCGGGTTCCCTAAGTATTTGTTTTCTATTAGCTTCCCCTAGGATTGAACGTCGGGCTGCGTGTTCGGGAAAATCCCTACACGACGGCCTAAATGTCTTTGTTTACGGGCTTTTTTGTCGACGATTGGGGGAAATGACATGCGAATCCTGCTGGCACTGCTCTGTGTTGCCTTCCTGATTCCGGAGGCGAAAGCGCAGACCCTGAAGTCGGGCGACAGTCTGAGCATTTCGGTCCTGCAGGATCCNAAGCTCGACCGGACGGTTGTCGTCGACCCCTCCGGTGAAATTGCATTTCCCCTTGCAGGCCATATCCGGGCGCGCGGGCTCACGCCGCTGGCGCTCGAAAACATTCTCAAGAACAAGCTGAAGAACAACTACAAGGACGAGAATCTGGACGTCACCGTCGCGGTCATCGCCGCCCCGAAGGAGATCCCGGAGGACGACCTCAAGCCGAAGATTTTCATCACCGGCGAGATCATCAAGCCGGGCTCCTACGTGGTCAGGCAGAAGACGACCCTGATGCAGGCGATCGCCCTGGCCGGCGGCGTCGGCCCCTTTGCCGCGAAGAATCGGATCCAGGTGCGCCGCAAGGGCCCCGGCGGCGACGAAACAATTTTCATGTTTAATTACCGGGCTTATGAGGCCGGTGACGATTTGGAAGGTAACATCACCTTGCGGGCCGGTGATGTCATCATGGTTCCGGAACGGCGTTTGTTCGAGTGAGGCCTGACGTTCGGCGGGGGCGAGAAGCAACGTGAAGAGAGCTGCCATAGCAGTCTCGGTGTGCTTTGGCATGGCGCCGTCCGTGGCATTTGCGTTTGACTGGTCGATAAAGGCCAGCGAATCGGAAGCCGTCGAATTCAACAGCAATCAGTTCTTGCGTACCTCGCCCGCGGGATCGGTGGGCTCCTATACGACACTGACCGCCGACGCGGAGGCGCGCACTCCCACGTCCAAATTCAATTTCGCGGGTGACGGCTCCTACAAAAAATACTGGGGTCCGGGCGTTGCCGGCGCCTCGGAGTTTCTGAACTACGGATTCAGGGCGCGCTACGAGCAGAGGGAGAAGACCAGATTCGACCGGGAGTATGTCGAGGCGGTCTGGCGACAGCAGAGCACGTCACTGGCGCTCCTGAACGATCTCGGCGTCTCCGTGCCAGGTTCAGGCTTCATCGATCGCCTCACGGCAACCGGTGGCATCGATCGTTCGATTACTTCAATCGACACCGTGTCGCTGTTCGCCACGTCCAGCCGCACGAGCTATGAGCCGTCGAGCGGCGGCACGCCGTTCACGGACACGCTTGCGCGCGGCAATTGGCGCCGGCAGCTGAGCCCGGTCACGGCGATCAACCTGTCTTCCGAATATGAGCTGCTCGAATACGGCAACGCTCTTAATACCCAGGTCCAGATTTTTCGTGATCAGGTCGGGTTCGATACGACGCTGTCGGCGGTGCTTTCGTTTCGCGCCAATGCCGGCGTTGCCTATCTGGTGACCGATCGAGGGGTTTCCAGCTCGCCATTCGGAGGTACGAATTCGGCTACACCGGTATCGAGTTCGGTGGCCGACTGGATCGGCGACGCGGTACTCACCTATCGCGTGCTGAAGAGCACAACCTTGTCCGTCACCGCCAGCCAGTCGGTTGGACCGAGCGTCGTCGGTTCTTTGTTCAAGCGCGATTCGATTGCGGCATCGCTGAGCCACAGCATCAATTCACGCTCTTCTCTCACGCTTTCAGCGAGCGGCAACCGGCAGATCGCGACCACGACGACGGACTACGCGTCAGCGTCGGCGACCTACAGCTACACTCTGACGCGAGAATGGCTGGCGTCCGCCACCTACCGCTACCAACACCGGTTCGCGAGCACCGGCGGTGCCACCATTATTGATCCGATCACCGGCACGCCTACGGTCGCCGGCACGGGGCCTGCGGACTCTCACAGCCTGATGTTCGTCGTGACGCACAACTGGACTATCCTGCCTTCCGGCAACTAGGGCGGAACGGCCGATCCTTGAATCGTCCCCACCGCCCCCCTCAGGCAGGAACGATTTCCGAAAAGCCCTTGCCACCTTTGTCCGACAGGAAGGCAGCCGCTATCCGCCTATGCGAACGTTCCCCGCGAGCATTCATTTCATCGCGGAGCGGATATTGTCCTTTAGCGGGGTCCCGTCCGGNTCCAGNGCAAATGCNGTCTTGAACCGTTCGGCCGCTTTTTCGGGTTGCCCTGCCGCCGCATAGCTCATGCCAAGGTGATACTGGACCGCCGGAAGATTCGCCGCCCCCGCCGCGGCCGTCTCAAGCGTGGCGATCGCGCCCTTGAAATCACCGCGCCTGTACTGAGCCCACCCCCAGGTATCCAAAAACTGCGGGACATTGGACCCCTTGAACTTTTCCGATAGTTCATAAGCGCGGTCGAGACTTGGCTTGTCAGTCCGGCTGTCCAGCAAAAGGCTGGCCAGATTGTTGATCGCCACCAGGGAATTCGGCTGATCCTGCAGAAACGCCTCGTACTGAGTTATTGCGGCGTCATGGTTCCCGCGCATGATCTGCAATCCCGCCAATGAAAGACGGAAAGCGACATTCCCTGGCAACTCTACAAGTCCGGCCTGCAGCACCTTGTCAGCGCCATCATAGTCCTTGTTTCGGATATAGAGCTCGCTTAAGGCCGTGTACCCCGCCGGCTCCTTCGGCTGCTGCGCGATCGCCTTCTTGAAGTTCTGCAGCGCCTCGTCGTTCTTTTTTTCCGCCAGCTTGGCCTGTCCCAAAAAAACGAGAACCTGGGCGTTAGCCGGAACTTTGTCGCTCATTCCCTGCAGCAGCGCCGACGCCTTGTCCGGCTTGCCCTGCTTCACATAGGCCGAGGCAAGTGCAAGNGCCGGCTGTAGCGCGTCCGGCGCCGCCNTGTTCGCAGACTCCAGCGCTGCGATGCTTTCGTCGATCTTGTTCTGGCCCGCGAGCGCTGCAGCGCGGATCTGATCAGCAATCACACGCCCTTGGTCGACGCGTCCCATCGCGTCTGCGATCGCCAGGGCTCCCGACCAGTCCTGGCGGCTCAATTTGACCTGCCCGAGCGACGACCAAATCTGCAGATTGCTGGAGTTGCGATTGGCGGCTTCCATCAGGATCTCTTCGGCCCGGGCCGCATCGCCCTTGCGCTGCAGGAACGCGACGTATCGGAGGACGACATCGGGATTGAGGTTGGACGATTTCAGCGCGTCGGCATACTGACGATCGGCCAGTTCGCCCTTCCCGCTGCGCTCGTACGCCACGGCCATCAAAGACAGCAGGTCAACCGACTTGGGCTGATCGTTGAGTGCCTCGCGCAAATCGGAAATGGCGCTGTCGAACTGGCCCTTGTCGATGCTGATCGCGGCCCGCAGCCGCAGCGCGCCGGCATTTCGGCGGTCCTTCGCGAGGGTATCTGCAATCAAAGGCTCGGCAGCCGCTCTGTCGTTCTTTGCGACATAGACCTCCGCAAGCTTGACCTGCGCGGCGAGCTTCTTATCGGGTGTGGCTGCCGTGCTGGCCAGCTTTTGCAAGGCCTGCACCGCGTCGTCCGCCCGGTTCTGTCCAAGATTGAGTTCAGCCAGAGCGATCTGGTAGTCGAAGTCATCGCCACCTGCCTTGATGCGTGCCTCCAACTCGGTCCTGGCGGCATCCGCCCCCTTCGTGGCGGCCAGGAAGCGCACAAGGTCCAGCCCGATCTTGCTGTCGGCCGGACTTGCTGCGGCTCTCGCTCGAAACTCCTTCTCGGCCTCTGCGAACTTTCGCTGCGCGATGAGAAGCTGCAGAAGCTGGCCGCTGTATGCGGCCTCCTGAGGATTCTGTGCGATCAGCTTGCGCAGCAGCTCTTCGGCCGTTGCCAGATCCCTCTTGCGCACATACGCATCGATCTTCTGCAGCGTAATGCGCGTTTCGTCCTTGGATCCGGCCGCAACTGAATCCAGCAGCTTCAGTGCACCATCCACATCGCCTTCCGCGACCTTTTTCGAGGCGAGCAACGCGATCGCGTCGACGTTGGTCGGATCGATATCATAGGCGCGCTGCGCTTCGCGGACGGCGCCGGCATTGTCGTTTGTACGAAGAAGGATGATCGCCCGCAATGCGTGGAGTTCCGCGCTTGGCTTGTCGCCTTCGTTGGCGGCATCGACGACACGAAGCGCGGCTTCGGCAGCTCCGCCACCGACCATGATCCGGGCGAGCTTCAATCTCGCATTCAGATCGTTGGGATCGAGCTCGACGATGCGGCGCAGATCGAGAAAGAGCGCAGGCCCCTTTGTTCGTTCATCGACGCCCGCAAGTGCCCTCCAGACCTCGACCTTGTCGCTCTTGTATTTGACGGCCTTCAGCAGTTCTTTCCGAGCCTCGAGGTCGTCCTTCTTTTCGATGAGAGCCATTCCGCTCTCATAGTAACCTTGCGCGCGCTCTTCGGGCGATCCGCAACCTGCGACAAGAGTCACGAGCAGGAGCGCAACGCCGCAGCGAACGTGAAAGATCTGACCGGCTGGCTGCTTCATTTTTTGCCCTGAATTAAATGCCGTGCGGCCGTACCCGGCCGGATAATCGTCCGCCTCCTCCGCTATCACACTTCCTGTGACAGGAGGAATTCGAATCTGTTCAGGCGGAATATTCGTCGCAGGCCGGCAGAGACGCCGGTAAACAGCAGCTTCTGCCCTCGGCCGGCCAATTGCTTTCGGACCATCAGGAACAACCCGAAGAACCTGGCATCGATGTACTGCGTATTCGACAGATCAACGATTATTCGCTTGCCGCTATCGAGTGCGTCCCGAAGTTGCTCGATCGCACCGTCGGCATGCGCGGCCACTGCGGCTCCGGAGAAGGCAATGGTTACGGAACTGTGATCTTCGTTTCGCGTAACAGCCAGCTTGCTCAAGTTCCGCGCTCGCCGCTCACTGAGCATAAGGGGCAGCACTGAGTTGACCATTATCCCGAGCAGGGCCTTGCCGTCGTTCCAGTAACGCCGCCAGAGATACGGCTCTTCCTTGATGCGCCACAGCCACTCGAACCCGGTGCTGCGCAGCATCGGCGGTGCACGCCGGACGGTTCCAGCTTCGAAATTGATGGTGGCACCGAACTGGGCGCGGACCGGCGGACGCAGACGCCAGTGATTGTGCAGCAGCCACGTCTGCGCTTTCTCCGCACCAAAGAATACTGCAATTAAATCTGCATCGCTGGCATTTATTTCATTGATTATTTCCGGCGAGCTCATCTC
>JGI25153J46596_10002643_pt1 | contig 10243 bp, 6 predicted proteins | sample AraplaMF_Col_mMF_FD_46596 | JGI IMG/M metagenome (IMG submission 46596)
GCCAATGTTATGTTTCTGATGTATTACTTTGTTATAGGTTAAAAGGTTTTCTACCGTGTAAGCCAGCGTAGTGTAGTTGGTCTTCTGGGCAGTAGCATCGCCGCCGCCTATCAGCAGGTCGGTATTGTTCTTACCCTGGAAAAGGCCGTAGTTGCTTTGCTGAATATCCGGGCCCACATTCAGGCGGTATTTAAGCCCGTCTATTATATCCACTTCGCCATACAGGCTGGTGAACAGGCGGAAGCGGGTGCGGTCCTCTACGCGGTTGCCGGGCACATAATCCAGCAGGGCATTGGGCTGCTGGCTATCGCCGGTGGGCAGTATGATCAGGTTACCATTGGCATCATACGGATCTGCAATGGGCAGCATTTTTAACGCCGCGCTCATGCCGTTATAGGTTTCCCCCCGGCGTTTGCTGTAGGTGCCCAGTAAGGATACGCCTGCGCGTACACGCTTACTGATCTCCTGGTCCAGGTTCACATGTATATTATAGCGCTCATAGCTTTGCAGCTTGAATACGCCCTGTTGTTTAAAATATCCCAGGCTGGCCGCATACTTGGTTTTTTCTGAACCGCCGGATACGCCCAGGTTATGGGAGGTTTGCCAGCCGGAAGAGAGCAGCAGCTTTTGCCAGTCGGTATTTACGCCTCTTTTAATATTGGCGTATTCGGTGGCATTAAAAACGGCTGCATCGGAAGAGTCGGGATTGTTATCATTATACTTGCCAATGGCGCGGTTGGCTTCCCGGCGCATGTTGGTATACTGGGTAGCATCCATCATATCTGATTCGCCCAGGGCCTTAATAATACCATAGTCCGCATTATAGGTAACGCGGACAGGAGAGGAGGATTTACCCCTTTGCGTAGTGACCAGGATAACGCCGTTGGCGCCACGCGAACCGTAGATGGCAGTAGCAGATGCATCTTTCAGCACATCCATGGAGGCAATATCCGAGGGATTAATATCATTCAGATTGCCTGCATACGGAATACCATCTACAATATACAACGGATCATTACCCGCAGTAATAGAGCGGTTACCGCGTACACGTACACGGGGCTCATCCCCTGGTTTGTTACTATTGATCAATACATCAATACCCGCTACGCGGCCCTGCAACGCCTGTTGCGGGTTGGTAACAGATACCTCCTGTATGGATCTGGCATTAATGGAGGCAATAGCGCCGGTTACGTCCTTTTTCTTTTGGGCGCCATAACCTACTACTACCACTTCTTCCAGTTTCTTAAGGTCTTCGGCCAGCTGAATATCAACGCTGGAGCGGCCATTAATAGCCTGTTCCTGCGACAGGTAGCCGATAAAAGAGAACACCAGTGTAGTGCCGCCGGCAGGTACCTGCAGCTTATAGCTACCCAGCCCGTCTGTTTGGGCGCCGGTAGATTTACCTTTGACAGATACGGTTACTCCCGGCAGCGGAGCGCCGGATTTGGCATCTGTAACTTTTCCCTGAATAGTGGTGGTGTTTTGTGCGTGGATGACGAGGTGGTGGCATAGCAAAAATAGCAACAGTCCCCCCGTTTGTAACAAGTTCTTCATACCGTGTGAATTTCTATTTAACGATTAGCGGTTTGGTTCAAAAACGACTACAGTTTTAACACAATTTAACAGTTCATGTACCCAAGATAGATATTTCTGTGGAAAATGCAAACGATTGCAGAAAGAAAACAAAAAAACAGCACACAAGCTTCATCCAAAAGGAACAGGCCGCTCATGGCCACTTGTGTGCTGTTTGAAAATATGCTGAAGAATTACAGGGTGCGGATGCGGATATTGCGCCACCTTACTTTAATACCTCCACCGGAGTGGATCTGCAAGGCGATCTGCCCGCTGCGGGCGCCGATCTTTTCATCGGTTAAAGTGATCATTTCGTGCCCATTGAGCCAGGTGGTTACCTCATTGCCCTTTACTTTCACTTTCATGGTATTCCATTCCCCCATTTTCAGGTATTGCTCCTTATCGGCCGTAGGCTGTATCAGCCATCCGCGCCCGTAAGATTCATAGATACCGCCGGTGTGCATATTGGGCGGGGCTACCTCGGCCTGCCAGCCGGTGATCTTAGTGCCTTCTATACTTGAGTGAAAGAATACGCCGCTGTTGCCGTTGGCCTCCTGCTTAAATTCCACGGTAAGCTCAAAATCTTTGTACTCTTTTTCAGTACCCAGGTAACCATACTCTTTATCCGGGCCGCTTTCGCATACCAGGAAACCATCTTCCACATACCATTTTTCTGTTCCGTAAATTTTCCAGCCATCCAGGTTCTTACCGTTAAATAAGGCTTGTGTTTTCTGCGCCTGTGTATTGGTGGCAAGGCATAATAAAGCGATGGCCAGCAACCCGGCGCTCAGGTAGTAGCGTAATGACGTGAATTTTTTCATGATGCTGCTTAGTTAAGGAATTAATGATTCACAATGCCTTAAGATAAGCATTTCTATGAAAGTTAGCGGGTACAATCCAGCTGACCGCCAGCGGTATAAAACAGGGGGATGCTGGATTGCTGGTGGGCAGTAGCCACTACCTGCCCGTTTTGCAGGGTACTTTGGTTGTATGTATAAGCGGAGAAGTTGTTGGCCGACAGGGTGCGGTAATAAAGATCATCCCACAGCCAAAGGCCTTTCAGCGGGTTGGGCTTATTATCATAACCGGTAAAGGTTTCCTCCTCCTGGTAAACAACCTGATCATCGTAGCGGGAAACGCTGGTGCTTTTTACGTTCTGCAGATTGCCGCTGTTATCAAAAACAAAGTTGCGGGTAATGTGCGCGCCCCGGCTGAATGTTTCTGTTTTAGCGGGCTGGTTTTTAGCGTTATAGTAAAAATAGGTGGTATCCGGGGCTTTGATAATGCGTTTTAACCGGCCGTTTTCCAGCAGCAGGTTACGCTGGTTGGGATCCATAATAATATCAGGCCCGTGGTAATGGGTGGTAAGGGTAACATTGTTGCCGTTATACACCACGGTATCATACACTAAGGGGCTGAATATATAGCTGTAGCCGCTGCTAACCGCTATGGGCAGCCATCCGCCGGTGCGCACATTCGGGCGCCCGTTCAGATAATTGAACCCGATCATGATACTGCCTCCGGGATTGTACATCACCGTGCCGGTAGTGGTGGTAGCATAAAATCCATGAGCTACGGGTAGTATGAATTTAGCGTATAAACTATCTACCGGCGGCGTTTCCGGTTGCGCGTTATCAGACNTTCCACAGGAAAATATGGCCATTACTGTTATAACAGCCAGGTATAGGTAAGGGCGGTTGAGCATGGGTAAACAATATTTAGGCTAAGCTACAAATTCCCGCATAAAAAAAATCCCGTTCACCAAGTGGCAAACGGGACTTTTTTGTTATCCTTTTTAGCAATTACCGGGCTATGTTCACGGCGCGTTTTTCGCGGATCACCGTTACTTTGATCTGTCCGGGGTACTGCATTTCCGTTTGAATTTTGGTAGCAATATCGAAAGAGAGACGGTCTGCATCGTTGTCCGTTACCTTATCACTTTCAACAATCACGCGCAGCTCGCGGCCAGCCTGTATGGCGTATGCTTTTTCCACACCATCGTGGGCCAGGGCAAGGTTCTCCAGGTCTTTGATACGCTGCAGGTAGCTTTGCATAATTTCACGGCGTGCACCGGGACGGGCGCCGCTGATGGCATCACAAGCCTGTACAATGGGGGAGATCACGTACTGCATTTCCATTTCATCATGGTGGGCGCCAACGGCGTTCACTACGGCAGCATGCTCGCCATATTTTTCACACAGCTTGGCGCCTAAAAGGGCATGGCTCAGCTCTGTCTCTTCATCCGGCACTTTACCAATATCGTGCAGCAGTCCGGCGCGTTTGGCCAGCTTAGGGTTCAGGCCCAGCTCTGCCGCCATTACACCGCACAGGTTAGCGGTTTCTTTGGAGTGCATCAGCAGGTTTTGTCCGTAAGAGGAACGGAAACGCATTTTACCTACCAGGCGTACCAACTCTTTGTGCAGGCCATGGATGCCCAGCTCTATCACGGTTCTTTCACCAATTTCCATTACCTGCTCTTCCAGCTGTTTCTTGGTTTTTTCCACNACTTCCTCAATACGGGCGGGGTGTATACGGCCATCCTGTACCAGGCGCTGGAGGGAGAGGCGGGCTATTTCCCTGCGCAGGGGATCAAAGGAAGATAATACGATGGCTTCCGGGGTATCATCCACNATCAGGTCTACACCGGTAGCTGCTTCAATGGCGCGTATGTTACGGCCTTCACGGCCAATGATCTGGCCTTTAATTTCATCGCTTTCCAGGTTAAATACGGTAATGGCGTTTTCAATGGTTTGCTCAGCTGCCGTACGCTGGATAGATTGTATAATGATCTTCTTTGCTTCTTTATTGGCCTTGCTTTTGGCGTCTTCAATAATTTCCTGGATGTGGGCCAGGGCCTGGCTGCGGGCTTCTTCCTTCAGGCTTTCCACCAGCTGATGCTTGGCTTCTTCTGCGGTAAGGCCGGCTACTTTTTCCAGGCGGCGGATATGTTCTTCCTGGTGTTTTTCAAGGTCATTGCGTTTAATGGCTACCAGCTCCATCTGCCGGTTCAGGTTTTCCTTGATGGCTTCATTTTCCTGTACCTGTTTCTGCAGCTGCTCGTTCTTCTGGTTCAGGCTTAACTCTTTCTGCTTAATGCGGTTCTCCGAATCGGCCAGCTTCTGATTACGCTGCAACACTTCCTTTTCATGCTCGGTTTTTAACTGCAGATATTTTTCNTTGGCTTCCAGNAACCTGTCTTTCTTCAGGTTCTCTGCACTTATCTGGGCATCACTTATGATCTTTTGGGCCTGTTGCTCTGCATCCTGTATCTTCTGCTGCGTGTTTTTGGCAAATATCACCTTACCTAACACTATTCCAATTACCAATGCCACCACCGCGGCTATTGCTGTTATTACAGTTGTATCCATACAAAAAATTTAAAATTGAATATATATTGCATTCTTCATCACCGCCTTTTCCGGGAGGTGGTAGAACTTGACGCGCGAAAATAACAAAAATAATGTGCAGATGTGCGATGTGCGGGTATGCAGAACAGTGTAAATGGCCTGTTTTACAACTTCTTTAACGAAATGGTAAGTAATTAAGCTGCTTTATTTCAGTTGATTACGAATTAATGAAATAAATTTATATTACTCCCTGTTAATCTATTTTTTNAAAAGATCCCAACACAATCAAAAAAACACACATCATTTCAACTGCTCATCCAACAGTGCTTCCAGCCTTTGCAATTTTTCCTGTAAGTACGGTGCTCCTTCTGCCTGTGCCTTTCCGCCACTGGTAACGGGGTGGGTGGCGTACATGATCAGCGCCATGGCAATGTAATCCTGGAGGTCTTTACCGGCATAGGCCGTTTTGAACTCAATGATCTTGTCATTCACTTCTTTCATGATGCGGCGTACGGCTTCTTCTTCTTCCGGTTTGATCTTAATCCGGTAAGAGCGGTCTGCCACTACTATATTTACAGGAATCAGTTGTTCCATAACTACTAATTAACACTTTTCCCGGCTAACTGTTTAATAACGCTATACAACGGTCTATTTCTTTTATATAGTCGTTGATCCTGGTGCGCATTTCCTTTTTAAAGTCCTCATCCTCTTCCGGGGAGGCGGGCGGCCCGGCTGCTACCGTGGCTATTTTGGCCAGGTGCAGCTTTTGTTCCAGCTGAATAATGGTTTGTTGCTGTGTCCGCACCTCCTGCTGCTGGTGCTGCAGCTGCTCTTTCAGCCACGCATTTTCCGCCTGCTCCTGTTGCAGCTTTTTCAGCAGCAGTTGCAGCTTTTCTTCAATGCGTTGTATGTGTTGCTCCAGAGCCATTATTCAATGTGCGGATGTGCAGATATGCGAATGTGCAGATGGTTTGTCATTTGCACATCTGCATATTTACTTATTTTCTTATCTGCGCCTGCAGTTGTGTTTCAAAAGTTTTTACCAGCTTATCCATTACAGCATCTATTTCTTTGTCTGTAAGCGTTTTCTGCGTATCCTGGAAGGTAAAGCTTACTGCATAGGAGCGCTTGTTGGCTCCCAGCTTTTCGCTTTCAAAAACGTCAAACAAATTGATATGTTGCAGCAGTGCCGATTTCACGGTGCGTGCAGCGGCTTCCACATCCGCAAACCGTACCTGTTTGTCCAGCACCAGCGCCAGGTCCCTGCGTACGGCCGGGAATTTCGGAATTTCGCTGTAAAAGGTATCCTTTTTTGGTAAAGCGGCCAAAACAGCCTGCCAGTTAATATCGGCAAACCATACCGGCTGCCTGATATCAAACTGCTTCAGCTTGGGGCCGGATACGGCGCCCAGCTGCACCAGTGGCTGGCCGTTACCTTTTATCTGCCAGGCAAACTGCAGCCCGTCCACTTCCAGCTCGGCCCATTGTAATGAGCGGATGCCCAGCTGGGCCAGCACATTGCCTACATATCCTTTCAGGAAATAAAAGTCTACCGGGGCGGCTTCGTATAGCCAGCTTTCCGGTCTTTTATGACCGGTAAGGTACAGGCTCAGGTGCTCTGTTTCCTGGTACTTACCCTGGCCGGTGGTGGCGTAGGTTTTACCAAATTCAAAGAACAGCAGGTCCTCATTTTTACGGTTCAGGTTATAAGCTACGCTTTCCAGGCCGGTTTCCAGCATGGAGGGGCGCATTACATCCAGGTCTGCGCTGAGGTTGTTGATCATTTTCACCGTACGCTCCAGCACTTCCGGCGTAAAATACTTGCTGTTGGTAATGGAGTTGGTGAATATTTCATTAAAACCGTTACCTGCCAGGTAACCGGCTATTTTTTCGCGTACTGCTTCCCGGTCGGGCCTGGCCGTAATGGCCGGGGTAATCAACACCTGGGAGGGGATCTCCACATTATCCAGGCCATCGATCCGCATTATTTCTTCTACAATATCGGCAGGTATGGAAATATCAGGTTTGCTGTAGGGTACGTTCACCTTCAGATGCTCGGGTGTTTCCGCCAGTATTTCAAAACCCAGGCTGGCTAATATGTTGCTGATCTTTTCTTTGCTGTATTCCTTGCCGCTCAGCTTTTTAATATAGGCCCAGGTAGCGGTTACTTCCGTTTTAGGTTTGGCCTGCGGGTAAACATCTGTTACTTCAGACGCAATTTTACCACCGGCCAGCTCACAAATAAGGGCGGCGGCGCGCTGCAGCACAAATACGGTATTGGATATATCCACTCCTTTTTCAAAACGGGTGGCAGCATCGGTACGCAGGCCATGCCGGAAAGAGGAGGCGCGGATACCTGTGCCGGTAAAGCAGGCGCTTTCCAGGAAAATGTTGTGCGTGGTATCTGTTACACCAGAGTGCAGGCCGCCGAATACGCCGGCTATGCACATGGGCTCACTGTTACCATTGCAGATCATAAGGTCTGCGGCATCCAGCTTGCGTTCTTTACCATCCAGCGTTACAAACGGCGTTCCGGCAGGCAGGTTCTTTACGATCACTTTATTGCCGGTAATAGCATCTGCATTAAATGCATGCAGGGGCTGCCCGGTTTCGTGCAGTATAAAATTGGTAATGTCTACTATATTATTAATAGGCCGTACCCCAATGGCTAATAATTTATTGCGCAGCCAGTCCGGTGAGGGGGCGGTTTGCACCCCGGTAATGGATATACCGGCGTAGCGGGGGCAGGCGGCAGTGTTTTCCACACTAACGCTAATGGGGAATGGCGTTGCTGCTTTGGGCAGCTCCGGTATTACGGGTAGCTTAGCCTGGTACCGGCGGGTATTTTCCAGGTTATTATAATAGGCGCATACATCCTTAGCCACGCCTATATGGCTCATGGCGTCCATACGGTTCGGGGTAAGGCCAATTTCGTATATCCAGTCCTGTACGGGTTTAAATATTTCGCGGGCAGGGGTACCGGGTTGTAAAGCTGCATCCAGCACCAGTATGCCGGCATGGCTGCTGCCCAGGCCAATTTCATCTTCCGCGCAGATCATACCCTGGCTTTCCTCACCACGGATCTTTGCCTTTTTCATGGTCATGGGCTCGCCGCTTACCGGGTAAATAGTAGCGCCAATGGGGGCTACCACCACTTTCTGGCCTACGGCTACATTGGGTGCTCCGCATACAATGTTCAGCGGTTCCGGGCCGCCAATATTTACGGTGGTCAGCTTCAGCTTATCTGCATTCGGGTGTTGTACCGCCGTCAGCACTTCGCCTATCACCAGCCCTTCCAGGCTGCCTTTTACGGATTCAAATTTTTCCAGGCTTTCCACTTCCAGGCCTATACGCGTTAATATAACAGACAAATCCTCCGGTGAGGGCTGTACCGGCAAATATTCACAAAGCCAANTGTAAGAAATAGTCATTTTACAAGATAATAAAGTGGTGTAAAGATAATTAAAAAGTCCACAGTCCACGGTCTTTGGTCCACAGCCTGTTATGCTGTTTTTGAGAGGGAAAACAGNNGCCTGGCNATCAAAAACANGCATTGAAATAGATCGTGAGCGGCGAACGCGCCGGNACTTTTCTCNCCGGACATGTGAATTACGGTCCAAGGATTATGTGGAAAATCTTTTTACACAAAGTGTGTGAATAATCGGAAATTTGCAGGGTATTTTTGTGCCAGTTGGTGGATAACCATATTGCAGTCAGTGGATAACTGACAATTTGCGTGTGAATATCGTGTGCGTGATGTTTTATAAATATTATCCGCTTATGGTACGGCTTTAATGAAAAAATGCGTTTACCTTAGTTTTTACAGCTCAAAAAAGTTTACAATTTGTTAAAGAAGAACTGAACACCGGGATGCTAAAAATTTGTAGGACCCATTGGGGAAGCAGGCCATAACAACAGTACAGTAATCAATCTATTTCATTCATTTTTCTTAATTCTTTGAACATAAATGGATCTTAATCTCAAGAAAGACCGTAAAGATGTACGTAGGAAGCCGTCCATTGATGTATCCAGCATGGTATACGGGAAAATACCACCACAGTCAAAAGATATGGAGGAGGCCGTACTGGGGGCCATCATGCTGGAAAAGGGCGCTTTTGATACCGTGATAGAGATCCTGAAACCGGAATGTTTTTATGTGGAGGCGCATCAGCGCATTTTCCTGTCTATGCAGCGGTTGGCCGCTAAGTCCATGCCGGTGGATATCCTTACCGTGGTGGAAGAACTGAAGTCTTCCGCAGAACTGGAAATGGTGGGTGGGCCTTTTTATGTTACCCGGCTTACCAACACCGTTGTTTCCTCTGCCAATATTGAAGCGCATGCGCGTATCATCCTGCAGAAATTCATTCAGCGGGAGCTCATACGTATATCCGGTGAAATACTGAGCGAAGCATATGAAGATACAGCCGACGTATTTGACCTGCTGGATGGTGCAGAATCGAAACTGTTTGAAATTACCAATAATCACCTGCGTAAGAACTATGATTCCATAGACCGCGTACTGGTGAATACCATGAAACGTATTGAGGACCTGCGTAATAAAGGCGACGATATTACCGGGGTACCTTCCGGGTTCCCATCGCTGGACAAGGTTACCTATGGCTGGCAGCCCACGGATCTTATCATCATAGCGGCCCGTCCATCAGTAGGTAAAACCGCGTTTGCGCTGAACCTGGCCAGGAATGCGGCTTTGCACCCGCGTTTTGCCAAAGGCGCTGCGGTGTTCTCACTGGAAATGTCCTCCGGGCAGATCGTACAACGTATCCTGTCCGCGGAATCAGAGATCAAGCTGGAAAAAATTTCCCGTGGTAAGCTGGAAGAGTATGAGATGAAGAAGCTGATGACGCACGGTATTGAACGTTTGGCCAAGGCGCCCATCTTTATTGATGATACGCCGGCGCTGAACATTTTTGAGCTGCGCGCCAAATGCCGCAGGCTGGTGCACAACCACGGCGTAGGGGTAATTATCATTGACTACCTGCAGCTGATGAGCGGTGGCGGCGAAGGCCGTAACACCAACCGTGAGCAGGAGATCAGTAAAATTTCCCGCGATCTGAAAGGCCTGGCAAAAGAGCTGCATGTACCGGTGATAGCGCTGTCGCAGTTAAGCCGTGATGTGGAAAAACGTAAGGATGGCAACAAGATGCCGCAGCTGAGTGACCTGCGTGAATCCGGCGCCATTGAACAGGATGCGGACATGGTAATGTTCCTGTACCGTCCTGAATACTATGAAATTACCGCCAATGAAATGGGCGAATCCAATAAAGGTGAAACGCACGTGCGTATAGCCAAACACCGTAACGGCC
>JGI25153J46596_10002651_pt1 | contig 10228 bp, 12 predicted proteins | sample AraplaMF_Col_mMF_FD_46596 | JGI IMG/M metagenome (IMG submission 46596)
AACAGCAAGGTCGGCCACGACATGTGGTTCAACAATGCGCCATGGGGGCCGGCCGACAGCTGGGCGGCCTCGTTCCTCGATCTGGCGCAGAAGGCCGGCGGCAAGAACATGGCGCTGCTGACGGCGGACCAGGAGTTCGCACAGAACCTCGCGCTCACCGCGCGCGACGTCGCCAAGCAGCGTAACCTTCCGATCGTTTTCGATCAGGTCTACCCGCCGAGCACGGTGGAATTCGCCTCCATCATCCGGGCACTCAACGCCGCCAAGCCTGACATCGTCTATGTCGCGTCTTATCCGCCTGACTCCGCGGGCATTCTGCGCGCCGTGAACGAGATCGGCGTCAGCGACAGCGTGAAGATTTTCGGCGGCGGCATGGTCGGCCTGCAGTTCGCCGCCGTGATGTCGAACCTCGGCTCGCTGCTCAATGGCGTCGTGAACTACAACACCTGGCTGCCGGAAAAGAGCATGTATTTCGACGGCACCAAGGAGTTCTTTGACAAGTACACCAAGCGCGCGATCGAGGCGAAGGTTGATCCGCTTGGCTATTATCTCGCCCCGTTCGGCTATGCGATGGGTGAGATGGTCGAGGCGGCGGTCAACTCTACCAAGTCGCTCGATCAGAAGGGCATCGCCAAATACCTGCGCGAGAAGGAACACAAGACCATCGTCGGTCCGATCGCCTTTGCTGCCGATGGCGAGCGCAAGGAAACCGCGACGCTGCAGGCGCAGTTCCGCGGCGTCAAGGACAAGGACATCGAGCAGTTCCGCTCCTCCGGCAAGCAGGTCATCCTGTTCCCGGACAAGCTGAAGACCGGCGAACTCATCAGTCCCTTCGAGGCGGCGCGAAAGTAGGCCTCGTGGCTTTTCCGGCTTCGAGGCCAAAGGGGAACTGAGGGGGACCTGACGTGTTTTCGATGGACCTGCTGCTCGGGGCAGTGCTGCTCGGGGTGCTGCTCGGCTGCTTCTATGCGGCCGTGAGCGTCGGGCTGTCGGTCTCGTTCGGGCTGCTCGACGTGCCCCATGTCGCGCATCCCGCCTTCCTAGTGCTGGCGTCCTACGGCGTCTACCAGCTCAACGAGAGCTACGACATCGATCCATTGCTGGCGGGGCTCGCGATCACGCCGCTGTTCTTCCTGTTCGGCCTCGTCGCCTACCGCATCTACTACGAGACCTTCGAGCGGCGCGGCAGCGATGCCGGCGTCCGCGGCATCGCGTTCTTCTTCGGCATCGCCTTCATCATCGAAGTCCTGATCATCCTGCAGTTCGGCGTCGACCAGCGCTCGGTCTCCGCGACCTATATCGGAAAATCCTGGCGCTTCGGCGAGTTCAGGATCCCGATCCGGCAACTGGTGGCGTTCGCAGTGGCGCTGACGCTGACGGCGCTGCTGGCGGTCTATCTGTCAAAAACCTTCATGGGCCGCGCGATTCGCGCCGTCGCGCAGGACGAGGAGGCGCTGCGGCTGATGGGCGCCAATCCGGTCCGCATCAAGCAGTTGCCTTCGGCATCGCCACCGCCGTGCTCGGCATTGCCGGCGCGCTGCTCATCATCGTGGCGCCGGTCGAGCCGACGCTCGACCGCGCCTATATCGGGCGCACCTTCTGCGTCGTCGTCATGGCCGGGCTCGGCAGCATCAGCGGCACGCTGATCGCCGCCATCATCCTCGGCGTCGCCGAATCGATCGTGCTCACCATGTTCGGCGCTTCCTGGGCGCCGGCGATCTCGTTCGCGATGCTGCTCGCCGTGCTCGCCGTCCGCCCGCAAGGTCTGCTCGGCCGATGAAAAAAAACTCGCCACAGCATCGCATTCTGGGCCGGCGTCGCCGTCTTTCTCATCGCCGTGCTGGCGATGACGCAAACAGTCCGCAACGAATATCCGTTCTTTGCCGGCTACGTCATCCTGCAGTTCATCGCGCTCGCGGTCGCCTGGAGCATCCTCGGCGGCTATGCCGGCTACGTCAATTTCGGCACCAACGCCTTCTTCGGCGTCGGTGTCTACACCGCGGTGGCGCTGTTCAAGGCGACAGGCGCGCCGCTGGTGGCGCAGATCGCCGCCGCCGCGGTCGTCGGCATGGCGCTCGGCTTCGGCGTCGGCCTCCTGACCTTGCGCATGCGCGGCATCTTCTTCTCGATCGCGACCATTGCGCTTGCCATCATCATCGAGACCGTCGTGATGAACTGGCGCTTCGTCGGCGGTGCGGCCGGCATCCAGTTGCAGCGGCCACCGGTGATGGCGCCGTTCGACAGTTACGTGAAGATGCTGTTCTTCGTGCAGGCCGTCCTGGCGGTGACCGCCGTTGCGATCGCGCGCTACATCCAGAATTCGAAAATCGGCCGCGGCTTGCAGGCGCTGCGCGATGACGAGCTCGCCGCCGAATGCACCGGCGTGCCGACGTTGAAGCTGAAGCTCGTTGCCTGCATGATCTCGGGCGGGCTGATTTCCGCGGCCGGCGCGCCGGCCGCGATGTACCTGCAATATGCCGATCCGTCCTCGGCGTTCAATCTGAGCTACTCGGTCTCCGCGCTGGCGATGGCGCTGATCGGCGGCACCGCGCACTGGATCGGTCCGGTGCTTGGGGCGATCCTGCTCGGTTCGACCCAGCAGCTCCTCGCCGTGACCATCTCCTCGGAGGTCAACGTGCTGGTGCTCGGCATCATGCTGGTGCTGTTCGTGGTCGGTGCACCCAAGGGCATCATCGGGCTGTTGCGGCCACGCTACCGTCTGCGCGCGGGAGGCAAGCCATGACGAAGCTTGCCGCAGCCGACGCGCCGCTGCTGCAGGTCGGGGCGCTGACAAAAACCTTCGGCGGCTTTACCGCGCTCGACAATGTCAGTGTCGACATCAGAAAGGGCGAACGCTTCGGCCTGATCGGTCCGAACGGTTCGGGCAAGACGACGCTGATCAACTGCATTTCCGGCGCGCTGCGCCCGCAGGCTGGCAGCGTGGTGTTCTGTGGCGAGGACGTCACCCAGCTGCCGCCGCATCTGCGGGCACGCCGCGGCATCGCCCGCAGCTTCCAGATCCCGCGCCCCTTCAGGAGCATGACGGTGCTGGAAAACCTCATGGTCGGGCTCGACTTCGCCGGGGTCGGTTCGGGCCAGATGGAGGAAGATGCCGCGATGTCGATCCTGACGCGGATGGGGCTCGCCGCGAAGGCCGATGCCCAGAGCGACACGCTGAGCCAGGTCGAATTGCGCAAGATGGAGCTCGCCCGCGCCATGGCGGTGCGGCCAAAGCTTCTGATCTCGGACGAGGCGATGGCCGGGCTTTCCTCGTCCGAGGTCGACGAGGTGCTCGACCTCCTGATCAGCCTCGGCAAGGAAGACATCACCATCATCATGATCGAGCACATCATGCAGGCGGTGATGCGCTTCTCGGAACGGGTGATGTGCCTGGATGCCGGCAAGATCATCGCGCTCGGCGCGCCGAACGAGGTGATGGCCAACAAGCGGGTGCAGGAGGCCTATCTTGGCACTTAGCCTCGAGATCATGGGCCTCGATGCCGGCTACGGCGCGGTCAAGGCGCTGCGCGGCGTCACGCTGCACGTCCATGCGGGCGAGACGGTTGCCCTGCTCGGCACCAATGGCAACGGCAAGAGCACGCTGATGAAGTGCGTGATGGGTCTGGTCCGGCCGGACCGCGGCCTTCTTTCGCTCACGATCGACGGCGTGGCGCACGACCTGACAAAACTCTCGCCCGAGGCGATCGTCGATCTCGGCGTCGCNCTGGTCCCGGAGGGAAGGCGGCTGTTTCCAAAACTGACGGTGACGGAGAACCTGATGCTGGGGGCCTTCCGCAAGGCCGCCCGCGCCACGATCGATGGCAACCTTGCACTTGTCTTCGAAACCTTTCCGGTGCTGAAGGAGCGCCGCCGCCAGCTCGCCGGCACCATGTCCGGCGGCCAGCAGCAGATGCTGGCGATCGCCCGTGCGCTGATGTCCTCGCCGCGCCTGTTGCTGATCGATGAGCCGTCGGTCGGGCTGTCGCCGCTGTTGGTGTCGCAGACCATCGCCAAGATCGGCGAGCTCAAGCAGCGCGTCGGCCTCACCGTGCTGATGGCGGAGCAGAATTTCAACCAGGCGATCCGGATCGCCGACCGCGGCTATATCATCGTCCATGGCGAGATCGCGGTATCAGCGCAATCGGTCGATGAGCTGAAGGCCAACGACATCGTCAAGCGGCTCTATCTCGGCGGTGTCGTCTGACGGATATGACGGCATCGTGACGTTGTTGCCGATTTTTCAGCCTCGCCTGCTGCCGTCCTCTGCCCCATAGTTTCATCGCGTCAATGCCGATGACAGGGACAGGCGATGAAGATCGACGACGTCAGGCGAACCGCCTATTCGATGCCGCTGACCAACCCGTCGTTTCCGCGGGGGCCGTACCGGTTCTTCAACCGCGAATATTTCATCGTCACCTATCGCACCGACCCCGAGGCGCTTGCCGCCGTGGTGCCCGAGCCGCTGGAGGTGGCGGAAGCCGTCGTCAAATACGAATTCATCCGCATGCCGGATTCAACCGGCTTCGGCGATTACACCGAGACCGGCCAGGTCATCCCGGTCCGTTTCAAGGGTGAGGAGGGCGTCTACGTCCATTCGATGTATCTGGACGATGAGGGGCCGATCGCCGGCGGCCGCGAGCTCTGGGGCTTTCCCAAGAANCTGGCGTCGCCGAAGATCGCCGTCGAGAGCGATGTGCTGGTCGGCACGCTGCATTACGGCTCGGTGCTNTGCGCCTCCGCCACCATGGGCTACAAGCANCGCGCGGTCGATCATGATGGCGTTCTCAAGTCGATGAAGGCGCCGAACTTCATGCTCAAGATCATCCCGCATGTCGACGGCAGCCCGCGGATCTGCGAGCTGGTGCGCTATTATCTCGAAGACATCGTGCTGAAGGAGGCCTGGACCGGCCCCGGCGCGCTCGGCCTGTTCCCGCATGCGCTCGCCGACGTCGCCCGCCTTCCGGTACGCGAAGTGGTCTCCGCCCTGCATTTCAAGGCCGATCTGACGCTGGGATTGGGGACGGTCGCGTTCGACTACATGGCGAAGTGACGGGCGGTCGGCGCGCGGATCAGATCGCGCCCCTCAGCGTGCAGGCGGTCGAGCAGGTCGTCACCACGCCGCGCTCGCAGGCGATGCAGACCGCGACGCACTGCTTCTTGTCCTTGGGATTGTACTGGCTGTAAAGCTTGCGCGCGCAATTGTCGATCGAGCCCGTCACGTCGGCATGGCCGCCGCTTTCGGGCGTGCACGCGGCCAGGGCCGCGGCCGCAAGGATGATGGCAATGACGACGCGCATATCGGTTGCTCCAACCGGAGCCGTCGCGCGGATCAGGCGGCGACGGCCTTGGGCCCTCGCAGGAATTTACCCCACAGGATTGCGCGATCGCGTTAATCGAGTGTTACGGGGAATTGGAGTTCCCGTGGGTAGTTTTACGCCGGGGAAAGTCCGGCAGGCGATGTGCGCTGCAGCGGGAACCGGCGATGCCGCCCTCCGGCCCGCGCGCGGTGGCCACGCCGCTACTTCTTCAGGTCCATGAAGGGTTCGAACGCTTCCTTGCCGGACCCGAAACGCTCGTAGATCGAGGCGGACTTGTTCATCTGCTCAAACGTCCGCTCCTGGTCCGCGCCCTCACGCTTGTCCTTGAAGGCGGTAATGAGCATGACCGCCGTCATGTAGTTTCCGAACGCGGCTTGCTCGGCCCCGAGCAGGTTCTTGAGCCGCTCATCACGGGAAAAGAAATCGGACATCGTCGTCTTGATGCCTTCGTCGTTGGCGGACAGGGACTGCGTCGACCAGAAGGCGGATGCCAGCGTCAGCAGGCGGCGGAATTTTTGCGGGTCCGCCTGGCACTGGTATTTTTCGCAGGCCGCTTTCGTCATCACGTCGTCGCGCCCCTTGGGCGTGAGCGTATTGCCGAACTTGCTCATCATGTACGCCATGCGCAAGGCGTCGCTGACCATGGCGTCGTCGGCACCCGAATAATTGTCGAGGATGCGCTGGATGAACACGGCGTTGCCCGACGCCATGTAGGCGCCGATCAAGGTGTCGTTGTCGCCGGGGACTATCGAAGGCCTCACCGCCTCCAGCGGCGGGACCTGCGCCGCCTGCAGCTTGTCGAAGAGCGCCGTGAGATGGTTGGCGGCGGCATACTTTTTCGCTTCATCGGACAGGCCGGCCCGATACAGGCTGTAGATATATACCTGCCGGACGTTGTTGGAGGGTTCGTTCTTGAGCAGGCGTTCCCGCTCTTCCGGAGAAGCCCTGAACAGTTCAGCCAGGAAGCCGACNAGCGTGTCCGGGGCNGATCGCGCCACCATCTGCCGGAACTGCGCCAGCGTTTCATCGACGCAGGCCGGCGACTTGCTGCGATAGTAGCTCGCCATGCAACTGCCGTCGGCGGCGAGGGCGGGGCCGGAACAGAGCGACAGCATCGCCAGCACGGCGGCCGCGCCGGCGTTTTTCAGCGCCATGGAACGGACTGCGTTTGAAATTCGGCTCATTGTCACCGGCGCGGCTGTCAGGGCGTGACGTTGTGGTTGCGCACCCTAACAGCCTCATCTCGGCTTCGACAATGGCTGCCGCAGGCCATGCCGTGCCGGCGCGCTCAGCGCACCAGCACGTTCCGGAACTGCCAGGGATCGGAGGTGTCGATGTCTTCCGGGAACAGGCCGGGACGGTCGGTCAGCGGCGTCCAGTCGGTGTAGTAGCCCTTGACCGGGCCGAGATACGGCAACTGGATTTCCAGCAGGCGGTCGAAATCCATTTCGTCGGCTTCGACGATGCCTTCGTTCGGATTTTCCAGCGCCCACACCATGCCGCCGAGCACGGCGGAGGTCACCTGCAGGCCGGTGGCGTTCTGATAGGGCGCGAGCGCGCGGGTCTCCTCGATCGAGAGCTGCGAGCCGTACCAGTAGGCATTGTTGTCATGGCCGAACAGCAGCACGCCGAGCTCGTCGATGCCGTCGACGATTTCGTTCTCATCGAGGATGTGGTGCTTTTCCTGCATCTTCGCTGCGCGGCCGAACATTTCATGCAGCGACAGCACGGCATCGTCAGCCGGATGATAGGCATAGTGGCAGGTCGGCCGGTAGATCGCCGTCCCCGATGCGTCACGCACCGTGAAGTAATCGGCGATCGAGATCGACTCGTTGTGGGTGACGAGGAAGCCATACTGCGCGCCGCGGGTCGGGCACCAGGTGCGCACGCGCGTGTTGGCGCCGGGCTGCATCAGATAGATGGCGGCGCCGCAGCCGGCTTCGTGGGTACGCGCATTCTCGGGCATCCATTTTTCATGGGTGCCCCAGCCGAGTTCGGACGGCTGCACGCCTTCCGACAGGAAACCTTCCACCGACCAGGTGTTGACGAAGACATCAGGCTCTTTCGGCGACTTCGAGCGCTGGGTGTCGCGTTCGGCGATGTGGATGCCCTTGACGCCAGCCTGCCGCATCAAGTCCGCCCATTCGGCCTTGGTCTTCGGCTTGGGGGCGTTGAGCTTCAGATCGGCGGCGACATTGAGCAGCGCCTGCTTGACGAAAAAGGAGACCATGCCGGGATTGGCGCCACAGCAGGAAACGGCCGTCGTCGAGCCCGCGGGGCGCGCCTTCTTGGCGGCCAGCGTCACTTCGCGAAGCGCGTAGTTGGAGCGCGCTTCCGGGCCCTTCGAGGCATCGAAATAGAAGCCGAGCCAGGGCTCGTTGACGGTGTCGATATAAAGAGCGCCAAGCTCGTTGCAGAGCTCCATGATGTCGGTCGAGCCGGTGTCGACCGAGAGATTGACGCAAAAACCCTGGCCGCCGCCCTCGGTGAGCAGCGGGGTCAGCAAGTCGCGATAATTGTCCTTCGTCACGCCTTTCTGGATGAAGCGTACATTGTGCTTTCCGCAATGCGCCTTGCGACCCTCGTCCTTGGGATCGATCACGGTGATGCGCGACTTGTCGTAATCGAGATGCCGCTCGATCAACGGCAACGTGCCTTTGCCGATGGAGCCGAAGCCGACCATGACGATGGGACCGGTAATCTTCGCGTAGATCTGCGCGGCGGGGCTCATGGGATGGTTTCTCCGGAACGTGCTGGTAGACAACAAATGGTGAGGGGTGGATCAGGCGCTGCGGCGCTTCGCGGTCACTTCGATCTCGATCTTCATCTCGGGCTTGTAGAGCCCCGCGACGACCAGCAGCGTTGCAGCCGGGCGGATGTCGCCGAGGACCTCGCCGCAGACGGCGAAGTGGGCATCCGCGTCCTTGAGGTCGGTGATGTAATAGGTCGCGCGGACGATGTCGGCCATCGCGAAGCCGCCTTCCTTCAGCGCGGCTTCGATGGTCTTGAAGCAGTTCCGTGACTGGCTCGTGACGTCAGCCGGCATCGTCATGGTGGCGTAATCGTAGCCGGTGGTGCCGGCGACAAAGGCGAAATCGCCGTCGATGACGGCGCGGCTGTAGCCGGCGGTCTTCTCGAACGGCGAGCCGGTGGAGACGAGCTGACGGGGCATCAGGACCTCGGATTTCAAGCTGGTTTTGGCCGGGGTTTAAGGGGTTTTTGCCGGTGCGCGCAACCCCTCGCAGCGCCAGTGGAACGGTTCTCAGGCCGCGTCGGCCGGCGGCGCGGCGCCGCCCCAGCGGCGCGCCAGCACGTCCCTGACGACCATGACCGAGATCATGATCAGCAGGGCCACGGTGATGGCGCCGCGCCAGCGCGGGCGCGTGGCTGGAAGGTTCTCCGGCATGGCTTCAGGCCACGTTCGGCACGAGCAGGGGTTTTGCCTTCCGGGCCCGGGCTGCCCTTGTTTTAAGTAGGGGTGAGCCGGTCGGCGCGATCATGCCCCAGGCGCCATCCAGCGCGCCTTCGGCAAGCTCGAGGCCGAGCAGGCGCTCGCGCTCGAACGCGCCGGGCAGCGACAGTTCGCCGGTCTTGGCCGCCGAGAAGCCGAAGCGGGCGTAGTAGGGCGCATCGCCCAAAAGGATGACCGCGCGATGGCCCCGCGCCTTCGCCGCCGCGAGCGCGTGGGCCATCAGCGCGGCCCCGGCCCCGAGCTGGCGGGAGGAAGCCTCCACCGCCAGCGGGCCAAGCATGAGCGCCGGGATGCCCCCGGCGCTGACGTGCCACAACCGCAACGTACCGACCAGCCGTCCCTCCGCCACCGCCGACAGGCTGAGACCTTCGGCGGGCGCGCGTCCGTCGCGCAGGCGCTGGCAGGTGCGCGTATGGCGGTTTTCGCCAAAGCAGGCATCCAGCAGCGCTTCGCGCGCAGCGACGTCCGAGGCTCGCTCCGCACGGATCGCGAACGGAGCGGCATCGGAGATGAGGGCGACAGTGGTCTTCCGCAAAGCAGTCATGGCACGCCAGTCCCCGCTTCCACGGCAGGCAAGCCGCGCGAAGCGTTGTCAAAATTCGCAAATGACGGGGAGGGAGCCGGCGCACCGGCTCCCGTTATTCAAGCCTCAATCGAGGCTGCTTAGATGTGGTAGGTCCGCAGCGGCGGGATGCCGTTGAACGCCACCGACGAGTAGGTCGACGTATAGGCCCCGGTGCCTTCGATCAGCAGCTTGTCGCCGATCTCGAGCGTTACCGGAAGCGGATACGGCATCTTCTCGTACAGCACGTCGGCGCTGTCGCAGGTGGGACCTGCGAGCACGCACGGCGTCATGTCCGCGCCGTCATGCGGCGTGCGGATGGCGTAGCGGATCGACTCGTCCATCGTCTCGGCGAGACCGCCGAACTTGCCGATGTCGAGATACACCCAGCGCACCTCGTCCTCGTCGCTCTTCCTGGAGATCAGGACGACTTCGGTCTCGATGATGCCGGCATTTCCGACCATGCCGCGGCCCGGCTCGATGATCGTTTCCGGGATCTGGTTGCCGAAATGCTTGCGCAGCGCACGGAAGATCGACCGGCCGTACTGCACGACCGGAGGAACGTCCTTGAGGTACCGGGTCGGGAAGCCGCCGCCCATGTTGACCATGGACAGGCTGATCCCGCGCTCGGCGCAGTCGCGGAACACCGTCGAGGCCATCGCCAGCGCGCGGTCCCACGCCTTCACCTTGCGCTGCTGCGAGCCGACATGGAACGAGATGCCGCACGGCTCCAGGCCCAGGCGCTTGGCGAGGTCGAGCACCTCGACCGCCATCTCCGGGTCGCAGCCGAACTTGCGCGACAGCGGCCACTCGGCGCCGGCGCAGTCATAGAGGATGCGGCAGAACACCTTGGCGCCGGGGGCGGCGCGGGCGATC
>JGI25153J46596_10002652_pt1 | contig 10226 bp, 6 predicted proteins | sample AraplaMF_Col_mMF_FD_46596 | JGI IMG/M metagenome (IMG submission 46596)
GCGCGCGATGGTCTTGAGGTTGATATCCGGCGCCAGCGGCACCTTGCGGACGTGAACCTTGAGGATCTGCTCGCGGCCGACAACGTCGGGATTGGGCACCACGACCTGGCGGTCGAAGCGGCCGGGACGCAGCAGCGCGGGATCGAGCACGTCGGGACGGTTGGTCGCNGCGATCAGGATCACNCCCTCATTGGCCTCGAAGCCGTCCATCTCGACCAGCAACTGGTTCAGCGTCTGCTCGCGCTCGTCATTGCCGCCGCCAAGACCGGCGCCACGGTGACGACCGACCGCATCGATTTCGTCGATGAAGATGATGCAGGGCGCGTTCTTCTTGGCCTGCTCGAACATGTCGCGGACGCGGGACGCGCCGACGCCGACGAACATCTCGACGAAGTCAGAACCCGAAATGGTGAAGAACGGCACGTTGGCTTCGCCCGCGACCGCACGCGCGATCAGGGTCTTGCCGGTGCCGGGAGGGCCGACCAGCAGCACGCCGCGCGGAATGCGGCCGCCGAGGCGCTGGAATTTGCCGGGGTCGCGCAGGAATTCGACGATCTCCTGCAGGTCCTGCTTGGCCTCGTCGACGCCGGCGACGTCCTCGAAGGTGACGCGGCCATGCGCTTCGGTCAGCATCTTGGCGCGCGACTTGCCAAAGCCCATCGCCTTGCCGGCGCCGCCCTGCATCTGCCGCGACAGGAAGATCCACACGCCGATCAGCGCAATGAAGGGGAGCCAGGAAACCAGCAGCGAGACGAACCACGGCACGTTGTCGCCGGGCGGCTTCGCGGTGATCGAGACCTTGGCGTCATAGAGGCGCTTCACGAGCGACGGATCGCTCGGCGCATAGGTCTGGAAGCTCGAACCGTTGGTGAAGGTGCCGTGGATATCCGGCCCCTGGATGATGACGTCGCGTACGCGGCCCTGATCGACCTCACTGAGCAACTGCGAGAACGAGATGTCCTGCGAAGACGTGCGCTGACCCGGATTCTGGAAAAGCGTGAACAATGCCAACAGCAGCAAAACAATGATGACCCAGAGGGCGAAGTTGCGCAGATTGGCGTTCATTGATCTTCCTTCGTGGTCGCGCGGATCGCGGCCCTATGTCCTTGGCAGTAACCCTTGAGTATTCCTTGGGAGTGAGGCGAGAATCCCCGGTCCACTGCATCCCAATCTAGGTGGCGCCCGGGTCAATGCCAAGGGAACCACGCAGGACTATTTAACGCATCTTAATGCGATTCCCGGTCAAAAAATGGCGCTAAATCCGAGCTTTTTCCGGGGTGGTTAAGGCTCTCCGTCCCTCATATCGCGGATACCGCGACATGGGAATGGCTCTCACACCCCGCTACCACGGCGCGGCGGCGCCGGATCAACATGAATTCGACCTCGGATCAGGCTGATCGCAGCCCCCGCAAGCGTCTGTTTCAGCCTTGTTGCCCTCTCGCCGCGCGCAATGGCCCGGTCCAGCACGGCCAGCAGGGTTTCGACCTTGCCGAGTTCCGCGGGCCCTTCATGGCCCACCCGATCGATGGCGCGCTTGAGCAGCCGAAGGCGGATCTCCTCGGGCAGCCCGGCAAACGCCNGCGCATCGAAGCCGAAGCGCGAGGCATCGTCGCGATCCTTGATGGCGAGATAGCGCTCGGCGCCGTCNGCCAGAACCTCGATGGCGGCATTGGCCCGCGCCAGCCGGAACGCCAGCCGCGCCAGNTTTCGGCTGTCACCGCCCTCCTCCGCCAGAGCCGGCATCAACGCCCGCAGCCGCGGCCGCGTGAAGCTCGTGTCGCGATTGGTGGGATCGTCGGCAAAGGTAATCTTCGCCTTGCCCAGCGTCGCAACGAGCCGGGATTTCGGGATATCCAGCAACGGCCGCGCCAGCCATACACCCTCGCGTTCGCTCTCGCGCGCCATCGCCGCAAGACCCGCGATGCCGCTGCCGCGCAGCATCCGCATCAACAGCGTCTCGGCCTGATCGTCGCGGGTATGCGCCGTGAGGACATGCGTTGCACCGCTCGCCTGCGCGGCCTTCGCCAATAGCTGATAGCGCGCCGCGCGGGCGGCGGCCGGCAGGCCGGTCTTCGGCTTGGCGCCGGTCCAGCGAAGCGTACGGTGGGGTACATCGAGCGCACCTGCAAGGCGCTTGACCTCGCGCGCCTCGCGCGCGGCCTCGGGCCGCAAACCGTGATCGACGGTGACGGCGATCAATCGCGGCCCACGCGAGAGCGCCCGGCGCCAGCGAGCGGCGAGCCACATCAGGGCAAGAGAGTCGGGACCGCCGGAGACCGCAAGCACAAGCGCGGGCGCGGCCTTCCAGGCCGCGAATAGAGCTTTCGCTTGCTGTGCCGAGATCGGCGATTGGTCGGAATCGGGCATGGCTCTGCGCGCAGTGGAAACGCTTATGTTTGAAGCGATCTGTCCATTACCGCAAGGCGCTTGCCTTCCCGTCAACCCATGCGCGTCAACCCACATGCGCGCCCGCAGTTCCTACAACCGCATGCCTCGCTCGCTCTGGTTTAGGAACGAACCGCAGAGGCCACCGTTCGGGATTCTTCATCCCAACCATCGAGGCTATCATGTATCACCACGTCAAGAAGCTGATGTTCACCGTTCGGGTCGACGAGCCCGATCCGCGCTTTGGCAATATGCTGCTCGAGCAGTTCGGCGGCGCCAATGGCGAACTCGCGGCCGCGATGCAGTATTCAATTCAGGGGCTCAACTGCGAGGATCCGGATCGCAAGGATCTCTTGATGGATATCGGCACGGAAGAGCTGAGCCACCTCGAGATCGTCGGCACGCTGGCGCGCATGCACCTCAAGCCGATGAAGTTCGATCGGCAGGCGGCTGAAGCCGATCCGTTGATCGCGATTGCGGGTGGCGGCGGGGTAAACCTCTTCAACTCGCAAGGCAACGCCTGGACCGCCGATTATCTGAAGATCACCGGCGAACTCGATGTCGACCTCCGCAGCAACATCGCGGCCGAGGCACGGGCCAAGATCGTCTACGAACGGCTGATCAATTTCTGCGACGACGCCGGCACCAAGGACGCGCTGCAGTTTTTGATGACCCGCGAGATCACCCACATGAAGGCGTTTGCGCTTGCGCTTGAAAGCATGCAGAAACCGGCCTTCAGCATTGGCCGCATTGCACCCACCCCCGGGCTGGTCGATCAGTACTTCAATGATTCCACCGGAACCGGCGATCATGGCGAGATCGACACCCGCGGCCCGTGGAATGAAGGCGGCGATTGGGTGTTCACGGAATCTCCGGCTATCCAGGCCGATCCCGGGGCCGGCACCGTCATTGTCACGGAAAGTTCATCGCCCGTCGATGAAGCGGGTTTGACCGAGCTCCTGATCGATGAGCTTCGCGACATCCTGCACGCGGAAAAGCAGCTCACCAAGGCGCTGCCGAAAATGGCCGAAGCGGCCCGCTTCGACCAGCTCCGCGAGCTGTTCGAGCAGCATCTCATCGAGACCGAAAACCAGGTCGAGCGCATCAACGAATGCTTCGACCTGCTGGGCAAGACAGCCCGTGCAAAGCCCTGCAAGGGCATGATGGGGCTGATCGAGGAAGGCCAGGACGTCATGACCGAGGGCGAGGAAAAGGAGGACGCCGCCGCCGACCTCGCGCTGATCGGTGCTGCGCAGCGCGTCGAGCACTACGAGATGTCGGCCTACACGACGGCCAGGAATCTGGCCCAGCAATTGCGCCACAGCGCCGTGGTCGCCTTGCTGTCGAAGTCGCTGGCGGAAGAGGAAAACTCCGATCAGCTTCTCAACCAGGTCGCGCGATCGCTGATGTCGGTGGCAAAAATGCCGGCCGCGATCGAACAGGCCGAATAGTAGCCAGCGAGCTCTGCCAATCTCTCCTGCAGCGCTCGCAGCGCCGCAGGAGACATGGTCAGCACTTGACGCGCTTCTGCTCCCGATCGACGGCGGCCTTCACGCCGGCAGACGCGCGCGGATATTTGCGCGAGACTTCACCGAGCGCGGCGCAGGCGGCCTCCTTTTCCTTCAGCGCCGCCAGCGACTGACCGAGCCGCAGCAGCGCGTCGGGCGCCTTGCCCGACTTGTCGTATTTGGAGGTCACGCCGAGAAACGCTTCGGCGGCGTCGCGATATTGCTGGCGCTGGAAATAGCTTTCGCCGAGCCAGTATTGCGCGTCGCCGACCAGCGCATCGTTCGGATATTTCTGCGCAAAGTTCTTCATGGTCTCTTCGGCCAGCGCATAGTCCTTGCGCTGCATGTAGCCGATGCCGAGATCGAACTCGTCCTTCGGCGTCGCCGAGGGCGGCAGCGTGGTCAGCGCGGCGCTGGCGCCGGGTCCGGGGCCGCGCGGCGGCGGAGCGGCGGCCGCGGGCGGCGGCAAGGCGCCGCCGGGATCGCGCGGGCTACCGATATTGAGGGGCTCGCCAGGAGCGCGTCCACCGGGAGCGCCGACCGCGGCATCGCTCGAAACCGGCATCTGGCCGCCGCCGAGCGCCCGCGGCGCGCCGGGGGCATTGGGATTCTGGTTCGGGTCGAAGGCATCGCCGCGGCGCCGGCCGCCGGCTGCNGGGGCTGCCGGCTCCTGTGCGATGGGCGCGGGCGCAGCGGCCTGCGGCTGCCGGTCGTAGCCGGGCTGCCCCTGCGGGTAGGCCTGCGGCGGCTGGCGATAGCCCTGCTGCTGCGGATAGCCCTGCTGCGGCTCTGCGGCCTGAACCGGCGGCGGTGCGGCGGCGACGTTGGGCTGCGCCGCCTGTGGCTGGCCGCCCGGCGCCGGCGGAGCCGCGCCGAGCTGGCGCAGCCGCTCTTCGAGCTGCCGGTTGCGGTACTGCAACTCCTCGTTCTGGCCGGTCAATTGCCGGAGTTGCTGTTCCAGCCGCTGGATCCGCATTTCCGCGTCGGCATCGTCGGACTGCGGCTGGCCCTGCGGGTAGCCTTGCGGAGCGCGCTCGCGCTCCCATGGAAACGTGATCTGTGCGGATGTGGGCTGCACAGACAAGGTCAGCATCACGGCCATCGCCGCGGCGCCCGCTGCAGTGAGGAATCTGGATGACATTTTGCCCTGACGACGAAATTCCGTGTCAAACGAAAGCAGAACACTGGAGTAAGGGAGTACGCCGGAATTGTGACTGGCATCTCCGATTCGGTTCGCTGGTTCCGGTATGGTTTAGTATCCCCTTCAAGACAAGCCGCACGGCCCGGCGGGCCGTTCACAAATCGAGGGAGCCCCGTTCATGCACGTAACCGTGAACAGGGTGCCGGCACGTCTGTATTCAGGACGCGCCTGAGCGGACGCCGGCCGCGATCCGCCGCTTCATCATGAGCCCAAAATGAGACCGGCGCCCGAAGGCGCCGGTCTCGAATCCAAGATCAGGTCGGCTCAGGCGCCGGCGTTCAGCACCGTGACGGCGCGGCGGTTCTGCGACCAGCAGGAGATGTCGTTACACACCGCCACCGGACGCTCCTTGCCGTAGGAGATGGTGCGCATGCGGTTCGCATCGATCCCGCGCGAGGCGAGATAGCTGCGTACCGACTGGGCGCGGCGTGCGCCGAGCGCGATGTTGTATTCGCGGGTGCCGCGCTCGTCGGCATGGCCTTCGATCGTGAAGGAGTAGCGGTTGTAGGTCTGCAACCACTGCGCCTGCTTGTCGAGCGTCGCGATCGCCTGCGGGCTCAGATCGGTCTGGTCGCTTTCGAAGAATACGCGGTCGCCGACATTGACCACGAAATCCTGCTGGCTCCCCGGGGTAGCTGCGCTCGCCATGGCCCCATCGGCGCCGACGTTGTTCTTGGCGCAGGCGCCCATCGACAGCGCCACTGCGACAACAGCCGCCAGCTTCCATCCCTGGAGGATACGCATCTGGTATTTCATTCCGGAGCCTCCAACGCTCACGTTTTTCGACTGTTATCCGGTCTACAGGCCGATGGTTAAACGAACGTTCCGTCAACCTTGATGGAACCTTGCCAGGGTCGATCAAATGCCGCCAAACCNCGAAAAGCGACTGCGATAGTTAATGATTTGTAAATGTGGCGCGATGGTGAAGGCAAGAGCGCCGATGCTNAAATCACCGAATTGAACGCTGTTTTCGGCGAAAAGGGCTGCCTGCGGACCGGGTATCGGGCCGGAAAGGAGAGGAATGCGCAGGGGNGCAACGCGCGGGTNNNGGNTTGGCCGGCTCNGCAGCGGGTTTTCGGNGACGTTAAGGATTCGGGACGATCGAAGCGCGCCTGAAGGACGCAACATCGCCGCGAGAGGACGCGCAACGCTCGCTGGAGCGCTGGAACAGCATCCGCCGCTCGAACGCGCTCGAACGCATGAACGGGAAGCGCTGGAATACCCGATCGCGAATCTCACGATAGTTGGCGGCCATCAGCCCGACCGGCTTGATCAGGCCGGGAAACAGTTTCGGCTCGCCCAGCGGTTCCTGCAGGAACACCTTCCGGTAGAACGCCCGGTGCTCGGGGCGGACATTGGCAAGCCCGATGTCGGCGTCGAAATGACCNCAGGCGACATAGCCGAGCCGGACCGTGACGTAGGGCAGTTCGGGAAACACGCGGGCCTTGTCGGGATCGGCCACAAAGCGCGTGGGATCGATGATGGTTTTTCCGCGATCGAGTTCGGGATGCAGCAGGTCGGCGAACATTTCCGACGACGGCGATCCACGCCATTCGCCGCGCAGAACGCTGATGCGGATCGAGCTGTAGAGCTCGTCGCGATAGTAGACGCCGAAGATGAAATTGTTCGGCTCGTCATCATAGCGGTCGGTGACGCGCTTGGATTCCGACGCCAGGATCGCGCCTTCGCGCAGGTAGGCCCGATACCGCAGACGATAGATCTCGTCTTTCTCTTCCGGAGTTTCGGCTAGACGGTAGTCTACGAATTCCAGGGGGTCCGAGGTACGCTCAGGAAACAACGCGGTTACTTTGGCGGCGGCTCTCATTCATTACTCCTGGCACCGCCATGCAACTTCCAAACAACTTCCGCGGGCGCGCCAAAAGATTAACATCTTCTTAACGCCCGTGCAAAGGGATCACAATCTTAGGGTTAAGGGCTGCCCCCGTATTTTCCCGGAGATTTCAAGCGATTGAGCGCGAGGAAACCGGCACGAGATGGCCTTCCGGGGGGCGGCGGCCATGCGAGGCATTGAGGAGCTGGCGCACCCGGACCGCGGGCACCGGCGGGCTGAACAGATAGCCCTGCGCCTCGGTCACCGCGCCGTCGGCGCTGATCAGCTCGAGCTGCTCGTTGGTCTCGATGCCCTCGACCACGACGGACATGCCGAGGTCGGCCGACAGCCGCGCGACGCCCCGCAGCAGCGTCAACGGACGGTCGCTGTCGATCCCTTCCAGGAAGGATCGGTCGATCTTCACCTTCTGCAAGGGGAAGTTGTGCAGGTAGCTGAGGCTCGAATAGCCGGTGCCGAAATCGTCGAGCGAGATCCGCACGCCGAGCGAATGCAGTTGCGACAGCACGTCGTGCGTCAGCTGCGTGTTGCGCAACAGCGAGGATTCGGTGATCTCGATCTCGAGCCGGTTGGCCGGCAGGCCGGACACCTCNAGCGCGTAGCGCACTTCGCTCAGCACGTCGCGCTGGTGGAATTGCTGCGGCGAGAAGTTGACGGCGACGCTGACGCCCTCCGGCCACTTCATGCATTCCATGCAGGCCTTGCGCAGAATCCAGCGGCCGAGATCGACGATCAGGCCCATGTCCTCGGCGATCGGAATGATGTCGGTCGGCGACACCGTGCCGCGCACCGGATGATTCCAGCGGATCAGCGCCTCGCAGGTCGATATGCGNCCCGACTTGAGATTGACCAGCGGCTGGAAGAACAGCTCGAACTCCTCGTTGGCCAGCGCCTTGCGCAGGTCCAGTTCGAGGATGCGGCGGGATTCGACGACCTGCGCCATCTCATCGCGGAAGAAGCAGAAGGTGCCGCGGCCGTCGGCCTTGGCGCGATACAGCGCCATGTCGGCATTCTTGAGCAGCGTGTCGGCGCTGACGCCGCGCGATGTCATGGCGATGCCGACGCTGGCGCCGATTTCGACCAGATGGTTGTCGATCTTGTAGCGCTCGCTCAGGCGGTCGACGATGCGCCGGGCAAGCCCGGCGGCGTCGTCAGCCGAATGGATGTTCTGCTGGAACACGACGAACTCGTCGCCGCCGAAGCGCGCCACGAAGTCCTCCGGCCGCAGCATCTCGCGCAGCCGTCCCGCCACCGCGCACAACAGCTGGTCGCCGCAGGGATGGCCGAGCGTGTCGTTGACCTGCTTGAACTGGTCGAGATCGATGAACAGGAGCGCCGACAATTGCTCCGCGCCCTGCTGGATCACGAGCAGATGCCCGATCTCGTCGCGGAAATTGAGCCGGTTGGGCAGTTCGGTGAGTTCGTCATAGCGCGCCAGATGGCTGATCCTGGCTTCCGCATTCTTGCGCTCGGTGATGTCCTCCACCAGCATGACGGTGCCGCCGTCGGCCATCGGCTGGAAGGTCCAGGACAGCGCCCGGTTCTTGTTGCAATCGGGATCGGCCGTGATGATGTCGCTGGCGCGGGATTGCTCGACTTCCTGCAGAATGAGCCCGGCGCTCGTCGCCGACAGCGTGCCGGCCGCAACGCAGGCCTCGCAGATGTCCGATACGCCGGCGCCCCGCTGCACGAAGTCGTCGGACAGGTTCATCATCTTGCTGAAGCGGTGGTTCATCACCGCGAGGTGGCCGTCGGCGCGAAACATCGCGAGGCCATGCGGCATGTTGTTCAGCGCCGTGTCGAACTGGTTGGCCAGCGCCGCCTCGCGCTCGCGCGCAATCAGGGCGCGGACGAAAATCTTCTGCAGGCTGGTGGAGATGTGCTTCAGCGAGAAGAAAAACAGCACGTTGAGCAGCGCCATGCCGACGTAATACGGGCTGCCGTTGACGGCGAGCGCGAACGTCAGCGGCCCGATGGCCAGCAGCATCTGCACGTGGAAGATCCAGGGCCGGCCGTAGGTGCGGCCNCCGCCGGCCGCCACGTAGCAGAGCGTGACGGAAGTGGCGATCATGTGGGCGACGGCATCGTCGCTGCCCATCACCGCGACCAGGCACCACAGCCCGAGCGCGGCGGCATAGAGCATCGCGCCGACCTGGTAGCGCACTTCCCANCGCGCGACGGCTTCGGTGGTCAGGCTGGAGCGGACTTTCTGGTACTGCCGCGTGTCGAGCGCGCGCAGCGCACCGGTGACGACGAGCAGCGCGACGCACGGCCAGAGCAGCGGATTGCCGGTGCTCAGCGCCGTCATCAGCGCGGCGATGGCGGCGCACAGCGCCCCCGCGAACATCGGCCCAGGATCAGTGAACAGCGAATCGATCAGCGCCGCGTAAATCGACGGCGACATCTTTTGATCGGACTCTCCGCTCTGGCTGGCGAGCTGCATTCGGGGTNACGCGTCCTGTTAGGGTAAGTATTTCTACCCTCCTCAGATGAAGTCTTTCTGAGGGAACATCGTTACCGAGACGTTGCTTTTTGCCGTGAAGCGAAAAAATATTCCTGTAAAATCAGCAAGCTAGGCAATGTTTGCCGATTAACGATTGTGTTCCTGAAGGTTGAGTTCCATCAGGACAACAATGGCGACCACGCCGGATCGGAGGCAAAACCGGGCGTTGGTACCCGCAATTCGTTGCGACCGGAGATATCAACCGTGTAGAGCGACGGCCCGCCNCTGCCGCCGGGTTCGCGGAAGAACATCACGACGCGGCCGTTCGGCGCGAAGGTCGGCCCTTCATTGTGGTAGCCCGACGTGAGGATGCGTTCGCCCGAACCGTCGGTCTTCATGATGCCGATCGCGAATTGCCCGCCGCCCTGCTTGGTGAAGGCGATGTAGTCGCCGCGCGGCGACCAGACCGGCGTCGAGTAGCTGCCCTCGCCGAACGAGATGCGCTGCGCGCCGCCGCCNTTGGCCGGCATCACATAGATCTGCGGCTTGCCGCCACGATCGGATTCGAAGCAGATCCGGGTGCCATCCGGCGAATAGGACGGCGAGGTGTCGATCGCCGGCGTATCGGTCAGCCGCGTCGTCGATTTCGAGCGCAGGTCCATTACGAACAGGTTCGAATTGCCGCCCTGCTGCAGGCTCATGATGATGCGCTGGCCGTCCGGCGAGAACCGCGGCGAGAACGACATGCCGGGGAAGTTGCCGACGATCTCGCGCTGCCCGGTCTCGACGTTGAACAGGTAGACGCGCGGATCGCCCTGGCCGAACTCCATATAGGTGATC
>JGI25153J46596_10002658_pt1 | contig 10213 bp, 7 predicted proteins | sample AraplaMF_Col_mMF_FD_46596 | JGI IMG/M metagenome (IMG submission 46596)
GGATTGCTTCGTCAAACATCGGGACCGGCATATGTTCGAACATCGTTTTCGAATTTTCCCACCGCGCCAGACGCGGGATAAGTCCAGCCGGTATCGTACGCGNCATCGCAGCTATCTGGTCGAAACTCCGGACCGTCCGGTCCGACATTTCGATCACGAAAGCGGCCGTTACGGCTCCCGAGATTGCGGCCAGGAGGGCGCCCACCAGATAGAAAAGCCGTCCACGTCCCTGTGACGCGAGCGGCACTGAAGCCGGTGACAAAACTTCCAATTCCGCCCCCGGCAGCATGGCCTTCGCGGCGAGGTCGCGGCGCTGGTCCTCAAGCTTGTCGAGTGCCGTTTGTTCCTTGTCGGCGATATGCTGCAGCCGCGTCAATTCCGTCTGCACCATGGCATCGCGTGTGCGTTTTTCATGAGCCTCAGCCAAGATGGATTGTATTGCCTCCGCTTCGTGATCGAGTGCGGCGAGCTTGGCACGCATTGTTCGGAGATATTGCTTGGTCGCAAGGTTGAGATCGGCACGGGATTGCTCGATCTTCCCACGCAGATCCACCACGGCCTCGGCATTGCCGTCATATGTCTGAAGAAGACGGGCGAGATCTTGCTCCTGTGCGCGAAGATCGCGTTGTTTTGTGGCAATGTTGTCGGGGACGGCGATATTCTCCGCGGCGACCGAAGCGTTATCCGTTGCTTCCAGCGTGGATATCGTCGCCTTTACCTCAAGCCGGCTTTCTTCGATTTTCCCTTCGCGGCCAGTGACTTCTATGAGTGACTTGATCCGTTCATCCTGAGCATCCTCTTTCGAGACGACGTCCATCGATTCTTGATAGTTGCGCGCAGCTTCGCGAGCAATATCCGCGCGGGCCTGCTGTTCGGTGATGCGCTGTCGGATCCATTCTTGCGCTGAATCCAGGCGGCCACTGACACTGAACTTCCGTTCATCGAGGTAAACGCTGATGACCCGGTTCGGGACTGCGGCNGCGAGTTGAGGATCATAGGAAGTGAAGCTGACCTGGATAACGTCACTCTTATCTTCGTGCCACACGCCGAGCGCCCTATAATATTCCGGGATGATGGCGTCGACGCTGTCCCGTGACGGCGAGGTGGGTTTTTCCGTGTCGAACAGGCCGCGCAACTTTGCCCGGATACTGTCAACGAGCGAGACCTCGCGCAGCGCTGGATTGAATTCCGGCCGCAGGTTAAACCGCAGTTCGCGGACGACTCGCTCTGCGATGCTTCTGGATAGAAGCCGCTCAGTCTCCGATTTTGCGTCAAGTAGATCACTGCGGCTGCTGTCGTCGGCACCAAGTGATGTTGCGAGAGGCTGGTGGACGATCAATCGGGCCCAGGCCTGATACGTGGGCTTCAACCCAGCGATAATAATCACCGTGGGCGTCATCAGCAGCACGGTTATCGCGATGATCATAATCATTCTTCGCCGGACGAGACGGAAGGCGGATGCCAGATCGAAGTTGTCCGCCTTGGTCTCCACCTGAAAGCGAGGGTCATAGCGCATCGGCGAGATGGGAAGGTTGCGGTCCGGCGGAACAGTGGAAATCGTCATCGTGCGCCAACCATTGCTTGAGGTTTCGCGGAAACGGTCTCGTAGAGGTTCTCGAGCGATCGCATATAGGCCATCATGCTGAAATGGTTGAGATAATGTGCGCGCCCCTGGACCGAGAGGCGGATGCAGATTTCCGGATCGGACACCAGCTTCGCCAGGGCTGCAGCCAGGGCATCCTGGTCTCCGACTGGGACGAAGATGCCGGTTTCGCCGTCGGTAATGACTTCGTCATGGGCCCCAACACGCGTGGTGACGACGGCGAGGCCGTGGGACAGCCCTTCGAGCACGGCCATTGCCAGACCTTCGGCGTGCGAAGGCAAGACCAGGATATCTGCATGCGCACACAGGGCTCGCGCCTCTCCGGCGTCAAGCCAGCCGGGCATCTNTACCAGGTTTGAAAGCGCCATGGCGTCAGCCNGACGGCGATATTCCTCGACAGGTCCGTCGCCTGCCAGTACAGCCCGCCACTGGAGTTCTTTCATGATCGGGTGGCTCAGGGCCAACAGAAGCTCCGTGACCCCCTTGCGTTCGCTCAGCCGGCCAAGGAATACGATCAACGGCGTCTGACCGACGCGAATATCGTGCGCCCCGGGATCGGGGACGCAATTGTGAGCAACGACCGNGCGGCGCTCGTCAACGCCCAAAAGTGTCGTCAGCGTCATGCGATCGCGCCGGCCGAGCGCNACAACGCAATCGGCATTCTGAAACATCCGACGGATGAGCCGTTGTTGGCGCGGCGAGCGTTTCTCGAAGTCGCCGGCGTAGTCGTAGTCGTGCAGGTGCAATATNTGGCAGCACCCGAACAAACGGGCAGCCTCGGTCAGGANCAGCTTTCGGGAGGTGCTGCCGCGGCCGGCGATATGGATATGGTGAATGCGGGNTGGNGCAACAATCCGGTCCTTTGCCATCGTCAGGATGGCCCCGAGCAGCCGTGCGGGTGACGTCACCTTGGACCATCGAGCCCCTCTGGTATCGGTGACGAAATGTTTCGTGCCGGTCTCTTTGGCTGTCTCTGTNATATAGCCGACCAGCCTGCCAATGCCGCCNCCGTTCTCNCAGCCGCCCGGAACATAGTGGCGGACGCTAGCCGCGCTCCGTGCCGCCANTCGAATTCTGTCCGTGAGGGCCTCTGTCAGCATGACCCGACCACCTCCCGATAAACGGCCGCNGCCTGGGCGCCGACGCGTTCAGGCGAATTCGGCCCTTTGGCCCATTCGAGTGCATTGGCACCGAAATTGTTTCTAAGCTCGCCGTTGTCTGCCAATGTCCTGATAGCTGCCGCGAGCTCTTTGGCATCCCCGGGAGGGACCACCATTCCCAACCCATTGGGCTGAACAGTGCCCCGCAACTCGCCGACATCCGTCACGATGACCGGTTTGCCAAATGCGGCGGCAAGGTTGAGCACACCGCTTTGGGATGCTTCCGTATAGGGAAGCACGACGATGTCGGCGTCCAGGAAAAGCTGGGCGACCTCTGCATCCTCGATAAAACGATTGCGAATATCGTAGCGGCCGGCATCCCCCATGAGCGGCTGGAATATCATCGGATTGTCGCCACGGCCTGCGACAGTGATGCGCAGGTTGGGAAGTGCGTCCTTGAGCATCGCCTCGGCCCGGACCAGATGTTCCAGGCCCTTGTAGGCAAAAATCCGTCCGAAGAGCAGGACGCGTATAGTTCCATCCGCTTCGCGCGGCGCCATCTTCTGTTGCCGGGCGAGTTCCGCATAGCGAAGGATGGAAGGATGCGACAGGACATGGACGCAGTCCGGCGATTTTGAATATCGATCGAGGACCAACCGCTTCAGTCCCTCGCCGTGGACGACAAGATGTCCGGATTGTTTCACCATCAATTCGGGGGCCCAGCCGGGCAGCGTTCGCGTATCGGAATCGCCGGGATGGATTTGCACGTCATGAACGGTGGTCACGAGCGGGATCGGGCGCCAGAACGGCACGGCGAGGTTCAGCCAAAGTGTAGAATTGCTGAGGAGATGAATGAGGTTCGGCCGTTCCCGCCGGATCAGACGCGTAAGCTGGTACAGAAACCAGGGATTGGAGAGAGAACGGTGTCTCGGCCAGTCCAGAAGGTGCAGGTCGACAGCCGGATCNATGGAAGAGGCGAGATGTGCATAGCGCCGGCGCGGTACGGCAAGCACAACGTTTAGGTGTTGGGCAACGCCGCTGGCAAATGAGATNGTATAGTCTTCCAGTTCGGAAACTAACAGCAGCGCCTTCATTTTGCTGCCTCCGACAAGCCGACGTCCAGACCGAGCCGTGACAGGCCGCGCACCGAGCGCAAACTATCGCGCGTCCGCCTGAGAAGGTTTGGTTCGCCGGCAAAGAAGAGGCCTTCGACGGCAAGCTTGAACCGGGTGCGCGCATCGGCTCCCTGCAGCTTTGCCGACGCGATGCGATAGGGATAGTGATCCGTCAGATGTAGTCTTGCCGGCAGTTGATGGGTNGAGAGAAACAGGTTCGTCGCTTCAACGGTATGCTGCCAGTGCGTCATCCGCCTCCTCAGCGTGNTCGCATCCTCGGTCGAGCGATACCAGTTGTTATTGTGGATGCGGTAGAATCCAAGCGGATCCGGCAGGGCAATGACGTCCCCCAGAAACGGGTAGATGCCCACGAGCCAGGCGTCGGCTGANATGCGGAATTGTTCGGGAATGCTGCCCGCAGCATTCCATGCGCTACGTCGTACNGCGATGGCTGACGTCATCGGAAAAGGCCACCAACCAGCCGATCTGGTGAGCAGCGCCGACAACGCGCCCGAACACAGGCTTCGAGGGATCGGCTTGGAAGTCGGCGTGCCATCGACAAGCGTTGGCTGCAGCCGGTGATAGACGAGCGATGCCTGAGGGTTGGCGCGGAATGCNGCAGCCGTCGCCGACAGCTTGCTCGGCGCCCACCAGTCGTCGGCNTCCAGAAANCAGAGGATCTCGCCCATGCTTNATCCCACAGCGNCGTTGATCGCAGCGGCCTGTCCTGCGTTCTCCTGGAAGATCACCTTCACTCGGCTGCCATACGCTTCCAGAACGGACCGCGACTGGTCGGTGGAGCCGTCATCGACGACGATTATCTCGACGTTGCGGGCGTCTTGGCTCAACACGCTGTCTATCGCCCGCCCAACGAAGCGAGCGTAGTTGTAATTATTGATGAGGACACTGAGGGCCGGCCGTTCCATGACGCGTCTCAGACNGGTTGCGGCGATGCACCGCCGTACAGCAGCGCAAAGTTGCTTGAGAGGTCGACCTTTANGCAGCCATCGAGGTTTGGAGCCTCGGCGATGGTGATATCCATAATAGCTTGTCGGCCGAACAGCATCTCGCNCAGAACCGGTGAGGTCGCCGCGACGAATAGAGCGCCCGTCGTGTTGCATAGAGAACTAGGATCATGACGCAGGAACATAGTAATCCTAAACCTTCCAGGCTTCGACTGCAGAGAGAGCCTCTGTCAGAATTGTTGCCTCATTCCAGTAGAACCGCGGCTTACCCGCCACGCTTCACAAGACACTCATCGCCACGGTACCGGCGAACGGACATGCGCAACACCTGCTCTTAAGGGCAATCCGCGGACATGAAGACCCGTCTTTTGGGTAAAGACCGGCTGAAAGCTTACGCCCAACACCGTCTTTGGGTGGAGCGAAGGTGCATTAGGCGTAGCCCGCCCTTCACTAGGACAGATTGACTGCGGCTGTGGCTGAATGATTGCTTGAGAGCAGCGCAGCGCGGAGGCCGACACCTGTTTTTTGATCTGCCGCGATCAACAGTCGCTTGTCTTTTCAAGTCAGTCGGGACGGACAATGAGAGTAGATAGCCTCGGAACTGCCAGCGGACCAACCATCAGTTGGCGGGCNATAGAATGCTGGGGTGCCGGCATATCNCTTTTTTTTCAGGCAGGCGCCCTTCTGCCGCTTATCCTGGCAGATGCGGACGGAACGCTCAGCGAATCNGCCAAATCTATACTGCGTCTTCCTTGCTTTCCNGTATATGTCTTTACAATCGTGATCCTGATACGCAATTTTCCGCAATTTCTAACAGCGCTCAGGCGAAATCTGATNGTTCCCTCGATCCTTATCCTGCCGTTTTTGTCTACCCTGTGGTCAATAGGGCCTCAAACGACCTTGAGGCGCGCAATCGGTCTTTTGTTTTGCGTGCTTCTTTCCTATGTGCTCGCGATACGTTTCACCCCAAGGCANCTGCTGTTCCTGTTATTTGTNACCCTCGGAGCCTGTATCGTCCTCAGTGTGGTNATGTCAGTGGTGTCACCAAGCCTCGCCAGTATGCCGGATGGCACNATGCGGGGCATTTTCATTCACAAGAATGTCCTGGGCTGGTACGCGTCNCTGATGATCTTGGCGGCGACGGCTGTGCTGATCGACGGGACGCTCGGCCTGCGGCGAACCGCGTTCATCTTGTTGGCCGCGGGTGTGATCTGCCTTGCAAGCTCCGGATCGATGACCGCGATCATTGCAACGTCAGTGGCGTATTGCCTGATCGGCTTTTATACCCTCCTGAAAAGAAGCAGCAGCATTGGCCGCGTGGTCGTCGTCCTGCTTTTCGTNCAGCTGTCGCTCGGCATTCTGATTTCGCTTCACGAATTCCTGGTTCCGGCCCTTGAAGCGCTCGGCAAGGACGCGACTCTNACCGGTCGGGTGCCATTGTGGGAGCTGGTTGATCGCGAAATATCCGATCGTTGGATGGTTGGCTACGGTTACCAGGCATTCTGGACAACCGTGAACCCCGAAGCGACGCGCATGTGGTTGAAGATCGGATGGGCGGCACCCCACGCGCATAATGGATACCGCGATATCTTGTTGAGCTTTGGAATAATGGGAATGATTCCGTTTGTTCTGTTGCTTCTCCATGCAATCCGCCAAGGCGCGACCCTTCACTGCAATGATCCGCACTACGGGTGGCTCTGGCTCAATGTTTTTACGATCATGATTCTGGTGATGAATCTGACCGAGAGTATTTTTTTCACTCAGAATGACGCCATCTTCATCCTGTTTACCGCAGCCATCATCATGTTTTCGCTATATGCGCCCGTCGTTTCGATCAGCCGTGCGCCACCTTGGCAGGCGCCCTCGCGCGGCCTTGCGAGCGGGTTGCAGATATCATGAGGCGGCGCTTTGGACTGACGCTGAGCATGTTNCCTGTCATGCTGTTTCCGCAGTCCGGCAATCCGGCTCCGGTCGGGACAGAGATAGATGCGCCCGAGCGCTTGCAGATGCTCGTCAGGGAGGCGACTTGCGCGGAAGCTTCGCCGACTTTGTCCGCCAAGTTGAATGGGACTTCATTAAGCGAGGTATTGAGCAGCAGCACCGNGGCACGGACGATATTTTACGTTTCTCCCNANGGCAAAGACAGCTGGAGTGGCCTCCTTCCGACCGCAGATCAGCAGGGCGGCGACGGCCCTTTCGCCAGCATTGAAAGAGCCCGTGATGCTGCCCGTGAGAAGGGCGGCAACAACACAATCGCGCTGGGTAAAGGCGATTACTACCTTGCTCAGCCGATCGTCTTTGACTCCCGCGATAAGGGCTTGATCGTCACGGCAAGATGCAATGAAGCGCCGATTTTGCATGGGGGGCAACGCGTGTTCAACTGGACGCAGCAGGCCGATGGTCGCTGGACGGCGCCGCTGAAATTGCCACCGGATGAGGGGGTCGGTGACCTTTTCGTCAATGGGATACGCCAAACTCGGGCTCGATTTCCCGACGCTCCCGCTGATGGCGATCCACGCAAAGGATGGTTGTTTGCCGCAAAGTGCCAGCCTGCCATCGACGTGCGGGAGGGAAACACGCGCTTTTGTTTCCATGCCGGCGACCTTCCGNCAGTGGGTGATACAAGTGGACTGGTCGTGGACATCGTTGGAGGGTATCAACCCGGAAGCCAGTGGGGCAATGATACGCTCCCAGTTGTATCGATCGATGGCGCCGGCCGAACTGTCCATACCAAAGGCACAGACTATTTCTTTACCGCAGAAGGCAGCCGCTATTTCCTAACCGGAGCCAAGGCCTTGCTCGATGCTCCCGGAGAGTGGTGGTACGATCTTGTTGCGGGCCAGCTTCATTATATCCCCGTCGATCAGTCGTTACCCAGTTCCGTAGTCGTTGCGGGCATTTTGCCGACCTTGTTCAAATTGGATGGGGCCAATGGGATGGTTGTATCAGGGCTCGAGTTTAGAGACGGCGCTCCTGAAGGCAGCGGCAAGTTCTATACGGAAACCAGAGGATTTGGCGCCATACGGATCGAACACGCTGACGGCGTCAAGATTCTCGGCAACAGCATCGAAAATGTCGGCGTCGGGGTCCATGTGACGGAAAGCAAGGATGCGTTGATTGCCGGCAATGTGATTGCCGATGTGGCTGGCAACGGGATTTACGTCGGCACAAATTATGGCACGTTCGGCAAGTCGAACGGCTCCAGAATCCTTTCGAACCACATCCATGACATCGGAAAGGTTTACATTGAAACCGCAGGAATATGGTTCCAGGCGGCTGACAATGTCAGGATCGCCAACAATCTGATCGAAAACACGGCGCAGTTCGGAATCGCCGGCGGTTCGCTATGGGGTTCCAACGACGCCGTCTATAACGCTGTCATCGAGCACAACGTGATCCATAACGCCAACCAGCAGACGGCAGATGGCGGCGCCATCAAGATGATGGGGGAGCAAGCCGACTCTCTCAACAGCGTCATCCGCTCCAATCTGGTGACCGGGACCGGTCATCTCATGAACAGGGTCGATGGAACGTTCTGGCCTCCCGGATACGAGAATACCAGCGAATGGCCGTCTCCTATCAGCTGGGCGATCTATACGGATGGGAAGGCGAGCGGACTGCGTATCGAGGGAAATACGCTCTCGGGCAACATCGCGGCGATCGGTATCAATGGCGGTTGGAGCAACCTGGTGGCGGGAAACGTCATCACACACGGATCGGGCGCGGCTTTTCGGGTCGATGAGGGTACCGGCAAGGGTTGGCGTCCGCCATGGGCACGCCCCAATCGCATTGAGGAGAATGTTGTATCTGTCGACAGTGACAGTGGCATTGTGGCCTATGTCAACGCTCCCGATCTTGGGCTTGGATTTGTGCAATTCGCGCGCAACCGCTACAGCGGTAACTTGAACGACAAGAGCTTCAGGGTCCATCCGGAGATCATGCTTTCGGGNGAATTCGGCGGCCTAGGAGATCTTCAGAAGGCTGGAGAGGACACCGGAAGCGTAGTCGCGCCGCCCGAGTAACAAAAGGCGCCGCGACGAGGGGTGTTATGCGGCGATANAGTCCGCAGCTATGGCGACCTATAACGCCCTTCAACCACGGCGTGCCCGCGCTGTGCGAGGCTTGCGGGTATAGCGCATGCAGGCATGCGCATCAAAATCGGGGACCTAGAGATCTGGTAGGGTGAGGCAGGTTTCCCATAGTGGGCGGGGCAATATTATCGGCAGCGAGCTGTCTCAGCATCTCTGCACTGAGCGTTCCGCGAACGTCAAGATCGCGATTGCAGCCTTCCCGGCATAGGGGTCAGGAATTCCCTGATGACTATAACTATACGGCACATCGCCGCTGGAACTTAGATCTGTCCGCAGCTGGTTGGTTGTGTCGGACGTCTCCGAACGCTCGCCGGCCGGGGTCTTCATCTCGCCTATCGGGTTGAGCATGTCTCTCTTCCCGACTTTGTTCGCGCTCAAACCTCACGAGCGTTGATCACGCTAGAGTGAATAGCTTCTGCGGCTCTGCGCGGGTCGAAGCGCCATTTCGGGCCAACGGTCATCAAAAAGAGCAATATGGCAAGCGGTGGGGTACATGGACTTACTTCGAATATTGTACGTCGTCGCGGCATAAGACGTAAATATGAAATCTCTTCTACGTCCAATAGCTGGAGCGGCAAGTATGGAGGCAATCGGCCTGCCGGGATATTCTGATGACAGTTTCGATCGCGAAAGCGTAGGTCATGGGAAATCAATCAGCAGGCAGCAGCCAAACTTCAGTTCTTCATCCAAAGGGTTCCCTAGAATGGACGAATGTCCTTGGTGTTCGCGTTTCGGCAGTCAATCTCAAAAGCGCGACGGGATTTATTCAAGAAGCGATCGAAGACGGCAGAAAGGAATATGTGTGCGTTCGCGACGCACACGGCATCGTCCGCTGCCAAGATGATCCCGAGCTCCGGTCGATCCACAACCGGGCGTTCCTCGTAACCCCCGACGGCATGCCGCTTGTTTGGGCGCTGAGACATGCTGGTCATGTGGAAAGCGACAGGGTCTATGGACCGGATCTGATGTTATCCGTCTTCGATGCCGGCAGCTCCAAGGGCTTGCGCCATTTCCTTTATGGCGCAACGGCCGAAACACTCGAGCAACTGCAGGCGCGCCTTCTGGCAAAATTTCCGCAAGCACGGATCGTCGGCTCCTATGCGCCACCTTTTCGCAACCTGTCGACGCGGGAGGAAACGGATATTGCTGACCGGCTCAATCGGTCGGGTGCCGATATCATCTGGGTCGGGCTGAGCAGTCCCAAGCAGGAACTCTGGATGGCGCGCATGCGCGATCGTCTGGAAGCATCGATGCTCATCGGTGTCGGAGCCGCATTCGATTTCCACGCCGGCCTCAAGCGGCAGGCTCCAAGGTTCATTCAAAGAAGCGGCTTCGAATG
>JGI25153J46596_10002666_pt1 | contig 10192 bp, 7 predicted proteins | sample AraplaMF_Col_mMF_FD_46596 | JGI IMG/M metagenome (IMG submission 46596)
TCGCTGGAAGGCTCCAACACCGACATCGCCGACGAGTTCACCAAGCTGATCGTGACCCAGCAGGCCTATTCGGCCAACACCAAGGTGATCACGACGGCGAACTCGATGGTGCAGGACCTTCTGAACGTGTTGCGCTGATCGGCGCGTAACGTAACCAAAGGCGGCTAGTGACATGGGTTTGAGTTCAGCCCTCGCCAGTGCGATGAGCGGTCTGCGTGCCAACCAGGCCGCGCTCTCGATCGTCTCCTCGAACGTCGCGAATGCGCAGACGCCGGGTTACGTCGTCCAGACCCCGAACCAGATCGAGGTCACCACCGGCGATTTCGGCTCGACGGCGATGACGACCGGCGTCAGCCGCGAGCTCGACGCCTTTGTGCAGAGCCAGCTGCGCACCGAGACCGGCGGCAGCGGTTACGCCGACCAGATGGCCAACATCCTGAAGCAGCTTCAGAATGTCTATGGCACGCCCGGCAACAGCGGCACGCTCGAAACCGCGCTGAACAACTTCACGTCGGCGCTGCAGGCGCTGTCGACCAGCTCGGGCGCGTCGTCGGCGCAAACGGTTGCCCTCGGTGCGGCGCAGGCGCTGGCCACGCAGCTCAACGTCACCACCAAGGGCATCCAGTCGCTGCGCTCCAATGTCGAGCAGGATCTCGGCACCTCGGCGCAGGCCGCGAACGCTGCGATGCAGCAGATCGCCACCATCAATACCAAGCTGCAAGGCCTGTCGGGCAACGACCCCTCGGCCGCGACACTGATGGACCAGCGCGACCAGGCCATCAACACGCTGTCGAAATATGTCGACGTTCGCGTCACCACCGACGGTTCGAACCAGGCCAACATCTACACCACGACAGGCATCCAGCTCGTCGGTGCCGGGCTTGCCTCGCAATTCACCTTCGCTTCCGCAGGCGCGATTTCGGCGACGTCGCTGTACAACACCGATCCCGCCAAGTCGGGCGTCGGCGCGCTCAACATCGTGCTGCCGAACGGTTCGAAGGTGGACGTCGTCGCCAACAATGTGGTCTCGTCGGGCCAGATCGCGGCCGATCTGAAGCTGCGCGACCAGACGCTGGTTCAGGCGCAGAACCAGATCGACCAGCTCGCCGCGACGATGTCGAGCGCGCTCTCCGACAAGACCACGGCCGGCAGCACCGTCTCCGGTCCGCCGGCAGGCTTCGACGTCGACCTCGCCGGTGCGCTGCCGGGCAACACCGCGACCTTCACCTACACGGATGTCGCGACCAATACCCAGCGTCAGATCACGCTGGTCAACGTGACCGACCCCGCGGCGCTGCCGCTGCAGAATGCAACCAACGCCAACCCGATGCAGATCGGCGTGAATTTCGCGGCTGGCGCGAGCACGATCGCCTCTGTGCTGAACACCGCGCTCTCGGGCTCGCACGTGTCCTTCTCGGCCGCGCCGCCTCCGGCGAGCGGCTCGACGCTGCGGATCACCGACGACAGCAGCGGCCTCGCCAAGGTCAATTCGGCCACGACGAGCAAGACGATGTCGTCGCTGACCTCAGGCAATCCGCAACTGGCTGTTTTCACCGACGGCGGGCAGGCGCTCTACACCGGCGCGATCTCGGCCTCGGGCTCGCAGCTGACCGGCTTTGCCGGACGCATCAAGGTGAACACGCAGCTGGCCGCCGACCCGACCAGGATGTCGGTGTACAACACTTCGCCGGTGACGCCCGCGGGAGACACCACGCGCTCGGACTATCTCTACTCGCAGCTCACCAGCGCGGTGTTCTCCTATTCGCCGACGACCGGCCTCGGCTCGGCCAATCAGCCCTTCACCGGCAGCGTCTCGAACTATCTGCAGCAGTTCCTGAGCGTGCAGGCCAACGCCTCGACCCAGGCCACCCAGCTTCAGCAGGGGCAGAGCGTCGTGGTCTCGACGCTGCAGGCCAAGTTCGACTCGACCGCCAAGGTTAATCTGGACTCGGAGATGTCGAACCTGATCCAGCTGCAGAATGCCTATGCCGCCAACGCCCACGTCATGTCGGTGGTGCAGAGCATGATGAACACGTTGATCCAGGCTCAAGTGTAGAAGTAACAGGGCGCTGAAACATGTCGATCAGCAGTATCAATTACTCCTCGTCGGTTCTCGGCTCGCAGATCCGCAACATCAATCAGCAGCTCACCGACCTGTCGACGCAGCTCTCGACCGGCAAGCTGTCGCAGAACTATTCCGGCATGGGCACCAACGAGGGCTTCGCGATCGCCTCGCGTGCGCAGCTCTCCAACATCTCCGCCTATACCGACACGATCACCAACGTCAATGTCAGCATCAATCTCGCCAATACCGCGCTGCAGGCGCTGACCAAGATCCGCAGCACGGTGCAGACGGGCTCGGCCAACACCGCGCAGGATCTCAACGTCAACGGCCAGACCATCGCGCAGAACACCGCGGCGGCCCAGTTCGGCTCGATGGTCGGCGTGCTCAACACGCAGACCGGCAACCGCTATCTGTTCTCCGGAACCGCCGTCAACACGCAGTCGGTTGCGGACGCCGGCGACATCATCAACGGCACCACGACGCAGGCGGGCTTCAAGACGGTGATGGCTGAGCGTCAGGCCGCCGATCTCGGCGCCAACGGCATGGGGCGGCTGGTGCAGACGCAGCCGACCCCGAGCTCGGTGCAGGTGTCGGAAGACGTCGCCGGCTCGCCGTTCGGGCTCAAGATCAAGTCGGTGTCCTCGACGCTGACCGGCGCGACCGTCACGGGCCCGAGCGGCTCGCCGGTGTCGTTCTCGGTCGATCTCAATGGCAACAATCCGAGCAACGGCGACAAGCTGAGCATCCAGTTCACGCTGCCGGACGGCACCACCGAGCAGATCGACCTGACGGCGTCCTCGGCGACGCCGACGCCGCTCGGCAGCTTCGCGATCGATGCGAGCGTGCCGGTCAATCCGAACAACACGGCGGCGAACCTCAATACCGCGTTGAATACCGCGATCACCAAGCTCGCCAACACCTCGCTGGTGGCGGCGTCCGCGGTCGTCGCCGGCGACAATTTCTTCAACACCGCGAGCTCTGCGATCGGCACGCCCAAGACCAACCAGGCGGCGCCACCGGCACCGATCAGCGGCGCCACGGCGCTGTCCGGCACGAGCCCCTCGGANTCGATCTCGCCGGGCTTCGCCGCCGGCGACACCATCACCGTNAACGGCACCACGCTCAGCTTCGTCAGTTCGGGTGCGACCGGCAACCAGATCAACGTCACCGACAGCATCCAGACCCTGCTGAGCAAGATCGACGCGATCACGGGAACGTCGAAGCCGTCGACCGTCCATGGCGGCGCGATCACGATCAACACTGACGATGCCGCGAGCCTGAACATCACGAGCTCCAACACAGCCGCGCTGGGTTCGCTCGGCTTCAGCGCGACGCCGGTGACCGCGACGCAGCCGCCGCTGCGTGTCGGCTCCTCGCCGGCGAGCTCGGCGACGACGCTGGTCAACGGCTCCGCCACCACAGTGAAATGGTACCTCGGCAATGACGGGCCGGGCTCGGCGCGCTCGACGGCGGTGGCGCGGGTCGACGATTCCGTCACGGTGCAGTACGGCGCGCAGGCCAACGAGGACGCGATCCGCCGGCAGTTGCAGGCGATCGCCGTGTTCGGGACGTTCTCGACCTCGCCGACGGGACAGTATTCGGGCGGGCAGGTCTCGGCGCTGAGCCTGCGGGTGACGCAGGCGCTGACCCAGCAGCCCGGCCAGCAGCGCATCGAGGACATCCAGACCGACATCGCGATGGCCCAGAACACGATGAAGGATGCGACCACGCGCCAGACCCAGGCCAAGGCGCAGCTCCAGANCATCGTCGACCAGGCGGAATCGGCNTCGCCCGACCAGGTCGCGAGCGAGATCCTGGCGCTGCAGAANGCGTTGCAGGCGTCCTACCAGGTGACCTCGAACCTGGCGCAGCTCTCGCTCGTCAAGTTCCTGTAAGGATGCGTTAAGACGCCGTTAACCATGCCTGTTTACCTCTTGGTGAGGATTGCAGCGGGGCGGAGCGGGCGATGTCTGACAGAATGCAGCTGGTGGTGGCGACGCCGTGCTTCGGCGGGCAGGTGTCGAGCATCTATGCGAGCTCGATCTTCGCGCTCCAGCGCGCCGTGCACGGCATGTCCAATCTCGAGCTCAAGGTGCTCCTGCGCGATGGCGATGCGCTGATCACGCGGGCGCGGGCCAATCTGGCCGCGATGTTCTTGGACGATCCCAACGCGACGCACTTCCTGTTCATCGACGCCGATATCGGTTTCAAGCCGGAGCAGGTGTTCCGCCTGATCGAATGCGGCGCGGACGTCGTTGCCGGCTGCTATCCGATCAAGCGGGTGAACTGGGACAAGGCGAGGCGGGCGGTCCAGTCCGGCCGCACCGACGTGCCGGCCGCCTCGCTCGACTACGTCTTGGAGATCGAGGACCCCGACCGTATCGTGGTGGTCAACGGCTTTACCCGCGTNCGTTACGCCGGCACCGGCTTCCTGATGATCCGCCGCCACGTGCTGGAGGCGATGTGCCGCCATCCNGACTATGCGAACCTGCAGTTCTTCCGCGAGCACTCGCACGACACGCTNGCCGCGAGCCAGAACCGNTTCGCGCTGTTCGAATGCATGATCGACCCCGCGACCGGCACCTATCTCTCCGAGGACTTCGCCTTCTGCAAGCGCTGGACCGATATCGGCGGCGAGATCTGGGCCGACATCCAGAGCTCGCTCGACCATGTCGGGCCGTCGGTGTTCCACGGCGACATCGCCTCGCAATTCGCACCGGCGCCCGCGGCGGCGGCCGACGCGGCGTGAGCGCTCCGGGATGAGCACCGGCGCATCCCGTCTGCCAGACATCGAGCGGGCGTCCGAGGGCGGCTCGCGCTATCGTCTGCGCGATCTGTTCACGCCGCTGGACACGCTGCTGGTCTCGGGCGGCGATCCGCGCCTGACGCTCGATAAGGACCGCGTCAACGCCTATGGCTGCGCGGCCTCGCCGGAGCCGGAGATCTGGAATTTCGCCTCGTCGACCGCGTCCACGATCTCGCAAGCCGCTTACGACCGCGCCGCGCTGGCGCGCGAAGAGCTGATGCACAAATGCCTGTTCGACGAGGTCGAGGTCGGCTTCGACGCGCGCTGCGAGGGCATGCGCGAGGAGCTGCGCGGGCATCTGCAGCTTTCGCCGCGCGTCGACATCGTGTTCTCGCCATCGGGCACCGACTCCCAGCTTCACGCGCTGTTCCTGGCGCGCGCGGTGCTCGGCGCGCCGCCGGTGACGATCGTGGTCGGCGCCGACCAGACCGGCAGCGGCACGGCCCATACCGCGGGCGGGCGCCATTTCAGCACGCTGACGGCGAGCGGCCTTGCGGTGCGCAAGGACGGTGCCGTGGCCGGCCTTGCCGGCGACAGCATCGCGGTGCCGCTGCGCGACCTCGCCGCCCCCGGCATCGCGATGCGCGCGGATGCGGACGCTGCAGTCATGCGTGCAGTCGAGGACAGCCTCGCGCAAGGCCGGTGCGTTCTCCTCCACGTCATGGATTCGTCAAAGCTCGGCTGGCGCGCGCCGAGTGCTGCCTGCCTCGATGAGATCGCGCGGCGCTGGCCGCGCAAGGTTCAGGTGGTCGTCGATGCCTGCCAGGCGCGGCTCGGCCGCCGCCGGCTGCGCTCCTATCTCGACCGCGGCTACATGGTGCTGATGACGGGCTCGAAGTTCTTCGGCGGTCCCGCCTTCAGCGGCGCGCTGCTGGTGCCCAAGGGCCTGTCGCGGTCGATCGACCGGATCGGCGCGATCGCGCCGGGCATCTTCGACTATGCCGGCCGCTCCGACTGGCCGATGGCCTGGACGGCGCTGCGCTCGCGCTTCGAGCGCCGGCCGAATTTCGGCCAATGGCTGCGCTGGGAGGCGGCGCTTGCGGAGATCGGCAGCTACTATGCCGTGCCCGGCGCGTTCCGCGCCAGGGCGCTGGCCGAGCTTGCCGCCGGCATCGACAGCATGATCGCGCTGTCGCCGTCGCTTCAAGCCGTTCCGAACGCATCGATGCTCGCCGACGCGGATGACGAGGAATTTGCCGCCGCCACGATCTTTCCATTCACGCTGCTCCGTGACGGGCAGCCGGTCTCGATCGCCGACACCAGCGCCGTGCATCGTGCCCTGGCGCGCGACATGAACGACGACATCGACGGCAGCGCAGCTGACCGGCAGGTCGCCGCGCAACGCTGCCTCGTCGGTCAGCCGGTCCGGCTTGAGCGGGCGGACGGCAACCCGCTGGGAATGCTGCGGCTGTGCGTCGGCGCGCGGCTGGTGACGGAAGCCTGGTCGGCGGACGCCACGCAATCGCAACGCAATCTGCAGCATATCCTCGATCGCATCGCCCACGCGCTGGTGAAGATCGAGCTGCTGCTCAACAGTGCCACGGCTGCGCCGCGGAAGTTTGTGCTCGAGGCCTAAGATGCTGAATCCCGTGTCCGCAACGAACGGCGCCGCCGCGCCAGCCTATTCCGACCGTATCGGCTTTGCCCAATTGACGCGCTGTGCCTTCGAGGGCGGCAACCTTCATCCGCTGCGCGAGCAACTGCTGGCGCGGATCGCGGAGGGGACGGCGGAGGCGGGCGAGGGCCTTGACCTCTCCCTGATCGCGCAGCTTCTCGGCGAGAAGGAGGCCGGCCTCGTGATCCAGAGCGAGGTGCTCGCCTTCCATCAATTGTTTCGCACGCCTTGCGGGCTGCCGAAGCCGCGCCTGCGCGTGCTCGCGCTCGCGGCCGATATCGACATGGGCGGCAACACCCCGATCGAGTTCCTGCTCGAAGGCTCCGACATCGAGCTGCTGACGCTCTATGTGATCAAGGGCGTCGGCCTGCCCGAGACGTTGCCCGATCATGACGTGGCCATCGTGGTCGCCTCCGATTCCGAGGAATGCCGCGAGGCGCTTGCCGTCATCGCGCAGGCTGCGCCGCGCTGGCCGCGGCCGCTGCTCAATCGCCCCGAGCTCATCGGCAATCTCGATCGCGACAAGCTCTATCGGTTGCTGGCTGACATTCCCGGTCTAGATATTCCCGTGACCGCCAACGCGACCCGTGCGCAGTTGATCGCTCTCTCGCAGGGGCAGATCGCTTGCGCGGAGATCTCGGGCGAATTGCACTTTCCGATGATCGTGCGGCCGCGCGGCACGCATGCAGGCGTCGGGCTTGCGAAGATCGACGATGCGGCCGCGCTGCAAGCCTATCTTGCCGAGCGGCAGGAGCAGGACTTCTTCGTCGCCCGCTTCGTCAACTACGCGAGCCCCGACGGGCTCTTCCGCAAGATCCGGCTCACCATGGTCGACGGCAAGCCCTATGCCTGCCACATGGCGATCGCCGATCGTTGGGACATCTGGTATCTCAACGCCTACATGGCGTTCAGTGAGGAGAAGCGCGCTGAAGAAGCCATCTTCATGCAAGACTTCGATCATGCCTTCGCGGCGCGCCACAAGGATGCGCTCGACGAGATGAGCAAGCGCGTCGGCCTCGACTATTTCATCGTCGACTGCGCCGAGAACCAGGATGGCGAGCTGCTGGTGTTCGAGGCCGACAACACCGCCGTCGTGCACAACATGGATCCGCCCGCCGTGTTTCCGTACAAGCCGCCGCAGATGCGCAAGATCTTTGCCGCGTTCACGGCGATGCTGTCGCGGCACGCGAGGGCGGGTGAGGGGAGCGCGGCATGAACGAGATCATTCGCAACGCGCAAGGTTCGCTCACGCAGACGTCGCTCGATCCGCAGGACTGGAGCGAATTCCGCGCGCTCGCCCATCGCATGCTCGACGAGGCGGTCGACGGCATCGCCAACGTGCGTGCGCGCCCGGTCTGGCAACCGATTCCCGATGAGGTCCGCGCGGCGATCAAATCCGACATGCCGCGCGAGGCAAGCGATCTCGCCGATGTCTATCGCGAGTTCGCCGAGCATGTCGCGCCTTACGCGACCGGCAACGTTCATCCAGGCTTCATGGGCTGGGTGCATGGCGGCGGCACCGCGGTCGGCATGCTTGCCGAGATGCTCGCCGCCGGCCTCAACGCCAATCTCGGCGGGCGCGATCACATGCCGATCGAGGTCGAGCGCCAGATCGTCGACTGGATGCGCCGCCTGTTCGCGTTTCCCGAGAGCGCGAGCGGCATCTTCGTCACGGGCACGTCGATGGCCAATCTGATGGCGGTGCTGGTGGCGCGCACATCTGCGCTCGGCGCGCTGGCGCGGCAATACGGCATCGGCAATGACGGCGCGCTGCTCACGGCCTACACTTCGCAGGCGGCGCATGGATGTGTCTCCCGGGCGATGGACATCGCGGGGCTCGGGACCGATGCGCTGCGCAAGATCGGCGTCGATGCCGATCATCGCATCGACGTCGCTGCGCTGCGCGCGCAGATCGCAGTCGACCGCGAAGTCGGATTCAAGCCGTTCCTCGTCGTCGCTTCTGCCGGCACGGTCGATATCGGCGCGATCGACGATCTCAAGGCCGTCGCCGAGCTGTGCCGCGAGGAAGGAATCTGGTTCCACGTCGACGGCGCGTTTGGCGCGCTCGCAATGTTCTCTCCCGAACTCGCGCCATTGCTGGACGGCATCGAGCTCGCCGACTCCATTGCGCTCGATTTCCACAAATGGGGACAGGTGCCCTATGACGCCGGCTTCCTGCTGGTGCGCGACGGCGAACGGCACCGGCAGGCGTTNGCGCAGCCGGCGGCCTATCTGAGCCGCGAGGCGAGGGGGCTTGCGGCGGGCGCGGTCTGGCCCTGCGATCTCGGTCCCGANCTGTCGCGCGGCTTCCGGGCGCTGAAGACCTGGTTCACGCTGAAGACCTACGGCACCGACCGNCTGGGNACGGTGATCGCGCGAAGCTGCGCGCTGGCGAAATATCTGGAGACGCGCGTGCTGGCCGAACCGCGGCTGGAATTGCTGGCGCCGGTGAATCTCAATATCGTCTGCTTCCGCTACCGCACGGGCGATGCGGTCAACCGCGAGATCGTCGCGGACATCCAGGAGTCCGGTGTCGCGGCGCCCTCGGGCACGACGCTGAACGGCAAGTTCGCGATCCGCGCNGCGATCGTCAATCACCGTACCAGCGAGATCGATATCGATNCGCTGGTCGCGGCCGTGCTGGAGTTCGGCGAACGGCGGAGCGGGGGAGTGATCGACGTCGAGGCGCCACCGCTCGTGGCGCAATAGGGCGATCCACCGTTGAAAACGACCACGGCCCCGGAGGCGATCCGGGGCCGTTATCGTTTGCGGAGCTTGGTCGTTCGCGCAGACGGTCGTCAGGCGGCGGTGCTGACGTCGTCCTTGGCCGCTTCCACCTTGGGATGGGTGGCCTCGAACTGGCTGCGCAGCTTCTCTTCATAGGCGATCAGCTTGCGGGCTTCCTTCAGCGCCCGGTAGAGGTCGCCGTTCAGGATGTGGTTGTTGATGCCTTCGATGATCGGCCAGGAGCTCGGCACCGCGGTGACGATGTCGCGCACCAGGTTGAAGTAAGTGCCGTGCTGGGTCTGCGGATCCGGCGAGATGTACATCAGCTGGACCGCCAGATAGACGAGCTTGGCGGGCGTGTCGGCGGTCTCGGGCGTGAGGATGTCACGCTCGCGCAGGATCGGCACGTTCTCGCCGTCGATCAGGAGACGAGCCCGTTGGTCCGTGTTGGTGATCACGGAATTGCCGACGATGATGCGTTCGTGCGGTTTGAGCTCGACCTTGAGAGCCATGCCTGTTCTCCATCAACGCTTTCGTAACCGAGCGTGAGTTGCGGCGGATCAGGGTGCAATACTCCCTCAACATTAGTTAACGAGTTCTAAATCGCCGGCGTTCGGGCGGAAAAGGTCAATCATATCAACGTTGGAATTGCGCGGCGGTGCCGCGCGGGCGGCGGCTGGACCGGCCGAATCACGCGCCGACTGCGCGAAAGCGCCGATTTCATTTCATGTTTCGTTAGAGGTCTCGGCGCCAGGGTCCGCCGGTCGCCGGATCCATCTCGATCCGAGCAGACGCGTAACAGTAGCGTCGTTTACCAGAAAGGTAACAGAGTTATGTCAGGTATCGTCCTCTCCGCATCGGTTCGTCAGAACCTGCTGTCCCTCCAGTCCACCGCTGATCTTCTCGCCACCACGCAGAACCGTCTGTCGACCGGCAAGAGCGTCAACTCGGCCCTGGACAATCCCACCAACTTCTTCAC
>JGI25153J46596_10002667_pt1 | contig 10191 bp, 9 predicted proteins | sample AraplaMF_Col_mMF_FD_46596 | JGI IMG/M metagenome (IMG submission 46596)
CCGCCTTTCTTTTTGCGCGTGCATTATACGCAATTGATGGAGTGCAACGAAAGTGTCATACAAGAGTCATTAAGATGTCACGGAATAGTAACCGTGGTGCAATGATCCTTGGAGGGATGCTATGCGTATTGGTTTCTATCTCCTTGCCGCGGCGCCACTTCTCGCGGCTTTGCCGGTCCAGGCGCAGGAAAACCCTGTCGGCAGCACCCAGATCGCCCAAGGCGATTATGCGCAGGCCGAGTCGAAGCTTCTCGCCGAGTTGCGCATCCATCCCGGGCGTCCCGAGCTGCTGCTCAACCTTGCCGCGGTCTATGCCAAGACCGGTCGCGCGGGCGAGGCGCGCAACCTATACACCAAGGTATTGAGCAGGGACGATGTGCTGATGGACGTGAGCGCCGATCAGACCGCCGGCTCGCATGCGCTAGCGCAACGCGGCCTGCGCCGGCTCGACGCGGTGCAGTTCAGCGCCCGCTGATTGACTGCGACGATTGTCGCTCTTGTTGGTGCGAGACAGCTTGCGTCCAACCACAACCGTCACCCCGGCCTTGTGCCGGGGTCCACGATGCATCAACGGTGGCCTTCGGCCTCTGGCCTGATGCCCGTCTCCCGGTGGATCCGGCACGAGGCCGGATGACGCCTCCTAGATCAAACGAGTACGTTCACAGCCGCGGCAACGTCACGCCGCGTTGGCCCATATATTTGCCCGCGCGATCGGCATAGCTCGTCTCACAGGGCTGATCGCCCTTGAGGAAGAGGAACTGACACGCGCCCTCATTGGCGTAGATCTTCGCCGGCAGTGGCGTCGTGTTCGAGAATTCGAGCGTGACATGCCCCTCCCACTCGGGCTCGAGCGGGGTCACGTTCACGATGATCCCGCAGCGCGCATAGGTCGACTTGCCGAGGCAGATGACCAGCACGTCGCGCGGAATTCGGAAATATTCGACGGTGCGCGCGAGCGCGAAGCTGTTCGGCGGGATGATGCAGACGTCGGTCTTGCGATCGACGAAGCTGTTCGCGGCGAAGTCCTTGGGATCGACCACGGCACTGTCGACATTGGTGAAGATCTTGAACTCGTCGGCGACGCGCGCGTCATAGCCGTAGGACGACAGGCCGTAGCTGATGCACCCCTCGCGCCGCTGCGCCTCGACGAACGGCTCGATCATGCCGGTGGCGAGGGCGTGTTCGCGAATCCAGCGGTCGGAAAGAATGCTCATGAATCCCCCTGAGGTGTTGCGTCCGGTTTCGCGAGAAGCACGGCGCTTCGCAAGGGGCTGGGCTGCATCGACCTGCAAATTCCTCTCCCTGCAACGGAGGGGTTAGGGGTGGGTAAGGAAAGGCCGGCTCGATGCCCGGTCTTTCCTTCATTCCATGCATCTCGATGGGCTCGCTGCGCTCGCACCCACCCCCAGCCCCTCCCTTGCAGGGAGGGGAGTGAGTTGACTCTACCGCACCGGCAATTCGAACGGCGTCGCGGGAAGGCCGGTGCCGTCGTAGAGATTGCAGATCGGGCTGTCGCCCCAGCAGAAACGCACGCGATCGGCAGCGCCGGTGCCCACCGCGACCAGAACGTCGCTTCCCGCGAGCGTGGCGGTGGCGAAACGGCAGCTGCCGGAAGCGGTGCCGCAGAGTTCGAAGCCGATCGGCTGCGCGGCGCTATATGTCACCAGCCCGTTGTCCGCGCCGGTGAAGCGGACGCGCACGACCGCGCCTTCGAACCGTGCCTCGACCGGCCAGGGGCCCGAGGGCGAGGCCTTGCCGCCATAGGTCAGCGCTTCGGCGCCGCGGGCGAGGCGGTGGCCGACATCGAGCTTGTTGGCCGGATGGATGTCGACGACGTCGCCGAGATCGACCGTCACTGCCAGTGCAGCATGCGCATCGGCGGCGACGGCACGGCGCTGCTCGTCACGGATTTGCGAGAAGCCGCTCTCGACCGGCTTGGGCACGCGCGGCCCCCAGCCCGAGAGCTGGGCGATGAGGAAGGGCAGGTCTGGTTTGCCGAACTGGCCGCGCCAGGCGACCATCATGCTGCCGAGCTTCTCCGCATAGCCATCGGGCGAACCGGCATTCGCCTCGCCCTGGTACCAGGCCGCGCCACGCAGGCCATAGGGTCCGATCGGCGCGATCATCGCATTGTAGATGCCCGAGAAGCCGGCGATCGCCTCCCACGGCGCATGCGGCGGCCCGTCTATTCCCGCCGGTGCCTTGCGCCAGCGCCAGCCTTCGGGCCCGGCAAGCGGCACGCTGCTGCCGTCAGCGAAGCGGATCGCGCGCTGGTCGGCGGTGCCGGTGAGGCCGCCTTCGCCCCAGGTGTCGAGCACGCCCACCGCGATCACGTTCCGGCCCGCCTTGAGCGTACCCGGTGCGAGCGGATAGAGGCGCGGCACGCCCCAGGCGTACGTCACGCCCACCGGTACGCCGTTGACGAAGCTCGCGTCCATGTCGTCGGCGGGGCCGAGCGCGAGCGTGGCGCCCTTGGCCGCTTGCTCGGGTGTCAGCGTCACTTCGGTGCGGTACCAGAGCAGGCCGTTATACTCGGCCAGATCGGCGACGCCCCATTTCTCCCAAGCATCGAACGAAGGCAAAACGCGCCACTCGCCGGGTGCATCGGCCTGCCACGGCTCGGTACCGGCAGCATCGCCCGATTTGCCGCGATACCATGCCATCCAGCGCTCGCCGAACAACCTGCTCGCCGCGGCAGGATCGGCGCGATACCTGCCGAGAAGCGCAAGGTCCTGCGCCGCGGCCGGATCCTTNGCCAGCGCGCTTTCGGGACGCCAGGCGTCGATCGCAGTGCCGCCCCAGCTAGCGTCGATCAGCCCCATCGCCACTTTTTGCGTCGCGCGCAGATCGCGTGCCATGAAATAGCAAGCTGCGGAGAATTCGCGCACGGTGTCAGGCGTGGCCCGCTGCCACTGGACCGGCGTGGGGAACTGGCGCTCGGGGCTGAGGCTGGTCTTCTTTTCGATCGTCATCAGGCGAAGATCGGGATCGTTCGCCTTGCCGATCTCGCCCGCCGCGCCCAGCACGCCGCTGACCGGATATTCCATGTTCGACTGGCCCGAGCAGAGCCAGACATCGCCGATCATGATGTCCTCGGCGCGCTGATTCTTGCCGCCGCGCGTGGCAGCGGAGAGCGTGTAGGGGCCGCCCGCAGGCATCGACGGCAAGTCAGTGCGCCAATGCCCCTCCTTGTCGGCCCGCGTCAGCACCTTCCGGCCCCCGAGCGCCACTTCCACGCGTTCGCCGGCCGCCGCATCGCCCCACACCGCGATCGGCCGGTCGCGCTGGAGCACACCATGATCCTGGAACATCGGATGGAGGAGCGGTGCATCCTGCGCGAATGCGGGCGTGGCAAGCAGGATCGGCAGCGCGAGCGCGCTCCGGTACGTCGTCTTCATGGCGTCTCCTCCGTTAGCGCTACCAAAGCAGAGGAGATGCTCCGGTGGCAAGAGGCGTTTGCGCCAGCGCCCGGCTCGCATATGCTGATCCGATGCAAGATGCAGAACGCCTCAAGACACCGCCGACCTGTCTCGCTGCGTTCACTGCGCCTGGGAATATGGATGTGCCTGAACACCGCCGCAAAGGCACCGGCACACTCGACTAAGCGAGCCCGAGATCGGCGGGCCCGAAGGCGTGGGGAAGAAGCTCCGAGAGCCGGTACGTTGCGATTTCGTCGCCCTCGGCACCGCCACAATAGACTGGGATGTCGCGTCCGCCCACTTGCGCTGCTTCGTTGATCACCTGGCGGCAGCGGCCGCAGGGGCTCACCGGTGCAGCGTCGGCATGGCCCATCCGGCCGCCGATCACGCCGATCGCCACTACGTCGCGGAAGCGGCCCTGGGCGTTGACTGTCGCCAGTGCCACGGTCTCGGCGCAGAGCGACAGGCCATAGCTGGCATTCTCGAAATTGGCGCCGGTGACGACACTGCCATCGCTGAGCAACACCGCCGCGCCGACCGCGAAGTTCGAATAAGGCGCATAGGCGTTCTTCGCCGCCTCGCGGGCCGCTTCGATCAGTGCGCGTGGGTCGTGGTCGTTCATATGGTGCGATCCCAAATTCCGCGCGGTGCGTGCCACATCGCCGGGTGAGGGGCCAGAGGCAGCGGATCCCGCCTCACGGATCGCCGATCGAACGAATGACTCGCGCGGGATTGCCTCCGGCGAGCATATTCGGAGGAACGTCCCTCGTGACTACCGAGCCCGCGGCCACGACCGAGTTCTCGCTTATGGTCACGCCGCCGATGATCGTCACGTTCGCTGCGATCCAGACGTTTCTCTCGATGACGATCGGCTTTGCAGTGACGAAGGCGCGCCGCCGGGCTGGTTCGAGGGGATGGCCGGAAGTGATGATGCTGACATTCGGCCCGATCATCACATCGTCGCCGATATGGATCCCGCCAAGGTCGTACATCGTGCAGTTCTGGTTGATGAAGACATTGCGCCCGACGCGGATGTTCTCGCCGCCGGTCGTGTAGAAGGGCGGGATCAGCGAGAAGCCTTCGTCGACTTCCCTGCCGATGAGATCGCTGAACACCGCCCGGATCTGATCCGCATCGGCGAACGTCAGCCGATTGAGCATGGGAGTGATGGCCATCGCCCGCCGAACGCTGGCCACCATCGCCGCCGATTCGGGCGTTCCCCGGGGAATGATCCTGGTCACCCCTTGATGTGGAGCACGCAGATCAGCGTGAACAGGCGGCGGGCGGTGTCGAAATCCACTTCGATCTTGCCCTCGAGCCGCTCCATCAGCAGTTCGGCCGACTGGTTGTGGACGCCGCGGCGGGCCATGTCGATCGTCTCGATCTGGGCGGGCGAGGCGTTGCGGATCGCCTGGTAGTAACTGTCGCAGATCGCGAAATAGTCGCGGATCGGGCGGCGGAAACGGGCAAGGCCGAGCACGAGCGTCTCGAGATGCGAATCGTCGGCGCGGTGGATCTCCAGCGCGAGCCGGCCCTCCTCGACGCGGAGATGGAGTTTGTAGGGGCCTTCATATCCGTCGGGGTGCTTGCGCTGGGGTGCGAAGCGGTTTTCCTCGAGCAGATCGAAGATCGCGATGCGGCGTTCCTGCTCGATATCGGCCGAGCGCCACAGGATCGTCCGCTCGTCGAGCGTTACGTCTATGATGCGCGCATCGGCCATTTCGGCAGTGCTTTGCGGTGAATTCCCGTTTTCCACAAGCGCGGCCATTGAAGCCGGGGCCCGCCTGCGCGACTACGGGATCAAATGGCACAACCGATTCCCTTTCCCGCTCCCGAGACNCCNGAAGGCGTNAGCCTGCCCCAGAATNTCGAGGCCGAGGCGGCGCTGCTCGGGGCGATGATGATCGACAATCGCGTCGCCGAGGACGTGCTCCAGAAGATCCGGCCGGAACATTTTTTCGAGCCGCTGCACGGGCGGATCTACGAGGCGATCGCCGCGATGGTCGGCGACAATCGGCTGGCGACGCCGGTGACGCTGCGGCCGCTGTTCGCCGCCGATCCGGCGATGAAGGAAGTGGGCGGCCCGGCCTATCTGGCGCAGCTCACCGGCAACCCCGCCAGCCTGATCGGCGCGCGCTCGTTCGCCGACCAGATCTATGACCTCGCGATGCTGCGCGCGCTGGTGACGGTGGGGCGCGACCTCGTCGATGGTGCGCTCGACACGAGCCAGGACATCAATCCGGCCAAGCAGATCGAGCAGGCCGAGATGAAGCTCTACGAAGTCGCCGAGAAGGGCGATTCGGACGCGGGACTCAAATCGTTCACCCGCGCTGCGACGCTGGCCGTGCGGCAGGCCGAGAAGGCGATGAACTCGGGCGGCGGCATTTCGGGTGTCACCACCGGGCTCAGCGACCTCAACGCCTCGACCGGCGGGTTCAACCGATCGGACCTGCTGATCCTCGCCGGACGCCCGGGCATGGGCAAGACCTCGCTCGCGACCAACATCGCGTTCAACGCCGCCAAGCGCTGGGCCGACGATCTCGAGGCGGGGATCCCCGAGGAGAAGTCGATCGGCGCGCCGGTGGCGTTCTTCAGCCTCGAAATGTCGGCCGACCAGCTGGCGATGCGTATCCTTTCCGAGCAGGCGGAGGTCGTCTCGGAGAAGCTCCGCACCGGGCAGATCAGCCATGCCGAATTCCAGAAGTTCGCACGCGCCGCGGGCGATCTCGANCGGCTGCCCTTGTTCATCGACGATACGCCGGGCCTGACCATCGCCGCGCTCCGCACCCGCGCGCGGCGGATGAAGCGCCAGCACAAGATCGGGATGGTGATCGTCGATTACCTCCAGCTGCTGACCGGCAGCGCCAAGGCGTCGGGCGACGGCCGCGTGCAGGAAATCTCGGAGATCAGCCGCGGCCTCAAGACCTTGGCGAAGGAACTCAACGTGCCGGTGCTGGCGCTCTCGCAGCTGAGCCGCGCAGTGGAGAGCCGCGAGGACAAGCGCCCGCAGCTTTCGGACCTTCGTGAATCGGGATCGATCGAGCAGGACGCGGATATCGTGCTGTTCGTCTATCGCGACGAATATTATCACGATTTCAAGGCGCCTACCAAGGTACCCGACGGCACCGAGACCGCCGAGGAGCGGATGGCGTATGAGGCGTGGCAGGCCAAACAGCTCGAAGTGGCGAACAAGGCGACGGTGATCATCGCCAAGCAGCGCCACGGCGCGACGGGATCGGTGCACATGCGCTTCGACCGGCAGTTCACCAAGTTCAGCGACTTGGCGCACGAGGCATATTGAGGGACGAGTCGCGGGGCCGCTTGTTGGATTTCGCGCGCTTAACTTCGCACTTTTCCCGCGGATTCGCTCATAAAATTGCGCGGGTTGGAAATTTGCTTGCGCGCGCGGCGGCTGGGATCGACCGAGTCAAAGAGCGCGACCGGCATGCCGGACCGGGCGCTCAGCCAATCATGCGAAATCCTACATTACAAGCGACGTAAGCACTTCGCGACGGCCGGCAGTCAGCGCTGCCGGCCGTCCGTAGTGGCGTGTCAGAACAGGAAGTCCGATGCGTCGAGCGATCCGAGCTGGAGGCCCTGAAGAGTGAGATAGTTCGATGCGTCGAGCTGGATGCGGACGTCGCCTCCGACCTGGCTCGAATGCGCGAGAAGGTCGGCAAAGCCAGTGAACATCCCCGCGCCGAACTGGATCCGGTCGCCGCTGGCGGCGCCGTTGCCGTTGAAGTCGGTGATGATGTCGGCGCCGAACCCGGCGACGAAGGTGAACAGGTCCTCGCCGCCCGCGCCGGTCAGCACGTTCGCGCCGCTATTGCCTTCGATGAAATCGTTGAAGATCGATCCCTTCACATTCTCGATGCCGATGTAGCGGTCGCCTTCAGCGAAATTCCAGAAACCGACGCCGGCCCGAAGGCTTACCGCGACNCCGCCATAATCGCCGCTGAAATCGATGGTGTCGGTGCCGTTGCCGCCATCGAGCNTGTCGGCACCGATCCAGCCGCCGAGATTGTCATCGCCGTCATTGCCGAACAGGATGTTGTTGCCCGCGTCGCCATAGATGAGGTCGTTCCCCCACGAACCGCGAACATTCTCGATGCCCGTAAAGCTGTCGCCCTCGGCAGTGTTCCAGAAACCCTGGCCGGTGCCGAGATGCACCCAGATGCCGCCGAAAGACCCGTTATAGTCGATCGTGTCCTGCCCGCTGCCGCCTTCGAGGACGTCGGCGCCGGCACCCCCGCCGAGATAGTCGTTGCCGTTGCCGCCGTAGAGGAAATTGACCCCGGCATCGCCGTACAGCAGGTCGTTGAAGGCGGAGCCGCGCACGTCCTCGATACCAGTCAGAACGTCACCTTCGGCATCGTTCCAGAAGCCCTGCCCAACCGCCAGATTCACCCATACCGCGCCGGGCGTTGTTTTGCTGTTTTCGTTCAGGCTGTAATCGGCGATGTCGCGGCCGCTGCCGCCATCCAGGACATCGGCGCCTCCACCTCCGTCAAACACGTCGTTGCCGTCGCCACCGGACAGGATATTGGCGTTTACGTCTCCGGACATCAGGTCATTGAAGGAAGTGCCCACGGCATTTTCGATCGACGACACCAAAGTCTGGTCCAGCCCGTCATTCCTTGTAACCACGCCGCGACCAAGCATGATGCGAACGCCCATCGCGTTCCCCGCATAGGTTGCGGTGTCATTGCCCGCGCCGCCGCTCAGCGAGTCCAGATTGGCCCCGCCATGAAGGATGTCGTCTCCCCCTTCGCCAAAGAGGAAGTTTGCCCCGTCGCCGCCCCAAATCTCGTCATTGCCGTCCCCGCCGGCGAGCCGGTTGTCGCCATTGTCGCCGACGATGAGATCGGCGAAGGCGGATCCGTAGACATTCTCGAATTCGCTCACCGTATCGCCCGCCGCATCGCTCCACTGNCCNNTNCCGGTGCTCAGGTCGATCCATATGCCGCCGGACGAGCCCCGATAGCTGAGCCAGTCTCCGCCGGTGCCGCCGATGAGGACGTCCGCTCCGCCGCCGCCTTCGATCGTGTCTATCCCGTCGCGACCTTCGATGCGGTTGACGCCGGCATCTCCGGTGAGCTCGTCCTGATGCGAGGAGCCGATGAGGTTCTCGATATTGACGAGGTAGTCGCCGAGCGCCGCGCTGTAGCCAATTCCGGTCGCCAGNCTGACGAACACGCCGCGCAGGCCGCCGGCCCCGGCGGCATGGCCGGTATAGTCGGCGGTATCGACGCCATCGCCGCCATCGAGGATATCCCCGCCGGCACCGCCGCGCAGGAGGTCGTTGCCAGCCCCGCCGGTGAGACGGTTGGCCGCCGCGTCACCGAAAAGCTGATCGTTCCCGCTGGTGCCGATCACGCTTTCGATGCTGGTCAGTTGGTCACCCTGGGCGGCGCCCCCTTGGCCGACGCCGGTGGCCAAATCGACCGAGACCGCGTCGGTGCCACCGCTATAATCGGTAGTGTCGGTGCCGTCGCCGCCCTGCAGGGTGTCCGCCCCCGCGAGACCGCGCAGGACATCGTCGCCCGCAGTCCCCGTCAGGACATTGTCGCCGGCGTCCCCTTCGATGATGTTCTGCGACGCGTCTAAGGTGATGGCGACCGAGCGGGTCAGCACCGTCTGGTCGGGCAAAGTCAGAGTGATGGTCGCCGCACGCGGCGCGTTGTCCGGGGTACTGGATGTGTTCACGAACGAGATGGCGCGAACAAGGGCCTGCACGGCGGCCGGCGACACCAGGTTCGTGCCGGTGGTGAACTGAATGGTGGAGCCTGAAAAGGCGCCGATATAGGTCCCGTTGAACCGCACCTCGCCATTGGTGTCCGAGAGCCGGACCACCGTGATCCCGCCCTGCGCGACAAGGGTGAAAAAGTCTCCTGCACGACCGTCCACCAGCGAGAAGCTCAGCGAGCCTCCGCGAAAATCGCTGACCAGATTGGCCACCACCGTGTCCGGCGCGACCGAGGTGGCAAGATTGCCGATCCTGTAGGAGAAGGCGGCATCCTCTCCGCTGGCGCCACCGTTTAGGTCAAAGGCCATGAGATATCCTCCCAGAAGGTCGCAATAGGGTCTTTCGCCAGCTCGACTTTCAGCCGGAACCGCCGATCGACTTGGTCGCGCGTTTATTCGAACCGCATCGTGTAAGTGATTGATACGAGGAAGCGGTTGTCGTCCGCAAGCAATTGCGGAGACGTCGCGGCCGCCGCTTTGTCCCCTGAGCGGACAGGCGCCCCTTGCGCAGCGCCGGGATAGCCGGCCATAGGCGCCGCCTCGCTATCGATAGGACCTGGACGTGACCGCAACTGCCCTCGGGCTCGACTTCGGCACCACCAACAGCGTCGTCGCGCTCGCTGCCGCGGGCGAGGCGCCGGAGATGGTCGCGTTCGCAGGCCCCGAAGGCGTCAGCGCGGTGTTTCGCTCGGCCTTGTGCTTCTGGGAAGATGGCGGCGTAAAGGTCGAGGCGGGGCCCTGGGCGATCGCCGAATATCTCGAATATCCCGAGGGGAGCCGCTTTCTCCAATCATTCAAATCGGTCGCGGCGAGCAGTGCGTTCGAGCATGCTTCGGTGTTCGACAAGAGGCTGCGGTTCGAGGAACTGGGGCGGACCTTCCTCGCGAAGCTGGCGGCACATTCGGGCGGCAAGCTCGATGCGCGGCCTGGGCGGATCGTGGTGGGACGGCCGATCGAATATGCCGGGAGCCGGCCCGATCCGGTGCTGGCGCGCCAACGTTATGAGGCGATGTTCGCGGGGTTC
>JGI25153J46596_10002684_pt1 | contig 10158 bp, 8 predicted proteins | sample AraplaMF_Col_mMF_FD_46596 | JGI IMG/M metagenome (IMG submission 46596)
CGTCGAGCGTCATCTTCTCGACGCCCATCTCCAGCGCGCGCTCGGGGGTCAGGAAGGGATCGTATGCGATCACCTTCATCTTGAGTCCGAGCGCACGATCGGCGACGATCGAGCCGATATTGCCCGCACCGATCAGGCCGAGCGTCTTGCCGGTGACCTCGACGCCCATGAAGCGGTTCTTCTCCCACTTGCCGGCCTGAGTCGACTTGTCGGCCTCGGGCAGGTCGCGGGCGAGCGCGAACATCANNGCGATNGCGTGCTCGGCGGTGGTGATCGAATTGCCGAACGGNGTGTTCATGACNACCACGCCCTTGGCCGAGGCCGAGGGGATGTCGACATTGTCGACNCCGATTCCGGCGCGTCCGACGACCTTGAGGTTGGTGGCGGCTTCGAGGATTTCCTTGGTCACCTTGGTCGAGCTGCGGATCGCGAGGCCGTCATACTGGCCGATGATCGCGATGAGCTCTTCGGGAGTCTTGCCGGTGATTTCGTCGACCTCGACGCCGCGCTCGCGGAAGATCTGCGCGGCCTTGGGGTCCATTTTGTCGGAAATGAGGACTTTGGGCATTTTCATTCTCCATTCCCTCTCCCCTTCAGGGGAGAGGGCAAGCGAGCGTAGCGAAGCGAGGGAGAGGGGCAGTGATGGAGACGAGCGGCTCGCGATATGCCCCTCTCCCCGACCCTCTCCCCTGAAGGGGAGAGGGAGTTAAGCTGCCTTGGCGGTCGCGTAGGCCCAGTCGAGCCAGGGCCCGAGCGCCTCGATATCGGCGGTGTCGACGGTCGCGCCGCACCAGATGCGCAGGCCCGCGGGGGCATCGCGATAGCCGGCGACGTCATAGGCGGCGCCTTCCTTGTCGAGCAGCCCGGCGAACGTCTTGATGAACGCTTCGTCGGCGCCCTCGACCGTCAGGCAGACGCTGGTGGTCGAGCGGATCGATTCGTCTTCGGCGAGATTGCCGAGCCAGTCGCGTGTCGCGACGATCTTCTGGAGCGCGGCGGCGTTGGCATTGCTGCGGGCGATCAGGCCCTGGGCGCCGCCGATCGACTTNCCCCATTCGAGCGCGAAGATCGCGTCCTCGACNGCGAGCATCGACGGGGTGTTGATCGTNTCGCCCTTGAACACGCCTTCGGCGAGCTTGCCCTTGGCGACGAGGCGGAACACCTTCGGCAGCGGCCAGGCGGGAGTGTANTTCTCGAGCCGCTCGACAGCGCGCGGGCCGAGGATCAGCACGCCGTGACCGCCCTCGCCGCCCAATACCTTCTGCCACGAGAAGGTCGCGACATCGATCTTGTCCCATGGCAGGTCATAGGCGAACACCGCGCTGGTCGCGTCGGCGAAGCTCAGGCCCTCACGGTTGTCGGGGATCCAGTCGCCGTTCGGCACGCGCACGCCCGAGGTGGTGCCGTTCCAGGTGAACAAAACGTCGTTCGACCAATCGACCTGGTCGAGATCGGGAAGCTGGCCATAGTCGGCGCGGAGCACGGTCGGATCGAGCTTGAGCTGCTTGACCGCATCGGTGACCCAACCTTCACCGAAGCTCTCCCAGGCAAGCGTGGTCACTGGGCGCGCGCCGAGCATCGTCCACATCGCCATTTCGAAGGCGCCGGTGTCCGATCCGGGAACGATGCCGATGCGATGCGTGTCCGGCAGCTGCAGCAGCTCGCGCATCAGGTCGATGGCATATTGCAGGCGGGTCTTGCCGATCTTCGAGCGATGCGAGCGGCCGAGCGATTCGCTGGCGAGCTTCGACGCATCCCAGCCCGGAGGCTTGGCGCAGGGACCGGAAGAGAAAAAGGGGCGGGCCGGCCTGGTGGCGGGCTTGGCAGTGGACGCAGCTGTGGCGTCGGTAACGGCAGAATCACTCATGTCAGTCTCTCCTTGCAGAGAGCACGCGCGGCGTTGGGACCGCGTGGCCCGTCGACGGCCCTAGCGGCGGCGGGCGCGAAGTCAACCCGCGAACTTCTACGGTTTCGACGGCTCGGGCGGCCATTTCGCCAGAAGGCCGCGGTCGGTCATCCAGTCGGTGATCCGTGNCGGCCAGTTGCGCAGACTGACCATCGGCGTGCTCTCGCCCATGTTGAACGCATGACCGCCCGCCGCATACATGTGGAGCTCGGACGAGGCGCCCGCGGCGCGATACGCGTTCAGCAAGTCGATGATCGGTTGCGAGCAGCATTGGTCGTCATTGGTCGCGGCCATCAGCAAGGGCGGCGAATCGCGGGTGATCTTCTCCTCGCCGTGCAGCGGGCCCGGGAAGACCAGCACGCCGAAATCGGGACGGGACGAGAGCCGGTCGACTGCGTCGCCTTTGCCCGGCGCGGGGACCGGTGGACTGAGCAAGGTCACGCGCGCCAGCTCGCCCCCGGCGGAGAAGCCGACCACGCCGATCTTGTGCGGATCGAGCTTCCATTCGCCGGCCCGCGACCGGATCGTCCGCATCGCGCGCTCGGCATCCTGGCGGGCATGTTCGAACTTGTACGGCGAATCCTTGCCGCGGAAGAGCCTGTAGCGCAGCACGAATGCCGCGATGCCGCGCTCGTTGAACCAGCGCGCGGCATCGTTGCCTTCGCTGGTGATGACGAGGAATTGGTGCGCACCGCCGGGCATCAGCAACACCGCCGCGCCGGTCTCGCGTCCGGGGCGGGCGGGGAAATAGGTGATGCTCGGGTCGTTGACCGGCTTGAGCCAATAGGCCTCGGCCTGTTCGGGGATATTCTTGCGGCTCTCGAATCCCGGCGCGCCATCGGCCCATAAGGCGATCCGCTGCGGCGTGGCGGGCGGATCTTGCGCCCAGGCCGGCGATGCGAGCAAGGCGAGCGCCCAGGCGAAGGCGGCGAGCAGTCTGGTCATGGGCCTCTCCGGTGCGCACCGTCTCAGGGCGATGCCTTGGGACATGGTAGCGCTACCAATGCGAGAGTCAAACCGGTGCGTCCGTGCGACGAGCAGCAGCGAATCTTCAGAATCGCCATGCTATGCCCGTGACATGCGCATCGGCGTCATGTTCCTCGCTCTATTGCTTGCCGGTTGTGCGGGCGACGACAATGACCGTCCGGCGCCGATTCGGGAGCGCAGATCGGGGCCGATCACGCTCAACCGGCCCACCCCGCGCGAGACGCAGCAATGCTTCGCCGACCTGTCGCGCGAGCGGGTGCGCTATTCGCCGCTGCCCGATCGCGATTTCGGCAGTGGCTGCATCGTCACCGGCGCCGTGGAATTGCTCGATATCGGCGTGCCGGTAACCAATCTCAAGTCGATGCGCTGCCCGCTGGCCCGGACCTTCACTGCGTGGGTGCGCTTCGCAGTCGCGCCCGCGGCCAAGCAGATCCTCGGCAGCGAACTGGTCCGGGTCGAGAGTTTCGGCACCTATTCGTGCCGGGGCATCATCGGCGGCGGCGGACAATCGGGCGCGCGGATGTCCGAGCATGGCCTCGGCAACGCCGTGGACGTGGGCGGCTTCGTGCTTGCCGACGGCCGCAGGATCCGCGTCGAGACCGGCTGGAGGTCAGGCGATCCGGCCGTCCGCCAATTCTTCGAAGTGATCCACAATTCGGCGTGCAAGCGCTTCAGGACGGTGCTCGGCCCCGACTATAATGCCGCGCATTACAACCACCTCCATCTCGACATGGGCCGCGGGCCTTTCTGCGCCTAGGCAAGACCGCGCGATCGGCCTAAGCCGAGCCAAATGAGCAACGACACACGCGTCCCGAGCCGCGTCTTCCGCCCCGCGCAGCAGGAAGCCGAGAACGCCAACACCAACAGCGGCACGCCCCAGACCGAACATCCGGCCTATCGGCTTGCGTTTCAGGATATGGATTTCCTTTTGCGGGAGGATCTGCGGCCGGTTCGCTTCCAGCTGGAGCTGCTCAAGCCGCAATTGATCCTCGACGAGGCCAATATCGCCTCGACCTTCGTCGTCTACGGCTCGGCGCGCATCCCCGAGCCGGAAAAGGCGAAGGCGCTGCTCGAGCTCGCCGACACGCCCGAGCAGAAGAAGATCGCCGAACGGCTGATCGAAAAATCGCATTATTACGACGTCGCCCGCGAGCTGGCGCAGATGGTGAGCAACTTCCCGCTCGACGCGGCAGGCAAGCGCCACTTCGTGGTGTGCTCGGGCGGCGGCCCGTCGATCATGGAAGCCGCGAACCGCGGCGCGCGCGACGTCGGCGCGGACACGGTGGCGCTCAACATCGTGCTGCCGCACGAGCAGGCGCCGAACCCCTATGTCACGCCGTCGCTGTCGATGCAGTTCCACTATTTCGCGCTCCGGAAAATGCACTTCCTGCTCCATGCGCGCGCGGTGGCGGTGTTTCCGGGCGGGTTCGGCACGTTCGACGAGAGCTTCGAGCTGCTGACCCTGATCCAGACCGGCAAGATCGATCCGATCCCGGTGCTGTTCTACGGCAAGGACTTCTGGCAGCGCGTCGTCAATTTCGAGGCCCTGTGCGAGGAAGGCGTGATCGGCCCGCGCGACCTGGGCCTGTTCCACTTCGTCGAGACGGCGGAGGAAGGCTGGCGGATCGTCCAGGACTTCTGGCGCGACAAGCAGGCCAAGGGCTGAGGCACACGTCCGCACGGCGACAGGGCGTGCCTCCGGGCATCTCCCTTGTTGCCATGCAACATGCTTTCCCCCATCACCGCGCCTTCGAAAGGAAGCGCAATTGGCCACCCGCGCCGCGACATCGTTGTTCGACGCCGCGACCATCGCCGATCGCTGGATCGCTGATTATTGCGGCCATGTTCCCGACAGCGACGTGCTCTGCGCCAGCGGCCGCGATCCGGCGTGGAGGGCAATGTTCGAGGAACTCGCCGCGGTTTCGGGCGAAGGCCTCGAACCCGCCCGCGAGCGCGCGCAACGCCATGCCGAGGATATCGGCACCGGTTTCCGCATCCCCGACGAAGGCGAGGAGCGCCCCTGGCCGCTCTCGCCCGTCCCGCTGCTGATCGAAAAGGCCGAATGGGACGGCATCGCCCAGGGTGTCGTCCAGCGCGCCGAATTGCTCGAAACCATTCTCCAGGACCTGTACGGCGAAGCGCGGCTGGTCGCCGATGGCCACGTCCCCGCCGCGCTCGTCACCGGCAGCCCCTTCTTCCTTCGCCCGCTCGCCCGGCTCACGCCGCCCGGCGGCCACCATCTCCAGTTCGTCGCCGCCGATCTGTGTCGCGGGCCTTCGGGCGAATGGCGCGTCCTCGCCGATCATCTCCGCGCGCCCGCCGGCGCAGGCTATGCGCTGGAGAACCGGCTGGCGATCGCGCGGACCCTGGGCGAGCTCCAGTCGCGGCTCAACATCGAGCGCCACGCACCCTTCTTCGCCGCCTTCCGTGAAGGCGTGGCGGCGGCGTGCCGGCGCGCCGAGCCGCGGATCGCCTTGCTCACGCCCGGCCGCCTCAACCCGAGTTACGCCGAACAGGCGCATCTCGCCCGCTATCTCGGTTTCCTCCTCGTCGAGGGCGCCGATCTCGCGGTACTCGACGACAAGCTCTATGTCCGCACCATTGCGGGCATGAAGCGAGTCGATGCCCTGTGGCACCGGCTCGATCCGCGNCTGCTCGATCCGCTCGCGCTCGATTCGCATTCGACGATCGGCGTGCCCGGCGTGATCGACGCGATCGCCGCGGGCAATGTCGTCATCGCCAACGCGCCCGGCGCCGGGCTGCTCGAAGCACCCGCCTTCGCCGCATTCCTGCCGCGGCTGGCGGAAGTGCTGACCGGCGCGCCGCTCGCGCTTCCCAATATCGCGACCTGGTGGTGCGGGCAGGATGCCGAACGCCAATATGTCGCCGCCAACCTGGAATCGCTGCTGATCGCGCCGGCGTTCGGGAGCGCGCCGCTCGGACTGCCCGCCGGCGAGACGGTGCTCGGCGCGGCGCTGGGCCCCGACGAACGCGCCGCCCTGCTCGACGATATGACGCGCCGCCCGCAAGATTATGTCGGGCAGGAGATCGTCCGCCTCTCGACCATGCCGACGGTGGCCGGGGACGGGCTTGCGCCGCGCCCGTTCACGCTGCGCGTCTTCGCCGCACGCGACGGCGAGGGCCGCTGGACCGTGCTCCCCGGCGGCTTCGCGCGCATCGGCGAGCATCCGGATCCGCGCGCCGCGGTGATGGGAGAGGGGATGTGGTCGGCCGATGTCTGCATCCACGGGCCCGATCCGGTCGCACCGGTATCGCTGCTGCCTTCGGACGACACCACCCAGCTCCGCCGCAATCCGGGCACCCTGCCCAGCCGCGTCGCCGACAATCTGTTCTGGCTCGGCCGCTATCTCGAACGCGGCGAGGCATTGCTCGGGCTGCTCCGCGTCCTGCTCGGCCATTCGATCAGCGCCGACACCGGTGCCGCGCTGGCAGCGGATACCGTCGCGCGCCTCACCCGGCTGGTCGTGGCTGCGGGCGCGGCGCCCGAGCCCAAGGGCTTCAAACGCGCCGATCTGACTCAACTCGCGCGTACCGCGCTGGAAGACGAGGGGGAGTATTACAGCGTCCGCGCGATCAATGGTCAGGCGCGGCTGATCGGCGAGGTCTCGCGCGAGCGGCTCTCGGCCGACATGATCCGCCTGCTCGACGCGCCCTTCCCGCAACGCGGCGTGCTGCTCGACAAAGCGGGCTCGCTCCAGCGCCGCTATTCGGCGCTCAACGGACTGGCGAGCGAGCATATGACGCGCACCGATGCGTGGCGCTTCCACGACATCGGCCGCCGGATCGAGCGCGCATTGGGCGCGATCCGCTTCATCCGCGCCTTTGGCGGCGCGCAGGCGACCAGCGACGATCTGTCGACCCTGCTCGACCTGCTGGACAGCCAGATCAGCTATCGCCAGCGCTACCTGACCGGGATGGCGCGCGTGCCCGTGCTCGATCTGGTGACGCTCGACCCCCATAATCCCCGGGCGCTCGCCTTCCAGGTCGCGGCGATCTCGGCGCATCTCAACACGCTGCCGGTGCTTTCCGACGACGGTCTCGCCGAGCCGCAACAGGCACAGGCGCGCGAGATCGCGGCACTCCTCGTCACCGCCAGCGCGACGCGGCTGAGCGATGCGATGTTGGGCGATCTCGAAACCCGCCTGACGAATCTTTCGGGGGCGATCGCAAGGCGCTACTTCCTGCACGGCGCCGAACCGCTGCGTGCCGCCGGCCTCGTCCTCGCATAACCGGCATGCTGTACCAGATCCGCCACGTGACCCGGTTCGACTATGCCGAGCCTGCCGCTTTCGCCCGCAACAACCTCCGCCTCAAGCCGATCCTCTGGTCGGGCCAGACGGTCGAGGATTACGACCTGATCATCGAGCCGCAGGGCCGCGTGTTTCCCGCCCGCGCCGAGGCGGGTCTCGCCAATGTCGTCCGGCTGGTCGTCGAGCAACCCGCGCGCACGCTCACCATCGAGAGCCGCGCCCGCGTCCGCGTCGATCGTGCGGTGCCGATCCCGGGCCCGTCCGATCCCGAACTCGCCCGGATCGCCGAATGGGCGCGGGCGAGTCGCGATGTATCGCCGGCGGGGCCCGCCGCCTATCTGTTCCCGTCGCCGCTGATTCCGCTCGACCGAGAGATCGCCGAATGGTGCGCGCTGGATCTCGATCCCGGGCGCGCCGTGCTCGACGCGGTGATCGCGCTCGCGCTTCGCATCCAGCGCGAATTCGCCTTCGACCCCACGGCCACGCTTGTCGACACGCCACCCCGCGAGGCGTTCCTCAAGCGCGGCGGCGTGTGTCAGGATTTCGCGCAGATCATGATCTCGGGCCTGCGCGCCGCCGGACTGCCCGCAGCCTATGCCTCGGGCTATATCCGCACCCTGCCACCGCCGGGCCAGCCGCGGCTCGTCGGTGCCGATGCGACGCATGCCTGGGTGCTGGTCTGGGCAGGGCCGCAGCTCGGCTGGGTCGGCGTCGATCCCACCAACGGCATCTGGATGGCGGGCGACCATATCGTCGTCGCGATCGGCCGCGACTATGCCGATGTGGCCCCGATCGACGGGATCGTCCTCGGCTGGGGCGCGCAGAAGATGCAGGTTTCGGTCGATGTCGAGCCGCTGGAACAGATCCCCGCCTGAGGCGGGCTTGCGCAAAGCCCGTCCGGCAACGATGTTCGCGGGCGCACTGCTTCTATAAGGAGCGCACGACATTGGTGATACGAACGGGGAATTGAGTGGCCGATCCTTATGCAACTCTGGGCGTGGCAAGGGGCGCGAGCGAGGCCGACATCAAGAAGGCCTATCGCAAGCTCGCCAAGGAGCTGCACCCTGACCGTAACAAGGACAACCCCAAGGCCGCCGAACGCTTCAGCCAGGTCGCGTCGGCCTATGATCTGCTGAGCGACAAGGACAAGCGCGCGCGCTTCGATCGCGGCGAAATCGACGGCGACGGCAATCCCACCGCGCCGTTCGGATATGGCAGCGGCGGCCCGCAGGGGGGCTTTCGTCCCGGCGGCAGCGGCGGTTTCGATTTCGGCGGCGAAGCGAACGACATCGGCGATATTTTCGAGGGACTGTTCGGCGGCGGCGCGGGGCGGCGCGGCGGCGGCGGATTCAGCGGCGGCTTTGGCGGATTCGGCCGGCGGCCGGCGGCCAAGGGGGCGAACGTCGCCTATCGCCTCGCCGTGGCCTTCGAAGATGCCGCCAGGCTCACGCCGCAGCGGATCACGCTGCGCGACGGCAAGACGATCGACCTCAAGCTGCCCGCAGGCGTCGAAAGCGGCACCCAGATGCGGCTAGCGGGCAAGGGCGAGGAAGGTCCCGGCGGTTTCGGCGACGCTATCGTGACGATCGACGTCCAGCCGCATCGATTCTTCGTGCGCGAGGGCGACGATGTCCGGCTCGATTTGCCGGTCAGCCTGTCCGAAGCGGTGCTCGGTGCCGAAGTGCGCGTGCCTACGCCCGATGGCGCGGTGATGCTCAAGGTCCCCAAGGGCTCGACCTCGGGCAAGGTGCTGCGCCTCAAGGGGAGGGGTTTCCACAAGAAGGCCGGCGGGCGCGGCGATCTGCTGGTCACGCTGATGGTCGATCTGCCGGTCGACGACGATGCTTTGGTCGAGTTCGTGCAGGGCTGGCAGGACAAGGGGAACCCGCGTGGCCGCATGGGCGTCTGAGCCCTTGTGAAAGAAGCGGAATCCGCCGACGCCGCCGAGGCGAAGCCGGGGCCCGGTGCCCGGCTTCGCGCGGCGATGGGCAGGATCGGTTTCGGACCCAGATTCTTCCACGTCATCGGCCGCGTCGTGACGGACACCTTCAACGAAGGGTTCACCTATGCCGGCAATTTCGCATATCTGTCGCTCGTCACGCTTTTTCCGTTCCTGATCGTCGCCGCGGCGATCGCGCAGCTGATCGGTCGCAGCGCCGAAGGGATACGGACGCTCGAGGCGTTCCTGCAGACGATGCCGCCCGACGTGGGGGAAGTGCTCCGCAAGCCCGCCGCCGACGTGCTCCAGGCGCGCACCGGAAATCTCCTGTGGTTCGGCGCACTCGTCGGCTTGTGGACCACCGCCGGCTTCATCGAGACGCTGCGCGGAATCCTTCGCCAATCCTATGGCGTGAAATCGAGCACGCCCTTCTGGCGCTATCGGCTGGGCGCGATCGGCATAACCGTCGCCTCGGTCGTCCTGGCAATGGCGGCGTTCAGCTTCCAGGTGCTGCTGACCGGCGTCGAGCAATTCATCTACCGGTTGCTGCCCTGGGCATCGCAGACGCTGACGATCGTTTCCGCCACCAGGGCATTGCCCGCGTTGGTGCTGTTCGGTGCGCTGTACATGCTGTTCTATTCGCTGACGCCGAGCCGCTATCGGTTTTCGAACTGTCCGAAATGGCCCGGGCCGGCTTTCATCACCTTGTGGTGGCTGTTCGTCACGGCGATGCTGCCGCGCGTGCTGGCGCTGCTCGGCAGCTATGACCTTACTTATGGTAGTCTCGCCGGNGTGATGATCGTATTGATCTTCTTCTATCTGATCGGGCTCGGCATGGTCGCCGGCGCAGAACTCAACGCCGCCCTAGCCGAACCGGTGCCGGACGGAGTAGAGGGGACGCCGAAAAAGGAGAACGGTGCGTCGTGACGGGATTGATGCAGGGCAAGCGCGGGCTGATCATGGGCCTGGCGAACGATCGTTCGCTGGCATGGGGGATTGCCCGGAAGCTGCGCGAACAGGGCGCGGAACTCGCGTTCAGCTATCAGGGTGAAGCA
>JGI25153J46596_10002686_pt1 | contig 10147 bp, 9 predicted proteins | sample AraplaMF_Col_mMF_FD_46596 | JGI IMG/M metagenome (IMG submission 46596)
ACAGGATAATTGCTGTCAAGCTGCGCCGATTGCGCTATGGATAAGGGACAGCAGGCCTGGCCGGACGCAGAGGACCGAACCGCCGGATGAGAACCAAGGAAAAGCGAGCCGCCGAGGACACGAAGCAGCCGCCGGTGCGGCGGCGCGACAAGGAGCGCACCAGGCGCGAGATCCTGGAGATCGCGTTCGCGGAATTCGCCGAGAACGGCCTCGCGGGCGGCAATACCGACGCCATCGCCGCACGTGCCAACGTCACCAAGCGGCTGATCTTCTATTACTTCAATACCAAGGAAGAGCTGTTCACGGCCGTACTCGAAATGGCCTATGCGAAGATGCGCATCGCCGAGCAGGACCTCCACCTCGAAGCGCTCGCGCCCGAGGCCGCGATCCGCAGGCTGGCCGAGTTCACCTTCGATTTCGACCAGGCCAACCCGGAATATGTCCGGCTGGTCACGATCGAGAACATCCATCGCGGCCGGCATATCCGCGCCAGCAAGAAACTCAAGGAGATGACGCGGCCGATCATCAGCCAGATCGCCGCGGTGCTGGACAGGGGCGTCGGCGCCGGCGTGATCAGGCCCGGCATCGATCCGGTCGAACTGCACATGTCGCTGAACGCACTATGCTTCTTCTCGGTCGCGAACCGGCATACGTTCGAAGCCCAATTCGCAGCCGACATGTCCTCGCAGAAGGCCAAGGCACAGCGGCGGGTCGAGATCGCAGACCTGCTCTGGCGCTACGTGCGGAACGACCAGGGGGAGGCAAAGAGCGGCGCCTCGAAGTCTTGACCGGCGGCGGCCGGCATCGAGAGGCGCGACCTTCGCCATTTCGCCGCAGGCTTCCTCCTTGACTCCACGACATCAGACGTCCTGAGCTAGGGTGCACGCAACTTGCATGCTGGTGACGACGTTTCCGTGTGAAGGTGGAGGCCCCGATGAACGAGCACGACATCCGCAACCTGGTGGCGGAGGTGAAGGACGGCACGCTGTCGCGGCGCGCGTTCATCCGGACCATGGCCGCGGTCGGGATCGCAGCCCCGGTCGCGAGCCAGATCCTGCTCTGGAACGACGCGGCCATGGCGGACGCCACGCTTTCCTACAAGCCGACCAAGGCCGGCGGCGGCGGCACGCTCAAGATGCTGCTCTGGCAGGCGCCCACGCTGCTCAATCCGCATTTCGCACTCGGCACCAAGGACCAGATCGCCTCGCGCATCTTCTTCGAGCCGCTCGCCGGCTGGGACAAGGAGGGAAACCTCATCCCCTGCCTTGCCGCAGAGGTTCCAACCAAGGCGAACGGCGGCCTCGCCGCCGACGGCATGAGCGTGATCTGGAAGCTGAAGCAGGGCGTCAGGTGGCATGACGGCAAGCCCTTCACCGCCGACGACGTCGTCTTCACCTGGCAATACGCCGCGGATCTCGCAACGGCCGCCTACACCACGGGCTCCTACAAGGACCTCAAGGTCGAGAAGATCGACGACCATACGGTCAAGGTGATCTTCAAGGCGCCGACGCCGTTCTGGGCCGACCCGTTCGTCGGCTCGGTCGGCCAGATCCTGCCGAAGCATCATTTCGGCGACTATGTCGGCGCAAAGTCACGCGAAGCTCCCGGCAACCTGAAGCCGGTCGGCACCGGCCCCTACAAATTCGTCGAGTTCAAGCCGGGCGACCTGATCAAGGCCGACCGCAACACCGACTACCACATCAAGAACCAGCCGCATTTCGACATGATCGAGGTCAAGGGCGGCGGCGACGCGGTCTCTGCGGCGCGCGCCGTGCTGCAGACCGGCGAATACGACTTCGCGTGGAACATGCAGGTGGAAGAAGAGGTCCTCAAGCGCATGGAGGCGGGCGGCAAGGGCAAGCTCGACATCACGCCTTCCGGAAATGTCGAGTTCATCATCCTCAACACGACGGACCCCTGGACCGAGGTCGACGGCGAGCGTTCGAGCGCCAAGACCAAGCATCCGACGCTGTCCGATCCCGCCGTTCGCCGCGCCATCAATCTCCTGATCGACCGCGATTCGATCCAGAAGTTCATCTACGGGCGNGGCGCCATCGCGACNGCGAGCTTCGTCAACGCGCCGAAGCAGTTCAAGTCCCCGAAGCTGAAATACGAGTTCGACATCGACAAGGCCAACAAGATCCTCGACGAGGCCGGCTGGACCAGGAACGCGGAGGGTTTCCGCGAGAAGGACGGCAAGAAGCTCAAATACGTGTTCCAGACCTCGACCAACGCCCCGCGGCAGAAGACCCAGGCGATCATCAAGCAGGCCTGCCAGAAGGCCGGCATCGACATCGAAATCAAGGCGGTCACCGCGTCGGTGTTCTTCTCCTCCGATGTCGGCAATCCCGACACCTATTCGAAGTTCTACGCCGACATGGAGATGTACAACACGACGCAGCCGCAGCCCGATCCGGAGCGTCTATTGAACCAGTGCGTGTCCTGGGAGATCGCGACCAAGGACAACAAATGGCTCGGCCGCAACAATTCGCGCTATTCCGATCCCGAGGCCGACAAGGCCTACAAGGCCGCCCAGAACGAGCTCGACCCGGTCAAGCGCGCCGCGTTGCTGATCAAGGTCGACGAAACCTTCTGCGACGCCCACGTGTTCCTGCCGCTGCTCTCGCGCCACATCGTCAACGCGAGCGTCAACAGCCTGATGATCGACATCTCGGGCTGGGACACCATCACGTGGAATCTGGCGAGCTGGTATCGGGTTTGAGGACAGGGCGCGACGAACGCTCGCTCATCATTGACCCCGAGGGGCGGACGGCGGCCGTCCGGCCCCTTTCAGGTCTGCGAGACCGTTTCCCCTGGGAACCGGTCCATCGATGCATAGTGCGCTGCGCCTGCCGCGACGATCCTGCAGAAGTTCAGGGTGAGGCGGCCGTAGAGAGCGCCTGACCCGGGTTCCGAGGATGCGAAGCGGTAGGATGTACCGAGACCGCGGGCGATCTCGAACACGCCCATGACCTCGTACTGCGTCAGCGCCGAGTGAATGCCGAGCAGCGACATTAAAAGGGCTGGAATTCCGACGCTGGTCACGACGGCCTCGCCTCGGGGCGCGGCAGCGGCAGGAACTGCGCGAGATGGGCGCTTCTCCACTGATAGGGCGTGTCGCCGGCGAAGCGCTTGAACACCGTCGTGAAATGAGCCTGGGTCTGGAATCCGACGGTCAGGGCGACGTCGACGAGCGAGGCGTCGGCCCGCTGCAGCAATTCCTGGGCACGCTCGATCCGCCGCTTCAGCAGATAATCGTGCGGCCGCATGCCGACGGCCGCCCGGAACTGCGCGGCAAAGTGCATCCGGCTGAGGCCGGCGACGGCGGCCAGATGCTGCAGGGTGACCTTCGCATCCAGATTGTCGTCGATGTACTGCATGACACGCTTGAGGCGCCATTTCTGCAGCGATCGCACCGCGCGGCCGGTCTGCGCTTCGCGGTCGCCCTCGACCGGCTCGACCTCGCCCGGGCCGGCCACCGCCCGGCGGCTGGCCTTGCGGGTCAGCATGGCCAGACGCAGCGCGTCGACAAGAATGGCGGAATGGGGATTGTGCATGGCCTTGGTGGCCGCGAGCGCGTCCGACAGGCGCCGCATCACGGGGTCCGTGATCTCCTCGGCATCCGTGCCCTGGTCGGGCTTGGCGGACGCGCAGGCAAGACGCTTTGCGGACACCCTGAAGCTCGGCTCGATATCGGCAGATCCCCGCACGTCGCGTGCGGGCGGCTCGATGGCCAGCGCGACATCCAGATGCACCAGGGAGACCGTGACCGCCTCCTCGCCGGAGCGCGGCGCTCGCCGCGATGACCGCAGCTGCGGGCCGGCGATCGACGAGGCGTCGATTGCGGCGGCGACATGATCGTTGACGTTTTGCGGGTATGACATCAGCAGCGACATCGTCGAACCTCCTTGTCCCAGTTCGCACCGGCAATGCCTGGCTGGCTTGTCCGGATGCGATGGGAGCAGAGTAATTCGGCGACCAGCGCGCTCCATTCTACACGGGGGTGCGCGCATAAGGTCTCGGGTTGACCGCGTCATACCTAGGTATGATCGCCGCGCGGCCGCCGGGCCGGAGCGCGGGCCGAACGCCTCGCCCGCATGCACGAACGCGTGAGCACGGCGGCACGGCGCACCTGCGGTAAGTTGACGCGCCCGTGACCGGCAAGATCACCGAATAGCCCGGATCGGCCGGAGAATCCTGCCGTCGGCCCCGCGCCGAATCCAACTTCCCACGAGTTCTTCCACGAGAGCACGAAAATCACCTGGCCGGATATTGTGGACGCGACGAAATCGCGGCATCAACGCGCTGCGATGAGACGAAACACCGCCTGCGACGATGACGAATCTTGATCGGCCCACGGGCTCATCCATGAGCCGCGCCGGCTTGCGGTTCTGGTCCGCCGTCCTCGCCTTCGCGGTCTTCATGGTCGATGTGCTGACGCCGCTCGAGGGCGCGGTCGCGGTTCTCTATGTCGTCGCGATCCTGCTCGCAGCGAGAACGAACCGGCGCAACGACATCGTCGTCGCCGCAACAGGCTGCATCGTCCTGACCGTGGTCGCCTATCTGACATCGCACGATCTGCAGACGATTGCCTCGCCTGCCCTTCGCGCGCTGGTGAGCCTTGCGGCCATCGGAATCACGACGCTGCTGGTCCTGCAGAACCACGCGGCGACGACGCGTCTTGCGGCGCAGGCGCGCCTGCTCAATCTCTCGCATGATATGATCTTCGTTAGGGATCGCGGCGGCGTGATCACGTTCTGGAACAAGACCGCGGAACAGACCTACGGCTGGTCGACCGACGAGGCCGTCGGGCAACTCGCCGACAGGCTGCTGCGAACCAGCTATTCCGAACGGCGCGAGGCCATCGAATCCAGCCTGCTCGAAACCGGGCGATGGGAAGGCAGGGTGGAGCAGCGGACGAAGGCCGGCGCCGTGCTCACCGTGGATGCCCGGTGGGCCCTCCAGCACAACCATCTCGGCAAGCCCGTCGGGGTGCTCGAAACGCACACCGACGTGACCGACCGCGTCGCAGCACACAACGCGCTGGTGCAGAGCGAGCAGCGATACCGCCGGATGTTCGACGCCAGCCGGATCGGCGTCGTCGAGGAAGACTGGAGCGGACTGCGGGCGGCGCTGGATGCGCTGCCGGCGCGCGGGGCGGAGCTGCGCGATCATATTGCGCGGCATCCCGATTTCGTCCGGCAGGCCCGCGGGCTCGCCAGGATCTTGGACGTCAATCCGGCACTGCAGAAGATGGCGGGAGCAACAAGCGCTGCCGCCTTCATCGAGAATGTGGACAAGCTGCTGGGCGAGAACGACCGCAGTTTCCTCGACGCACTGGTCGCATTCGCGCAAGGCGAGCGCTTCCATGAAGGCGAGACCGAGCTGGTGCGTCTCGACGGACGCAAGGTGCCCGTGCTGTTCACGATCACCTTTTCGCCGCGCTCCGACGAAGATCATGATGTGCTCGTCTTCGTCATCGACATCACCGAGCGCAGGCAGGCGCAGGACGCGCTGCTGGCCGCGCAGGCCGAGCTCGCCCATGCGGCGCGCGTCGCCACGCTCGGCGAGCTCAGCGCNTCCATCGCGCACGAGGTGAACCAGCCGCTGGCNGCGATCGTCACCAGCGGCGAAGCNGGCCTGCGCTGGCTGCGGCGCGACATCCCCGATCTCAAGGAGGTTGCGACGACGATCGGCCATGTCGTTGCCCAGGGCCGCCGCGCCAGCGAGATCGTCACCCGCATCCGCACCTTCCTGAAGAAGGCCCCGCCGCAGCAGGGCGTGCTGCACATCGGCGAGGTCATCGAGGAGGCAACCGAACTGGTCGCGCGCGAGCTCGCCAGGGACGACGTCGCGCTGGTCGTCGAGACGGAGCCTGACCTGCCGCCGGTTCGCGGCGACCGGATTCAGCTGCAGCAGGTCCTGGTCAATCTTCTGATCAATGCCGGCCAGGCCATGTCGGGCCGGCCCGGCCCCCGCACCGTCACGCTGCGCGCCACCCTGGACGGCGACATGCTGGGGATNACGGTNCAGGACAGCGGCCCGGGCATCCAGGCGGATGACCTGCCGCGCCTGTTCGACCCGTTCTTCACGACNAAGGATGGCGGAATGGGCATGGGACTTGCGATCTGCCGATCGACGGTGGAAGCTCACGGCGGCCGGTTGTCGGTGGCGAGCACCCCGGGCTCGGGAGCGACATTCCACCTGACACTGCCACACAGCCAAGAACACGCTTTGCCATGACACGACCAAACCAGGCCCAACCGCCGGCGCAACCCTCCAGCGCGACCGTCATCATCGTCGACGACGATGCCGGCATCCGCGCCTCGCTCGACAGCCTGTTCCGGTCCGTNGGCCTCGANACGCGGCTGTTCGGCTCGCCGGCCGAACTGCTCGGCGGCTCGCTGCCCGACGGTCCCGGCTGCATCGTGCTGGACGTCCGCCTCCCGGGCGTGAGCGGGCTCGATCTGCAGGGCCAACTCGTCCGCCAGGGCATCAGCTATCCGATCATCTTCATGACCGGCCACGGCGACATTCCGATGTCGGTGCGCGCCATGAAGGCCGGCGCCGTCGATTTCCTCTCCAAGCCGTTCCGCGACCAGGACATGCTCGATGCCGTCACGGCGGCGCTCGAGCGCGATGCGCTGCACCGCGCCGAAGCCGCGACCAAGGACGACATCCGNGCCCAGTACGAGACCCTGACGGCNCGCGAGCGCGAGGTCATGGGCCATGTCACCGCCGGGTTGATGAACAAGCAGGTCGCCGCCCTGATCGGCCTCAGCGAGATNACGGTCAAGATCCACCGCGGGAACGTCATGCGCAAGATGGGGGTCAGGTCGCTGGCCGACCTGGTCCGCAAGGCCGAGGCCCTCGGGGTCTCCCAAACCCGAAGGACTACGGACCAAACCTGAGTATAATTTCGGTGGGCCCGCCCCCGGGTGCATATGGCATCATCGGCCGCGCAAACGGGAGATGTCCTCCCTGCCTTGCGGAACACCGCGGTCAGGATTGTGCGCGAAATGGCCCAGAACCCCGTGATTGCGATCGTGGACGACGACGAAGGCGTTCGCACCTCGCTTGCGAGCCTGGTCCGCTCGCTCGGCTACGAGGCCCAGGCCTACGAGTCCGGCGTCGACTTCCTGGAGCATGCGCCGGGCGACGATCCGGCATGCATGATCGCCGACATCCAGATGCCCGTGATCACCGGCGATGAATTGCAGGCACAGCTGATCGCCTCCGGCCGCCGCTTCCCGATCATCTTCATGACCGCATTTCCAAGCGAAATCGTGCGCCAGCGCGTGATGGCGGCCGGTGCGCATTGCTATCTCGGCAAGCCCTCCAGCGGCGACGAGATCATCCGCTATCTCGAGGCCGCGCTGGCCGGCCACGGCCCATCCTGATCCCTCCGCCCGCCGCTTGCGCGGCAACTTTGTTTTCCAACCAGCCGTGCATTCCGGCAACAGTGTTGGTGGACGGGAAATACCGGAACCCCAGGCAAACCTCATAGTCCGCGTCGATTTTATCGACACCGGCAGGGCGGCACGCTCCCGCCGAAACGGATGAGGGACGATGCCAGTGAACGCCGCCAGTGCTGCCGCGCCGCGCCCGCTGGTCTTCGCCGGATTCCCTGCGAGTTCCTGGGCCTTCGCGTTGCGCCTATGGCTGGCGATGATGCTCGCGCTCTATGTCAGCTTCTGGCTCGAACTTGACTCGCCGTCCTCGTCTGCGCTCACCGTGGCCGTCCTTGCACTTCCGACACGCGCCCAGGGCATGGAGAAAGCCGGCTACCGGCTGCTCGCGACCATCATCGGCGTCGTGGCATCCATCGCGATCGCGGGCATGTTCTCCCAGACCGATGGTCTCCTGCTCGCGGTGCTCAGCATCTGGATCGGGCTCTGCGTCTATGTCGCGGGGTTGCTGGACGGCAACCGTGCCTATGCGGCGGCGCTCGGCTGCATCACCGTCGCCCTGGTCGCCATCGAGCAGATCGACACGCCGTTGCAGGTGTTCACGGCCGGCGTCGCCCGCGGCGCCGCCATCGGAATCGGTGTTCTTGCGGTGGCGCTCGTGAACGAAGTTCTGGCTGCGCCGAACTACCATCCGGTGCTGGCCAATCGCATCGAGACGCTGCATCGCCGGGTCACGGACCTCGCACCAGGTGCCGGGCCTGTTTCGGCGCCGGCCGCGGCGAGCCTGTTGCACGATATCGCGGCACTGCGTCCGGAGATTCGCAGCCTGGCGACGGAATCGAGCATCGGCGTGGCAAGAACCGAGGCCGCGCGCTCCGCGCTGGTCGAGATCGTCAATGCGCTCTCGCTCGGCCGCATGCTTGCAGCGCTCCCCGCGGCCTCCCCGGATGCAGCCCGGCTGGTCACGATATCCCGATCCTGGCTCCGTACCGAAATCGGCCGACTAAACGCGGAGGTCCGCGACAGCCTCAATGCGCTGCGTGAAGGGACCCGGCCTTCGCATGCATGGCATGCACCGCTCTATCGCTCCCGCCGCATCGCGGCGGAAGCCGCCGCAAGAGCCGCAATCTCGTTCATGCTGATCGCGCTTTTCTTCGTGCTGACGGGCTGGCCCTCCACCGATCTCTGTCTCACGCTCGTGGCGGCGATCATCGGCCTCGGCTCCACGACACCNTCGCCGCGCAGCTTCGCGATGGTGACGCTGATGTCGATGCCGATCGCCTGCGCGCTGGCNGGTATCCTGAAATATTTCGTCTTCAACGGCGTCTCGGAATTTCAATTGCTGGCGNTCGGCCTTGCGCCGGTCGTCATCGGTCTCGCGCTGCTGATCTCGTTGCCGAACCCGATGCTGGCATCCCTCGGCCGCCTCGTCCTGGTGTTCGCGATCGCCGTCCTCTCACCGACCAATCCGCAGAGCTACGACCCCCAGGTGTTCGTGGTGACGAGCTTCTTCGCCTGCCTGTCGGCGGTGCTCGTCTTCGCCGCGCAGTTGCTGCTGCCTCCACTTCCGGGAGACCGCAAGATCCGGTTCCTGCTGGGAGAGGCGCGGCGCGAGCTGGACCACCTCGACAGCGGACGAACCCGACACCTCGCGCCGGAAGAAGCCGCGTTTCGCGACGCGGCGCGGATCGAGCAGATGCTGACCGCAAATGGCGCCTCGCCTGTCGATGGCAAGATCACAGCCGAAGCGATGCGCTATTTCGACCAGGCTGAAGCCTTGCGGCGTTGCCACGCCGAGCTGGAGCAGCTGCAACGCGGTCCGCTCGCCGGAGCGGCGCAGGAGGCAGAAAAGGCTCTCGCGCAGCGGAACGGCAGCGTCATCCTGGCGGCTGCCGAGGCGCTACGCCTGGCGGCGGCGCGAAGCAGACTGTCCGCCGATGCCGCCATCGCCATGCTGATTCCAGCGAGCAGCGCATTCGCGCCGTCACAGTCTTCGGGCGAGAGCGAACGGCCATGACGAACACCTATCGGGAGCTCGTCATTGGCGGCGTGCTCATCGCCCCCATCATCACCTATGCGGCGATTGCGCTGGTCGCGTTCCTGCTGCTCCGTCCGCTGCTGCGCTTCGTCGGATTCGCAAAATTGTTCAGCAACCCGTCGCTGGCCGAACTCAGCCTCTACGTCGCGATGTTCGGCCTGCTCGCATTGCTGGTCTAGGGAGAAAGAGTCATGGACGCCGCCCTGCCCCGCAACGAACCGCCGACCGAAACCCAGGCCGATGCCGCCGAGAACGAGACCGGCCAAGGCATACCCGACACCGTGGCGCGCGACACCGGCGATCGCGTGACGGACAACATCAGGCCCCAGGGACCGGCCACATATTCCTCGAGACCGCGACGCGAAGTGTTCACCCGTTTCATCGGCGCGGCCGGCAAGCATCTTGCGACCCTCGGCATCGCCCTAATCGCGGTGCTGATCGCGCTCGCGACCTGGCAGCATTACGTCACCTCGCCCTGGACGCGGAACGGCAGCGTGCGTGTGCAGGTCGCCAACGTCGCGCCGCAGGTTGCGGGCAAGATCGTGGAGCTGCGCGTGGCCGACAACCAGTTCGTCCACAAGGGCGACGTCCTCTACGTGATCGATCCGTTCGACTTCGAGGTCGCCGTCCGCGTCGACAAGGCGCAGGTCGCGCAGCGGGCCGCGGACGTCGTGGTCAAGCAGGCCGAGTTCGACCGGCG
>JGI25153J46596_10002687_pt1 | contig 10145 bp, 9 predicted proteins | sample AraplaMF_Col_mMF_FD_46596 | JGI IMG/M metagenome (IMG submission 46596)
ATGAACTACGACAACGCCACCGGCTGGCTGATCGGCGAAGAGAACAAGGGCATGCAGGGCATGTTCGTGATGATGAACGAGGCCCGCCTCGGCGTCGCCGTGCAGGGCCTCGCGCAGTCCGAAGTCGCCTATCAGAACGCGGTGGCCTATGCGCGCGAGCGCCTGCAGGGCCGCGCGCTGACCGGCGCAAAGGAAGCGGACAAGCCGGCCGACCCGATCATCGTGCACCCGGACGTGCGCCGCGTGCTGCTCACCATCCGCGCCTTCAACGAGGCGGCGCGCGCCATGGTGGTATGGACCGCGCTGAAGAGCGACGTCGCCCACCGCTCCGCCGATCCGAAGGACCGCGAGGCGGCCGACGACCATATGGGCCTGATGACCCCGGTCATGAAGGGCGTGATGACCGACGTCGGGTTCTCCAACGCGGTGCTGGCGCAGCAGATGTATGGCGGCCATGGCTACATCGCCGAGCACGGCATGGAGCAGTTCGTGCGCGATGCCCGCATCGCCATGCTCTATGAGGGCGCCAACGGCATCCAGGCGCTCGATCTCGTCGGCCGCAAGCTGCCGCGCAATGGCGGCCGCGCCGTGATGGCGTTCTTTGCCGAAGTCGGAGCCTTTCGCCAAGGAGCACGGCGGCGACGAGGCGATGAAGCCGTTCGTCGCGCCGCTGTCGACCGCGCTCGGCCATCTGCAGCAGGCCACCGGCTGGCTGATGCAGAACGCGATGACCAAGCCCGACAATGCCGGCGCCGCCGCGACCGACTACATGCANNTGTTCGGCCTCGTCGCCTTCGGCTTCATGTGGGCGCGGATGGCGAAGGTGGCGCAGGACAAGATCGCGGCTGAAGGCGCCACGCCGTACCTGAACACAAAACTGGTGACCGGCCGCTTCTTCATGGAGCGGATGCTGCCGGAAACCCACGTTCATCTGGCGCGCATCCAGACCGGCTGCGCCACCACCATGGAATTGGCGGCGGAAGCGTTCTGAGATTTTTTCGCCGTTTTCCGCCCCATCGCCTATAATATTATGATCCTCATACCAGGAGGGCGTCATGCCTGAGGCATATATCTACGATCACGTTCGCACCCCGCGCGGCCGCGGCAAGGCCGACGGTGCGCTGCACGAAGTCACCGCGCTGGCGCTCGCCACCGTGCCGCTGCAGGCGCTGAAGGAGCGCAACAACCTCGCTGAAGACGTCGTCGACGACGTCGTGCTCGGCGTGGTCGATCCGGTCGGCGAGGCCGGNAGCGANATNGCGCGCTTCGCCGCGCTTAAGGCCGGCCTCGGCGAATCTGTTCCCGGCGTGCAGATCAGCCGCTTCTGTGCCTCCGGCCTCGATGCCGTGAATTTTGCCGCGGCCCAGATCATGGCCGGCCAGCATGAGCTCGTGATCGGCGGCGGCGCCGAATCGATGAGCCGTGTCGGCATCGGCGCGTCCGGCGGCGCCTGGCCGATGGACCCCTCGATGGCGGTGCCGTCCTATTTCATGCCGCAGGGCGTCTCGGCCGATCTGATCGCGACCAANTACGGTTTTTCGCGCGACGACGTCGATGCGTACGCCGTGCAGAGCCAGCAGCGCGCCGGCAAGGCGTGGGACGAGGGCCGCTTCAACAAGTCGGTGGTGCCGGTCAAGGACATCAACGGCCTCACCATCCTCGCCAAGGATGAGCACATGCGCCCGACCACGACCATGCAGTCGCTGGCGCAGCTGCAGCCGTCCTTCACCATGATGGCCCAGATGGGCGGGTTCGACGGGGTCGCGGTCCAGTCGCATCCCGAGATCGAGCGCGTCAATTACGTCCACCATGCCGGCAACTCTTCCGGCATCGTCGACGGCGCGGGCGCCGTGCTGCTCGGCAGCAAGGAAGCGGGCGCCAAGCACGGCCTGAAGCCGCGCGCCAAAATCCGCGCCTTCGCCAATATCGGCTCCGAGCCCGCGATGATGCTGACCGGCCCGGTCGACGTCACCGAAAAGCTGTTCGCGCGCTCCGGCATGAAGAAGTCGGACATCGACCTGTTCGAGCTGAACGAGGCCTTTGCTTCCGTCGTGCTGCGCTACATCCAGGCNTTCGACATCGACAATGCGAAGATCAACGTCAATGGCGGCGCGATCGCGCTCGGCCACCCGCTCGGCGCGACCGGGGCGATGATCCTCGGCACCGTGCTCGATGAACTCGAGCGCACCAACAAGTCGACCGCGCTGGTNACGCTGTGCATCGGCGGCGGCATGGGNACGGCNACGATCATCGAAAGAGTGTAGCTGCCGNAGGGTGGGTTAGCCGAAGGCGTAACCCACCATGCCACGGCGCAAGAGGCGGTGGGTTACGCTTCGCTAACCCACCCTACGGGATCACAATTTAACCGCCGCGCCTGCGATCGGCTGCGGCACCGAGGGAGCAACCAAATGGCCTTCAAGAATTTCAAGCTAGAGACCGACGCCGACGGCATTGCGCTCGTCACCTGGGACATTCCCGGACGTTCGATGAACGTGCTGGACGAGACCTCGACCAGCGAGCTCGAGGAAATCCTCAAGCAGACCACGGCTGATACCGCGGTGAAGGGCGTCGTCATCACATCAGCCAAGGACGCGTTCTGCGCCGGTGCCGACCTTTCGATGCTGGAGGGCATGAACCAGGAATACGCCAAGGTCCTGAAAGAGAAGGGCGAGGTCGCGGCCAACCAGATGCTGTTCGAGCAGAGCCGGCGCTTCTCGCTGGTGCTGCGCGGCATCGAGACCTGCGGCAAGCCGTGGGCGGCCGCGATCAACGGGCTCGCGCTCGGCGGCGGCTTTGAGGTGACGCTGTCCTGCCATTACCGCGTCGCGGCCGAGAATCCGAAGACTCGCCTCGGCCTGCCGGAAGTGAAGGTCGGCCTGTTCCCCGGCGCCGGCGGCACCCAGCGCGTGCCGCGCCTCGTGCCGCCGCAGGATGCGATGACCATCCTGCTCAAGGGCGATCCGGTCACCGTCGAAAAGGCGAAATCGCTCAACCTGATCCATGCCATCGTGCCGGCCGCTGACCTGATCAAGGCCGCCAAGGACTGGATCAAGGGCGGCGGCAAGGCGGTCGCNCCGTGGGACGAGAAGGGCTTCAAGCTGCCGGGCGGGCCGGTGTTCTCCAAGGCCGGCATGATGATGTTCCCGGCCGGCAACGCCATCTACCGCCGCGAGACCTACGACAATTACCCGGCGGCGCGCGCCATCATGAGCTGCGTCTACGAGGGCCTGCAGCTGCCGATCGACGCCGCGCTCCGCGTCGAGTCGCGCTACTTCACCAAGGTGCTGCGCTCCAAGGAGGCGGCGGCGATGATCCGCAGCCTGTTCCTGTCGATGCAGGAGCTGAACAAGGGCGCGCGACGGCCGCCAAACGTGCCGGCGACCAAGGTGAAGAAGATCGCCGTGATCGGCGCCGGCTTCATGGGCGCCAGCGTCGGCTACGTCTCGGCCCGCGCCGGCCTCGATGTCGTGCTGATCGACCGCGACCAGGAAAGCGCCGACAAGGGCAAGGCGCACGCCAAGAGCGTCATCGACGGTCTGATCGCCAAGGGCCGCGCCAAGCCGGCCGAGGCCGACGCGATCATGGCGCGCATCACGCCGACCGCGGATTACGCTACGCTCAGCGATTGCGACCTCGTGATCGAGGCGGTGTTCGAGGACCGCAAGGTCAAGGCCGATACGTTCGCCAAGGCGCAGCAACACCTCAAGGCGGATGCGATCTTCGCCTCCAACACCTCGACGCTGCCGATCACCTCGCTCGCCGAATCGTTCAAGGACCAGGGCAAGTTCGTCGGCATCCATTTCTTCTCGCCGGTCGAGAAGATGATGCTGGTCGAGATCATCCTCGGCAAGAACACCGGCGACGTCGCGCTGGCGACCGCGCTGGATTACGTCCGCATCATCGGCAAGACGCCGATCGTCGTGAACGATTCCCGCGGCTTCTACGCCAACCGCTGCGTCGGCCGCTACATCGCCGAAGGCAACGAGATGTTCCTGGAAGGCGTGCCGCCGGCGATGATCGAGAACTGCGCCAAGATGGCCGGCATGCCGGTCGGCCCGCTGTCGCTGTCGGATGAAGTCGCGCTCGATCTCGGCCTCAAGGTCATCAAGGCGACCGAAGCCGATCTTGGCCCGAACTCGATCAACCCCGATCAGAAGAAGCTGATGGTGGAGCTGGTCGAGAAGCAGGGCCGCCTCGGGCGCAAGAACAGCAAGGGCTTTTACGACTACCCCGAAAAGGGCAAGGGCCAGAAGAGCCTGTGGCCGGGCCTGTCGGCGCTGCAGCCGAAGCAGCTCGACCCTGACACGCTCGACATCGAGGAGTTGAAGCAGCGCTTTCTGGTGGTGCAGGCGGTCGAAGCCGCGCGCACGGTGGAAGATCACGTCATCACCGACCCGCGCGAGGCCGATGTCGGCTCCATTCTCGGCTTCGGCTTCGCGCCGTTCACCGGCGGCACGCTGTCCTATATCGACTTCATGGGCGCGCGGAAGTTCGTCGAGCTCTGCCACAAGCTGGAGGCTAAATACGGCTCCCGCTTCACCCCGCCCAAGCTGCTGGAAGACATGGCAGCCCGCGGCGAGACCTTCTACGGCCGCTTCGCGCCGAAGAAGGTGGCGGCGTAAGGGACGCAATGGTTAGCCCCGTCATTGCGAGGAGCGACAGCGACGAAGCAATCCATCTATCCGCTATGCCGCGATATGGATTGCTTCGCGGAGCCTGTCATCGGGCGCGCATTCGCGCGACCCGTTGGTTCGCAATGGCGGAGAGAAAAGAAGGCCGGATCCTTGATCCGGCCTTTCTAACATCCGGGCTGCCCCGAATCCCCGAACGACGAAGCCGCACGGCCTGACACCGTCTCCCGACCCATGCTCGCCGTCCAAGTCCCCTTGTTGTCCGCNGCGATCCGCACCGCAAACCGCCAGCCATTCTGGTTGGTGAACGCGATTTCGGTGCCGTCCGGCCGCTCGATGTAGCTGCAGGGGTATTCGGTCGGCCGATCCGGAAATATGACCTGTCCCTCCCTGCTGTCGAATACGGCCGACGTGATCCGCGGATGGATCATGAAGATGCAGTCGCGCTGCGGTGCGGCCGGCATGGAAAGGCCAAGCATGGCAAGCGGCGCGCCGGCGCCGGTCATGAATTCGATCAGGTTCATCGGCGATGAATTCCCGTGCGAGGAGTCATGGCCTTCGACGCAGTCACGGATCAGCGGGTTCACAGGGCGGGAAACAAATAGGGCCGGATCGTCGATCCGGCCCTATTTATTTATCGCGAATTATGGGCGCTCACGCCGCCTTCAGCAGCCCTTCCTTGGTCAGCGCTTCCTGCACCTTCGGGCGCGCGCCGACGCGGGCCTTGTAGGCGACGAGGTTCGGCAGGCCGGAAAGATCGAAATTCAGCCGGTCCGCCCACGCCAGCATTGTGAACAGGTAGCCATCGGCGACCGTGAACTGGTTGCCCATCACGTAGTCGCGGCCGGCAAGATGGCCGTCGACATATTTGAACTTGCCCATCACGCGGTCCTTGAAGAACGCCTTGGCCTCGTCGGCCAGCACCGGCGAGAACATCGGGCCGAAATTCTTGTGCAGTTCGGTGGTGATGAAGTTGAGCCACTCCAGAAGCTTGTAGCGGTCGGCGCTGTCGCGGGCGGGGGCGAGGTTCTTGCCCGCGGCCTTGTCGGCAATCATCTGGATAATGACCGGTCCTTCGGTGACCAGTTCGCCCGAATCGAGCGCCAGCACCGGCACCTGGCCCTTCGGATTGACCTTCAAAAAGTCGTCACCGTTCTCCAGCTTCTTGGCGCGCAGGTCGACCTTGACCAGATCGTAGGGCAGGCCGGCCTCAAGAAGGGCGATATGGGGGGATAGCGAGCAGGCGCCCGGCGTATAATACAATTTCATGGATTTTTTCCTTCCCTCGACTTTATAGGTGGACTGACTAAATGCATTTGCATGGAATAGTCAAGATTGATGCACCTGCATTTAGTGGGGTACACTGATCTGTGACAGATACGGACCGGACTATGAAACGCAAACCATCGACCGAGGCGACCGCCGCCTGGATCCGCCTGATGCGGGTGCAGAGCCGGGTGCTCGACGCCGTCGAGCAGGACCTCAAGAAAGCCGGCTATCCGCCGTTGGCCTGGTATGACGCGCTGCTGGAACTGTCGCGCGCGCCGTCCGGCGAGATGCGCCCGGTGGAACTGGAAAAGCAGATGCTGATCCCGCAATATTCCACCTCGCGGCTGATCGACCGCCTGGTCGACGAGGGCCTGGCGGCGCGGCGCGAATGCAAGATCGACAAGCGCGGCCAGTTCGTCGAGATCACCGAGGCTGGGCGCGAGTTGCAGAAGAAAATGTGGACCGCCTATTCCGCGGCGATCGAAAAGCACGTCGGCTCCAAGCTTTCCGATGCCGATGCGATGAAGCTTTGCGGCCTGCTTGACCGTCTCGGCTGCTCCTGCTCCGACGTCAAGGCGGCCGCCGCCCGCGACGGCGTGCCGGCGCGATGACGGCCCCCATACCTTTCGTTATTGCGGACGAATTTGTCCGCATCCCCTTGGCTACATGGCGCGTTCGGTCGAATCGCCCCTTATCCGGATTTTTTCATGGCGCGTGACCAGATCGATATGACGCCGTTGCAATCGCGCGACGAACTCGTTGCGTGGTTCGAGGCCGGCAGCAAGCCGCCGTCCGAGTTCCGCATCGGCACCGAGCACGAGAAAACGCCGTTCACGCTGGAGGGCCGTCAGCCCGTGCCGTACGAGGGCGCGCGCGGCATCGGCGCGCTGCTCGAAGGCATGCAGCTTTTGCTCGGCTGGGAGCCGATCATGGAGCGCGGCAACATCATCGGGCTTTATGACGTCACCGGCGGCGGTGCGATTTCGCTCGAGCCGGGCGGGCAGTTCGAATTGTCGGGCGCGCCGGTCGAAAACGTCCACCAGACCCAGGCCGAGCTGATGGCGCACCTGGCGCAGGTCCGCGAGATCGCAACGCCCCTCGGCATCGGCTTCCTCGGCCTCGGCATGACGCCGTCCTGGTCGCGGTCGCAGATCCCGGTGATGCCCAAGGGCCGCTACAAGATCATGACCAATTACATGCCGAAGGTCGGCCAGTACGGCATCGACATGATGTACCGGACCTGTACGGTGCAGACCAATCTGGACTTCTCCTCCGAAGCCGACATGGTCAAGAAGCTGCGCGTCTCGCTGGCGCTGCAGCCGGTCGCCACCGCCCTGTTCGCCAACTCGCCGTTCACCGAGGGCAAGCCGAACGGCTTCCTGTCGTTCCGCTCCGAGATCTGGCGCGACACGGATAACGCGCGTTCCGGCATGCTGCCCTGGGTGTTCGAGGACGGCATGGGGTTCGAACGCTGGGTCGACTACGCGCTCGACGTTCCCATGTATTTCGTCAAGCGCGGCGATACCTATATCGACGTCGCCGGCTCCTCGTTCCGCGCCTTCTTCGAGGGCCGCAACAATTCGCTGCCCGGTGAGCGCCCGACCCTGTCGGACTGGGCCAATCATCTGTCGACGATCTTCCCGGAAGTCCGCCTCAAGCGCTATCTGGAAATGCGTGGCGCCGACGGCGTGCCGTGGGGCCGGCTGCCGGCGCTGCCGGCGTTCTGGGTCGGGCTGTTATACGACGACGTCAGCCTGGATGCCGCCTGGGATCTGGTCTGCCACTGGACGGCGCAGGAGCGCCAGGCGCTTCGCGACGACGTCCCGCGCTTCGGCTTCAAGGCGAGGATCAAGGACCGCTATCTGTTCGAGATCGCCCGCGAGTGCCTGAAGCTGTCGTATGCGGGCCTGCGGCGCCGTGGCCGCATCGATCAGCTCGGCCGCGACGAGAGCCGCCATCTCGAGCCGCTGGAACGTATCCTCGAAGCCGGCCGCACGCCGGCGGAAGAAATGCTCGACAAGTTCAACGGCGAATGGGGCGGTTCCGTCGAGCCCGTCTATCAGGAATACGCGTTCTGATTAAACGGGTTGCCTGGCATTTGGGCCGTTCATCCACCGTACAGGTTGATGGCGCTCAAATGACGGCGGTCGAGCATGACCCGGACCGCCGCGTACCGGTTTTCCGGAAAATCATGTTCAAATCAATGAACTGGGGCGGGATGGCGCTTTCCGAGGAAGGGGCGTCCCGCAACGGCAAACGCGTACTCGAAAGCACCAGCGAATGGGGACTATTCGCATGCTCAGGGCGTGTGTGGTGGCGCTTGCCTTCCTGGCAGCGGCCATCGGCGCGCGTCCGGCACTGGCCCAGGCCAATTTCGACCGCCCCGGCGGCGACTACCTCAGTGCGCCCGTGATTTCGGGCGATCCGGCCGAATGCGCGCTGGTGTGCGAGCGCGACCGGCGCTGCCGGGCCTGGAGCTTCAACTATCCGACCGACCTCGCCAATCGCGCGGTGTGCTGGCTCAAGAGCAACGTGCCGCCGCGCATCGAGAGCGACTGCTGCGTCTCCGGCATCCGCGGCGCCGGCGTCGTCGAACGGCGCAACGAGGCCAGCGAGACCTCGATCGACCGCTTTGGCGGCGACTACAAGAGTTTTGATCTGAAGCGCAGCGACGGCGAAGATGCCTGCAAGGCCGCCTGCGCGGCCGACAACAAATGCCGCGCCTGGACCTACGCCCGGCCCGGCTATGCCGGCAAGGAAGCGCACTGCTTCCTGAAGAAGGAGATCAAGCCGCCGCGAAGGAAGGCGGGGTTCACCTCGGGCGTGGTGCGGTAGAGGCGCGAGGCGATAACTCCATCCTTCGTCATTGCGAGGAGCGAAGCGACGAAGCAATCCATTCTTTCTTCTCGCGGCTCCATGGATTGCTTCGCGGAGCCTGTCATCGGGCGCGCATTGGCGCGACCCGTTGGCTGGCAATGACGGCTCAGTCCTTGTCCGCCGGCAGTACCGTGATCTCCGGCCACAGCGCCTTCCACCGTTGCGCCTTGGCCGCATAGTTCGCGGCCGAAAAATTCGGTCCCGGATTCGGCCGCACGATCAGCGCCGCGACATCGTCATAGCCGTTCGGCGCATACACCTCGTAAGCCCCGCCGGCGCGGCGGATTCCGATCTGCGTATTCTTGGTCAGGAAGCGGTCGATGCCTTGCGTCGAACTGTGCAACTCCGGATAGGGCAGGCCATATTTCTCCGGATACCAGAGATGAACGCGCGCCTGGTTGCGCGCCTCGACCGCAATGCCCCGCGGCGCAAGGCGGCCGGTCAGTCGGCGGATGATGTTGTCCTCCGCCTCCCACGACGTATCGGGATCGAAATAGAACACGTCGTAATCGTTGATGCCGTAATCGACCGCGCGCTCCGTCAGCACGTTCCACGCCGTCTGCACCAGGCATCCCGAGACCAGCCACGCGTCCGGCAGCGCAAGCCGATAGAGTTCCTCGGCAATGATTTCGTTGGCGGGATTGCGCAAGGCGGCGATGAGGAATTGGTCTTTGTCCATAGGCACGCCGCCGTAGGGTGGGCAAAGCGAAGCGTGCCCACCGCTGATGTTGCGATTGGAGAGATGATGGGCACGGCGCTATTGCGCCTTTGCCCACCCTACGCGTCGAAATCGAATTCCTTCACCGCCTTCTTCGACGCCAGCGTGCGCCAGTGCCGCCGCAGCAGCGGCTCGACAATGGTGCGGCTGGCCTTCGAGAGGCGGATCAGCACCATCGGATAATCGCGGTAGTGATCGGTGAAGTAAAATACCTTCGGCCGGCTTTCCACCAGCATCTCGCGCTCGTCGCTTGGCACGCCCGGCATCACCAGGCTGTCGCCGTCTTCCTTGAGCCGCGCCAGCATCTTCTTGCGCACCTTGAGCGCCGGCGTGCCGTAGGAGGTGCCGTCCTCGACCTCGGGCCAGGCAAGCGCAAGTTTGCGCAACTCGTCGAAGGTCATGGGCGACTCTATCGTCATCGTCATGCCCGGGCTTGTCCCGGGCATCCACGCCTTAACAGGCAGTGGGAAACAAGACGTGGATGGCCGGGTCAAGCCCGGCCATGACGGAGAGAGGCCTTAGTGGACCGACGTGAAAAACCGCGCCAGCCTAAAGCCCGACAGCCAGGTCCACATCGGCTGGCTGCGCATGCCGAGATCCCAGGAGCCGACCACGGCGTCGGCGCGGCCGATCAGATTATCGATCGGCAG
>JGI25153J46596_10002688_pt1 | contig 10143 bp, 9 predicted proteins | sample AraplaMF_Col_mMF_FD_46596 | JGI IMG/M metagenome (IMG submission 46596)
GTTTGTCCCGCACCCCATTAACCTCAATCTCTGGAAATGATCGCCTCCGACGCTGCGATACGACATCAGGCGAGAGAATTGCACATGGAACCACAGCTGACGGTGGAGCCCAGACCATGACGACGGATAGAGCCGTGACCAAGCCGGGCGATATTGCCGGAATCGCGACGATTGTCGCTGATATCGCGATCGTCGGCGGTGGCCTGGCGGGATCGCTTGCCGCTGCGGTGCTTGCGCGGGCGGGGCATCGCGTCGCGCTCATCGACAAGCGCGCGGTGCATCCGGATGAATTCCGGGTCGAGAAGATCGGCGGCCAGCAGCTGGAGATGTTCCGCAAGCTGGGCTTCCTCGAGGCGCTCGAGAACGTCGCTTGCCGATATGATCGGGTGCTCAACATTCGGGAAGGCAAGGTCGTCGATGTCAGCGTCGGCCAGGCCTACGGCTTTTCCTACGCCAATCTCGTTGCGATGGCGCGCAGCCGGTTGCCTGATCGGTCCAGCCTGATCGTCGACGAAGTCTCCGCAATCAGCTGCAGCGACGATGTGCAGCATATCGAGCTTGCCTCCGGGAAGCGCCTGGACGCGCGCCTTGTCGTTCTCGCCGCCGGCATGGCGAGCGCGCTCGGCTACAAGCTCGGCATCAGGCGGCGCGTGCTGGCCGAACGTCACTCCGTTTCATTCGGCTTCACGATCGCCCGCAAGGACGGCGCGCCGTTCGATTTCGAGGCGCTGACCTGTTACGGCGAGCGCACGGCCGATGGCATCGACTATCTCAGCCTGTTTCCCGTGCCATCAGGCATGCGNGCCAATCTCTTCATGTTNCGCGACCCGACCGANCCGATCATGCGNGAGCTGCGCCGCGAACCGGAGGCGACCGTTTTGCGCCTGCTGCCGGGACTATGGCCTTACCTCGGCGACTTNCGCGTGACNGACAAGGTCCAGAACTGGGTGATGGACCTGACCGTGGTGGAAGGACATTTGCAGCCCGGAATCGTCCTCATCGGCGATGCGTTCCAGACCAATTGTCCCGCCGCCGGCACGGGCGTCGCCCGCCTGCTGGTGGACGTCGATCGTCTCTGCANCGAGTACGCGCCGCGTTGGCTCGCAAGCGCGGGCATGGGCACCGAGAAGATATCGCAATTCTATTCCGATCCCGACAAGGTCGCGGCAGATCAGCGATCNCTGAAGATGGCGCACTTCCGCCAGGCCCTGACGTCCCGCAGCGATATCGGATGGGATGTGCGGCGCCGCCTGCACTTCCTGCGTCGCAGTCTCACGCACCGCGTCGATCAGATGCATCCGGGCTGGCTTGGACGTGTTCGCGGCGCGCTGCGCGCCTGAATTCGTCGCCCTCTTGCCCGCCGCCGGTCAGCGCGTGGGCGTTGGGGTGCGGGCCGGCAGGAGCCTGAAATCCGATAGCCGCTTGGCCGCGAGTTTGAGCCAGGGTGCCTGTTTCAGCGCGAACAGGCTGATGGCGCCCGCGGTGCTGCCGGCCTGCGTCACCATCCACATCGGCGAGGGCTGCCCACCGAACAATTTCTTGTAGGGCTCGTCGCCAATGGTGAAGTCGAGCATCTGATCGCCGCGCTCTATGCAATCCCTCGCGACCTGCTCGAACATCAGGGATCCCAGGGACTGGCTCTTGTACCCCTCGATATCGAAGGCGCTCATGATGATGAGGAAGCTGCCGCGGTGGCACAGGCCCAGCACGGCCGCGATCACGTTGCCGTCCATCTTCATGGCATAGAGCCGGACCAACGAGCCGAGGCCACTGAGCGCGATGCCGGAATAGAAATCGTAATATTCGGGGCGCTGCAGCAGGTCTCCGTCGCCCTGCGCCTGAAACCGAGGGCCGCGAAACTGCTTCATCGCGTCCATCGCCTCGAGAATGGAGGCGCTGTCGTCACAGCATGAAAAGCTCAGCGCGCCCTTCTTCTGGAGCTGGCGATGCTTCTTGGCGAGCTCTTTCTGATAAGAGCGATCCAGCGTGCTGGCACGCCATTGTTCGAACGGGGCGACGAGCACGGTCGCATAGGCATTCGTATCCATCGACACCCGGCGCGGTGCGCCCAGGAGACTTTCGATCGGGAGCCGTCCGTCCGGCAGCTTGGTCATGCGGAGCAGATCGAACGGCCTGACGAGGCGCCGAATTTCGTCGCATGCAGCTTCGTCCTCCAGCAGACTGGAGAACACCTCTGGACTGCAGACCGGCGCCAGATAGTCGGAAACACGCAGATCGGCGAATTCAACGGTGCGGACCGGACCGCGGCGGATTCGGAGCAGGGGCAACACCATCGCCAGCGCCCCGGTCGCGCGGCGGCGGACCACGACGACGAGCGGCTTGGCCCCGGCATGGGAGGCGAGCCTGGCATAGAGGCCGTCCAGCCACAGCGGATGCTGAAACGCGGTCGCGGCCGAGCTGTCGAACAGCTCCGCGTATTCCGGAGACAGAAAATCGAACGCCTGCTCGATGGCGATATCGAATGTGTTGCTGGGCTTATTCATAAATGACCAGGGAGACGAGATGGCCCGGAAAAGTCGATCGAGCCGGACCCGCGCGGTTATAGCAGGGTCGTGGCGGTCGAGACACCGGCGGGCTGCGATTTGGATTAATGCAGCCGGGGCGGGCCCGTATCGTTACCAGATCGTTAAATCCCGCGCGCTTCCTTCGGCGCGGGACATCAGGATCGGCACGCGATGAGGAACGGTCGGCGCGCATCTCGCCCGGCGGTTAGTCCGCTGCCAGCAAAGCGAGCACGTCGTCATGCCGCAGGCGAGGCGCCGAAGCTGCGCCAAACGGTCTGCGGCATTCGGAAGCCGAGGACAATACCGGCATGCCCATGCCTCCGACCGCGGCGTATATCAGTGCATGGTCGTTCTGCGTCTTCGCATGCCAGCCCGTCATGAGCCCCAGGGCGAGCAGGAGTGCCGTGACCAGGATGAGCGGCAGCAGGATAACTTCACTGACGTCGCCCCTGTTGATCGCCCGGGGCATCCGCAATCCATGGGCCATCTGCGCCAGCCTCATTTCAGATAGTCCGGCAGGGTGAAGCCGTCATAGAACCGATCCGACAGGATCGCCGTCTTGAAGGTCGCGGACTTGTAGCCGGCGACGATGTCCTGCGCCCATGGTGCGTTTGCGTTGGCCTGCTTCACGGCAACGACGTTGATGTAGGGCGCCGTCATCTTTTCCAGCGCAAAGGCGTTGGTCAGCTTCAGCCCGCTATAGATCGCGAAATTGCCCTGGACCGCGGCGAAGTCGACGTCCTCTAGGGCCCGCGGGGCCTGCGCCGCCTCCAGCGGAATGATCTTGATGCCGCCGGGATTCCTGATTACGTCGAGCTCGGAGACATCCACCGGCTTGCTGTCGCGGATTTCGACCAGGCCGAGGTCGCGGAGCACCCACAGNGCGCGCTGAAGATTGACGGGATCGTTGGGCACCGCGACGCTCGAACCCGGCTTGATTGGCGTACCCAGCGGATGCTTCTTCGAGTAGAGACCCATCGGCGGCGTCGGAACGTGGACGATGCCAACGAGATCGGTCTTCTGCCGCTCGTTGTAGGAGTTGAGGAAGATCGTGTGCTGCATCACATTGGCATCGATCTCCGACTTGAACACCGCGTTGTTGGCCTCTAGGCCTGTCGAAAATTCGACGTAGCGGATGCTGTAACCCTTCTTCTTGAGCTCGGGTTCGACACCGACCTTGAACTCGTCGATATACGGGCCGGGCACGAAGCCGACCTTGAGTTCGGCCTTGGCGGGCTGCTGCGCGAGAGCGCTGCCCGCGACGAGCTGGGAGAGGATCGTGAGGCTCGAGAGGAACGACCGGGCTTTCTTCATCTCAACGGCTGCTTGCTTTTCTTGACTGCACTGGATCAAACTCTATGGCGCCAGCGCGCGGAAAGTCGATGAAATGGATTTGCGTTGTTGCGAACGATGCGAGCATGAATCTAACGGCGATGACGCCGAATGGAGATGATGCCGCGAGCCGGTGGCAANGGTTACCGCGAAGCTNGATCGATCGCCNTCCAGCCGTGGCCTTGGCGCCACGCCGGCTCCTTTTNTGACCGCGACCTTCTTGCCCTTGTGGTCAGCNACTCTNTTGGCCGTCGANNCCCGATGCCATCAGGCTTGTCGGAGCTTTCTCTCGTTCCCGCCGGATTGCGTCTGCTCTGCGCCGGCTGGCCGATTTGATCAAACCTCANGGCAACTTATGCACCGNCACCNCCNGCCACCGGCCGGTGGCCGTTCTACNGTGCATGGGGTTGTTTTTCGGATTTTATCTGGCGAGGGCGTTGTCGGCCGACTTACAGNCCGGCCGCTAGCCCCAGCCGGCCGATGCCGGGAAGCTTGAGNGCNGGCCGCCNGATGTCCACGCCGAGCACNGCGCCGAGGAAATTGAGCTCGATCCCCTCGATCCAGCCGACCGTCATGCCGAGGTAACCCGANAGCGAGGCGTAGAGGCCGGTGCCGGACGGGGTGATGCCGGCCCAGCGTCCGCTGTAGGGATAGTCCTTGCCGACCGCCGTCGGAGGAAGGACAGCACGAAGCTCGGGGACGGCGTCCAGCGTCGCCTGCACGAAGGTGTTGGAATTCGGTCCCGGCCAGGCGCTGTAGTCGCCATAGGCGCGGAACTTGTAGGTCTCGACGACGTGGCGGATCTTCGGAATCAGGTCTTCGGCGAGAGCGCCATCGACCGCCACGATGGCTTCAGGCATGGCCCCGAACCAGCTGCCGTCCGGTGCAAATCCGTTGCTGCGGATCGGGTCGCCCCACGCCGTGTAATCGTATCGATTGTAGCTCGACGCGCCCTTTTCCTTGACGACGATCCAGGTGTGGACGGCGAAAATGCCCCGCCACCGCACCGTGCGCGCGGCAAAGACCCGGATCAGCGCCTCCGGATTGGCGGATGCGGGCGGCAGCAGGCCGGCGCTCGAGCGATCCGCCGTCTGCCAATTGCCGCGGCCATCGCCGAACATAAAATAGCGGCCGGCCGACAGTCCTATCGGCAGGAAGATCAGCAACAGGAAGAGAATCAAGACTTTCCTCAATGGCGAATGGCTGTCAGATGGGACGACACCGTCAAATATAGTTCGACCGGACCGCCGTACCAGCGCTTGCATTCGAGCCGCCCGGCTATATCTCATTGCACATGATGAAACTGTCCCTCGTCGAAGATCAGGCCATCCAGGCGCGAATCGCGTCCATCGCGGGTGCCGAGACGTACGATCGCCTCTTCGCCGGAATCCGATTCGACGAAATCGACGGCAATCTGCTGTTTGCGATCGCCAGGGACGAAGACTGTGCGAGCGAGATCGAAGACGAATTCTCGCATCACCTCGCCGTGGTCGCGACGCAGATCCTCAAGCAGAGCGTCGACGTGGTCGTGGTGCTGCCAAAGGTCCTGCAATAGCCTCCGGTTGCCGTCAGGCCGTTTTCCAGAGACATTATTCCGAGGAGCGCTTTGCAAAGCTTGCGTCTCCGCTTTGCAATGCCATCGCGAAATTGTAATGACGTCCCTGGGCCTCGGGGCCCCGCGTGCGTTGTGGACGGAGCTCGGCTGAGGGCTCGCCATCGCATGCCTATTTTTGCGAAACAATGATGGATACAAATTGGCGGCCACCAAGAAAGCCCGCGCCGCGGCGGGCGCGATAAAGACGAAAAGCAAGACGACATCGCGTTCCGCGATCTCCTCCTCATCGCCTCTCGGCATGCTGGCTCTCCATCTGCTCGAGCAATGGAGCAAGTCCGGCCGCGACGGCCTCGTCTTCCTCTGCGATGACGAGAGCAGGGCGGAGCGGCTGGGGGGCGTGATCCACGCGCTCGATCCCTCGGTCGAGGCGCTGGTGTTCCCGCGACTCAACAATTTGCCATTCGACGGTCTGGAGCCGTCGCGCGAGATCGCGGGCCGGCGGAGCTCGGTGCTGCGGCGTCTTGCCAGGACGAAGAAGCCTGTGTTCCTGGTGTCCACCGCCGAGGCCATCATGGAACGGCTGCCGCTGCCGGCGAACTGGTCGAAGACCAGCCTCAGCCTGAAGGTGGGCGCGGCCTATTCCGAGCAGGAGCTGGAGCGCCGCCTCGAAGCTCTCGGCTACGATCTCGACGAAGAGGCGGATTATCCGGGAGGCGTCCTGTTCCACGGCAAGACGTTCGAAGTGTTTCCCGCCGGCGCGCTTGGTCCGTTCAGGATCGAGCATTCCGACGGCGCTCTCCGCCGAATCGTCTCCGTCGATCCGGTCGAGCATGAAGTCCTGTTCGAGACCAGGGAACTGCTGATCGATCCGATGTCCGAGCGGCTTGCGTTTGGGAACAAGCGCGGACAGCGGGCGACGCTGCCGGATTATTGCAGCCGTGCGCGGTGGATCGCGGATGCCGGCGTGCTGGCCCACGCCGAGAGCTGGCTCGGGACGATCGAGGAGGCGGCCGGCCGCAGGGATGCGGAGCGCGACTATCTGGGACAGGCGGACTGGAAGCGGCTGAAGAAGCGCATCAGCGTGCTGCCGCAAAAGTCGGCCTTCACCCCGACGCCGGATTTCTCGAAGGCCGCCTCGCCGAGAAAGATCCTTCGCGCGTTTGTTGCCGATATGCGAAGCGCCGGATCGCAACTGCTCCTCGTCGCGGCGGTCGAGGACGACCTGCGCGCGATGGAGCGGATGAGCGGCATCAAGGCGGAGCGCTGTAGCGATTGGAACGAGGCGACCAAGGGACGGGATCGCGAGACGGCACTGCTGGCTGACTTCGACGCGGGCTTCATCGGGGCCGGCCGCAAGCCCCTGGTCGTGGTGACGGCATCCGACGTGCTCGGCAGCAGGGCCCATCATCCGCAGCCGATGGCGAAGGTGTGGACCACCGCGTTCGATCATCCTGACGTGCCGTCGCGCGGCACGGCGGTGGTCCATTTGCAGCGCGGCCTGGCCGTGCTCGACGGCCTGCAGATATTCGATATGGGGAAGGGCGCGCGCCGCGAGATGGTCAGGCTGGCGTTCGCAGGCGATAACGCCGTTCTCGTGCCGCCGGCCGATCTTGCCCTGATCTGGCCGTATGCGGCGGAGCCCGGCAAGCTGACGCGGGACAAGGCGGACGGAAGCACGTGGTGGGCACGCCGGACCGAGGCGAAGCGGAAATTCAGGTCGCCGCCAAGGCGCTCGCCAAGCACATCAGCCAGCGCCACCGCCGCCGCGCACCTAAGCTGGTCGCGCCAGGGCAGGCCTATGAAAGGTTCGTCGCACGGTTTCCGTATTTCACCACGGTCGACCAGGCCAAGGCCATTCAGGACGTCCTCGACGATCTGGCGGCAGGTCACCCAATGGACAGAGTCGTATGCGGCGATGTCGGGTTTGGAAAGACCGAGGTGGCGTTGCGCGCGGCGGCCGCGGTGGCGCTGTCAGGGAAACAGGTGGCGATCGCGGTGCCGACGACGGTCCTGGCGCGGCAGCATGTCGAAACCTTCCGTAAACGCTTTGGTCCTCTCGGCATCGAAGTCGGAAACCTGTCGCGCGCCACCTCAGGCCCGGAGACGAGAGAAACGAAAGAGGGCTTGCGAAATGGCAGGCTGAAAGTCGTGGTCGGCACGCAAGCGCTCTCCGCGAAGGACGTGAAGTTCGCGGATCTTGGTCTCGTGATCATCGACGAAGAACAGCATTTCGGGGCGGCCGAGAAAGCCAAGCTTTCGGGGCTGGCGAAGAATGCGCATACGCTCTGGATGAGCGCGACGCCGATTCCGCGCACGCTCGCTGCGGGACTTGCGGGCTTCAGGGATCTCAGCGTGATCGCAACGCCGCCCGTTCACCGGCTTCCGATCGTGACCAAGATCGCCCCGCTTTCGGATGCGGCGATCGCCGGAGCATTGCTTCGCGAGCGGAGGCGGAATGGGCAGAGTTTNCTGATCTGCCCGCGCATCCAGGATCTTGAGCCGATGCTGGCACGTGTGCAATCGGTGGCGCCCGACCTGCGCATCGTCTGTCTCCATGGCAGATTGCCCGTCGACGAGATCGACGAACGGATGATGAGTTTCGTCAANGGCGAGGCTGACGTTCTCCTCGCGACAAATATCGTGGAGAGCGGTCTCGACATTCCGCGCGCAAACACCATCGTCGTGTGCTGGCCCGAGAAGTTCGGTCTCGCGCAGCTCCATCAGCTCAGAGGACGGGTCGGGCGTGGCGGAACGCGTGCCTTTGCATATCTGCTGACGGAGTCGGCTTCGGAACAATCCGAAAAGCGTCTGGCCGTCCTCGAGGAGTTCAGCAAGCCCGGCGCCGGCTTCGCCATCAGCGAGCGCGATCTGGACCTTCGAGGCGCCGGCGACCTGTTCTCGGAGCAGCAGTCCGGGCATGTCCAGGTGTTCGGGCCGGTGCTCTACAGTCATCTCCTGAAGCTGGCCTCCGAGCGAGCCAACGACACCGGCGCCTTTCTGTGGGTGCCCGATCTCAACCTGCCGTGTGCCGACACGTTGCCCGAAGGCTACGTGCAATCCGAGGCAATGCGGCTCGAGATCTATGGTCGCGCTGCGAGGTGCCGCAACGAAGACGATCTGGTGGATCTGGAGGAGGAGATCTCGCGCCGTTTTGGCAAGCTCCCTCCGGAGGCGCGCGATTTCTTTGCCGCGGCGAGACTCAGGCTCGATTGCAAGCGGCGTGGCATTGTCCGGCTCGATGTCGGACCTGAGGCCGTCGCCGCGACATTCCTCCCCGGGCGACTGCGCAAGACGAGGGCGAGGTCGCTCCAGCGCGATGGCGATCGCGTGGTCTACGCCGGCGGGGGGCACGAGGATACGTTCGACCGGGTGGAGGAACTGATGGATCTGCTGGACGAGTGAAGAGAAGCGGTCGCAGGTGGGACAGCTACGGCCCGGGGGCTATCTCCGCGCCTCCCGGATATTGTGCGCAATCAAGCGATCGTTCCGCGAGGATGCGCCTTACGGAGTGGGAGCAATGCCCGCACCGGACAGTGCATCCGAGGCAACCGTAGACCTGCGCAGCCGAACACAGACCATCGTCCGCCGACACAACGACGCTTCTGATGTCGTGATCGCTGATGACGTTGCAGGAGCAGACGATCATGCCGGATTCCGTTGTGTGACGCTTCGGACGGCGCAAAGCCTGACGGCCGAGGAGGTTGCGTTCGCAATCGCCCGCCCACGGTGGTCTATTCCGGTCCACTGGGCGTGGCGTCCGCGCGGATCGACCTCCAGCAGCTTGACGCCGGCCGGAACTTCGCTGCCGTCACGCGCGATGCCGCGCAAGATGCCGTCGCGCGGTGAGACCACCGGAATGCCGGAGAGGTGACCAAGCACGAGATCTTGTAGACGCGGGTGCCGATCTCGATCGGGGTATGCCAGCGGCCCGCGAACGGCGAGTAGACAAAGCGTTCGGCGCCGACATCCCCCAGCGAACTTGCCACGTTGTCGGCGGCATCGGTCCAGTGCTGATCCGTGACCAGCCCGATCTTGCCGGGGCGGGTCTCGACTGCGACATCGCAATTGAAGTTCGACGAGAAGCCGGGACCCAGTCCGATGCTCAGCCGGGCGAGGCGCCGGAGGTCGGGTGTAATCCGGCGCTTCTGAAGGCGCGCATCGATCAGAACATCGATCTGGCGTACCGGAAGCAGATCAAGCAAGCCGAGCCAGGTGACCAGGACCCGCGATGGCTGACGCAGGGCCTGGTAGACCTGCAAACCGTCGTCCACGCGCTCGGCGATGACATCTTCGACCTGCGCGGTGTCGGCGAACAGCGCGTCGTGGAATGCCATCTTGCGCCGGATCACGGGCGGATCCGGATCGTGCGACAGCACCACACAGTATCCGAGATGCGCAAGCTGGACGCCGATCGCGGAAGCGATCTCGTTGGTACCGAGGATAACGGCAAAGAGTTGTTGGTCGTTCGGTTGCGGCATTTGAAACCACGTTTGCAGACAGGAGCGTCAAGCCGGGACGCGGGTGACACAGTCTCCGCAAGGCAAGATCACTGCATGAGCCTGGAACAAATGGGAGCAAGAGGCGGGCCATTTGGAATCGTTGAAAATCAGCCGCCAACCGCCCGGCAACATTCAGGAACGCATGATGGGCAACCACCAGAGCATTTGGTCCGAAAGCCAACGTCTTCCTGTTGTAAACCTGCCAACGTGTCGCGAAGCCGACAACAAGCGG
>JGI25153J46596_10002705_pt1 | contig 10107 bp, 8 predicted proteins | sample AraplaMF_Col_mMF_FD_46596 | JGI IMG/M metagenome (IMG submission 46596)
GTATCAGGATCATTTCCGCTCCGTTATTGCCAATTTCGACGCTCTCGGTGAACCGCGCATCGACGATCTGCTGCAACAGCTGATTCATCCAGAAGACGCACNCGANATCCAGCGTACGCTCAGGAACTGCTTCGAAACCGGCTCCGGCTCCGCGATGCGATTTCGCTGGCGCGAANAGGATGATGTCTANCGCTGGGCGGAATGCCGGGTCGAGCCNCGCCGCGATGACGACGGAACGGTCGTGCAATGGTANGGCGTTTCTCTCGATATCGACGACGAGGTGCGTGCGCTGGAGGCGTTACGTGAACGTGAGCGCGAGCTCTCNCAGCTCGTCGACATGGTCCCGGTACAGATCAGGCGCTTGACGCCGGAAGGCGAGCCGGTCTTCTTCAACAAACGTCTGATCGACTTTTTCGGTCTCGACGTGGGCGATATGGACAGGCCTGGCATGAGCCGCCTCGCGTCAGTCATTCACACCCTCGTCCACCCCGATGACGCATCGAGNTTGCTGGAGACGGTTCATCGTTCCCTCGCCAGCGGCGATCCCTTCTCGATAAAATACCGCATGCGCCGCGTCGACGGTGCCTATCGCTGGGTCGACGGCCGCGCCGAACCGCTGCGGGACCAAAGCGGCGCAATCATGCAATGGTACGTGATCTCAGTCGACATTGACGATGAGATGCGTGCACAGGAAGCGCTGCGCGACCGGGAGCGGGAGCTTTCGCAACTGGTGGATATGGTTCCCAGCCTGCTCTGGCGGCTCAATTCGGACGGCACTCCGACCTTCTTCAACCAGCGCCTAATCGATTTTCTCGGTCTCGACATCGCCGATATGGAAAAGCCCGGCGTCAGTCGGCTGGCAGCCCTCATCGAAGCCGCCGTCCATCCCGACGATGCCGCCAGCCTCACCGAAGCGCTCAACCACTCCCTCGTCACCGGCGAGGGCTTCTCGAAACAGTATCGCCTGCGGCGCGCCGATGGCGTCTATCGCTGGGTGAAGGGCAGCGCCGAGCCGCTGCGGGACGAAAACGGGCGGATCGTCCAATGGTACGGTCTCTCGCATGACATCGATGATCAGCTGCGCGTTGAAGAAGCGCTGCGAGAGAGTGAACGCTCGCTCTGGCAGATCGTCGAGACGCTGCCGGCCATGATCGATTGCGCAGCTCCGGATGGAGAGCCGGTCTATCGCAATCCTCAGCTTCGCGACTTTCTCGGATACAAGCTCGAAGAGCTGGACGGAACGGGAAAGTCCCGGCTGGCCGGCACACTCGACGCCGGTGTTCATCCCGACGAGGTGGCCGGGGTCAAGGAAAAGTATGCTCATTCGCTCGCCACCGGCGAGCCCTATGCACGCAGGCATCGCCTACGGCGGTTCGATGGTGAATATCGTTGGGTCGAGACACGCGCGGCGCCGATGCGCAACGCTGAAGGCGAGATCATTCAGTGGAATGTCATATGCCTCGATATCGACGGTGAGGTACGGGCGCAAGACGAGCTGCGCCTGGCGCAAGAGGGCCTTGCCCGTGCGAGCCAGGCGGCGAGCCTCGCCGAGCTTTCGGCTTCGATCGCGCATGAGGTGAACCAGCCGCTGGCCGCCGTCGTGGCGAATTCGCATGCCTGCCAGCGCTGGCTCACGGCTGAGCCGCCGAATATGGAGCGGGCGCAAAAGACGGTCGAGCGCATCATCCGGGACGCCAACTCGGCGGCCGAGGTCGTCAGCCGCATTCGCGCTTTATTCAAACAGTCCGCGGACAGGAGGATCCAAACGACGATCTCCGGCATCATCGACGAGGCGCGCAGCCTGATGACCGACGAGGCTTGGCGACGTCGTGTTCGCATCGATGTCGACGTTGACGGCAATCTTCCGCTCATTGCAATCGATCGCATCCAGATCCAGCAAGTCCTGATCAATCTCATCCGCAACGGCATGGAAGCGATGGACGCCGTTGCAGACGACAGGATGATCGAGATCCGCGCGCGCCATATGGGGAATGCCGTCCAGACCGAGATTAGCGATCGCGGCCAGGGTATCGAGTTTCCCGAGAAAATGTTCGAGCCGTTCTTCACGACCAAGGAAAACGGCATGGGCATGGGGCTGGCGATCTGCCGTTCGATCGTCGAGCTTCATGGTGGACGATTGTGGGCCGAGAAGAACAATCCGCACGGAGCGACGTTGATCTTTACCTTGCCCATAGAAACGAAGGCGGCGTCATGACAGCCGATGACCATATTGTCTTCATCGTGGATGACGATGGACGTATTCGGGAAGCGCTCGGCGAGTTGCTGGAGTCGCACGGCATGCGCGCCATCGCCTTCGAATCGGCCTGCGANTACGTGAAAGCGGACAAGCCNGACCTGCCCGCCTGCCTTATTCTCGATATCGAACTGCCTGACATCAACGGCCTCGACCTGCAGAGACAGATCGCTGACAGGGACCATCCGCCGATCGTCTTCATCACAGGACATGGCGACATTCCCTCCTCCGTGCGTGCGATCAAGCATGGCGCGGTGGACTTCCTGACCAAACCCTTCAGCGATGCGGACCTCATGGCGGCAGTCCACGCGGCGATCGCCGAGGATCGGACAAAGAGATCGGAACGCGCCGAACTCGACATGCTCAAACGACACTACCTCGACCTGACGCCGCGAGAGCGCGAGGTGCTGCCGCTCGTCGTCAGCGGTCTTCTCAACAAGCAGGCGGCAGCCGAATTGGGGATCAGCGAAGTCACGCTGCAGATCCATAGAAGAAATGTGATGCAGAAAATGGCGGCGGCGTCGCTCGCCGATCTCGTCCGGATCGCGGAGAGATTGGAAATACCGATAACCCACTCGCGCCGAGTGGGAGGGAATTGAACATGAACAAGACAAGACACGTCGTGGCAATTGTCGATGACGATCCAAGGTTGCTTGAATCGATGGGCGACCTTCTGGAATCCGCGGGTTATGTGGCCCGCAGCTTTTCGTCGGCGGGCTCGTTGCTCATCAACGGGCTGTCGGACCTCGACCTGCTCATCACCGATATCGGAATGCCTGGCATCGACGGCTTCGAACTTCGCGATTTGGTGCGAAAGTCGCGTCCGGAGCTGCCGGTATTCCTGATCACGGGCCGCCACGAGATAGCAGATCAGGGCCGCGCTCAAGGCGTGGGCGGATTTTTCCGCAAGCCTTTTGATGCCCAGGCGCTGCTGGCAGCCATAGCCAACGCTTTGCATAAATCGACAGATGGAGGGTGACATGCGAGTTGACCAGCCGTTGCTGCGGAGATCGGCGCCGTTATCGTTGCAGGGCAGATGTGAAGAGACAGAGCCACTCGTCATCATCGTCGATGACGACGCGTCCGTTCGTGAGGCGCTGTCGGAGCTCATCCTGTCGGCGGGTTTCCGGTCGACCAGTTTTGCCTCGACCCGCGAATTGCTTGACGCCGATATATTGGATAGCCCCGGTTGCCTGATCCTCGATGTGCGCATGCCTGGAGCAAGCGGCCTCCACCTGCAGCGTCATCTGGCCGAAAACGGCATTGCCAAGCCNATCATCTTCGTGACCGGCCATGGCGACATCCCGATGACCGTTCAGGCGATGAAGGCCGGCGCTGTCGATTTTCTCACCAAACCCGTGCGGGACCAGACGCTGCTCGACGCCATTACGGCTGCCATTGCGATGGATGCCGAGCGGCGAGCGGAAGCCGCGATCGCCGAGCGCAATATCAAGCGCCTGGAGACCCTGACGCAGCGCGAGCGCGAGGTTCTGCATGAAGTGGCACGCGGCCGCCTCAACAAGCAGATCGCCTTCGATCTCGGCATCAGCGAAGTGACGGTCAAGCTGCATCGCAGCAATGTCATGCACAAGATGGAGGCTGCCTCCATCGGCGAATTGATCCGGGCCTGGGAAACTCTGCCCGCACAAATGCGCCAGGCAGGCGCGCGCTAGCGCAATTCCAGACGCAACACTGCTGCACAGTTTTGCTGGAATTGCTCCAGCTTTAGCAGCACGCCTCCAAAAACTCGGGATGCCGGCCTCGAAGATTACATACCGCCGCTGTCCATTTGATGCGCGCCGTATCCGATCTGCGCCGAAAAAGACCATCTTGCGCCGGCAATGGGGTTTCGGCCGCGCACCCATGCGTTATTCCTAAATTAAAGCTCGGGGATATGACTTGGTGCCCCGCTTTGGTTCCTAAAGGAGATCTCGCTTTGAACAATCACTCGTCAACCGCGCCTTCCCCTGAAACCACCGCCTTCGACAACGAAGCAAACTTCCTGTCGGCCATGGGGAATGCCAAACGGCTTCATATGCTGCATCTGCTGGCCGAGGGAGAAATGTCGGTGAGCGTCCTGGCCGACGAGGTGGGGTTGAGCCAATCTTCGACGTCCCAGCATTTGGCCATTCTTCGAGAACAGGAACTCGTGCAGACGCGAAGGGCTGCACAGACGATCTATTATTCACTTCAATCCGGCGCGGCCAAGGCGATGCTCGATACGCTCGCCGACATTTTCGGATCCTACCATCGCTCCCCGGTAGAACGTGTCCGAGCCGTAGGCACCTGATGACGAAGCGTTGCTCTTGCGGCTCATGATTGGTGNCCAATTCTGCTGAGGATGATCCTGTCGGCAACTCAGGATCGGCGCCGCCGCANCGAGGTGCGGCATNACGGCGAAGAACGCAGTTTCGAAAAAGACGACTGCGGCTTGAGCGCAAGCGCCAAGCCGAGGCCCGTTCANNGNCCGCAATTCCAAGGCCGGGATGCCGTGGCGCGGGAGTCCTGTCATGCTTCGCCTACATGCCCCTCGAACGCATNGATCCCCGATGTACGTTTGATGTACCCCTCCTAGACCACGGTGTGATTACGCCTCCATTGCGAATGGAGATAATGAACCGCATCAGGAACGGAACGGCAGCCCGACCATGCTCATCGATGCTGGGTTTGGGTCAGACGGAGGTGATCATGGACGTATATGAGGCAGTCAAAAGCCGACGGTCGGTGCGCGGGTTCAAAGACGCGCCTGTGGACAGGGNGGTTCTGGAGCGGGTGCTGTCCGCCGCGGCTTGGTCGCCGTCAGGATCGAACATCCAGCCGTGGAACACCTACGTGATGACCGGCGCGCCGNTGGCTGAGCTGAAGACGTCCGCCGTCGAGCGTGTGGCCCATGGCGACGCCTGGGACAAACGGCAGTACGAGATGTACCCGNCCGCACTGAAGTCCCCCTACGGGGAGCGCCGATCCGCCTTCGGCAAGGAGCGCTACAGCGCGCTCGGCATTGCACGCGAGGACTGGGANGCGCGCCAGCGGGCAGCAATCGCCAACTGGAACTGTTTCGGCGCGCCCGCCGCCCTGTTCTGCTACATCGATCGCGACCTGGGCCTACCCCAATGGGCCGACGTCGGCATGTATCTGCAGACCGTCATGCTGCTGCTCCGCGCCGAAGGTCTGCACAGTTGCCCGCAGATGGCGTGGTCGCAGGTTCGCGAGACGGTCGCGGACGTCCTGTCACCCCCAGACGGGCTCATCCTCTTCTGCGGCATGTCGATCGGGTACGAGGACCCTACGGTCAGTTACGCCCGTACAGGCCGCGCGCCGCTCGATGAGACGGTCACGTTCCTCGGCGATTAGTTACTTGCGATCAAAGGACAAGAGGGAGAACGCCATGACCACGCATAAAGTAGGCTATCTCATCGGCAGCCTCGCCAAGGGCTCGATCAACCGCAAACTCGCCACGGCGTTGGTGCGGTTGGCCCCGCCGGAACTCGAAATGTCGGAGATATCCTTCAAGGATCTGCCGCTCTACAGCTACGACTATGACGCCGACTACCCTCCGGCTGGCAAGNCATTCAAGGCGGCAATCGCNGCCGTCGACGCCGTGCTGTTCGTNACGCCNGAATACAATCGATCCATACCCGGCGGGCTGAAAAACGCAATCGACTGGGCGAGCCGCCCCTACGGCACCAACTCGTTCACACGNAAGCCGTCAGCNGTGATCGGCACGTCGCCGGGCGCGATCGGCACAGCCGTCGCCCAGCAGAATTTGCGCAGTGTGCTCAGTTTCTGCAACTCTCCGCAGATGAATGCCCCGGAAGCCTACATCCAGTTCACACCGGGGCTGATCACCGATGACGGCGAGGTCACGAAAGACAGCACCGCCGATTTCCTTCGCACTTTCATGCGGGACTTCCACGTCTTCATCGCAAGGGTTCGCTCAGTGCTGCCTAGAGATGCCTAGAGGGCGCTTGGAATGAGCGATTGCGTATCCTGTACTGCGGGAGCTGGCCACGTCCATCTGGGCGGCCAGCTCCGGTTTTTAAAGCGCACAATGCCTCAGGCGAAGGCGTAGGAGCCGTCCGGTCGCTTCGGCACGCGCCGCTGCCAGTGGATGTAGCCTTCCTCTTCCATCGCCTTCTCGTCCATTTCGACGCCCCAGCCCGGCCGGTCGGGACGCAATTCCAGATAGCCGTCCTTCGGCAGATAGGGATCGACGACATAGCGGGTTTCCCCCTGCCGTTTCTCGATATCGAGGCCGCCATAGACATAGGCCTGCCCCTTCGGCAGCCGGTATTCGAGGATGCGGAAATTCTGCGCCGCGGCCGAAAAATGAACGTTGACCGCCGTCGCAAGCGGCCCCATCGGGTTGTGCGGCGCCACCCCGACGAAATAGGCTTCGGCGAGTGTGGCAATGCGGCGCATTTCGCTGATGCCGCCGACGACGCAGATATCGGGCTGGATGAGATCGGCGCCCTTGACCTGCAGCAGCCGCAGGAACTCGTTTCTGTTGTAGAGCGACTCGCCGGTGGCAAGCACGCAGTTGAGCCCCTGTTTCAGNTCGCCCCACGCCTCGATATTCTCAGGGCGCAGCGGTTCCTCGAAAAACAAGGGATCGTAGGGGGCCAGCGCGTTGCCGAGTTGCCTTGCGGCGACCGGCTCGAAAATCTTGGCATGGGCATCGAAGGCGATCTCGTATTCGTCGTCGACCGTCTCGCGCAGCGAGCGGAAATAATCCGCCGAGGCTTTCACCACATTGCCCCAGCGATGGGCGTGCATGTCGATACGCCAGGGGCTGAGCTTGAAGGCGGTGAAACCCCATTCTTCCTTCANACGATCGAATTCGTCGCGGGCGGCNGGCGCGTCCGGTGCGGTGTAGACGCCGGCATAGACCTTGATGCGGTCGCGCACCTCNCCGCCCAGCAGCTTGTAGACTGGGACATTTGCTGCCTTGGCCGCAAGNTCCCACAGGCAGTGATCGAGCGCAGAGATCGCGGCAAGGCCAAGCGCGCCCGGCGGGAACCGGCTTTGCTGGATCAACAGATTGACGAGATAATCGACGCGTGTGGGGTCCTGGCCGGAGAGAAATGCGTAGAGATAATCCAGGAGCGGCGGCAGCGCCTTGTCGGGGCCGTGATTGTAGCATTCACCCCAGCCCGTCAGCCCGTCATCGGTGTCGAGCGCGACGATCACGCGGGGACGGTCCTTGTCGCGGGTCATGAAAACCCGCATGCGGTCGATCTTCATCTTTCTGTCCTTCTAGCGATTGAAATAGGTGCGGCGTGACAGGCGCGTCTGCACGTAGAGATGCTCGTTGTCGGTTCCGGGATTGTAGGCGCCGGCACTTTGCGGCACCGAGACATTGCCGTTGCTGGGGAAGCGCGCCACGAAAGCCTCGTCGATATCGCAGCCAAGTCCCGGGCCATCAGGAACGGCGATCAAGCCGNCNACCTGTTGCGGATGCGGCACGATCGTCTGGCGGCGGCCGTCCCAGTCATCGTCGAGGCGCTCGAGNATGAGGGCGTTCGGGATCGCCGCAAGCAGATGCAGAGCCGCATATTCCGCCACCGGCCCGAGCGAGCCCGAATGCGGCGCCATCTGGATATGATGCGCCTCGGCCATGGCAGCGATCTTCTTCATCTGGGTGATGCCGCCGGCCCGGCCCGTGTCCGGCTGGATCACGTCCACCAGCTCCTTTTCGATGAGCTCGCGCTCGCCGAAGATAGTCGCCGAACGTTCGCCGGCCGCAAGCGGCACATGCGCTGCGTCGCGGATGCGCCGGTAGCCGTCGAAATTCTCCGGCGCGATCGGATCTTCCACCCACATCAATTCATAGGGTTCGAGCGCCCGAACCAGCCGGCAGGCATCCGCAGGCGTCAGCCACGGCGGTCCATGCAGATCGATGGCGATGTCCATGTCGTCGCCGACGGCGTCACGCAACGCGGCGACCTTGCGGACCGGATCGGCGACACCGCCGCATTTGATCGCCTTTATGCCGCGCTCTTTGAGGGCAAGCGCTCGCTCGGGCGTATTCGCATGCGAATAGATCGGAATCCGGTCGCGCACCTTGCCGCCGAGCAGCATCCAGACAGGCACGCCGAGCGCCTTGCCCTTGATGTCCCAAAGCGCCATGTCGATGCCGGTCATCGCACCGCCTCCGACCGTCCCGAGCATGCCATGGCCCATCATGGCGATATGCATCTTCTGCCACAGCCGTTCGATATGAGCCGGATCTTCGCCCACGAGGAGTGGGGCGAGATCATGGATCGCGGTCTCGACGACACGCGGCCAGCCTGAGCATTCACCGATGCCGGTGATGCCCTCATCGGTATCGATCTTCAGAAAGAGCCAGTTTCTGGTGCCGCCGAACTGCTTGGAAGCGCCACCGCCGGAACGTTGGTCGGAAGCCCAGTTCGCGGGATCGGGCTGACCGACATGCATGAGAAAAGTGCGGATCCCGGTGATCTTCATCGCTGAAAAGTTCCATTTTTCAGAATGTCCGGCGCGACGTAGCGGAAACGCCGCGAATGATCGCGATCGCGCGGATCGGGGCGCGGGATCGCTGATATGAGCGCCTGCGTATAGGCGTGCTCGGGCGTGCGGCAGACCTTCTCCGCATCGCCAATTTCGACGAGCTGGCCTTTGTACATGACGCCGACACGGTCGCACATGTAGCGGATAACGCCGATGTCNTGGCTGATGAAGATATAGGCGAGACCGAGTTCGTCCTGCAGGCGCATCAACAGATCGAGCACCTGCGAGCGNACGGAGACGTCGAGCGCCGAGGTTGCCTCATCGGCAACGATGACACGCGGATTNAGGGTGATGGCGCGGGCAATGCCGATGCGCTGGCGCTGGCCGCCGGAGAATGCGTGCGGGTAGCGTTCGCGCGCCCTCGGGTCGAGGCCAACCTGTTCCATCAGATGGCAAACGCGCTCCTCCAGCGCTCGCCCCTTTGCGACGCCATTGACGAGCAGCGGCTCGCCGATGATCTGGGAGACGGTCATGCGCGGGTTGAGGGAGCCGAAAGGATCCTGAAACACCATTCGCAATTCCCGCCGTGCGGCGGCAAGCGTCTGACCCTTTGCCGTTGCCAGATCGATGATGTCGCCGTCGGCGCGGCGATAGAGGATTTCACCTGCAGTCGGATCGATCAGCCGCATGATAGATCGGCCCATCGTCGTCTTGCCGGAGCCGCTTTCGCCGACGATGCCCAGCGTTTCGCCCGGCAGAAGCGAAATGGAAACATCGTCCAGCGCTTTCACCTCGCCGAAATCCATCGATACGTTGCGGAGTTCGAGGATCGGCGCCGCCGTCGTATCGAGCGGCGGGCGCGCCTGTCGGATTTCGGCCTTTGCTTCCAGCTTCAGCACCGAGCCGATCAGCATGCGGGTATAGTCGTCTTGCGGCGCATGAAAAATCTGCTCGACCGGCGCATATTCCTTGGCGACGCCGTTNTGCATGACGAGCACATCGTCGGCNATCTGCGCNACGACGCCCATGTCATGCGTAATGAACAGAACGGCCATGCCCTTGGCCTTCTGCAGCCTTGCGATNAGGTCGAGAATTTCGGCCTGGGTCGTNACGTCGAGGGCCGTGGTCGGCTCGTCGGCGATCAGCAGNTGCGGTTTGCAGGCGAGCGCCATGGCAATCATAGCGCGCTGACGCATCCCGCCGGAATATTGAAAGGCATATCGATCCAGCGCTTTATCAGGCGAGGGAATTTCGACTTGCTTGAGCAGCGATATGGCTTCAGCGCGCGCCTCTGCCTTGCTCATCCTGGTGTGAAGGCGAAGCGCCTCGACGATCTGGTTGCCGACCGTGTGGATCGGCGACAGCGACGACATCGGCTCCTG
>JGI25153J46596_10002706_pt1 | contig 10105 bp, 8 predicted proteins | sample AraplaMF_Col_mMF_FD_46596 | JGI IMG/M metagenome (IMG submission 46596)
CGGCCCGGGGCTGCTGGTGTCCGTCGGCTACATGGACCCCGGCAACTGGGCGACCGACATCGAGGCCGGCTCGCGCTACGGCTACGCGCTGCTGTGCGTGGTGCTGCTGTCCAGCCTGGCGGCGATGCTGCTGCAGACGCTCAGCCTGCGCCTCGGGCTGGTGGCCCGCAAGGACCTGGCGCGGGCCTGCCGCGACCACTACCCGAAGGCGACCGGGCGGGTGCTGTGGGTGCTGGCCGAGCTGGCCATCATCGCCTGCGACGTGGCCGAGGTGCTGGGCAGCGCGCTGGCGCTGCACCTGCTGTTCGGCGTGTCGCTCGTCACCGGCATCGTGATCACCGCCTTCGACACGCTGGTGGTGCTGGGGCTCAAGGGCAAGGGCTTCCGGCAGGTCGAGGCGATCGTGCTTGGCCTCATCGTCACCATCGGCGCCTGCTACGCGTGGGAGCTGGCGATGGTGGGGCCGGACTGGCGCGCGGTGGCGCAGGGCTTCGTGCCGCGCCTGTCGGCGGTGCAGGACCCGCAGGCGCTGTACCTCGCGATCGGCATCCTGGGTGCGACCGTGATGCCGCACAACCTCTACCTGCATTCGTCGATCGTGCAGACGCGCCACGTGGCGGGCGACAAGGCGTCGCGGCGCGAGGCGATCCAGCTGTCGACGCTGGACACGGTGGTGTCGCTGTCGCTCGCGCTGGGGGTGAACGCGGCCATCCTGACGCTCGCGGCCTCGGCCTTCCACGGCAGCGGGCACACCGAGGTGACGCAGATCCAGGACGCGTACCACCTGCTGGACCCGCTGGTGGGCGGCGCGCTGGCCTCGGTGCTGTTCGGCATCGCGCTGCTGGCGGCGGGACAGAGCTCGACCTTCACCGGCACGATCGCCGGGCAGATCCTGATGGAGGGCTTCCTCGACCTGAAGATCCCGTGCTGGCAGCGCCGGCTCGTCACGCGCGGCCTGGCGCTGCTGCCGGCGCTGGGCGGGGTGCTGTGGCTGGGCGAGGCAGGGGTGGGCCAGCTGCTGGTGGCCAGCCAGGTGGTGCTGAGCTTCCAGCTGCCGTTCGCGATCTGGCCGCTGATCCGCTTCACCAGCCGGCGCGACCTGATGGGCGAGTTCGCGAACGGGCCGTGGCTGAAGGCGGGGGCGTGGACCTTGTTCGGGCTCATCACGGCCGCGAACCTGTGGCTGGTCGCGGCATTGTTCAGATGAACGACGATCCCCGGATTGGCATCCGGGCTACGAATCGCTGGTAGCCCGGATGGAGCGCAGCGCAATCCGGGAGCGGCGGTCGTACCGTCAGGCCGCGACCGTTTGCCGCACGGCGTGCTCCCACTGCGCCATCAGCCCCTTCGCGCGCTCGCGCGGCATGGTGGGATGGAAGGTCCGCTCCACCTGCCACTGCCGTGCCAGCTCGTCCAGCCCGCCGTAGATCCCGCACGACAACCCCGCCAGCGACGCCGCCCCCAGCGCCGTCGTCTCGATCACCTTCGGCCGCACCACCGGGATCCCCAGCAGGTCGGCCTGGAACTGCATCAGCAGGTCGTTGACGCAGGCCCCGCCGTCGACCCGCAGCTCGCTCACCGGCGCCCCGCCCGCGGCGACCGCGTCGCGGCCCATCGCCTGCAGCAGCGCCGCGCTCTGGAACGCGATGCTCTCCAGCGCGGCGCGCGCGATGTGCGCCACCGTCGTGCCGCGCGTCAACCCGACGATCGCGCCGCGCGCATCGGCCTTCCAGTACGGTGCACCCAGGCCGGTGAAGGCCGGCACGAACATCACGCCGCCGGAATCGGGCACGCTCTCGGCCAGCGCCTGCACCTCGCCGCTCGCCTTGATCGCGTTCAGCCCGTCGCGCAGCCACTGCACGACAGCCCCGCCGATGAAGACGCTGCCTTCGAGCGCGAACTCCGGCAGCGCGGTCGGCTGCGCCGCGCTGGTCGTGATCAGGCCGTTGGTCGAGGTCTGGAACTGCGTGCCGGTGTGCATCAGCATGAAGCAGCCGGTGCCGTAGGTGTTCTTCGCCAGGCCCGCGCGGAAGCAGGCCTGGCCGAACAGCGCGCTCTGCTGGTCGCCGGCGACGCCGCCGATCGGCAGCGACGCGCCCAGCAGTTCGGCCTTCGTGTGCCCGTAGACGTGGCTGGACGCATGCACCTGCGGCAGCACCTCGCGCGGCACGTCCAGCAACTGCAGCAGCTCGTCGTCCCAGTCGTTGCGCCGCACGTTCAGCAGCAGCGTGCGCGACGCATTGCTGACGTCGGTGGCATGCACCGCGCCGCCGGTCAGGTGCCACATCAGCCACGAGTCGACGGTGCCGAAGGCGAGCTCGCCGCGCGCCGCCGCGGCCCGCGCACCGTCGACGTGGTCGAGGATCCACTTCAGCTTGGTGCCCGAGAAATAGGCGTCGATGATGAGCCCGGTCTTAGCGCGGAAGGTCGGTTCCAGGCCGCGCTCGCGCAGCGCCGCGCAGGTCGGCTCGGCGCGCCGGTCCTGCCAGACGATGGCGTTGTACAGCGGCTGGCCGGTCCTGCGGTTCCACACCACGGTGGTCTCGCGCTGGTTGGTGATGCCGATGGATGCGATGTCGCGTGCCGCGAGGCCGGCCTTGGCCAGCGCCTCCTTCGCGGTCGCGAGCTGGGTGGCCCAGATCTCCATCGGGTCGTGCTCGACCCAGCCCGGCTGCGGGTAGATCTGGCGGAACTCGCGTTGCGCCATCGCGACGATGCTGCCGGCGCGATCGAACACGATGCTGCGCGAGCTGGAGGTGCCCTGGTCCAGGGCGAGCAGGTGGGTCGGTGTGCTCATCGGGTGATCATGCAGCGACTTCGCATTGCACTCCAGCGTCTGCGAGCAATGCAGGGAAAGGCTCCGGCGGCGCCTGGTCGGTGAACAGCGTGTCGACCTCGCCGAAGCCGGCCACCTGCACCATCGCCGGCCGGTTGAACTTGCTGTGGTCGGCCGCGACCCACACCTGGCGCGACTGCTCGATGATGGCGCGCGCCACCTTCACCTCGCGGAAGTCGAAGTCGCGCAGCGTGCCGTCGCTCTCGATGCCCGAGATGCCGATCAGCCCGATGTCGACCTTGAACTGCTTGATGAAATCCACCGTCGCCTCGCCGACGATGCCGCGGTCGCGCGAGCGCACCACGCCGCCGGCGACGATCACCTCGCAGTCCGGGTTGTCCGACAGGATGGCCGCCACGTTCAGGTTGTTCGTGATCACGCGCAGTCCCTTGTGCCGCACCAGCTCGCGCGCGATCGCCTCGGTGGTGGTGCCGATGTTCAGGATCAGCGAGCAGCCCTCGGGCACCCCCTGCGCCACGCTGCGCGCAATGCGCTGCTTGGCCTGGTCGTTGAGCTGCTGGCGCTGGCGGTAGGCGATGTTCTCGGTGGTCGAGCTCGGCAGCCGCACGCCGCCATGGAAGCGCGCCAGCAAGCCGGCGTCGGACAACAGCTTCACGTCGCGCCGCACCGTCTGCAGCGTCACGCCGAACTGGTCGGACAGCGCCTCCACCGTCACCGTGCCGCGCGCACGCACCTCGTCGAGCAGCAGCGATTGGCGCGGATTCGGGGTCATGGCGGCGGAGGGTACCGAAACCCCAAGCGAAAGCGGATGCAGGATTTCCTGGGTTGCATCGTTTTCGTTTTTCGCATAAAACGAAAAAAGAAGATCAGAAACGAAAACAAGCGAACAGCAGTGCCGACAGGAGACGGATTCTTGAACCAGCCTTTGACGAACGGCGTCCCGCCGCGTCCGACTTCGCCCGCGTTGCCCGCCGAGGTCGACGTGCTGGTCGTCGGCGGCGGCATCAATGGCGCCGGCATCGCGCGCGACCTGGCCGGCCGCGGCCTGCGCGTGCTGGTGTGCGAGAAGGACGACCTGGCGCAGCACACCTCGTCGGCCTCGACCAAGCTGATCCACGGCGGGCTGCGCTACCTGGAGTACTACGAGTTCTCGCTGGTGCGCAAGGCGCTGGCCGAGCGCGAGGTGCTGCTGAAGAGCGCGCCGCACATCATGTGGCCGCTGCGCTTCGTGATGCCGCACGACGCCAGCATGCGGCCGGTGTGGATGATCCGCGCCGGCTTGTTCCTGTACGACCACCTGGCCCGGCGCGAGGTGCTGGCCGGTTCGCGCACGATCTCGCTGCGCGGGCACCCGACCGGCCAGCCGCTGAAGCCGCAGTACACGCGCGGCTTCGTCTATTCCGACGGCTGGGTCGACGACGCGCGGCTGGTGGTGCTGAACGCGCGCGACGCCGCCGACCGCGGCGCGACGGTGCTGACGCGCTGGCGCTGCGCCGATGCGCGGCGCGGCGACGCGAGCTGGCAGGTCACGCTGCAGGCCGACGACGGCCGCACGCACGCGCTGTCGGCACGCGCGCTGGTCAATGCCGCCGGGCCGTGGGCCGCGCAGTTCCTGGCCGACCAGGCCCATGCGCCGCGCGCCAAGTCGCTGCGCCTGGTGAAGGGCAGCCACATCGTCGTGCCGAAGCTGTTCGACCACGACCACGCCTACATCTTCCAGAACCCGGACCGCCGCATCATCTTCGCGATCCCGTACCAGGACGGCGCGTTCACGCTGATCGGCACCACCGACGTCGAGCACCATGGCGCGATCGGCGAAGCGCGCATCGATGCCGGCGAGATCGCCTACCTGTGCGAGCAGGCGAGCCGCTACTTCGAGAAGCCGGTGCGGCCGGCCGACGTCGTGTGGACCTACTCGGGCGTGCGCCCGCTGCTGGACGACGAATCGGGCGATCCGTCGGCGGTGACGCGCGACTACTCGCTCGAGCTGGACACCTCGAAGGCCGCGCTGCTGTCGGTGTGGGGCGGCAAGATCACGACCTTCCGCAAGCTCGCCGAGGAAGCCGCCGACCTGCTGGCGGCGCCGCTCGGCAACACGCGCGGCGCCTGGACGGCCGGTGCTTTCCTGCCCGGCGGCGACCTCGGCATGTGGGTCGGGGAACCGCAGCGGCCCGACACCGACTTCGCCCGCTTCGAGCAGGCCTTCGCGCTGCGCCACCCGGAACTGTCCCCTGCCCTGCGCCACCGGCTGGCGCGCTGCTACGGCTCGCGCGTGCAGCCGCTGCTGGCCCGCGGCATCGGCGCCGAGGTGGTGCCGGGCCTGCACGAGGCCGAGCTCACGCACCTGTACCAGCAGGAGTGGGCGCGCAGCGCGGACGACGTGCTGTGGCGCCGCACCAAGCTCGGCCTGCACCTGACGCCGGCGCAGCGCGAGCAGGTCGCCGCCTGGTGCGAACAGCACTGGCCACGCCTTGCGGCGGCGCCCGGCGCGGGGGCCGAGCCGACGACGACGAGACCTTCGGAGACTTCATGGAATTGACGCTGGAACGCATCGGCAAGCAGGTCGGTGCGGCGACCCACCTGTACCCGCTGGACCTGACGCTGGTGCCGCGCGCGGTGACCGTGCTGCTGGGGGCCACGCAGGCCGGCAAGACCTCGCTGATGCGCGTGATGGCCGGCCTCGACCAGCCGACGCAGGGCCGCGTGCTCGCCGACGGGCAGGACGTGACCGGGCTTCCGGTGCGCCAGCGCAACGTCGCGATGGTCTACCAGCAGTTCATCAACTACCCGTCGATGACGGTGGCCGACAACATCGCGTCGCCGCTGAAGCTGCGCCGCGAGGCCGGCATCGCCGAGCGCGTCGCCGAGCTGGCGAAGCGGCTGCACATCGAGCCGTTCCTGAAGCGCCTGCCGGCCGAGCTGTCGGGCGGCCAGCAGCAGCGCGTCGCGCTGGCACGCGCCCTCGCCAAGAAGGCCCCGCTGATGCTGCTGGACGAGCCGCTGGTGAACCTCGACTACAAGCTGCGCGAGGAACTGCGCGACGAGCTGACGCAGCTGTTCGCGGCCGGCGAATCGACCGTCGTCTACGCCACCACCGAGCCGACCGAGGCCTTGCTGCTGGGCGGCTACACGGCGGTGATGGATGCCGGTGAGCTGCTGCAGTACGGCCCGACGGCCGAGGTGTTCCACCGCCCGCAGTCGATCCGCGTCGCGCGGGCGTTCAGCGACCCGCCGATGAACCTGGTCGAGGGCAGCCACGCGACGATCGGCGTCTCGCTGCAGGCCGGCGTGCACCTGTCGGTGCCGCTGCCGGCGGCCAGCACGCCGGCGCTGACGATCGGCATCCGCGCCAGCGCGCTGCGCGTGCGCCAGCGCGACGGCGACGTCGCCTTGCCGGGCAAGGTCGAGCTGGCCGAGATCTCCGGCTCCGACACCTTCGTGCACGTCGACACGCCGATCGGCGAACTGGTGGCGCAGCTGACCGGCGTCCACCAGTTCACGCTCGGCGAGGCGGTCACGCTGTACCTGAACGCGGCGCAGGTGCACGTGTTCGATTCGGCCGGCAGGCTGCTGGTTGCCCCGACGCGGGAGGGCGTGTAGATGGTGCCGACTCACTTGCGAACCGTTCGCCCTGAGCAGGAGCCGAGCTTGTCGAGGACCCACGTCGAAGGGTTGCCGCCGCAGTACACCGGAAGGTCCCGCGCGCAGGCACCAAGCCTTCGACAAGCTCAGTCCGAACGCATTCTTTTCCACCGTCAGACCCGTGACGCACAAACGCCGCGACTGGGGGGCCAATAACCATGGCACGCATCGATCTCGACCTGGCGCATGCCTACAAGCCGAATCCGCAACGCGACGAAGACTACGCGCTGCTGCCGCTGAAGATGAGCTTCGAGGACGGTGGCGCGTATGCGCTGCTCGGCCCGTCGGGCTGCGGCAAGACGACGCTGCTGAACATCATCTCGGGCCTCGTCACGCCGTCGCAGGGCACGGTGAAGTTCGGCGGCCGGGACGTCACCGGCCAGACACCGCAGCAGCGCAACATCGCGCAGGTGTTCCAGTTCCCGGTGATCTACGACACCATGACCGTGGCCGAGAACCTCGCCTTCCCGCTGCGCAACCGCGGCGTCGCGCCCGAGCGCATCCGCCAGCGCGTCGGCCAGATCGCCGAGATGCTGGAGATGAGCGGCCAGCTGAACACCCGCGCCGCCGGGCTGGCGGCCGACGCGAAGCAGAAGATCTCGCTCGGCCGCGGCCTGGTGCGCGAGGACGTGTCGGCGGTGCTGTTCGACGAGCCGCTGACGGTGATCGACCCGCACCTGAAATGGCAGCTGCGGCGCAAGCTGAAGCAGATCCACCACGAGCTGAAGCTGACCCTGGTCTACGTGACGCACGACCAGGTCGAGGCGCTGACCTTCGCCGACCAGGTGGTGGTGATGACGCGCGGCCGCGCGGTGCAGGTGGGCAGCGCGTCGGCGCTGTTCGAGCGGCCGCAGCACAGCTTCGTCGGCCACTTCATCGGCTCGCCGGGCATGAACTTCCTGCCGGCGCGCTGGGCCGACCCCGGCATCGAGGTCTGCGGCCAGGTGCTGCCGATGGCGACCAACCCGCTGGCCGGCGAAGGTCGCTTCGCGCTCGGCGTGCGGCCCGAGTACGTGACGCTGGCCGCGCCGCAGGCGCCCGGCGCCATCGCCGGCACCGTGACGCAGGCGCAGGACATCGGCACCTACTGGCTGCTGGCCGCGCGCGTCGGCGAGGGCGAAGGCCAGCAGCTGATCCGGGCCCGGCTGTCGCCCGAGCAGCGCATCCCGCGCGTCGGCGATGCGGTGTGGCTCTCGCTGCTGGGCTCGCACACCTGCTTCTACCGCGACGACGTGCTGATCGACAACGACAACAAGGAGGTGGCGGCATGAAGCCCGTCAACCAGAAGGCCTGGCTGCTGATCCTGCCGGTCGTGCTGTGCGTGGCCTTCTCGGCGGTGCTGCCGCTGATGACGGTCGTCAACTACTCGGTGCAGGACATCATCTCGCCCGAGCGCCGCGTGTTCGTCGGCACCGAATGGTTCAAGTCGGTGATGCGCGACGAAGACCTGCAGGGCGCGCTGCTGCGCCAGATCGGCTTCTCGCTCGCGGTGCTGCTGGTCGAGATCCCGCTCGGCATCGGTCTCGCGCTGTCGATGCCGGCCAAGGGCGCGCGCTCGTCGGCAGTGCTGGTGATGGTGGCGATCTCGCTGCTGATCCCGTGGAACGTGGTCGGCACGATCTGGCAGATCTACGGCCGCACCGACATCGGCCTGATGGGCGCGGCGCTCGCGAAGCTGGGCATCGACTACAGCTACACCGGCAACGCGACCGACGCCTGGTTCACCGTGCTGCTGATGGACGTGTGGCACTGGACGCCGCTGGTCGCGCTGCTGTGCTTTGCCGGGCTGCGCGCGATCCCGGACGCCTACTACCAGGCCGCGCGCATCGACGGCGCGAGCAAGTTCGCGGTGTTCCGCTTCATCCAGCTGCCCAAGCTGCGCGGCGTGCTGATGATCGCGGTGCTGCTGCGCTTCATGGACAGCTTCATGATCTACACCGAGCCCTTCGTGCTGACCGGCGGCGGGCCGGGCAATGCGACGACCTTCCTGTCGCAGTACCTGACGCAGAAGGCGGTCGGCCAGTTCGACCTCGGCCCGGCCGCGGCCTTCTCGCTGATCTACTTCCTGATCATCCTGCTGCTGTGCTTCATCCTCTACAACTGGATGCAGCGGGTGGGCCAGGACGCCGCCACGACCGAGGGAGCCGCCCATGGATGAGCGCCGATTCAAGAAGCGGGTGGTGTTCCTGCTGCTGTACCTGCTGTTCGCGATCCTGCCGGTGTACTGGATGGTGAACATGTCGTTCAAGACGAACGAGGAGATCCTGTCCACCTTCAGCCTGTGGCCGCAGCACTTCACGCTGGCCCATTACCACACCATCTTCACCGACGAGTCGTGGTACTCGGGCTACATCAACTCGATGATCTACGTGGCGATCAACACGGCGATCTCGCTGGTGGTGGCGTTGCCGGCGGCGTATGCGTTCTCGCGCTACAGCTTCCTCGGCGACAAGCACGTGTTCTTCTGGCTGCTGACCAACCGCATGACGCCGCCGGCGGTGTTCCTGCTGCCGTTCTTCCAGCTGTACACGACGCTCGGCATGATGGACACGCACATCGCGGTGGCGCTGGCGCACCTGCTGTTCAACGTGCCGCTGGCGGTGTGGATCCTCGAGGGCTTCATGAGCGGCATCCCGCGCGAGATCGACGAGACGGCCTACATCGACGGCTACTCGTTCCCGCGCTTCTTCCTGACGATCTTCATCCCGCTGATCAAGGCCGGGGTCGGCGTCGCCGCGTTCTTCTGCTTCATGTTCAGCTGGGTCGAGCTGCTGATGGCGCGCACGCTGACCAGCGTGAACGCGAAGCCGATCGTCGCGGTGATGACGCGCACGGTCAGCGCCTCGGGCATGGACTGGGGCGTGCTGGCCGCGGCCGGCGTGCTGACCATCGTGCCGGGCGCGATCGTGATCTGGTTCGTGCGGCATTACATCGCGAAGGGTTTCGCGATGGGTCGAGTCTGAGGAGACGCACATGTTCGAGTGGATGGCCTGGACGCTGCCGGTGGCGGTGTTCTTCGTTTGCATCGTGCTGATGCTGGCCGGCATGACGCTGTGGGAGCTGAAGTCGCCGACCACGCTGCGCCGCGGCTTCCTGCCGATCGCGACGACGCGCGGCGACCGCCTGTTCATCGGCCTGCTCGGCGCGGCCTGGGTCAACCTGGCCTTCGTCTCGCTGAGCGAGAAGATGGTGGGCTGGTTCGGCCTGGCCGAGGAGCCGTCGATCTGGATCAGCTTCGTCGTCTCGATGCTGCTGCTGGCGCTGGTGATGCGCAAGGGCTGAGACCCGCCCGATTCTGAAAAGACCGCCGGTGATTCTTCCCAGCCGGCGCGTCGCGAGTGAACCCCGGGAAGTACCAGAGGAGACAGACATGAAATTGCGCTTGAATGCCGTGGCCTTTGCCGCTGCCGCGCTGGCCCTGGGCCACGGCGCGTGGGCCGGCGAGGCCGAGGCCAAGAAATGGATCGACGCCGAGTTCCAGCCGTCCACGCTGAGCAAGGACCAGCAGGCGGCCGAGATGAAGTGGTTCATCGATGCGGCGAAGAAGCTGCAGGCCAAGGGCGTCAAGGAGATCTCGGTGGTGTCCGAGACCATCACGACGCACGAGTACGAATCGAAGACGCTGACCAAGGCCTTCGAGGAGATCACCGGCATCAAGGTGAAGCA
>JGI25153J46596_10002712_pt1 | contig 10096 bp, 9 predicted proteins | sample AraplaMF_Col_mMF_FD_46596 | JGI IMG/M metagenome (IMG submission 46596)
GTGTTCATCGATGAGCTTCGCCTGATGGACGCGATCTCGGCGGAAGAGATCACCAGCATCGACTTGACCAGCTATTTCCGCCGGCGCTTCGGCAATCCCTACGCGGTGGTTCATCGCGGCGATCTCCACGGCATCTTCGTCCGCGCCTGCGAGGCGAACCCGCTCGTCACGCTGCTGACCGACTGCGACGTCATCGGCTACGAGCAGAGCGGCGCGGGCGCCACGGCCCTGCTCAAGTCCGGCGAGCGCGTTGCAGGATGTCTCCTGATCGGTGCGGACGGGCTGCGTTCGCGCATTCGCCAGCAGATGGTCGCGGATGGCGCGCCCCGGGTCGCCGGCCACACCACCTATCGATCCGTTATCCCGACCGAGCAGATGCCCGAGGATCTGCGCTGGAACGCCGCAACCCTATGGGCCGGCGCCAAGTGCCATCTCGTGCATTACCCGCTCTCGGGCTGGAAGGTGTTCAATCTCGCGATCACCTGCCACAACGATCCCGCTGAAGCGTTCGCGGCAAGGCCCGTCACCCATGACGAGGTGCTCGACGGTTTTCGTGACGTGCATCCGCGCGCCAAGGCGATCATCCATCACGGAAGGGACTGGAAGGCCTGGGTGACCTGCGATCGCGACCCGACCGATCGCTGGATCGACGGACGCGTCGTGCTGCTGGGCGATGCCGCGCATCCGATGCTGCAATATTTCGCGCAAGGAGCCTGCATGGCGCTGGAGGATGCGGTCTGCCTCGCCGAGGAGCTCGACCAGACGGAAGGAGACGTCGCCCACGCGCTCGAGCGATACAGGAATGCCCGGTTGCTGCGCACCGCGCGCGTCCAGCTCCAGGCGCGCGAGCTCGGCGATCACGTCTATCACCCTGCGGGCGTCCACGCATTGTTGCGCAATCAGATGATGCGCGAGACCAGCCTGGAACGCTTCTGCGAGAATGTCGCCTGGCTGTATCAGTCGCCGTTCCCGGAACGGAATTCAATGGGAGGTCTCGCGCAGCGCTGAGCGGCGCGAACCTCGCATACGACGACCGGCGCTGCCGGCACTTATGCGGACTGGGCCGCTTCATGGCCCAGTCTCGCTGTTCGGCCGCTGGATCGCCGGACGTCTAGACCGTCGAGATACCGTCGATCGGACTGATGTCTCCGACGAAGCGCAGCAGGTCGGCCATGGTGAACTCGCCCGGCACCTGCGACGGCAATGTCGGCTTCCAGTTCTTACCCTTGACCCAGAGGTACGACTGGTGATCGCCATGGACGAGGCCGACGAAGACTTCGGCAAGCAGGATCGCGCCAACCGGTCCCAGCCTTTCACCGCCGCCGCGCTGCTCCGCCTCCTTGAGGATGTAGTACCAGAGCGGGGTGTGCTCGTGCAGACCGTGCTTCTTCGCTACCGCACCATCGGTGCCCTTCGAGATTTCGGCCGGCGTCAGCGGATTCTTGATCTTCATGGCCTTGGCCACGTCCTGTCCGGACGGCAAGCCCAGCAGCACGCCGCGCTTGAGATTGCGGAACGGCAGGCTGCTGCCGTCGCCGGGCAAGGTGTGGAGTTGCGGCACGACGAACGGGTCGATCTTGCGGGATGAATTCAGTGCCACACCCGGCGGATTGGACGGCAGGACGGCATAGAAGCGCCGCCAGTCGATGATCCAGTTGCTCGACAGCACCGGAAGGGGAAGCGGCGGCTGAATCGGATTGGGTGCGAGATCGCCGATGATTCCGCCGGAGAGCCCGGTGAACCTGAACAGCAGGTCGAGCGTCGCGGGCGTAATGCCGCCTGGCCCGGGCGTGAAGATGCGGTTGTGGCTGTAGACCTGGCGAACCATGCTGTGGCCGAGACGATAGACCGCCGCGGAAAACTCCACCGGCATGTAGGGCGTCTTCTTGAAGCGGTAGAAGCGCCGCCCCTGCTCCAGAATCTTCGCAACCAGTCCCTTCTCGGTAATCCGCTCGACGAAGTCGTGCAGGACCATCCATTGATAGTGCCAGGTCACGATCCGGCGCGCTTCCTCGAAGATCTCTGCCGGCGGCTTCCCCGACGCCGCGAGCTGGTCGCAGACCTTGTTGTGGAATTTCAGCATCGCAAGATGGGTCTGCGCGACGAGCAGATTCTCGTCATTGCGGTGATCGCCGATCAGGGCGAAGCCTTCGGGACTGCGTGGAAGATCGTTGCGATGGTCTCCCGTGATGCTGTCGACGTTGACGGTCTTGCCGATCAGGAGCTTCGGTCCCGGCGTCTTGCCGTTGTCGCTCGCCGAATTGCGCGCGTAAAGATGACGGCTTCCATCGGGCCCGAGGCCGTAGACGCTATCGAGATCGAGCGCCGGCGTGCGGAAATTCTCGACGGCCGTCGGATCGGCCTCCTTGTCGCCGAAGGAGGTCAGATCCAGGGTGATGTCGTGGTCGACGAATTGCCCAAGATAAGTAAAGCCGGCAGGCACGTTGGCGTTGTTTCCCGCAGCATCGCCCGGAGCGGGATCCTTCATCGCGTCGGCGAGCTCATGAAGCGGACCGTCGTCGACCGCGAGCGGCTCGAGGGTCGGAAACATCCGGCCAAACATGCCGGGATCGTCGTGTCCGGAAAGCGTATCCAGAAATTGGCGCGTCGGCTGACGTCCGGCCTTGCCATGGCCGGGCTGAACATTCACGTCGGTTACCATCGCTTGCTCCTGCGCAAAATGCTGAAAAGGGAGAGGGGCGACGACGTCGATCGATTGTTCCAAAATTCTCGTGTCAGTATAGGTTTTCGAAAATTGCCCCTCAGGGTGCAGTAGAATGAAATATTACCACAGATTGTACTGCGCGGAGAGCTTCATCGGCGAGGCGTTTTGCCCCACCCCAACACGCGCTGTTGATTGAATGCTAGCGCTTCGCGGCGAACCGCGCCCAGATCTCGGCGTCGGTGTAGAAATCGACACCGCCGTCCAGATCTCTCACGAGCCACTCGCCGAGATAGACGATCTGCGTGCCGCTGCGCCGCTCGTGCCGAAGCTCGAACTTTCCCTCGGCATCCTTCTGAAGCGAACAGATCGACTGGACCCAGCTCGGCCATTCCTGCAACGGCTGGCCGACGAATTGCCATGCGACCAGAGCCGCGTTGTTGGACAAGGGTTCCAGAAACATTGTCTTGCTCACGTGATCTCCACCATGCGGTCGTCCCTGCTGCAAACGCCGCCGGACTGGAAAGGTTTGTATCCAGCCGCTCGGCACATGAGCACGACCAATGGTACTCAACGGTTCCCTTCAGGTTCCATCCGTGAAAACCCGGTCATCACNCGCCGGACGGATGCGCCCTACCCGATCGTCTGCAACGCCGGAAACGTTTCGAGCAGCCAGATGCTCACATTCGAGACCGCGCCGGTGAGAAAGCCGATACCGGTGATCACCATCAACACGCCCATGGCGCGCTCGACATTGACGAGATGGCCCTTCATGCGCGCGAACAGTCTTGAGAACTGCTCGATCATCAGGGCTGCGATCAGGAAGGGAATGCCGAGGCCGGCCGAATAGACCGCGAGCAGCCCGGCGCCCTTCGTCACCGTTGCCTCGGCCGCCGCGATCGAGAGGATCGCAGCCAGGATCGGACCGATGCAGGGCGTCCAGCCGAAGGCGAAGGCGAGCCCCATGATATAGGCGCCCCAGAGCCCGACCGGTTTGGGGATCGGCAGCCGGCCCTCGCGCATCAACAGGCCGATGCGCGTCAGGCCGAGGAAATGCAGGCCCATGATGATGATGACGATGCCGGCGAGGATCGACAGCTCGGCCGACCAGGCGCGGATCAANCCGCCGACCAGCGAGGCGCTGGCGCCGAGNGCGACGAACACCGTGGAGAAGCCNAGCACGAACAGCAGCGCCGACATCATGATCGCGCGNTTGGAGGCCGATGCCGGCTCCTCGCTCTCGACATGCTCGATGGTCGCGCCCGTGAGATAGATCAGGTAGGGCGGAACCAGCGGCAGNACGCAAGGAGAGAGGAAGCTGACGAGGCCGGCAATCAGCGCCGCCGGGATCGAAACATTTTGCATGATGNAGTCGGAGCCATCTCAGGCTCCAGTGCGGCACGCGGGAAATGCGCGCGGCCGGGAGCACCGGCTCTGGTGTAGCCGATGCCGGGAAATGCGCAACAGAGGCGCACAAAACCAAGGCTCCTCCCGATGCCGTCCGTGATCACAGATGCGGCATCGGGACGCGCACAAATCTCGCCAAAAAGCGAGACCAGGCGGCGTGGCTACTTCACCACGCGGAGCAGCGGACGCCGGGGCTGGTCCTGCGTCTGCTTGGAGGGGGGCTGCGGCTCGCTTCCGGCGCTCCGCAGCATTTCGTCGCACAGTGCCTTGAGATCGGCACTGTCAATTCCTTTGAGCTTCATCCGCACGTCGAGGATGACAATCGACAGCAGTTCGGCCGACTCACGGCTGTTCATCTCGTTGAGCGCCCTGCGGCACTGCTCGAGCGTTTCCAGCACCGACTGCAACTGTTCGTCTGAATGCGACACCGGCGTTCTTTCCGTTAATTCGGCCTGCGAGACGTATTGGCGACGACCCCTTTGGCCCCCATGGGAGGCCGAGGATAACACGAGGCCCCTACGGCTCTGAACATGATTTCAGTCTGTTTCTGCGTTGAAACCGCGGTTTCAGTGCGCGCCGCTGCAATGCGCCGCTGAACATCGTCGAGACGATCGGGAGAAGAACGCCCGTTGTGTCGTGATTGATCCGTTGCGGAAAGCCGCAGCGCGCGCTGCGCAAGGATGTCCATTGCGGACAGCGCCGACAATCCCGCAGCCATCTCAAGGCTCGCAACGGAACTCACGCGACACCCCTCATCCAGGCGATCGTCTGCCCAATTCCCCAGATCTGACAGCAACATCATACCACCCGCACGGTAGTAAGGATGACGTTCAAAACTCTACGTTCCCCAACCCGTCGTGGTTGTGGTTTGCGCCAGATTCTGCCAGTTTAGCGGACCGAAGGGACTTGTATGCACTCCTTGGCGGAAAGGGGCGTTCCTCCAGAGGAACGCCCGAAAACAAATCTCAGCAGCCTCTCCGATTGGGATGCGGCGCGTATTTTCCTCGAAGTCGTCCGTTGCGGAAGTTTTCGCTCGGCGGCTGAACGCCTGTCGCTGTCGATCAACGCTGTCCGCCGCCGCATTGACGATTTCGAGCGCCAGACCGGCACCACCCTGTTCACCCGCGACGTCCACGGCACCCATTTGACCGACGAGGGCGCGCTCGTGGTCTCCGCCGTCGAGCGGATGGAAGCGGCCGCATTCGACGTGCTGCGCACCAGCGATTCGACCGGCAATGCCCTATCGGGCGAGGTCCGCGTCGCCATCACCGAGGGGCTCGGCACGTTCTGGCTTGCCCCGCGCCTGGTCGAATTCCAGCAGGCCTATCCGAAGATCCTGGTCGACCTGCATTGCGCGATGCGCTCGGCTGACGTCTCGCGCCACGAGGCCGACGTCGCCATCCACCTGTCACGGCCTTCGGCACTCGACGTCAAGCTGGTGCGGCTCGGCCGCATGCATCTGATGTTCTGGGCCTCCGAAAAATATCTTGAGAAACACGGCACGCCGCGTACGGCCTACGAATTGATCAAGCACCGGCTGGTGCTGCAATTCGCCGACCAGCTCGCCGCCAAGGAAACCTTTGAGAGCTTCTTCCCGGGCGTTCAGGAACGTGACCTTCTGGTCATGAAGACCAACGTCTCAAGCGCCAACTACTGGGCGGTCGCGAATGGCGCCGGAATTGGCGTCTTCCCGAGCTACGCCATTGCGCTTGGCGGGAAGTTGATTCCACTGGAGGTCGAATTGAACCGACCGCTGGATATATGGTTGTCCTACCATCCTGGTAGCGGCCGCATCCCGCGGGTACGGCACATGATTGACTGGCTGATCGAGGCTTTCAATCCGGCTCGCTTCCCGTGGTTTAAGGAAGAGTTCGTGCACCCGCATGAATTCGGAGACTCGTATATGGGCGAACCCCTGACCCAGCTCTTCGGGGGATTTTCAACCGAAGAACGGTGAGAAACGACGATGAAAACAGCGGCGAAAAGAATGAAGCAGCGCAGTGCCGGCAAGCCGGACATTGAGCTTGGCAAGCGCATCCGTCTGCGGCGCGTCGAGATGAAGATCTCGCAGGCCGAGCTCGGCGAGAAGCTCGGCGTGAGCTTCCAGCAGGTCCAGAAGTACGAGAAGGGCGTCAATCGCGTCGGCGCAGCTCGTCTGCAGCAAATCGCCTCCGCGCTCGATGTGCCCGTCACCTTCTTCTATGACGGCGACAACAAGGCGCGCGAAGTCGAGAGCCTGCTCTTCCTCGATTCGGCTTTCAGCCTCCGCCTGCTGCGCGCCTACAGCAAGATCAAGGATCAGACGGTGCAGCGTCAGCTCGTCTCGCTGATGGAATCGATCGCAGCGAACGAAGGCTGAGCCATCGACGGTCCGGCCTTGACGGCCGATGTTCAATCCGCCGCGTCGCGGGGGCGCGGCCGGATTGGACGAGGCCGACTGGATCGGATCTGATGAATCAGATTTGGCCCGCGCGCCTTCCGCGCGTGGCCTTGGTTCTCGGGGGCGGGCTGACCGCCCCTTTTTCTTGTCCTTTTCCCCTAACCGCCCCACGCTTTTCGCGAACCCGTCGCGCCCTTGCCGCGACCCAATCGAGAGCCTCCGCCTTCAGAACGCGCGGGGCTTTCGACGGCCGTGCTTAATGGGACCTCAACACCGGTGCCCTAGTTTCCCGCCGATTGCACGAATCGGCGCATGCAGCGCGGCGGCCGGGAATTGCAGATGCGAGGGCCCGCCCGGGTCTCGTTCTCTCTGGGGGTAAGATGGGACACATGTCGAAACGCCATGCGATGATCATTGCAGTCGGTATGCTCGCCAGCGCCTCCGCGCTGGCGCAAACCGAGACTGTCGGACAGGCGACGCCGAAGCCCGCGACGGCCGGCACGGTGCCCGCGGCAGCCAATCCGGCCCACGCGGCCCCACCCAAAACCGCGACGGCGCCCGCCTCGACGCCGGAGAGCCGCTCGGCCGCGGCGCTCGCGCTGACGCACGAGCCGACCTATGACGAAGGCTCCGCTCTGCGCATCAAGGGGGCCGCGTTCAGCTATTCCGCGCTCGCCGTGCGCGGCGGCTGGCCGACGATCCCCGCGGACGCCAAGTTCACGCCCGGCGTCCAGGGCGCGAGCGACGATCTCCTGCGCAAGCGGCTGATCCTCTCCGGCGATCTGGCCGCCGACAAGGCCAGCGGCGCCTTCGACCAGGATCTCGCCGACGCGGTGAAGCGCTTCCAGGCGCGTCACGGTCTCGCGCCGACCGGCACGGTGACGCCGCGCACGCTCGCGGCGATGAACGTCTCCGTGCAGAAGCGCATCCGCCAGCTCGAAGCCTCGCTCGAGCGGCTCGAGAACATGAACTTCGGCTTCGGCCAGCGCTATGTCGTGGTCAACATTCCCGCCGCCTTCGCCGAGGCCGTCGAGAACGACGTCGTGGTGCGGCGCTATCGCGTCATCGTCGGCAAGACCGAAAAGCCCTCGCCGACGCTGACGGCGCAGATCAGCAGCGTCGTGCTCAACCCGACATGGACGGTGCCGTCCTCGATCGCCAAGACCGAGATCTCCGCGCATATGCGCAAGGACCCGACCTATCTGTCGCGCATGCACATGGAGGTGCTCGACGCCCACGACAACCCGATCGATCCGCATTCGGTCGACTGGTCGGGCACGCACACGCCGAACTTCACGGTGCGCCAGCACAACGGCACCTTCAACGCGCTCGGCGCGGTGAAGATCGACATGCCGAATTCCTACTCGGTCTACATGCACGACACCAACCAGCGCAATTTGTTCAGCGACGACTACCGCTTCGATTCCCACGGCTGCTCGCGCGTCGACAACGTGCGCGATCTCGCCGCCTGGCTGCTCAAGGACCAGCCGAAATGGAGCCGCGCCGCGATCGACGCGGAGATCGCCAGCGGCCAGCACCTCGAGGTCGCCATGGCGAAGAAGGTGCCGGTGGCATGGATCTATCTCACGGCGTGGATGACCAAGGACCAGACCATCCAGTTCCGCAACGACGTCTATAATCAGGACGAGCAGCTGCTGGAGGCCACCGCCGAAGAGGCGGCCTTCTTCGGCAAGGCCGCCGGCCATCCGCTGACCGCACACATGCATGTGACGCAATAGACGCCTCGCGCCATGCAATCGCGGCACGGGCGGATGCAAAGCCGCATCCCCTGACGCGGTTGACCCCGGCCTTGGCCCGGCCGCACATTGCGTCTCGCAAACAACAAGCGAGCGCGCGATGCCCGACCTCTCCAGCGACAAATCCTACGCCGACGGCAGGATCCTCCAGCACGCCACAGGCGGCGTCGGCGTGATCACCTTCAACAATCCCGACAAGCGCAACGCGATGTCGCTGGAGATGTGGGAGGGATTTGGCGAGGCGCTCACGGCCTTGCGCGACGACGATCCCGTGCGCGTCGTGATCCTGCGCGGCGCCGGCGGCAAGGCATTCGTCTCGGGCGCCGACATCAGCCAGTTCGAGAAGACGCGCCACAACGCCGCCGCGTCCGAGGAATATGCCAGGCGCAGCGCCGCCCAGCGCGCGCTGCTCGCCGACTATCCCAAGCCGACCATCGCCTGCATCGACGGCTTCTGCCTCGGCGGCGGCATGCAGGTCGCGATGCTCGCCGACATCCGCCTCGCCTCCTATGGCAGCCAGTTCGGCATCCCCGCGGCGAAGCTCGGCATCGCCTATGGCTATGACGGCCTGAAGCACCTGGTGTCGCTGGTCGGGCCTTCCTGGGCGCGGCTCTTGATGTACACCGGCATGCGCATCGATTCCGACGAGGCGCTGCGCATTGGCCTCGTCGAGCGCGTGTTCCCGGTCGACGAGCTCTGGGGCGAGGCCATGACGATCGCCGAGACGATCTCTCAGAACGCGCCGCTCGCGATCAAGGCCGCCAAGATCACCATCGCGCAGGTGCTCAAGGACGAGAGCGCACGCGACATGGATGCGATCAAGGCGATCGGCACCGCCTGCATGGACAGCGCGGATTTTCGCGAAGGCCGGCAGGCCTTCATGGAGAAGCGCAGGCCGAAGTTCCAGGGGAAGTGATTCTCCGTCCTGCATCATCGCAAAACGCATCGCTCTCACCGCCGTCATTGCGAGGAGCGCAGCGACGAAGCATCCAGAATCTTTCCGCGCAGGGACACTGGATTGCTTCGCTGCGCTCGCAATGACGATGGGGAGAGACTGCACGCGACGTCGACGCCGTCATCCGGAACTTCCTTGACAGCCAACCTGAACCTTCATTCAGGAAGATTAAATTCCTCGCACCCCCGCACCGCGATAGCAACCAACTGATCTGCCGCAGGTTCTCTCGCCACCAACGAGGGAGATTGCGATGAAACTCAGGTTTGCTGTTCTTGGTCTGGCCGCCCTTGGCGGCGCGGCGCTCGCCTCAGGGCAGGCACTTGCCGCGATGCCGAATGGCATCCCGCACGCCGATCGCGTGGCGAGCGGCCCGGCTGCGAACATCGATCAGGTCCGGATGGTCTGTAACCAGTGGGGTCGCTGCTGGTGGCGCCCGAACTATTACGGCGGCGCTTATGGCTATTACGGCGGCCCGCGCCGCTTCTATGGTCGCCCGTGGGGTTATGGCTATGGCTATGGCCATCGCCACTGGCGCCGCTGGTGAACGACAAAGGGGCCGGAAGGCCCCTTCTCTTTCGGCGTTGAACTACAGCGCTCCCAGCACCGCCTTCGTAATATCCGCCGTGCCGTTGCTGCCGCCGAACTCCATCGGCTTGATGCCGCCGGCATAGACCTGGTCCACCGCGCGCTCGATGGTCTCTCCCGCTTCCGCCGCGTTCTCGACGCCATGCTTCTCGGCAAGCCAGTCCAGCATCATCGCGGCCGACAGGATCATGCCGGTGGGATTGGCCTTGCCCTGCCCCATGATATCAGGCGCGGTGCCGTGGCAGGGCTGGAACACGGCGTATTTGTCGCCGATGTCGGCCGACGGCGCCATGCCGAGGCCGCCGATCAGGCTCGCGGTGATGTCGGAGACGATGTCGCCGAACATGTTC
>JGI25153J46596_10002726_pt1 | contig 10067 bp, 9 predicted proteins | sample AraplaMF_Col_mMF_FD_46596 | JGI IMG/M metagenome (IMG submission 46596)
ATCAGGCGCGCCTGGCTCTCCACCACCATCGACATGCCGGAGACGTCCTGCGCGCGCGGCGTGAGCTCGCGGTCGACGAGCTGAAGCTCGCGCGGATCGACCAGAAGCTGGGCAGTGGCGGTGTAGCGGGGCGTCAGGGTCTTGCCCACGGTGACGGCAAGCGTGGCACCGAGAAGCGCGGCAGCGGCAATCGCGATCTTCCGCCGCCAGAGCAGATTGACGAGCTCCAGCACGCTGAAGCCGGCCTGAGGCCGCTGTTGCGGGGCCTCCGGTCTCGCCCGATCTATCGGCTGGTTATAGTCCAGCATGGTCCCCAGCTTTCATTCCAACGGCCGCGGGCTGAGGGGCTACTCTTCGCTTTACGCCACGCACCGGGGATATAGGTGCCCAATCAACGCAACAGGGAAAATTAACCATACTCATTGAGGGACTATTCACCGAAATGGCAAACAAAGCGTTTAAACGCATGCCGCGATCCGGCGCGTCGTCGCCGCGCCTGCGATGCCGGCATCCCCTGTTGATTAACGCTTCGTTACCGCGCGCAGCATGGCCGCGAGGCGTCGCGCGTCCTGCGATGTGCCGCGCGCAGGCCATGGCAATCAGCTTTTCCTGAGGATGACGTGATAGTCGCCGCGGCGGACGTCGGTGCCGCGCGGAAGCACGGCGTTCAGCACGGCGGCGCCGGCATCGACCAGCGCGGCGAACAGAGGCTTGCGCCGGCGCATCTCCGGATAGCGCGGGCTCTCGACCTCGCGGCGGTAGGTCATCTCGAGGCCGTTCGCGGCCGCGAATGCCTCGAGCCGGGGCAGCGTGACCAGCGGATGGAAGAAGGTCGGGAACGGCGGCTCGCCAGGCAGGCCGGCGTCCTTGATGCCGCGAATGTGCCGGTAGAACCAGACGTGAAACCAGTGCGGCGAGTATTTGGTGATGACGCCGGACAGCGAGCGCGGATTCGGCGCGCCGATCAGGATCATGCCGCCGCGCTTGAGCGCATCGCGGAAGTTCAGCAGCGCGGCGTCGACATGGGGCAGATGCTCGATCACGTTGTAGCAGATCACGAGATCGAAGCTTTCCTTGCCGAAATTGTAGGTCTGCACGTCGCCGAGGATCGCCTCGTCCGCATAGGTGTTGTTGCGAACCTGGTCTTCGTCGATGTCGACGACGGTGACCCTGCTGCGGCTCAGCAATTCCGGCGGCAGGACGCTGCACGAGCCCCCGCCGGCCTCATAGACGGCGAGCCGGCCCTGCGGCAATTCGCGGCGCAGCAGATCATGAACGGCAAGGAGGCTGTCGCGGGCTTCGCCGGGGACGAGATCGTGCAGCGCCTGAACGGCTGCTGCGGCGGCGGGGATGTCGATCGCCGTGGCTGTCGCGAAATCGATCGTGGCTGGCTTGTTCATTTTTCTCTGACCGCGCTTGTTCGAGTCAAATTTACAGGAAAAATCTCGCATGCCCGAAGAGCAAATCTGATGCCGCGCCACTTCACCGGTCGCGGTGCTTACGGCCGGGTTAATGCGCACCGGCGTTAACTACGGCATCGTTCATGTTGGGCCGCTGTCGGCGCTGCGGACCGCGAATTGCAGTAACATGCGCGCATGATTTCGCGGCAGAAGCGCGCAAACTCGGTTAAGCGCGTGGATATCGGGAGATCGGCGGTTTCGGTCTGAAGGTGTCTCCCAGGTGGCCGTTCATTCTGGGACGCATCTGTCTCGCGGCGGTGTGCCGCTGCGGGACGGCGCCGGTCTTCTGCACGATCGAAGCAGGGCTTTTTCAATCTATCTCGGACATCTAGTACGTCATGACACTGATCCCGACAGACCTGTCCACCACGCGCATCTCGGATGCCGTGCGCGATCCCAACCGGGAGATCGCGGCGAGCTCGCGCGTCATCGACCTGTCGGTCGGCATCGTCGTCTGCATTCCCTGTTTCCGCCGCCCGGAGCATCTGCGGCTGACGCTCGATTCGCTCGCGAGCCAGCGCACCCCGCGCTCCTTCGCCGTCGTCATGGTCGAGAACGATGCCGTCCGCCGCGAGAGCGCGCCGGTCGCCGCGGAATATCTCGCCGACGGCAGGCTGCAGGGCATCTGCCTCGTCGAGCGGCGGCAGGGCAACTGCCAGGCGATCAACGCCGCCTTCGAGACGGCGCAGGCGCTGTTTCCCGCCGCAACCCGCTTCCTGATGATCGACGACGACGAGATCGCCTCGCCGGACTGGCTGGAGCTGATGGTGCGGACGGCGGATGCGACCGGCGCCGACGTGGTCGGTGGCCCGGTGCTGCCGGTCTTCGACGACGACAGCAAGCCCTGGCTGGCGCGCCATCCCGCCTTCTGCCCTGCCTATGACTACAGCGGTGCGGTGCCGCTGATCTACGGCTGCGGCAACTGCCTGATCACGCGCGCGGTGTTCGAACGGTTCGAGCGTCCCGCCTTCGACCTGCGCTTCAATTTCCTCGGCGGCGGTGATTGCGATTTCTTCGTGCGATGCCGCGATGCCGGCATGACGTTCCACTGGACGGCGGAGGCGGTCATCACCGAAACCGTGCCGCAAAGCCGCACCAGCCTCGGCTGGATCGCAAAGCGCGGCCTGCGCATCGGCGCGATCAACTATCGTGTGCAATACAAGGCGGCGCGGAGCGCCGGCGCGCGGGCAGGGGTGTTTGCACAGATGCTCGGACGGCTGCCGCTCTCGCTGGTCCGGTCCGCCCGGCTGCTCGTGACGTCGAAAGCGGTGGTTGCGATGCATCCCGCCCTTGTCGCGCTCGGCTCCATGCTCGCGGCGTTCGGTTTCGCGCCGAAGCCGTACGAAGCCTCGAAGATCAAGTCCTGACGCTGTGATTTCGGCCTAGATGCCGAAGCGGGCGAGCGCCGTCCTCGCGGTCGCGCGCGGCAGCGCTTTCAGCGAGCGCTGGGCGACCATCCAGAGATAGCCGATGGCCTGGCGATACCGGCCGAAGCGCACGGCTTGCATCGCCGAATAGGTGACGAGATGGATCTCGGCGGCCTGCCGCAGTCCTGCTGCCGTGCCCTCGGGCAGCCGCGCCATGATCAGGCCGTCGTCGAACACCCGTGCGATGGCCGGGAAGAAATCCTTCGGCGTCCGCACTGCCGCGTTCATGGTGTTGGCCGTGTGCAGGCGATAGTCGAGCAGGAGCTTCGGGGCGAACTCGAATTCGCCGATTGCGGCGAGGCGGCACCAGCAGTGCCAGTCCTCGCAATATCTGAGGGACGTGTCGAAGCCGCCGATGGCGCGGAAGGCTTCGGCGCGTGCCAGCGCGATGCCGCCATTGACGATGAAGTTGCCGCTGGCGAGCCGCGCCAGCACGTCGCCCGATGGCTTGCGGCGTCCCTTCAACAGGTCTCGCCGTCCGATCTGCCGTCCCTCGCTGTCGATCGTGTTGTAGTCGCCATAGACCAGCACCGCGCGCGGAGCATCGCGCGCCGTTGCGAGCAGCGCCGCCACAGCGCCGGGGCGCAGGCGGTCATCGGCGTCGAGGAAGAGCAACCACTCGCCGCCTGCATGTCGCGCGCCGAGATTGCGCGCCGCCGACACGCCGGCGGAATCGTTGGTCATCAAGTAGAGCCTGGGGTCACGGATGGCGCGAACGATCGCGACGGTCTCGTCGCTCGAGCCGTCGTCCACGACGATGACTTCGCCCACCTCGCTCTGTGCCAGCGCGCTGGCGAGGGTCTCGCCGATATAGGCAGCAACGTTCTTGGCGGGAATGACGACGGACACCGAATGGGTCGAGCCGACCTGCAGCGGCGGACGCCCCGGCGTCGCGACGCGAGAGGAGGCCGGCAATTCGAGAATGTCTTCGGCGGTAATCAAGCTGCGGCCCGTCTTTAAAGATCTGTTAACTGCGGCGCATCTGGCGAGCTGGCTGAACCAGACGGTCGAAAATTCGCGGCGGATGATACTCGCATTGCCGGCAAATCGATGCGGGCAAGGGCCGCGCGGTTGCTGCTTTCGCCAAATAACCTTAAGCGGCCGACATCGAGCCTGCAGGAAATATGGAAGGTGCGACAGAGCGTGCACGTGCAGAGCCCGCGCGCTGGTTGACGAACGGTTAACGGCGATGAGGTAGGAGGTGAGGCTTCCGCCGGCTTTACCATCTGTCTCGAGCCATGGATCGCAGCGCCGCTGACACCACCGAAGTCGAGGCCCCGTCGCTTGGCCCCATCCTGCGCCATGGCCTTGCCGGGCTGAATGCCGTGCGGGCGGCGCGCTGTCTCGTCGCGGTCGCGGCCCTGCTTCTCGTCCTGATCACGCTTGATCCCTTTCCCGACCTGCGCAGCGAGGCTGCGACCACGGTCGTCGCCGGACGAATGGCGCTCACCTACGTTTCCTGGGGGCTCCTGGCCGCGGTCGCGGTGCTGCTCGTCGCGGCCACGGACGCGCCCGCACTGAAGAGCCTGGTGACGCCGCTGCATCTGTGCCTCGTCGGCTGGCTGCTGATCAACATCGTCTTCTCCGAGAGCCGCGGCGTTTCGATCCAGCGCTTCGTGCTCGCGGCCAGCGTGACGTCGCTCGCCGTCCTGCTGCCGCTGCTGCCGCCGACACAACGCAGCTTCAATCTNTGCCTCGGCGCCGCCGCGCTCGTGCTGCTCGCGCTGTGCTNTCTNGGCGTTGTCCTCGCCCCGCAATATTCGATCCACACCGCGCTCGACGTCACCGAGCCGCAGCTCGCCGGCGACTGGCGCGGCAGCTTCGGCCACAAGAACGTCGCTTCGCCTGTCATGACCATCCTGGTCTATCTCGGCATTTACCTGTCGGCCGTCGGGTCCATCGTGATGGGACCGGTGATTGCGGTTCTCGCCGGCATCTTCCTGGTCTTCACCGGCGGCAAGACCTCGTCGGTGCTGTGCCTTGCGATCTACGCGCTGGCATCGCTGGTCTATGTCACGCGCAGCCTGTGGCTGAAGCGGCTCATCTGCTTCGTGCCGTTGATCGCGATGAACCTGCTGACGGTCGGCAGCGTGCTCAGCCCCTCGCTCGGCGCCATGACGCGGCTGCTTCCGCTCGATCCCACCTTCACCGGCCGTTCCGCGATCTGGGAGTTTGCACTCGCCGCCGTCGCCGAGAAGCCGGTCATCGGTCACGGCTACGCGGCGTTCTGGGACGATGTCTCGGCGCGGCAGACCGCCCAGGGGTCCGAATGGGCGACCTCGGCCGCACACAGCCACAACAGCTACCTCGACCTCGCGGTCACCATCGGTCTGCCGGGGCTGGCGCTGGTGGTGCTGGTCTTCGTGCTTGCGCCGCTCGCCAATTTCCAGTCCGCCCAAGCCCACAATCGCAGCAGCGCGCTGGCAAAGCTGTTCCTGACCGTCTGGCTGTTCGGCCTGTATTACGGCGCGACCGAGACCTTCCTGCTCGATCGGCAGAATCCGATCTGGTTCATGTTCGCCCTCGCGGTGGCGGGGTTGCACTTCCTTGCGAGGTTCCAATGCACCGAGCAGCTGGAACCCGGGCGTTGACAGCTTGTCGCAGCGGCGGCGCGATGGTTGGCACTGGCTTAACGATAAGCTGCGACATCGCTTGTGGCGTGCGACAAAACATAATCTATCTGGAAACACTCAGTAGTCGTATGTCCCGGGAATGACGTTTCTCAGCGTCGAGCAGCCAGATGGTCTTGTGTCCAGCACGACAGGAATCGCGGTCGATTTCCTGCGTGACTGGCGGCAGGCCGCCGCGCGCCTGAACACGGGCCATCGCACCGCTTTCCAGCATGGTTACTGGCTCGGCGCCTGGTACGAGGCGTTCAGTGAATTTGCGCCGCTGATCGCCGTGATCTCGGATGCTGTGACTGGCAAGGACATCGCGCTCGTACCGATGATCAGCCATGTCAGGCGCGGCATCCGCATCGTCGAGTTCGCCGATCTCGGAGTCTCCGACAACAACGCGCCGATCCTGGCATGCGATGCTGCGCTGGACGCGGCCGATGCGCGCGCGCTCGGCGCTGCGCTCGTGGATGCCTTGCGGGCCCTGCCTGACGGCTTCGATCTGCTGCGCCTGAAGAAGATGCCGGCTCAGGTCGAAGGCAAGTCGAATCCGCTGCTGTCGCTTGGACGCANCGGCTCCTGCTCGGTCAACGGCAATCTCGTGCTGATGGGCGACGACTATGAAGCCTATCAAACCTCGATCAAGCGCATGCAGATGCCGCGCTGCTGGCGCGTGTTCAACCGGCATGACGGCGCGCGGTTCGAGATCGCGACGGACGTCGCGCGCGCCGGCGAGCTGCTCGACGTGATGGACGCCCAGCAGCAGGCGCGCATGCAAAAGCTCGGCTCGCGCTTCGTCCTCAACGACGAGACCCACGCGCGATTCTATCGCGAGGTCGCCCGCCAGGGCGTCGCGGACGGTTATGCCGTCACGTCGGCGCTGGTGTGCGACGAGGCGGTCGTCGCCACCACGCTGGGCGTCAGGTTCGGGGCGACCTATTTCCTCCTGCGGATCAGCCACGCCGGCGATGCATGGTCGAGCTGTTCGCCGGGACTGCTCGTCACCGAGCGCACCATGGCCGCGCTGCATGCACAGGGCGTGCGCCGCTTCGATCTCAGCATCGGCAACCAGGATTACAAGCGCCGGCTCGGCGCCGAGCAGGTGCCGTTGACCGATGTCAGCGTCGCGCTGTCCTGGCGTGGCGTGCCTTTCGCATGGCGCGACCACGCCGCGCAGGGCTTGCGGCGCTATCCCAGGCTCGCCGCCGTCGCGGCACGGGCACTGGGCAAGCGCGCGCGCTGACGGGCGGCGCCTGTTTCGTCGTTACCGTGGAAGACCCGTGCGAAACGCGTCCAGAAATGCGCGTCCTTGCGGCCAGTCACCGAGCCCGCTCGCGGCATTGATGTGGCCGAGTGCACCCGCCACGACGAGGCCGGACTGCCAGTCGCGCGCCTGTCGCTGCGTCACTTCGAGCATGCCATAGGGATCATTTGTGCTGGCGATGATCAGTGAAGCAAACCGCAATGCGTGGTCCGGCGCCGGCTTGAACGCCATGGCCTCCGTGGGAAAATTGTCGCCGTCCGGATCGGGCACGGCGACCAGAAAGGCACCGGCAATCGCGGACGGGGAGCGCGCGGCCCAATGCGCCACCAGCAGGCAGGCGAGACTGTGGGCGACCAGGACCGGCGGTCTGGCACAGCGCGCGACCGCGCGCTCGAGGGCTTGCTCCCAGTCGTCGAGGCCGGGCCGGTCCCAGCTCGCCGGCTGAAATCGCCTGAAGCGCGGCTCAGTGCGCTCCCACAGCGTCTGCCAATGAGCCTCTCCAGAGCCGCCGAGCCCGGGCAATGTGATGATGTCGTGCATGAACGTCCCGTGATATCTGAGATGACGTCACAGTGTGGCCGATGCCGGTCCTGCATCACATGGCAAGTCATCGGCGGAATCGAGCATCTGCCGATGATCTCAAGGCGGAAGGGAGAATTGTCTTGGATCGTTTCGGAAGCATCGACGCCAAGGATATGAAGATCATCGAGGCGCTGCAGGTCAATGCGCGCGTGCCGCTGTCCGAGCTCGGTCGCTCCGTCGGATTGTCCCAGCCGGCGATTTCCGAACGCGTCAAGCGGCTCGAGGAAGCCGGCATCATCGAAGGCTATGGTGCGAGGATCAACCCGCGCGCGCTCGGGCTCGGCCTGATGGCGCTGGTGCGCCTGCGCACCTCGCACGAGCACATCAAGACCTGCCTGAAACGGTTCAGCGAGATTCCCCACATCATCGAGGTCCATCGNGTCACNGGCGATGACTGCTTCGTGCTCAAGGTGCTCGTGCCNGCTCCGGAAGACCTCGAGACGATCGTGGATCGCATCGCGGGCTTCGGCACCGTGACGACCTCGCTGGTGCTGCGGAGCGAACCCGCACGGCCGATCGGGCGCGATCTCGTCGGGAGGAAGGCGGAGCGGCGTTCGGCGGCGGTCCGTGCCGCCGGCAAGTCATCGTAGTGACACAGACGGTGCCGTGCTTCCGGTTCTCGCGAGCGATGTGCTAGCCTCGCTCGCGCTCCCGGGAGGCGACATGGACGATCGTTCGGAGAAATATCGCGCGTTCTATGCGCAGTTGATCTGCGCTGCGGCCAGGACGACGGATCCCCGCATCGAGCAGGCCTTTCGGACCGTCAGGCGCGAGCCCTTCGCCGGACCCGGGCCGTGGTCGGTCGGCCTCGGCGGCCATCCCTATGTCGTGACGCCCGACGATGATCCGGCCTTCCTCTATCAGAACACGCTTCTGGCGCTGGATCCGGCGCGCGGCCTCAATATCGGAATGCCCGGCGCGCACGCCTACTGGCTCGGCGGCTGCGGCGTGCGGGAGGGCGACACGGCGATCCAGATCGGCGCCGGCAGCGGCTACTACACCGCGATCCTCGCACACCTGGTCGGACCTCGCGGTCACGTCCACGCCTACGAGATCGACGAACGCCTGGCGGGCCTTGCGCGCGACAATCTGAAGGATATCGCCCATGTCGATGTGCGCCAACGCTCCGGCATCGCGTCCGACCTGCCGGCTGCGGACGTGATCTATGTCTGCGCGGGCGCCGCCCAGCCGGCAACGCAATGGCTCGACGCGCTGCGGCCCGGCGGACGGCTGGTGTTTCCGCTCGCGCCGGAAGGCATGCTCGGTGGCATGTTGATGATCACGCGTCCGGATCAGGGCGCGATCTGGCCGGCNAAATTCCTGGGTCGCGCGCAGTTCATCGGTTGCGCGGGANTGCAGGATGCNGATGCCGCCCGGCGGTTGGCCGAGGCGTTTGCTGGAAAATGGGACAGCGTGCAATCGTTGCGCAGGGACGGCGCGNCGGACGAGACATGCTGGTTTGCCGGTGAGGGCTGGTGGCTCTCGACGGCGCCGGCGCCTATGNCGACCGAGTCAGTTCCACCTCACGCCGACATCACGCAGGCCTAGCGCGATCCCGCGCAACCGGCGCAGCGAAACCGGCCGCGCGAGGCGCGGAACAGGCTGCGGCAATACCATCGCCGCGCCAGCGCCTGTGCGGGCTTGCGGATCATCTGCGCGATCAACAAGAGTTCGAATGCCATCCGGGTCTTCTGGTCGATATCCTGACCACGTAGATGGGGCGGCATTCCCCAGGGGAGAATGCCGCCCGCGTCGCATCAGCCATGCAGCTTCTTGGCGGTCTCCGCGATCTGCCGGCCCTGNTAGCGCGCGCCGGCNAGTTCGTTNGCGCTGGGCTGGCGGCTGCCGTCACCGCCGGTGATCGTGGTGGCGCCGTAGGGCGCGCCGCCCGTGACCTCGTCGAGCTTCATCTGGCCGGCAAAGCCGTAGTTCATGCCGACCACCACCATGCCGAAATGCAGCAGGTTGGTGATGATCGAGAACAGCGTCGTCTCCTGGCCGCCATGCTGGGTCGCGGTCGCGGTGAAGGCACCGCCGACCTTGCCGTGCAGCGCGCCCTTGGCCCAGAGCCCGCCGGCCTGGTCCAGGAAGTTCGCCATCTGCGAGGCCATGCGGCCGAAGCGCGTACCGGTGCCGACAATGATCGCGTCGTAATTGGCGAGGTCCTCGATCTTGGCGATCGGCGCAGCCTGGTCGACCTTGTAGTACGAGGCCTTTGCGACCTCGGCCGGCACCAGCTCCGGCACGCGCTTGATGTCGACGGTGACGCCGGCCTCGCGCGCGCCCTCGGCGACGGCATTGGCCATCGCCTCGATGTGGCCGTAGGCGGAATAATAGAGGACGAGAACTTTGGTCATGGTGGTCTCCGTTGGGTAAGTTCGATTGGTTTGTTGGGGACGTCATGCCCGGGCTTGTCCCGGGCATCCACGTTCTTGCTTCCGCGCGTGGATGGCCGGGACAAGCCCGGCCATGACGGAGAGAGCGGCGCTTACGCCGCGTCGACGAGCACGAGCTCGGAGTCTTCGAGCGCGGTGATGGTCAGCCTTGCCTCGTCGCGGATTGCGGCGCCGTCGCGGGCGTTGACGCGTATGCCGTTGACCTCGACCGAACCGGCCGCAGGCACGAGGTAGAGATGCCGCGACGTCTGCGGTGCGTACTCTGCGCTCTCGCCGGCCTTCAGCGTGGTGGCGAGCACCCGCGCATCGGCGCGGATCGGCAG
>JGI25153J46596_10002734_pt1 | contig 10051 bp, 6 predicted proteins | sample AraplaMF_Col_mMF_FD_46596 | JGI IMG/M metagenome (IMG submission 46596)
GTGGCGCACCCGACACGATTCGAACGTGTGACCTTTGCCTTCGGAGGGCAACGCTCTATCCAGCTGAGCTACGGGTGCTTCGCCGCTTCATTTAGCCGATTGGCCGGGCAGGGGCAACGGCCAGTTAAGGGCCGAAGAGGGGTAGGAGCAAAGGCCCCATCGGCAAAGATCACATGCTCGAAACGTGTGGGGTGCGCCAGAAAAAGCATTTGCCGCCCGCGCGGGGACTGTGACGGCCCAAATCGCTGCTCGGCAACGATTTGCCTTTCCTATGCCGCAACCGAAACCAGGTTCTCCTCCGACAGACAGGCCTCTCCAGACCACCGATAAGCGGTCAGATAGCCTCTCTTGGCGACGCTGAAGTCGAGGCACGCCGCATTCGAAGCGGTGAGGATCGGGGTTCCACTCAGCCAATAATGGCCGAAGAACACAGGCTTGTTTCCGGCGTATCGGAAATCTCTGGGCAGGGCTGAATCGGGCAGTTCGTCTTCTCGGCCATTCATGCCGAGAGCGGATTTTCGAAATGTCGTTGCGTCCGGATCCCACCAGCGGAGGCGAACCTCTTCACGCTTGTGCCCGTCCTTGTCGAAAAAATGGATGCCGCCGGGCAGGCGTTGTTCAGGGCCCTTCAGGAGTATTTCGACGGCGGCATGGGCCTCCGAATCCCGGCGATAGCTCTCGTGAAGCCCTGCCTGGGTCAAGCAGCCGCGCTCATCCAAAAAGGGTAATAGAGCTGCTCGCGACGGTTCGTGCCAGCATGCATGAACAACACAAAGGTCCGGGAGCTCCAGCCAGACAGGCAAAGTTCGAAACCAGCGTAAAGCCTCATCATGATCCGATGATCCAGCTCCGAGCTGACGAAGAAACTCCGCATGCTGGCGTTCGTTCTTCACGGAATGAGGCCGGAGGAAATCGCCGTCACCATTTCGTTCCGCCCATCCGATCGCGTTGAACTCGTGATTGCCCAGTACGGCATGCGCCGATCCCGCCTCGCACATCGAACGGGCGAGACCGAGAACTGTTCGCTGCTCAGGCCCGCGATCAACAAAGTCACCAACAAAGATCACCCTTCTTTCCGGATGCCGGAACGCGCCTCCGATCTCCGCGTAGTCGAGCTTGGCCAGAAGCCGCTTCAAGGGATCGGCATGACCATGGATGTCCCCGATGATATCGTATCCGGGTTTTGCCAAGTCCGGTTCTCCGTAACGGCTGGTTCTTTGTGTGCTGGAGGTCGTCGGTTGTTGGAGCGCTTCTTTGTAAGCCTCTGCCTAAGCCGCTCAGCCGTAAATCTCCATTTTGAAGTCTTCGGCCTGCGCGTTCCGACTTCCGAACATTTCCGACCTCTTGAACGCCGCCCCGATCGAGCGCGGGCTGGGCGCGGACTTGGCAAGTGACCCGGGTTGGCCGGGGCAGGGGCAACCGGCCCTCTGGGGAGGAGACGAAGGTGGCATGACGAAGGCAGCGTTTCCGGCGCAAAATTCCGATCCGTTCCAGCCAATTGGTGCTAGTCTTGGCGCGTTGAACCATGGATGGGGACGTCCGATGTATAAGAAGGTTCTTCTCGCCTATGACGGTTCGGTCGAAGGGCGGCGCGCGTTGCGGGAGGGCGCAAAGCTCGCACAACTCTGCCGTTCTGAGGTTTTCTTGCTCGCCGTCGTCGAGGTTTCCTCGATCATGACGCCGGAGGCCGGGCTCACGATCCCGATCGAGCTGCAGACCGAGGACTACAAGGNCATCCTGAACGANGGCACCGAGCGGCTGAAGGCGCTGGGCTTTACGCCGACCGCGCGGCTCGAGGTCGGCGATGCCGGCCAGAAAATCGCCGAGGTGGCCGAGGAAATCGGCGCACATCTCGTCGTGGTCGGCCATCGCCCGCAGGGGGCGCTGGCGCGCTGGTTCGGCTCGATCGGCAGCTATCTCGTCAAGCGCCTGCGCTGCAGCGTGCTGGTCGCGCAGACCGAGATCAGCGACGCCGAGTTCGAAAGGCTGAAGCCGGCGGAAGTGGCGGCCCCGGGATAGCCCGGCGAGCCTAATTCGTGGGAACGATGATCTTGCCGATCGGCCACAGCGCGATGCCGGCAAGTTTCAGGTGTGCCCAGGCAAAGGGAATGCCGATGATGGTCACGGCCAGCACGACCGCCGTGACCACATGGCCGAGCGCCAGCCACCATCCCGCCAGCACCAGCCAGATGATGTTGCCGATCACCCCGAGCGGCCCGGTGCCGATATCCTCCTGGCCGGTATAGGCGTCGCGCGAGACCGCGGTGAAGCCGAACGGGAATAAGGTATAGGCCGCGATGTTGAACGCGGCCCGCGCCCAGGGGATGCCGATGATCGTGATCGCCATCACGACGGCGGCGACCAGCCAGCCGAACGCCATCCAGGCGCCGCCGAGAACGATCCAGATGATGTTGAGCAGCAGCGAGACCGGAGACATGGCCAAGACTCTAGCTTGCCGGCCGCGCGATTGAAATCGAAAATCCGCCTGCTTGTGGGAACCCCGATTGCCGTGCGCNTCGCAGCAGCTAAAATCGTCTGCCTAACGACCAGGCAACAAGCGTCGATGAGGAGAAACGTCATGCGTCCACTCGAATTCGGCTGGTATCTGCCCACGCATGGCGACACCACGGCCTATGGCCTGATGGAAGCGCAGATTCCGGGCTCGCCCGAACTGTGCGACCGCGTCGTGCAGGCGGCGGAAAAGGCCGGCTTCGAATATCTCCTGATCCCGGTCGGCTCGGTGTGCTGGGAGGCGTGGATCACGGGCGCGTTCATGGCGGCGCGCTCCTCCTCCATCAAGCCGCTGATCGCGGCGCGGCCGGGCTACATCAACCCGGTGCTGCTCGCCAAGATGATCTCGACCTTCGACCAGATGTCGGGCGGGCGCATCTGCATCAATCTGATCGCCGGGCAGAACGAGAGCGAGGTCGAAGGCGAGGGCGTGCGCTACCCGAAGGAAGCGCGCTATGAGCTGATGGAAGAGGAAGTCTCGATCCTCAAGGCGCTATGGACGACGCGCGGGCCGCTAAACTTCGAGGGAAAATTTCACAAATTGTCCGGCGCGCATATCCGCCCGCGGCCGCACCAGCAGCCGTTTCCAAAGTTCTATCTCGGCGGCGGCTCGCGCCAGGCTTGGGAATTGTCGGCGAAACATTCCGATGTGCATTTGTTCTGGGGCGACCTGCCGGACAAGATCGCCGCCAATATCTCTGAAATCAGGCAGATGGCGCGCGCGCATGGCCGCGAAAACGACATCGGCTTCGGCATGCGGCTGCAGGTGATCTGCCGCGAGAACGAGGCGGACGCCTGGGAGGCCGCCGACCAGTTGGTGCGGCATGCGACCGAGCGGCAGAAGCAGGAGATGCAGACGCTCTACAACCGCTCGGAAGCCAACATGCGCGTGCAGCAGCTCGCGCGCGAGCATGGCGATCTGCTGCTGCCTCACTTGTGGACCGGCATCACCAAGGTCCGCCCCGGCGCCGGCATCGCCGTCGTCGGCAATCCCGTGCAGTGCGCCGAGACGCTGCAGCAGTTCATCGACGCCGGCTGCCACTCCTTCTGCCTGTCCGGCTATCTGCATGACGAGGAGGCCGAGCGCTTCGGCCGGCTGATCCGGCCCATCCTGGCCGAGAACAATCGCGGCCGGTGGGCGGCGTAGCGGCGCAGGTGCATGTTGCGGTGCATTCGCACGATCATGTGACGCCGCCTCCATTGCTGCGGTGCGCTAGCGTGCAGCCTTTATATCGCTCGCGGCGTCGTGTGCCCGGCGCTAAAGTCGGGCGTTTCACATGGGTGCCGCCAAATGAGTGGATCGAGCTCGGTCCTGGCCTGGAGCTCCGCGCTGGAGGACTTCGCGCTGTTCCGAACGCTCAGTTCCGAACAGCGGCTGCAGGCGCTGAGCGCCATGGTCCGCCAGGACCTGGTGCGCGGACAGATGCTGGTCGCGCAGGGCGGGCCGTCGGATTCGCTTTTCCTGGTGCTGCATGGCGCGCTCGCCGTGCGCAAGACCGGCTATATCGAGCCGATCGCCGAGCTTCGGGCCGGCGAGCTGGTCGGTGAGATCGGCTTCTTCGCCAATGTGCCGCGCACCGCCGACGTGGTCGCCATCCGCGACACCAGCGTGCTGGCGCTGACGCGTCCGGCCTATCAGAAGCTCGTCGCCGAGGCCCCCGCGATCGTCGAGGCGCTGCTCGCGGCGCTGGCGCAGCGCTTCGCCAGGGAGACCGCGCGCATCGCCCCGTTCCGCACCTCGCCGAAGGCGCGGACCGTGGCGCTGATCGGCGGCGGGATCGCGCCGCTGCCTGCCGCGTTCGATCGCCGGATGCGCGAGGGGCTGGCTGCGACCCATGCCGAGATCGTCGATGTGGCCCGCTTGCAGGCAACTTTTCCCGGACGCGCGCTGGATGCGCACGAGGTCACCGAATGGCTCAACAAGCTCGAGCACACCGCGCCGCTGGTGGTCTATCTCGGCGGCCATGAGTCCTCGCCCTGGGCGCGCAAGGCGATCCGGCAGGCCGACATGGTGGTGTTCGCCTGCCGCGGTGAAGCTCCGGCGGCCGCACTGACTGAAATCGAGGCTTTTGCCTGCGAGGTTCATGCGATCCCGGCAAGGCGCCTCGTCCGCATTCACGACAAGCGCAGCGGCGCGGTTTCGGGGACCGCCACCTGGCTCGCCCGGCTGCCTTCCTTCATGCATCACCATGTTGCGCTGGAGGACCAGGTCGATATCGACAGCCTGGTCCGCTTTTTGTGCGGCCGGGCGGTCGGCTTCGTCGCCGCCGGCGGCGGCAGTTTCGGCACCGCGCATGTCGGAATCTACAAGGCGTTTCGCGAACGCGGTGTGATGTTCGACATCTTCGTCGGCACCAGTGTCGGCTCCGCCATGGTGGCCGGCTTTGCCAAGAATCTCGAAGCCGAGCATCTCGAGCGCGGCACGCACGAGATATTCGTCAAGAGCCGGAGCTTTCGCCGGCCGACCTGGCCGCGCTACTCGCTGCTGGACCACAAGGCGTTCGACCGCGCGCTGGCGCAACAATATGGCCCCGACTGCCGGATCGAGGATTGCTGGCGGCCCTTCGCGGCCGTCGCCACCAACCTTTCGACCCACAGTCTCGAACTGATCCGCACCGGGCCGCTCTGGCAGGCGGTGCGTGCATCGAGCGCGATCCCCGGGCTGCTGCCGCCGTTCTATACGCCGGATGGCGCGATGCTGGTCGATGGCTGCCTCATCGACAACGTGCCGCTGGCCTCGATGCACCAGCTCAAGAGCGGTCCCAATCTCGTCGTGCATTTCGGCGAGCCGGCGGCGGAGATGTTCGACGTCGACTATGCGTCGCTGCCGGGAAGGCTGGAGCTGATCGCCGCCATGCTGACGCCGTTCCGCAAGAAGCTGCTGCCGGCGGCGCCGAGCGCGGTGAACGTCCTGTGGCGCAGCCTCGTCGCGCATCAGCGCTACGATACCTTGCCGACCGGACCGTTCGATACGGTGATGCGGCCGCCGCTTCCNCAGGACATCGAGGTGACGGACTTCGATCGCCACACCGAAATCTTCGACGCGTCCTACGTTTGGGCCAAGCAAGCCATTGCGGCGCTGGAGGCCGGCGGCAGTTCGGCGATCGCGGCCATCCTCGATGCCGGCGCGCTGGAGCGGCGTCAGGCCACCGCGGTCGCGGGTTCCAATCGAACGCCCAACAGCCGCCTTGCCTCGGCGGCCGGCTTCGGTGCGCTGAACAGGTAGCCCTGCATCTGGGTGCAGCCGAGCTGGCGCAGTATCTCGCGCTGCTGCTCGGTCTCGACGCCCTCGCCCGTGGTCGTCATGTTGCGGGCGGCCGCGATGTTCACCACCGCCTGCACGATCGCCGCCGAGCCGTCGACCTCGATGTCGCTGATGAAGCAGCGGTCGATCTTGATCTTGTCGAACGGGAAGCGCTTCAGATAGCTGAGCGAGGAGAAGCCGGTGCCGAAATCGTCGAGTGCGATGCGCACGCCGATGGCGCGAAGCTGATGCAGGATCGCCAGCGCGCTTTCATCGTCATGGATCAGCACCGCCTCGGTGATTTCGATCTCGAGGCGGTCGGGCGCAAGGCCGGAGGCGGCGAGCGCGCCGGTGATCCGCAGGGCCAGCGTCGGCGACTTCAACTGGATCGGCGAAACGTTGACGGCGATCCGGACCCCCGACGGCCAGGTTGCCGCTTCCGCGCAGGCCGTTTGCATCACCCAGTCGCCGATCTCGTTGATCAGGCCGGTATCCTCCGCGACCGGGATGAATTCGGCGGGCGAGATCATGCCGCGTTCGGGATGGCGCCAGCGCAGCAGCGCCTCGCAGCCGGTCACCTCGCCGCTGCTGAGGTCGAGCAGCGGCTGATAGTGAAGTTCGAAGCGGCCGTCCGACAGCGCCTGCCGCAGGTCCTGCTCCATGGTGAGCCGCGCCTGGGCGCGGGCGTCCATGGCGGGCTCGAAGAAGCGATGGGTGCGGCGTCCCTCGGCCTTGGCTGCGTACATCGCAAGGTCGGCATGCTTGATGAGCTGGTCGAGNTCGGTGCCGTCCTCCGGCGCCAGCGCGATGCCGATGCTGGCATCGGTCGAAAGCTGATGGCCGAGGCACCGGTAGGGGTGGCGGATCGCCTCGTAAATGCGGGTGACGAACTCCTCGACGTCGCGGCGGCCGTTGATCGCGGTCTGGATCACCGCAAATTCATCGCCGCCGAGGCGCGCGATCAGATCGCCCGGCTTGGCGCAACCCTTGAGGCAGGCTGCCACCGCCTTCAAGAGTTCGTCGCCGACATGATGTCCGAGTGAATCGTTGATGCCCTTGAACTCGTCGATGTCGATGTAGAGCAGGGCGAACTGCTCGCCCTCCGTCGCCTTGCGCAGCGCGCGCTCGATCTGCTCGCGGAACAGCACCCGGTTCGGGAGGTCGGTCAGCGCATCGTAATGCGCCAGATGCGCGATCCTGTCGTTGGCGAGCCGGCGCTCGGTGACATCGTCGACGACGTTGATGATGTAGCGCGCCTGTCCCGCCGTATTGCGGATGCCGAGCCGCTTGGACGTGATGTAGCGCGGGCCCAGCCCCGGGGTTTCCCAGACATGCTCGTCCTTGAACAAGCCGTCGGGAGACTGCAGCGTCTTCTCCTCATCGGCGGAGATGATCGCGGCGGCGGCTTCCGGAAAGATATCCTCGGCCGTCTTGCCGATGATCAGGTCGCGCGAAACGCCGAACTGGGCTTCCGCCACGCGGTTGACCAGGAGATAGCGGCGGTCGTGCACGTCCTTCACGGTGATCTGCGAGGGGATGTGATCGATGATCTGGCTCAGGAAGGCGTAGTTGCGGTCACGCTCCTGCTCCAGATTGCGCCGCTCGGTGATGTCTTCCATGGTGGCGACCCAGCCGCCATCCGCGAGNGGCCTGCTGACGGCGAGGAAAGCGCGACCGTCCCGGCGCTGCATGACGCTGTGGGTNACCTGACCGCGNGCGACGTTTTCCAAGACNAGGGAGCAGAGCGCGTCGACGTCGCCGTCGAACGATCCGTTGTCCTTGCGATGCTGCATCAGGTCGCGGAAATGGCAGCCCGCCTTCACGATGTCAGTCGACAGACCGTGCATTTCGATATAGCGCCGGTTGAAGGTGACAATTCGCGCCGCGGCATCGAACGTGACCAGACCCTGGATCATGTTGTTCAGCGCGGTGTCGAGACGGCTTCGTTCCGCTTCCAGCCGTTGCTGCGCCTGGCGGTTTTGCCGGGTGATCTGCCGGATGATCAGGAATAGCGTCAAGGCGATCACTGCCGCCGACAGCGTCGCCGCCAGGACAAGGAGCCTGGTTTGCTCGCGCCAGTCGGCAAGGGCCGCGGTCACCGCGTTGGTTGCGACCACCACGCCCGAATAATGCGCGAGCGGGGCCGCCGATCCCAATCTGTCGGTCTGGTCGATCTGACTCCGCACCCGCAGCGTCTGCCGGGTGCCGCTTTCGCGGACGCGCTGCAGCAGCGGCGCCGTCGAGAAATTCGCGCCGATCAATTCGTCGACACGCGGATGCCGCGCCAGCAGCGTCCCGTCTGCATGAAACATCGAGATCGCGGCACCGCTGCCGAGCGCGACGGAAGCGAAGAATCTTTCGTAATTGGCCGGGTTGATCCGCCGCGTCATCACGCCGAGGAAGCTGCCGTCCTCGCCGCGCAGCCGGTGGGCGATGACGGAGTTCAGATTGCCGTTGATGTAGCTGCGAACCGATTCGGTCAGGATCGACGGCGAGCGCGTGTCGAACTTGAAGCTCTTGAAGTAGCCGCGCTCGGAAATGTTGAGCCCGGGTACGGGCAGCGGCCGCGACCAGTTGATCATGTCGCCGTTGGAATCGAAGATNGAGATGTCGCCGAGATAGGACAGCACGCCGGCCTTGGATCTCAGGATCTCGTGCGCTTCGGGGCTTGCGACGCGGTCGCGGAATTCCCTCTCGGAGGCAATGCCCGAAATCTGCAACCGCGAGATCACATCGTCGGCGAGGGTGTCGGAATCCTCGAACTGCTGGTCGAAGTGCCGGGCGAGCAGCAGGACGGTGTTCTCCAGCTCGCGCTCGCTGTTGACAAGCGCGCGCTCACGGAATTCGCCGGCCATCATGATGGTGCCGAGGAAGATCGCCGCGACCAATAGACCGCCGCAAAGCGTCAGCCACAGCACCGGCCCCCGGATCGTCGCGGCAAGGTGCCGGCCGGTGGCTGCGGTTCGGGCCTTCATGCCTTGCAGGTGGTGAAACAGACCGCGCATTCTCCCTTTCCCCTGGGACACACATACGATGCGCAAATGTCATAAGCGGTTAGGAAAACCGGTTACCTAAAGCTTAATTGCAGGTCCTTTGGGCGCGGCCGCCGGACGAAGCGGTATTCAACGGCTTCCGCTGTCCTGGTCGGCGGAGATAAAGCGCTCGTCGGTGACGGGCGCTTATCTTCTAGCGACGATAGCCGCCGCGCGAGTAGGCGGCGCGGGTCTCCGGCGCCGGGCGGTTGGTGATGCTGCCGCGTGCCTCGCTGGCGCGCGGGGCCGACGACCTGAGGTCTTCGAGGAAGATCGGCTTCGAGAAGTAATAGCCCTGGGCGTAGCGGATCTTGGTCGCGGCTTGCAGGTAGGCAAGCTCCTCGAAGCTTTCGAGCCCCTCGGCGATCACGGTCATGCCGAGCGCTTCGCTCAGGGACTCGATGGCCCGCAGGATGCCTTGGCTGCGCGGACGCTTGTGGATGTCGGTGATGAAGGATCGGTCGATCTTGATCTCGTCGGCGGTGATGTCGGCGAGCGCCGACAGCGACGAGTAGCCGATGCCGAAATCGTCGATCGAGATCTTGACGCCGAGCTTGCGGAAGATCGGCAGGATCTCGTCCTGGATATGCGTCTTGGTGACGAAGGCGTCTTCCGTGACCTCGATCATGAAGCGCTGCGGAAATCCGGTCGCCTCGAGCGCCTCGGCGAACGGCCGCATGAAGTCGGGATTGCCGGCCTGCTTGGCGGCGACGTTGATGCTGATCGTGGTGTCGGCGCCGAAGGTCTCGTTGATCAGGTCGATCGATTTGACGATTTCCGCCAGCACGAGNTGCGTCAGCTCGTCGATCAGGCCGAGTTCGGTGGCGAGATTGATGAAGGTGCTGGGGGCCTGAATTACCCCGTCGTCGTCGCGCAGGCGCACCAGCGCCTCGACGCCCGTGACCGCCTGGGTCCGGATATCGACCTTGGGCTGGAAGGCGCAGCAGAAGCGCTTTTCAAGGATCGCCAGCCGCAACGACTGCTCGATCTTCATGCGCGCCAGCGCTTCGCGCTCCATGCTGGCGTCGAAGAACGCCGCGTCGCCCTTGCTGTCGTTCTTCACGCGGTACATCGCGATGTCGGCGTTCTGGCGCAGCACTTCGTAGCTGCGGCCATGTTCGGGATAGAGGCTGACGCCGATCGAGGTCGAGGCGAAGATTTCGGATTGATCGATGAAGAACGGCGCCTTCAGCCGCTGCAGGATGAAGTGGATGAACTCCTCGACCTCGGCGACGCTCTCGACCGGGTTGAGCAGCAGCACGAA
>JGI25153J46596_10002737_pt1 | contig 10048 bp, 9 predicted proteins | sample AraplaMF_Col_mMF_FD_46596 | JGI IMG/M metagenome (IMG submission 46596)
TGCCGCCCGCCCAGCTGCAGGTTCTGGATCGGTCGCATGTAGACGCTGATGCCGGCCACGTCGCGCAGCTTGCGGCGCAGGCCCTCCACCACCTTCGTCATGTCCTGGCGCTCGGCGTGCGGCTTCAGGCTGACGAACATGCGGCCGGTGTTCAGCGCCCCGCCGCCCCCGCCGCCGTTGAAGGAGCTGACGGCGAGCACGTTCGGGTCGTCGCGGATGACGGCGGCGACGCGGTCCTGCAGCCGCACCATCTCCGGGAAGGAGGTGTCTTCCGAGGCCTCGGTCTGGACGCTCAGCTGGCCGATGTCCTCCTGCGGGAAGAAGCCCTTGGAGATGCTCGCGAACAGCCAGCCGGTGGCGACGAAGGTGGCGAGCGCGACCGCGACCACCGCCGCGCGGTGGCGCAGCGCCACGTCGAGCGAGCGCGCATAGGCGTCCAGCAGCAGGTCGAAGCCGCGCTCGAAGGAGCGCACCAGCGCGCCGGGCGGCTTCTTGTGCGCGTCGTCGGTGAGGAAGCGGCTCGCGAGCATCGGCACCAGGGTCAGCGAGACGAAGGCCGAGGCGATGATGGACAGCGAGACGATCACCGCGAACTCGTGGAACAGCAGCCCGATCACCCCCGGCATGAAGAAGATCGGGATGAACACCGCGATCAGCGAGGTGGAGATCGAGATGATGGTGAAGCCGACCTCGCGCGAGCCGCGCAGCGCCGCGCCGAACGGCGCCTCGCCGTGCTCGACGTGGCGCATGATGTTCTCGAGCATCACGATCGCGTCGTCGACCACCAGGCCGACCGCGAGCGTCAGGCCGAGCAGCGAGATGTTGTCCAGCGTGTAGCCGAAGCCCCAGAGCAGCGCGATCGCGCCGACCAGCGAGACCGGCAGCGACAGCGTCGGGATCACGGTCGCGACGAAGCGGCGCAGGAACAGGAAGATCACCAGCACCACCAGCACGATGGTGCCGAGCATGGTCAGCGTGACGTCGTGCAGCGACTCGCGCACCGACACCGAGCGGTCGTTCACCAGGTTCATGCGCACCGACTGCGGCAGCTGCGCCTGGAAGCCCGGCAGCGCGGCGCGCACCGCGTCGACCACCTTCACCGTGTTGGCGTCCGGCTGGCGCTGGATGGCGAGCGTGATCGAGGATTCGCCGTTGTAGCTGGCGAAGGTCTTGACGGTCTCGTAGCTGTCCTCGACCTGGGCCACCTCCTTCAGGCGCACCGGGTTGCCGTTGCGGCTGCTGACGATCAGCTCGGCGAACTCGGCGGCGTTGCGCAGCTGGCGGTTGGCCTGCAGCGTCAGGGTCTGCTTCGGGCCGTCGAGCGTGCCCACCGGCGTGTTGGCGTTGGCGGCCTTGAGCGCGGCGGTCAGCTCGTCGAGGCTGATGTTGCGCGCGGCCAGCGCGTCGGGCTGCACCCGCACCCGCACCGCGAAGCGCTTCTGGCCGTAGATGTTGACCTGCGCCACGCCGGCCAGCGTCGACAGCGAGGGCGAGATCAGGTGCTCGGCGTAGTCGTTCAGGTCCGACAGGTTCAGCGAGGGCGAGGTGAGCGCGATCAGCAGCACGGGCGCGTCCGCCGGGTTGACCTTGCGGTACGACGGCGGGTTGGTCATGTCCTGCGGCAGCTGGCGCTGCGCGCGCAGCAGCGCCGCCTGCACGTCGACCGCGGCGGCGTCGATGTCGCGGCCCTCGTCGAACTCCAGCGTCACCGAGGTGCTGCCCAGGGTGTTGGCCGAGCTGATGACCGCCAGGCCGGGGATGGTCTGGAACTGCTTCTCCAGCTGCAGCGCGACCGAGGTCGCCATGGTCTCGGGGCTCGCGCCGGGCAGCGCCGCGGAGACGTTGATGACCGGCGTGTTGTAGCTCGGCAGCGCCGCCACCGGGATGCGGCTGTAGGCGATCACGCCGGCGACGACGATGGCCGCGTTGAGCAGCACCGTCATCACCGGGCGGCGAATGAACAGTTCGGACAGGTTCATGGCGTCACCACCGCGGAAGCCGGCGGGGTGGACGAGGCGGCGCCGCCGCGGGCCGGCTTCCCGCCGTCGGCGCCCGGGCCGCTCGCGGCCTTCTCGGCCACGGCGGCGCCGGGGCGCAGGTTCTGCCGGCCGTCGACGACGACGCGCTCGCCGGGCTGCACGCCCTGGACCACCGCGTCGCTGCCGGCCGCCTGCACCACCTGGACGGGCCGCGCGGCCGCCTTGTTCGACGCGTCGACCACGTAGACGATGTTGCCGCGCGGGCCCTGGATCACCGAGGCCTGGGGCACGACCGTCGCGTCCTTCAGGGTCTCGACCACGAGCTTCACGCCGACGAAGGCGCCCGGCCACAGCGTCTGCCGGGCGTTGTCGAAGACGGCCTTCACCTTGACGGTGCCGGACGAGGCATCGACGTTGTTGTCGACGAACTGCAGCTTGCCGGCCAGCGTGCCGCGGCCCTCGGGCAGCACCGCGGTGACGGCGCCGCGCCCGGCGGCGAGGTTCTCCAGCGCCTGCGCCAGGTTGCGCTGAGGCAGGTTGAAGGCGACCGCGATGGGGTCGATCTGGGTCAGCGTCACGAGCGGGGTGCCGGACGGCTGCACGTAGCTGCCGGCGTAGACGTTGATGGCGCCGGCCCGCCCCGGGCCGGGGGCAACGATGCGGTTGTAGCCCAGCGCGACGCGGGCCGCGGCGAGCGCCGCGCGGTCGGACGAGACGACCGCCTGCTGCGCCTCGACCAGCGTCTGGCTGCTGTCGACCGCGCTCTGCGAGACGAAGTTCTGCGCCAGCAGGTCCTTGCTGCGCGCCAGCTGGCGCTGCGCGTCGGCGAGCGAGGCGAGGTCCTTGTCGAGCTGGGCCTGCGCCTTGGCGACGTTGACCTCGTCGGTGCGCGCGTCCAGCGTGAAGAGCAGCTCGCCGGCCTTCACGAACTGGCCCTCCCGGATGTGCACGCGGGTGATCGTGCTGGCCACCTGCGGCCGGATGTCGACGCTGTTGAGCGCGGTGACGGTGCCGGTGGCCTCGAGCGTGACGTCGAAGTCGCGCCGCTGCGCGCGCACCGTGCTGACGCTCACGACGCCCGAAGCCGCCCCGGCCGGGGCCGCCGCCGCTGGGCCGCCCTCGCCCTTCGGGCGCGTCAGCACCCAGCCGACGCTCAGCACCAGCACCGCCGCAGCGGCCACCCATCCCACCATGCGCTTGTTCATGAACTTCTCGTCAAGGTCTCTGTGCAAGGTATCACTCGTCGATCGCCGGCGGCGCGGCACGCCCCGCCGCCTCGGGCCCGAACTGCAGGGCCGGCACGCGGCTGGCGGCCCAGGCGGCCAGCACGCAGACGCCGGCCGCCGCGGCGAAGGCGATGTCGAAGGCGCCGCCCAGCGCCTGCCGGGCGAGCGGGTCCTGCGCCGCCTGCAGCGCGTCGCCGCGGCCCACCAGGCCGAAGACCAGCGCACCGAAGGCGCTGGCGCCGATCGACGAGCCGAGGGTGCGGGCGAGCGACATCGTCGCCGCTGCCGCGCCCAGGCGCGCCGGGCCCGAGGCCGTCTGCGTCACGATCTGCATCACCGACATCACGCTGCCCAGGCCCAGTCCGACGCCGAAGCCCAGCGCGGTCAGTGTGCGCTTGTCCGGCGGCAGCAGGGCCATGCCCAGCAGGCCGAGCGCGGCCAGCAGCAGGCCGCCGACCGGGATCGCCGTCGGGCGGCCGGTCCACACGATGAGGCGCGCCGTGCCGGCCGCACCGGCGACGATGCCGGCGGTGAGCGGCAGCAGCCGCAGGCCGGCCTCGGCGGCATCGGCCTGCAGCGACAGCTGCAGGTAGATCGGGAGGTAGAAGACCATCGCGAACATCGCCGAGGCGAAGCCGACCACCGTCAGCGTCGCATAGCGCACCGGGCGCAGGCGCAGCAGGTCGATGGGCAGGAAGGGCCGTTCGGCGCCCTGCTCCACCCGCAGCAGCAGCGTCCACAGCACGGCCACGGCGGCGAGCAGGCCGAAGCTGGCGGGCGAGGCCCAGTCGAAGCGGTGCCCGGCCGAGGAGAGCCAGAACAGGCTCAGTCCCATCGCGGCGGCGAACAGCAGCAGGCCGGCGCGGTCGGTGCGGCCGCGCCGCGGATGCGGCCGGTCGTCGCCGCGCAGGGCGTGCAGCCGCCACAGGGCGAACGCGCACAGCGGCAGGTTGGCGAGGAACAGCCAGCGCCAGCTCGCGTGGTGCACGACCAGCCCGCCCAGCACCGGGCCGCCGACGCTCGCCAGGGTGAAGATGATCGCGAACCAGCCCTGGCTGCGGGCGCGGCGCTGCGGCGACACCACCTCGCCGATCAGCGCCTGCGACAAGGTCATCAGGCCCCCGCCGCCCAGGCCCTGCAGCGCGCGGGCGGCGATCAGCCAGCCCAGGCCGCCGGCCAGGCCGCAGGCGAGCGAGCCGAGCGAGAACACGGCGATCGCGATGGACAGCAGGCGACGCCGGCCGAACTGGTCGCCGAGCTGGCCGTAGAGCGGCACCATCACCACCGAGGCGAGCAGGTAGGCGACGGCGAGCCAGGAGGTGTCGCGCAGGCCGCCGAACTCGCGGCTGATGACGGGCGTCGCGGTGGCGAGCAGGGTCTGGTCGACGGCGGCCAGGAACATCGGCAGCATCACCGCGCCGAAGAGGCGGCGGAAGCGCCGGCGCAGCGCGTCGGCGTCGGGCGTGGCGACCGGGGCGGGGACGGCCGGATCAGTCATGGACGAAGCGGGCGCGCAGCAGCGCCAGGCCCTGCATCACGGCGGCCAGCTCGTCGGCACTGGCACCGGCCAGGGTCCGGGCCAGGTCGGCGCGGGCGCCGCGGCGGATCTGGTCGAGCAGGGACTGGCCCTGGGGGCTGAGGCGCAGCTCGGTGCGGCGCCGGTCGGCCTCGGCGGTGCTGGGCGAGACATGCCCGGCGCGCACCAGGCGGTCGACCATGGACGAGGCGGTGGCCAGCGTGACGCCCAGGAAGGCGGCGACATCGCTGATGGAGCAGCCGGCGTTGCGGCCGACGAAGCCCAGGCAGCGGAACTGCGGCACCGACAGGCCGCTGTCGAGGTGGCCGCGCATGCCCATGCGGATGGCGTTCATCACGTCCGGCACGACGCGCAGGATCTCGGCGGCGACATGCGCTGCGTCGGCGGGTTCGGGCGGGGGGTGGGAGGCCACGGCGAGGAACGGCTTGACGAGATGCTTAGCCTATCAAAGCATTTCGACAAGTTTGTTGCCGCACCGTAAATGCGGCCCGCTGCGCGTGAATTCGTGGGAAACCGCCGGCTTTTGGAGCCCGGATGCAGCGCAGCGGAATCCGGGTCAGTGCTTCCCGGTCGACCCGAAGCCGCCCGCCCCCCGGTCCGAGGCGCCGAACTCGTCGACCACGCGGAAGCTCGCCTGCACCACCGGCACGATCACGAGCTGGGCGATGCGCTCCATCGGCTCGATCGTGAAGCCCGCCTGGCCACGGTTCCAGCAGCTCACCATCAGCTGCCCCTGGTAGTCGGAGTCGATCAGCCCGACCAGGTTGCCCAGCACGATGCCGTGCTTGTGCCCCAGGCCCGAGCGCGGCAGGATCAGCGCCGCGAGGCCCGGGTCCGCCACGTGGATCGCGAGGCCGGTGGGAATCAGCGCCGTCTGGCCGGGCTCCAGCCGCAAGGGCGAATCCAGGCAGGCACGCAGGTCCAGGCCGGCGCTGCCGGGGGTGGCGTAGGCGGGCAACTGGCCGGCCATGCGCGGGTCGAGCACCTTCAGGTCGATGGGGGTCATGCGGGTCGGAACGGCGAAGGGGAATCGGGTCGTGTCAGGCCGGCAGCCGCCCGGCGATGTCCTGCACCAGGGCGCGCGCCAGTGTCAGCTTGTCGGCATGCGGCAGCGGGCGTTCGCCCTGCGCGTCGACCAGCAGCAGCGCATTGTCGTCGCGCCCGAAGGTCGCCGGCCCGAGGTTGCCGACGATCAGCGGCACGTTCTTGCGCTCGAGCTTCTCGCGCGCATGCTTCGCCAGGTCGTGGCTCTCGGCCGCGAAGCCGACGCAGAACGGCCGGTCGGGCAGGCGCGCCACCGCCGCCAGGATGTCGGCGTTCTCGGTCAGCTCGAAGCTCGGCGCCACCTTGCTGCCGTTCTTCTTGATCTTCTGCTCGGACAGCGTCGCCGGCCGCCAGTCGGCCACCGCCGCCGTCGCGACGAACACGCTGTGCCGGGGCGCCAGCGGCAGCACGGTGTCGTGCATCTGCTGCGCCGTCTGCACGTCGATGCGGCGCACGCCGCGCGGCGTCGGCAGGTGCACCGGGCCGGCCACCAGCGTGACCTCGGCGCCCGCCTCGCGCGCCGCCCGCGCGATCGCGAAGCCCATCTTGCCGCTCGACAGGTTGGTGATGCCGCGCACCGGGTCGATGGGCTCGAAGGTCGGCCCGGCCGTCACCAGCACGCGCTGGCCGGCCAGCTGCTTCGGCGCGAAGAAGGCGACCACCTCTTCCAGCAGCTCCTGCGCCTCGAGCATGCGCCCGTCGCCGATCTCGCCGCAGGCCTGGTCGCCGTTCGCCGGGCCGAGCACGGCGCCGCCGTCGGCGCGCAGCTGGGCGATGTTGCGCTGCGTGGCCGGGTGCGCCCACATCTCGCGGTTCATCGCCGGCGCCACCAGCAGCGGGCAGCGCCCGATCGGCCGCGCCAGGCACAGCAGGCTCAGCAGGTCGTCCGCCCGCCCCTGCACCAGGCGCGCAATGAAGTCCGCACTGGCCGGCGCCACCAGCACCGCATCCGCCTCGCGCGTGAGGTTGATGTGCGCCATGTTGTTGCCCTCGCGCGCATCCCACTGGCTCGTGAAGACCGGCCGGTTCGACAGCGCCTGCATCGTCACCGGCGTGATGAACTGCAGCGCCGCCTCGGTCATCACCACCTGCACGCTGGCCCCGGCCTTGACCAGCGCCCGGGTCAGCTCGGCCGACTTGTAGCAGGCGATGCCGCCCGACAGGCCGAGCACGATGCGCTTGCCTTGCAGATCGAGGGAGGAGGAAGTCATCACAGCGGCGTCCAGAAACGCGACATGTCGGAGAAGTTGAACAGCACCCGCACCGCCTTGCCGTAGACCTGCTCGTGCGGCAGGAAGCCCCAGCGGCGCGAATCCTCGGAGTTGTCGCGGTTGTCGCCCAGCATCATGTAGCGGCCCGGCGGCACCGTGCATTGCCAGGCCCCGCTTCGCTCGTTGCGGCAGTTCGCGGCGAGCTCGGGCTGCTGAAGGTCGAGGCTGGTGTTGCCGCGCATGAAGGGGTTGATCTTGATCATGTGCTCGCGCCCCGGCAGCGACTCGGTCTGCAGCCACTGGCCGCGGTCCTCCTCGCGCACCGCGGGGCCGCTGCCGTCGCTCACCAGGCCGGCGTCGAAGGGCGCGCCGTTGATGCTGACCACGCCGTCCTGGAAACGCACCAGGTCGCCCGGCATCCCCACCAGGCGCTTGACGTAGAACTCGGAGACGTTGCGCGGGAAGCGGAACACCACCACGTCGCCGCGCTGCGGACGGCCGAACTCGATCGCGGTGTTGGTGAAGGGCAGCCGCGGACCGTAGGCCAGGTGGTTCACCAGCAGGTAGTCACCGACCCGCAGCGTCGGCTCCATCGAGCCCGAGGGCACCTTGGGCCAGTCGGCCACCGCGACCCGGCAGGTGAACATCAGCGCCACCACGAAGAACAGCTCGGCCCCGAAGCTCACCCACAGCGGCTTGCGCACCGGCGCGGGGGTCCGGGCCAGGCGACGGCGCCACGCGAACCAGCAGCTGCCGGTGACGAGGCTCAGCAGGCACAGCACTTCGTTGATGGAGAAACCGATCTGCATCGATGTCGTCGCCCTTCGGGTTCGGGGGTGGCCGGGGCGGCCATTATGGCCGTCCGACGGACCGGGCGATGGGCGACCGGGTCCTACACCTCGACGGCTGTAAGTCCTACGCCCGCCGGTCGACAACCGTCATCGGCATCCGGCAAGATGCCTTCCACCCCGAGGAGACGTGCATGGATCCGTTGTTGGCGTTGAGAGAATCCCCCATCCCCCCGGCCGCCCGCAACGGCGCGCCGCCGCAGCGACCGGCGGGCGCGGCCCAGCCGCAGTTCCTGCAGAACACCCTGCCCACCGAGCGCGCGACGCTGGCCGAGGTCAGCGCCGGCCTGATGAAGGCGCGCGCCGAGGTGGCCCCCAAGTACTTCTACGACAGCCTGGGCTCGCACCTGTTCGAGGCCATCACCGAGCTGCCCGAGTACTACCCCACCCGCACCGAGGCCGCGATCTTCGACCTGCATGCGCGCGAGATGGCCGAGGCCATCGGCACCGGCATGACGCTGATCGACCTGGGCGCGGGCAACTGCGCGAAGGCGGTGCGGCTGTTCCCGAGCTTGCGGCCCTCGCACTACGTGGCGATCGACATCTCGGTCGACTTCCTGCGCGAGGCCCTGGCCGGCGTGCAGCGCGCCCACCCGGCGCTGAAGGTCACCGGCCTGGGCATGGACTTCGCCAACGCGCTGACCCTGCCGAGCGAGCTGCTGCGCGAGCGGCCGGTGTTCTTCTACCCCGGCTCCAGCATCGGCAACTTCACGCCCGAGCAGGCGTCGCGGCTGCTGTCCAGCGTGCGCGAGCAGGCGCGCGGCGGCGGCCTGCTGATCGGCGTCGACCTGGTGAAGCCGACGGCGCTGCTGGAAGCGGCCTACGACGACGCGCTCGGCGTCACCGCAGCCTTCAACCGCAACCTGCTGCCGCACCTGAACCGGCGCATCGGCACCGACTTCCAGCTGCCCGACTGGCAGCACGTGGCGCTCTTCAACACCGCGCTGTCGCGCGTCGAGATGCACCTTGAAGCGCGCCGCGCGCTCAGCGTGCGCTGGCCGGGCCATGTGCGCGCCTTCGAGGCCGGCGAGCGCATCCACACCGAGAGCTCGTACAAGTACACGCCCGACAGCTTCGCCGCCCTGCTGCGCGAGGCCGGCTTTCGCCGGCTGCAGCACTGGACCGACGCCCAGGGCTGGTTCGCGGTCTTCTGGGCACAAGCCTGAGTCATTGGGGCGTGTCGTTGCGCTCGTTCAGCGAGCGCACATAGGCCACCAGGTCGCGCATCTGCTCCTCGGTGAGTTCCGCCCCCCACGGCGGCATGAAGGGCGAGCGGCCCATCGCCTCGCCGCCCAGCTTGACGATCAGGCCGAGGTAGGCGTCGTTCTTGTCGCTCAGGCGCAGGTTGGCCGGGCGCGGGTTGTAGAGCCGCGCGGCACGGCCGTTGCCGTCGGCATGGATGCCGTGACAGGTGACACAGTAGTTGGCGAACACCAGCGCGCCGCGGAAGATCGCCGCATCGCGCGTGTCGCGCGGCAGCGGCGCCTGCCCGCGCGCGCTGTTCATCCAATTCAACAGGCAGGCGGTGACGAGCAGCCCGATCCACAGGGCCCGGCTGTTGTGCGGCATCACTTGCTGACCTCGATCACCATGCGCATGTCCGGGTGCACCGCGCACTCCACCTCGATGGTGCCGGGCTTGTCCAGCGTCACCGTCTTCGAGCCGCCCTGGCCGAAGGAGCCGAGGTCGAAGCTCTTCGCGTCCGACAGAGAGAACACGTTGTGCGCGAACGGGTCCTCGTTGACGAACTTGACGGTGTCGCCCACCTTCGCCTGCAGCTTCTTGACCGAGAAGGCCTTGTCCTTCTGGATCAGGACGTGCTCGGCCGCATGGGCCGGCGCGGCGCCGCAGGCAAGGAGGAGGCAACCGGCGGCAAGGCCGGCGAGGCAGGGATGACGGCAGGACATGGCGGATCTCCTGGGTGGGGGAAGGAACGGGCCACCCGCTGCGGCCCGCGGCACCAGCACAGCACGCGCTGGACGAACAGCACGCCGGCCACGCCGGCGTAGGCAAAGGGCGCCGGGCTGCCGGGCTTGGACAGCCAGGCCAGGTGCAGCAGGGCCAGCACGGCCGCCGGGTGGACGCACCAGTGCAGCTGGCGCCAGCGCCGCTTGAGGCGGCGCACCCAGGCATCGCTGCTGGTCAGGGCGGGCGGCAGCAACAGGCCGAAGGCGGCCGCGCCGGCGCCGACGAAGGGCTTGTC
>JGI25153J46596_10002748_pt1 | contig 10016 bp, 9 predicted proteins | sample AraplaMF_Col_mMF_FD_46596 | JGI IMG/M metagenome (IMG submission 46596)
CGCGCCAACCCCCGCGGCGTGCTCGGCCGCCCCGGCCATACCGAAGCCGCCGTCGATCTCGCCCGCCTCGCCGGAAGGGTCCCCGCCGGCGTCATCTGCGAAGTCGCCAACGACGACGGAACCATGTCCCGTCTGCCCGAACTCACGCTCTTCGCCGAACGCCACAACCTACCCCTCGTCACCATCGAGGATCTGGTCGCCTACCTCGACCGCCAGGCGGAAAGAGACATACGCGAAGTCGCCTGATCGATGCCTTTGTTGCGGCGGCATAGCCCGCCGCAACAAAGAACGTGCCGCAGTGATGACACTGACGGCACCTTCCCTTGCCGGCCCTATGTCCGGCTGATCGAAACCCCACCATCCGCCAGCATCGCCGTGCCGGTCAGGAAGCTCGACATGTCGGAGGCGAGGAAAAGCGCCGCATTGGCGATCTCTTCGGGTTGCGCCATGCGTTTCAGCGCATGCAATCCCTCGACGAAAGCGAGCACCTCCGGCGTGGCGTCCGGCGCGTTGGTAATGCTGGCGGGTGTGTCGGTGCCGCCGGGAAGCAGTGCGTTGACGCGGATCTTCTGCGCTCCGAGTTCAGCGGCGAGCACCTGCGCGAAGCCGATCAGCCCCGCCTTGCTCGCCGCATAGGCGGCCATGCCGGGCATGCCGACGGTGTGGCCGACGAAAGTCGAGGTGAAGATCAGCGATCCGCCGCCTTTTCCCATCGCCGCCGACTGGTGCTTGGCGCCGAGGAAGGCGGCGGTGAGATTGGTCTCNATCGTCTCGCGCCAGCCCTCCAGCGACAGCCCGGCGACCGGCCCCATCTCACCGAGNATGCCGGCATTGTTGAAGGCGATGTCGAGCCGGCCGAAACGCGAAACTGCCGTNTCGACGAGCCTTGCCTGCAGCGCCTCGTCCCTGACATCGCCTGATATGGCGACGGCCTGACCACCCTCCGCCTCGANTTCCGCGATGACGGCATCGAGCGCGTCCTGCCGCCGGCCGGTGACCACGAGCTTGGCGCCTTGCCGTGCAAAGAGTTTCGCCGCCGCGCGGCCGATGCCGGANCTTGCGCCGGTGATGATTGCGATCTTGTCGTTGAGAAGTGTCATATCGNTCTCTCCTGGGTTGTTGCGAGACCTGAGATGCTCAAACATCAGGCGATGCAGCCACCCGTTTCCCGCGCAGGACGAGAAAAACGCCTATGGCCGAACCGGCAACGCGACGGCGCGTCCTCATCAACGCCTTGATCGCGGCGTCGGAAATATCGGAATTCACGTTATAAAACAGGCATTTGTCGGATTTCCGCCCACACGCCTGCATTGATATTAGTGCCATTGTGCACCGCATCATCGATTTATGTCTGGTGTGACATTCATCCGATTCCCTTCATGCATCTTCGCGACTAAAAGGAGCGCACAGGTAAAGGGAATCTCTTCATGCCGCGGTCACGCAATACTGAGGGCGCCATCTATATGAGCATGGCGATGGCCGGCTTTTCCGCGAGCGACGCTCTGTCCAAATCGGTGATCGCCTATATGAACGCCGGCGAGATCATGTTCCTGCGCGGTCTCTTCACCAGCCTGCTGGTCTATTTGATCGCCTGGAAAATGGGCGCGCTGCGTTCCTGGCGGGTGATGCTGCAGCCGATGATCATCTTCAGGATCATCTGTGAGACGCTCTCCGCCGTCACCTATATCACCGCGCTCGGCATGATGCCGATCGCCAATGCCTCGGCGATCCTGCAGTCGCTGCCGTTGGTCGTCACTTTCGGTGCGGCGCTGTTCTTCGGTGAGCCGGTCGGCTGGCGGCGCTGGTCGGCGATCCTCGTCGGCCTCGTCGGCGTGATGATCATCATCCGCCCTGGCCCGGAAGGATTCACCGCCGCCGCCCTGCTCTGCGTCGCCGCGGTGCTGACGACGGCCGGCCGCGATCTCGCCACCCGGAGCATCAGCCCGGAAATTCCCTCGCTGATGATAACCGTCATCACCGCCATATCAGCCTCCTTCTTCGGAGCGCTGCTCATCCCGCTGCTCGGCGGCTGGCAGCCGGTCAGCGCTAGCGCGCTTGGGCATCTCGTGCTCGCCTCGGTACTGGTGCTCGTCGGCTACCAGTCGGTCATTCTCGCCATGCGTACCGGCGAAATCTCCTTCGTCGCGCCGTTCCGCTATACGAGCCTGATCTTCTCCTCCCTGCTCGGCTTCCTCTTCTTCGCCGAAGTGCCTGACAGCTGGACGCTCGTCGGAGCTGCGATCGTCATCGCCTCCGGCCTCTATACGTTCTATCGTGAGGCCAAGCGCCGCGTATCGCCGATCGCGCAGGAATCCGCGCCGCGCGCGCCGGTCTGAGGAAGGATGATGGCTGAATTCTCGCTTGGCAGATCTGATATAGCAGGCGTCGTATTGGCTGGCGGCCGCTCGCAGCGCATGGGCCGCGACAAGGCAGGCGTGATGCTCGGGGCCGAGAGCCTGCTCCACCATGTGCTGACCCGCCTCTCGCAGCAGGCCCCGCTCGTTGCCGTCAATGCCGATGCCGCCGCCGAGGGCGTGCCTGTCGTTCCCGACCGTTTTCGCGGTAAGGCCGGGCCGATGGCCGGCATCCATGCAGCCATGGTCTATGCCGCCGGCCTGCCCTCGATCACCCATGTCGTCACCGTCTCGGTGGATTGCCCGTTCTTCCCGGCCGATCTCGTCGCCCGGCTGGCGGCTGCGATCGAGCACCCGTCGCAGATCGCCATTGCCGCCTCCGAGGGCCGCAGCCATCCCGTCTTCGGGCTATGGCCGGTGACGCTGGCCGCCGATCTCGAAGCCTGGATCACCACCGACGAGAAGCGCCGCGTACGCGACTTCCTGTTACGGCATGACGTTACGGAAGTGGCGTTTCCGCTGCATCCGACCCGCGCCAGCCTGCTNGACCCTTTCTTCAACATCAATACGCCCGACGATCTCGTCGAGGCGGAACGCTGGCTGGAGGCCCTTCGCGGATGACCGCACCGAAAATCTTCGGCATCGCCGGCTGGAAGAACTCAGGCAAGACGGGGCTCGCCGTCCGACTGGTGACGGAGTTCACCCGCCGCGGCTACAGGATCTCGACGATCAAGCACGCCCATCATGATTTCGACATCGACAAGGTCGGGGCCGACAGCTACCGCCACCGCCAGGCCGGCGCCCACGAGGTCACCATCGTCTCCGGCACCCGCTACGCCATCATGCACGAGCTGCGCGGTGCCCCCGAACCTGTGTTCGAGGAGATCCTCGCCCGCCTCGCCCCCTGCGACCTCGTGCTGATCGAAGGTTACAAGCGCGAGCCGATCCCGAAGATCGAGGCCCGCCGCCTGGAGGCGGCAAATCGTGAACCGTTGGCACCAAGCGATCCCCATATCTGCGCTATCGCCGCCGATCATGCCGTCACGGATACGGCCCTGCCGGTCTTCGATCTGGACGACACGGGCGCCATCGCCGATTTCATTGCTGGCATCGTCGGCCTTGGACAGGCCAAGGCATAATTCTTAAATCGGAATCGAATTAAGGACAAAATGATGCAGCGCTTAAAAGTGTTACAGCGTCCTTTGCGCGCCTGAAAGGACGCGCGGCAGTGGAGGCCCTGAGCCCCGTGCACCACTGCCGGACCTGAGAAGCTGAATTGTTTCGCTTGCCATCGCCTTGGCGATTTCCTTGGCGAGCTGGGCCTGATCATAGGGCTTTGCCAATCTCGGAAGATCGATATCGGTGCCGGCAGGAAGATCGGCGTAACCTGTCGCCAGCACGATCGGCAATGCCGGATAAATGTCCCGTGCGGCCTGGGCAAGCTGTGCACCGGTCATACCAGGCATCGAATAGTCGGTTATGACAAGGTCGAAATGCTGACCGCTGCTGATCAGTTCCAGCGCCTGCGCGCCGGAGTTTGCTTCGACGACCTCGTGGCCGAGATCTTCAAGCATGTCGACCGAACTCATGGCGATCAAGGCATCGTCATCGACCAGCAGGATCTTCAGTCTGGATGCAGCTTGCGGAACGGGCAGTTCCGCTTCGATCACCCGCTCGGGGCGCTGTTCGGTTGCCGGAAGCCACAACTCAGCGGTCGTCCCGACCCCAAGTTCGCTTGTCAGACGAAGTGCGCCATTGAGCTGAACGGCAAGCCCGTGGATCATCGATAAGCCGAGGCCCGTGCCCTTTCCGAGTTCCTTGGTCGAGAAAAACGGATCGACCGCCTTCTTCAGCGTCTCCGCGTCCATGCCGGTGCCGCTATCGGCCACCGCCAACACAAGATAGGCGCCCTTGTCGAGAGTGCCGTCATCGCCGGCCACCTGCGCATCACGCAGCGATATGGACAGCGTCCCGCCATCCGGCATCGCATCGCGGGCATTGACCGCAAGGTTGAGCAGCGCCAGTTCGAGCTGGTTCGCATCGACCAGCGCCGGCGGTAGGGTTGCCGGCAGGATGGTTTCGATGCTGATCGAGGATCCCACAGAGCGCCGCAGCAGATCTTTCATGCCGGAGACCAGCTCGGCCAGATCGATCGGCTTGACCTGCAGATCCTGCTGTCTGGCAAAAGCCAGCAGCCGCTGCGTCAGCGCCGCCCCGCGCCNCGCACCCTGAATCGCCCCGTCGACCAGNCGCGTCGCCTTGGNATCTCCGGCAACNTGCTTGCCGAGCAGCTCCAGATTTCCGAGAACGACCATCAGCAGATTGTTGAAATCGTGTGCGACGCCGCCGGTCAGTTGGCCGATCGCCTCCATCTTCTGCGATTGGCGAAGCTGCTCCTCGGCTCTTTCACGCTGGGCGACTTCTTCGAGCAGGGTCTGGTGAGCGGCGTTGACCTCTTTGGTCCGCTCCCTCACGCGCTCTTCGAGGTTTTCATTGAGCCGTCTCAGATTTTCCTCAATGGTCTTGCGGACAGTGGTATCGGAGCAGACGCCGACGAGTTTCATGGCGGAACCATATCTGTCGGAATAAAGCTGCGCGTGGACCTCGGTCCAATGCAGCGATCCATCCGGCCAGATCGTCCTGTGCTCGATCGAATAGTCGCGCCCGGTATCGATCGTCTGGCGCAACCGTGCCAGCACAAGATCCCGGTCGTCGGGGTGGATACTTGCGATCAGATCGTCGCGTGTGACATCGTCATCGGGGCTTCGGCCGAAGATTGCTTTGCAGGTCGCCGAGGCCGACAATGCCATCGAGGACAGCTCCAGCTCCCATGCCCCGAGACGACCAGCGGCGAGAGCGGTCTGCAACCGCCGCTCTCCCTCGCCCAGAGCCTCAAGCCGGGTTCGCGCTTCATATTGGCGCAGGCGCCCCTTTAATGCGGTCCGGGCCACGCTGATGAAGGAGGTCGCATGGAACGGCCTTTCCAGGAAGGTGACGTTGCCAAGAACCTCGGAAAGCCTGGCAGCGGCCGGATTTCGTTCAGGTCCGCCACCACGTGTGGTGAGCACGATGAACGGTAGGTCAGACCAGCTCGGCTGGGCCGAAACCCAGGCGGCGATCGGCTTGAGATCGCTCGAGCGAACGGCCTCCTCCGTCAGGACGCCAAGCGCGACGTCATCGCTGAGCGATGACGCGAACATAGGCAGGTCGGTGGTGGCAATCGATGCCAATCCGGCCTCATCGACCAACGATCTCGCCACCCAGGCATCGCGACCGACGGGGGTGTAGATCAATGCTTTCGGTTTGCCGGAATTAGGAATTGCCGCTATCCCCGCCATCGGTCGCAAGGAGCGGCGTTGNGGTCGTGACAAATTCGGGAACGCCGCGAAGCACGCCCTGGAACCCGACGAGAGGATCGCCGAACCTCAAGCCGGAAGCGTCTATGCGATACTCCCGGATGGTNTCCTCGTGAAAGCCGGTCCTCTTCTTGATCACCGAGACTGCCCGCCGCACCTTTCCGGCCGCCTCGAAGTAACGCAGCAGAATGACGGTATCGGCGAGATAGGTAACGTCGACAGGTGCCTTCATGTCACCGACCAGCCCGTGCTGGGCCACGGTGAGAAAGGTGTTGGCGCCTTGCCTGTTCAAATATTGCAGCAGCTCATGCATATGAAGGATCAGCGAATTCTCATCCGGCATCGAAGCTTGGTAACCGTTGATACTATCGATGATGACGGTTTTCGCATCCGCCTTGTCGACGCAATTGCGCACGCGGTGNGCGAATTCGCCCGGCGACAGTTCGGCGGCATCGAGCTGTTCGATGTGGATATNACCCGCGTTTCGCATGGCTTCGAGATCCATTCCGAGCGCCTTCAGCCGCGTGAAGAGCAGGCCCAGCTCCTCGTCAAAAATGAAGGCCGCCACTTTCTCGCCGCGCGCGACCGCAGCCATCAGGAATTGAAAGGAGAACGTGCTTTTGCCGGTGCCGGCCGGACCAAGTATGAGTGTACTGGAACCTCGCTCCAGGCCACCTCCGAGAAGCAGATCCAGTTCGGCAATATTGCAGGAAATCTGATCACGTGCGTAACTCGACCTGTGTTCGGCGGCGACGAGCCGCGGAAAGACCTTAACCCCGCCAGTCTGGATGATGAAATCGTGATAGCCGCCGCGGAAGGCCTGTCCGCGATATTTTATGACCCTGAGACGTCGGCGTTCGGAGCCGTAGCTCGGCGCCATCTCTTCGAGATGGATGACGCCGTGCACGACGCTGTGCACTGTCTTGTCGAGCACCTCGGACGTCAGATCATCGAGCAGAAGGACTGTCGCGCCTTGTCGGGCAAAATAATGTTTGAGCGCGAGGATCTGCCGGCGGTAGCGCAACGAGCTTTGCGCGAGCAGCCTTATCTCCGACAGACTGTCGAGAACCACCCGACGTGGCTTGATCCGCTCGAAAGCGGCAAAGATTTCCTTTGTCGTCTCTCCGAGTTCAAGATCCGACGAATAAAGCAGGCTCTGCTGCTGGTCGGCATCCAGCAGGCTTTCCGGAGGCACGACCTCGAAGACCTCGATATTCCCATCGATCACCATGCCGTGCGATGCGGCACCGGCCCGAAGTTCGCTCTCGGTTTCCGAAAGGGTGATGTAGAGCCCCTGCTCGCCGAGCCGCGCACCTTCGATCAGGAACTGCAGCGCAATCGTCGTTTTGCCAGCTCCCGGATTCCCCTCCAGGAGAAAAACGTGCCCCGGCGAGAGGCCCCCCGCCAGAACTGTATCCAAACCGGACACGCCGGTCCGAGCTTTCGTGGCAGGTGCCGCAGTATTCATTCACTGTTTCCTTCAATTTCAAGTGTGAATTAGCGGCGAGTGATGGAATGTCAAATCACTGGCAGGCATGAGTTCGCTTCCGGCAAGAGCCGATCACTCCTGCTTCGGATATATGCCTGTCCGGGCGGCCCGACATAGTGGGCGTCTATCCTCGATAGCGAAGTGCATCGACGACGAGGGCGAATGCCGGCGACGTATGCCGGCGGCTCGGATAGTAGAGATGGTAGCCGGAAAACGGCAGACACCAATCCTCGAGGACGCGCACCAGCCGCCCGTCGGCAAGATGAGCCTCGACCAAGTCCTCCGGCATATAGGCCAGCCCAAGACCAGCCAGCACCGCGTTCAGCCGCAGGGCTATATTGTTGAAGATCAACTGTCCTTCGACCCGAACCCTGAGCTCGCGCCCGTCCTTCTCGAACTCCCACGCATAAACGCTGCCATAGGTCGGCAGACGCAGATTGATGCAATTGTGATCCGTAAGGTTCTGTGGCGTCAGCGGCTTCGGCCTGGTGTCGAAATAGGCGGGCGCGCCGACCACGGCCATCCGCATGTCGGGGCCGATGCGCACCGCGATCATGTCCTTCGCCACCTGTTCTCCNAGCCGCACCCCCGCATCGTAGCGCTCCGCGACGATGTCGGTCAGACCGTAGTCGACGATGATTTCGACATTGATATCGGGATAATCAGGCAGGAGCTTTTGCAAGGCGGGCCAGAGGACGGCATCGGCCGCATGCTCGCCGGCATTGATGCGGATGGTGCCTGCCGGCTTCTCCCGGAAGGCGCTCAAGGCAGCCAGCTCACTCTCGATCTCGTCGAGCCGCGGTCCGATGGAGACGAGCAGGCGTTCACCGGCCTCTGTCGGCGCGACGCTGCGGGTCGTGCGGGTCAGCAATCGCAGTCCAAGCCGCTCCTCGAGCCCGCGGATGGTGTGGCTGAGCGCCGATTGCGACACACCCAGCTTGCCCGCCGCCTTGGTGAAGCTCTGTGCGCGTGCAACGGCGAGGAAGGCGATGAGGTCGTTGACGGCGGGGCGCGGCATTCATGAAACTTTCTCATGGGTTCTTGCAGTTTATACCATCTAATCGCGACCAAACACACGCGCTAAATACCTTGCTGCTCGAGTGGACATGTCCACCCCGACATCGAAAGGAAGACAAAGATGGATATCAAGCGAAGCGGTTCGCAGCCTTCGGCCAAGGGACCAGCCGACTGGTTTACCGGCAGCGTGCGTGTCGACCCACTGTTTGCCGTGACCAGCCCCGCACGCGCGGCTGGCGCCAGCGTCACCTTCGAGCCCGGAGCCCGCACCGCCTGGCACACCCATCCGCTTGGCCAGACGCTGATCGTCACATCGGGCTGCGGTCGCGTGCAGCGCGAAGGCGGCCCGGTCCAGGAGATCCGCGCCGGCGACGTCGTCTGCTTCGCACCGGGTGAACGCCATTGGCACGGCGCATCGCCGACGACGGCGATGACCCATATCGCCATCCAGGAACAGCTCGACGGCAAGGTCGTCGACTGGATGGAGCATGTCACCGACACGCAATACCAAGGTTAGAAGAGGAAACTTCTATGCAGAAACGTGAACTTGGAAAGAGCGGACTTCATGTCTCAGCCATCGGTCTCGGCTGCATGGGGCTGAGTTACGGTTATGGCCCAGCGACAGATATTCAGGAAGCGACCGCACTGATCCGGCGGGCATTTGAACGCGGCGTGACCTTCTTCGACACGGCCGAGGCCTATGGGCCCTATAAGAACGAAGAGCTTCTGGGAGAGGCCTTGGCGCCCTTTCGCGAGGAGGTGGTGATCGCCACGAAATTCGGTTTCAACTTCGATGCCAATGGCGGCCAGAGCGGCATGAACAGCCGGCCGGAACAGATCCGCGCGGTGGCCGANCAGGCGCTGAAGCGTTTGAAGACCGATGTCATCGATCTCTTCTACCAGCATCGCGTCGATCCCGANGTTCCGATCGAGGATGTCGCCGGCACGGTCAAGGCGCTGATCGCGGAAGGCAAGGTCAGNCATTTCGGCCTCTCGGAAGCNGGCGCCCNGACGATCCGCCGCGCCCATGCCGTCCAGGCGGTGGCAGCNCTACAGAGCGAATATTCGCTGTGGTGGCGCGAACCCGAGCAGGAAATCCTGCCGACGCTGGAAGAGCTCGGCATCGGTTTCGTGCCCTTCAGCCCGCTTGGTAAGGGCTTCCTGACTGGCGCGATCAGTGAAACGACCACCTTCGACAGCAAGGATTTCCGCAACGTCGTGCCACGCTTTTCTCAGGAGGCGCGAAAGGCCAACCAGGCGCTCGTTGATCGTCTCGGAGAAATCGCCGCCAGCAAAAAGGCAACCTCCGCCCAAGTGGCTCTCGCATGGCTGCTGGCGCAGAAGGCCTGGATCGTGCCGATCCCCGGCACTACCAAGCTGCATCGCCTCGAGGAGAACATCCAGGCCGCTGAAGTCGAACTGACGGCTGAGGATCTTGCCAGCATCGAAAGCGCGCTGGCCACGATCAAGGTGGAAGGCGATCGTTATCCCGCGCACCTGCAGGCAAGGGTCAACCGCTAAAAGCTGCCGACGGGCCATGAAGGCGACGTCTTTTCGCCAAGACTAGAACACCAGAAGAGAATCGGCAGCAGTCACTTGCGGCCGATTCTTCATAGATTGGATCATCGTCTCGGCGCCGGCGCATTCTCCTGGAAAGCCGATATCGCCTCCAGTCTGGCGACGATCTCCGCGATACCAGGCCAGCGGGCGAGATCGAAGCCGAGGCGCCGGGCGCTGATCGCCTGCGGGAAGAGGAAGATCTCGGCAATACCAGGCTGATCCCCAACGGCGAAGGCTCCC
>JGI25153J46596_10002763_pt1 | contig 9983 bp, 9 predicted proteins | sample AraplaMF_Col_mMF_FD_46596 | JGI IMG/M metagenome (IMG submission 46596)
GCATGGAAGCCGCGGGCATGGAAGCCGCGGCCGGCCACCGCGCCGAGCCGCGCCGCGACTTCGTAGCCAACCGTGATTGCAGCGGTGAGTGTTTCGAACGGCGCATCGGCCGCTTCAGCCACGGCCAGCGCCGCCGCGACGACGGTGCTGCCGGGATGCACGACGGACTCGATGAAGGTGTCGTCGAAGTCGCGGGCGTGCGCGAGGCTGCCGTGCACCAGCGCGGCCGCGGCGGGCAGCGCCGGCGCCTTGCTTCCGATCACTGTTGCGCTGCCGCCCGCATTGGCCTTCGCCCATTCGCGCAGGCTCCGGCCAGCGGCATGATCGAGCGCAGCTGCGATCAGACCGAACGTATCAAGCAGCCGCATCCGTGCCAGACGATGCTGCTCGTCCGGAATGCGATCCGGCGAAAGCGTGCTGATCCATTGCGCCAGATCGTCGAGCGCGGTCACCACACGCTCCGCAACAGCGCCAGAACCTCGTCCTCGGCCATCGGGCGCGGCAGGTTCGCCATCATGTAGTCGAACATGGTGAGCTTGGCGATCTCAGGCAACTCGCTCTCCTCGACGCCGACATCGCGCAGCCGCTTCGGCACCGGCAACTGGCCGACGAACGTCGCGATCCGCTCGGCGCATTCCGCGCCGTCGCGGTCAGGCGTTGCGGATCGCGTGCCGCCGAGCGCTTCGAGCAGCAGCGACTGCTCGCTGCCGATGGTCGGCAGCAGGTGGCGCATGGCCGGCGCCAGCAGGATCGAATGCGAGATGCCGTGCTGCAGGCCGTAGCGGCCGCCGACGATATGGCCGATGGCATGATTGATTGAGACCATCGCGTTGATCGCGGCCATGCCAGACATCGTGCAGGCCATCTGGCAGGCGGCGCGCGCGTCGAGATCGAAGGGCTCGGCGACGGCGCGGGGCAGGGCGCCGTACAGCAATCGCGCGGCATGAAGACCCAATCCGGTCGAGATCGGATGCCGGTAGGCCGAGTACAGCGTCTCGATCGCGCGCGCCATGGCGGTCATGCCGGTGGCGGCGGTCAGCGCGGCCGACGCATGCACCGCCATCTCGGGATCGAGCACCGTCGCGGACGGCGTCAGGTCGTCGTCCCAGAACAGCAGCTTGACCCGCGACTGCGGATCGCGCGATGCCGCGGTCGGCATCACATCCGAGGCCGAGCCCGCGGTGGTAGGCACCGCGACATGCGGCACGGTGCGTTTCGGCAGCGCGCGCTTTTGCATCACGCCGCCCGGCGAATACGTGATGGCGAAAGGCTTGAGGTCGCCGCCGCCGGTTGCGAGCCTGATCTGCAGCGCCTTGCCGGCATCGATCGCCGAACCGCCGCCGACCGTGACCAGCGTATCGGCCTCGCATTCGCGGAACACGCCGAGGCAGCGCTCGACCATCTCGATGGGCGTGTGCGACTTCACCTCGGGAAACACCGCGGCGAGGCGGTCGCCGAGGCCGGCCTTCACCTTGCCGAGCATGTCGGTGCGCGCCACCGTCGAGCCGCAGATCACCAGCGCTCGCTTGCCCCCGACCTCACCGACGATCTCGCCGAGCCGCGCGACCGCGCCGCGGCCGGATACGATCCGGCCCGGCCAATAGCCAAAATCCACCGGCAACGCGGTGCTGCCTTTGCTTTCGTTCATATGCTGATTTTCAGCACAACTCGGTTGCGTCTGACCACCCCGGCAGACGCTCGGCGGTCATTCGGGCAGGCCCGCTTTCCGCAGGCCGTCAGCAAAGATGGCGAGGTCGTCCGGCCGCAGCACCGCGAGCCAATCCGGGATATTGGAAATTCGAAGCGTCGGATCGAGCTCACGCATCTCGCGGATGGATCGCCCGGCTTCGTCCGATCGGCCGGCCAGTGCATGGCTTGCCGCAAGGGTGCCGACCGCGATCAGGAAGAACGGCATATCCCGGCGCGCCTTCTCGGCCCAGGACACAGCGTCGTCGTAGCGCCCAGCCAGAAAATGCGCCATCGCGGTTCCGGCCTGCATTCGAAAGATCTCCGGATCGAGCGGGCTCAGACGTATCGCGCGGGCGAAGCGCTCGATGGCATCCTCGCGTTCGCCGCTCCAGATGCGGAGGAAGCCGCTGAGGAACCAGGCCGCTGCAAGGTTCGGATTGAGCAGCACCGCCTTGTCGACCAAGGCAATGCCGCCATGGACGTCACCAGTGAGATGCGCGAGCGCATGGCCGCATCGCGCGAGCACGCCCGCATCGTCCCGGCCGAGCTCCACAGCGAGGCGCGCGAGGCGGGCGCCCTCGGCGGCCTCCTGCACACGATCGCCCATCCAGCCGTTGATCCTGCGCCAGAAGTGGCACCACGCTGCCATCGCGTAGGCCAGTGCGAAATCCGGATCGAGCTCGATCGCCTTGTGAAACAAACCGAGCGCCTCGCCGACGGCCTCTCTGGTCCCTTGGTGAAAGCTCGCCATTCCGCGCAGATGGTAGTCGTAGGCGTCCAGGCTTTCGGTCGACTTGCGCTTGGCGCGTCCGATCTCCGCGCGCTCGAGCTGCGGCGCGATTGCGCCCACCACGCTCGATGAAACCTGATCCTGCAGCTCGAAGATGTCGTCGAGGGTGCCCTCGAAACGATCCGCCCAAATATGCGTCCCGGTGTTCGCATCGATCAGCTGCCCGGTGATGCGCACCCGGTTGGCGGCCTTGCGCACGCTGCCCTCCAGCACGTAACGCACGCCGAGCTCGCGGCCCACCTGCTTCACGTCCACGGCGCGGCCCTTGTAGGTGAAGCTCGAATTGCGCGCGACCACGAACAGCCAGTTGATGCGCGACAAGGCGGTGATGATGTCCTCGACGATGCCGTCGGCGAAATACTCCTGCTCGGGGTCGCCGCTCCAGTTCTGGAACGGCAGCGCCGCAATGGACGGGGCGTCCGGAAGGCTCAACGGAGGCGCCGACGCGTCGCTCGATCCGGCGGGCTCGATGCTCGGGGCAACGCCGCCGTCCAAGACCTCGATGACATCGCCGACGAAGCGGAATCCTTTGCGGGCGACTGTCCGGATCAGGCGCTGCTCGTCGCCGTTGTCGCCGACCGCCTTGCGCGCTGCATTGATATGGCTCGTCAGCGTCGACTCGGAAACGGTTCTGCCGGCCCAAACCGCCTGAAGCAGGTCGTCCTTGCTGACGACACGCTCGCGATTGTGCACCAGGAAGGTCAGGAGGTCGAAGACTTGCGGCCCAATTGTGACCGCCTCGGTCGCTCGGGTGAGCTCCCGCCGGTCGGGGTCAAGCACAAAGTCTCCAAAACTGAATTGCACGTCGTCACTCCATAGCCCAGGCAGGCGCACGGGATAGCATCCAGCCCAGCCATATCTAAATCCACCGGCTGATTTTGCTCTCGGCCATCACCGGTTTTCAGCAATTTTGATCAAGTCTTGCCACCCCTGGCGGCAGGTCTTCAACTATGGTCGCACGCCGTCACTCGGGCAGGCCCGCTATGCGCAGTCCTCCCGCGAGGATGGCGATGTCTTGGGCCCGGTAAAACAAGAGCCAGTCGGCAAGCCTGGAGATGCGCAGCGTGGGGTCGAGCTGACGTATATGGTGCATCGCCCGCGCTGCTTCGTCCATGCGGCCCGCAAGCGCATGGCTTGCCGCGATGATGGCCACCGGAAGCAGGAAGCTCGGCAAACCCCTGAAAGCCATTTCGGCCCACGACGACGCGGTGTCAAAACGACCTGCCAGCAAATGCGACATCGCCGTACCGGTTTGCATCCGGAACATTTCCGGGTCGAGCGGGCTCAAGCGCATCGCGCGGGCAAAGCGCTCGATGGCATCGTCGAATTCGCCACAGCCGATTCGAAGGAAGCCGCTGAGAAACCAGGCCGCCGCCAGATTCGGGTTCAGCGCCAGCGCCCTGTCGATCAGCGCGATACCGCCGTTGAGGTCGCCTGCCAGATGCGCGAGCGCGTGGCCGCTGCGGGCGAGAGCGACCGCGTTGTCCTTGCCCAGCTTCGCGGCTTGCTGGGCCAGTCGAGCGCCCTCGGCGGTTTCTTGCACGCGATCATTCATCCAGCCATTGAGCTTGCGCCACGAGTAGCACCACGCCGCCATCGCGTAAGCCGACGCAAAATCCGGATCGCGTTCGATAGACCGGTGGAACAACGGCAGCGCCTCGCTCATGGCGTCCTTGGTGCCCTGATGAAAGCTTGCCATTCCGCGTAGATAGTAGTCGTAGGCGTCCAGGCTTCCGGTCGGCTTGCGCTTGGCGCGTCCGATCTCGGCTCGCTCGAGCTGCGGTGCGATGGCGCCGGCGACGCTGGTGGCGACCTGATACTGCAGCTCGAAGATATCGCCGAGGGTGCCTTCGAAACGGTCGGCCCAAAGATGCGTCCCGGTCGTCACATCGATGAGCTGTCCACTGATGCGCACCCGGTTGGCCGCCTTGCGCACGCTGCCCTCCAGCACATAACGCACGCCCAGCTCGCGGCCCACCTGCTTCACGTCCACCGCGCGGCCCTTGTATGTGAAGCTCGAGTTGCGTGCCGCGACGAACAGCCAGCCGATTCGTGACAGTTCGGTGATGATGTCCTCGACCACGCCGTCGGCGAAGTACTGCTGTTCAGGATCGCCGCTCCAGTTCTGGAACGGCAGAGCGGCAATCGAGGGGGCGTCCGGGAGGACCGGTGGAGATAATGAGATGTCATTCGGTTTGGCCGGCTTGGTCTGCGGCCCGTTCAGGCCCTCCGACGCCTCGGCGTCCCTGACGTCGCCGACGAAGCGGAAGCCTTTGCGAGCGACCGTCCGGATCAGGCGTTGATCCTCGCCGTTGTCACCGATCGCTTTGCGCACCGCGTTGATATGGCTGGTCAGGGTGGAATCGGAGACGATTCGTCCGCCCCAGACCGCCTGAATCAGGTCGTCCTTGCTGACGACATGCTCACGGTTTTGCAGCAGGAAGATCAGCAGGTCGAAGACTTGCGGCCCGATGGTAACGGGCTCCGACCGTCGCGTAAGCTCGCGCCGGCCCAGATCGAGCACATAGTCTTCGAACACATATCGCACTGGAGCGCTCCGTCGCCCCTGCGAGGACGCTACGAGGCCGGGCCAAGCGGGCTGGGAACAGCCTGCCAATCCAGCCAAATCGTTGATAGCACACCGGAGGCCGCCGGGCAGGGGCTCAGTCGCGACCCGCCATCAAGAAGGTTGCGGGCCGTTTGGACGAATAACCAAGCCAATTTCAATGGCGAGGCAAGGCCGCGGCAAAGTCTTCCGGCGCGCCTGCAGGCACAACATCACCATCGAAACACCAACCCAGGGATGTTGACCCATGCAACGAATTCTCATCATCGGCGCCGGCTTCGCAGGAATGTACGCCGCGCAATCCGCCGCCCGCCTCCGTGATCTGCAGGGCGTGTCGCCCAGCGAGCTGGAGATCGCGCTGATCTCGCCCGAGCCCTTCCTGGTGATCCGGCCGCGCCTGTACGAAGCCAAGCCGGAGACGATGAAAGCGCCGCTGACGGAGCTGTTCCGGGCGATCAATGTCCGCTACGTCCAGGGCTCGGTTCAGACGATCGACAGCGAGGACGGCTCGGTGGTCTACACCGGCCCCGACTGCCAGCGCGGCACGCTCGCCTATGACCGGCTGGTGCTCGCCGCCGGCAGCGCGGGCTTCCGCCCGAACGTCCCCGGGCTTGCGCAGCACGGCTTCGGCGTCGAACTGATGGACGAGGCGATCCGGCTGGACGAGCATCTGCATGCGCTGGCGAAGCGGCCCGCGTCGAAGGCCCGCAACACGGTGGTCGTCGCGGGCGGCGGCTTCACCGGTATCGAGACCGCGACCGAGATGCCCGGGCGGCTGCGCGATATCCTCGGCCGCGATGCCGATATCCGGGTCGTGATCGTCGAGCGCAGTGAGGTGATCGCACAGCAGATCGGCGCCCAGCCGCGGCCGACGATCGAGAAGGCCATCCGTGATCAAGGCGTGGAAATCATGGTGGGCGTTGGCGTCACGGAGGTGGACGAGACCGGCGTGAAGCTCTCCAACGGCGAGCGCATCGAAACCTCCACCCTGATCTGGACGGCCGGAATGCGTGCGACGCCGCTCACCGCGCAGATCCCCGCGCCGCGCGACAATCTCGGCCGCCTGGTGGTCGATCGCGACTTGCGCGTGCCGGGCGTCAGCAACGTCTTTGCCACCGGCGACACCGCCAAGGTCGCAGCCGATGACGAGGGCCACATCGCGCCGATGACCTGCCAGTTCGCCATCCGGCTCGGTGCCTTCGCGGGCCACAACGCGGCGGCCGATCTCCTGGGCGCGGCGACGGAGGCCTATCACCAGCCGACCTATGTCTGTTGCCTCGACCTGGGCGGCTACGGTGCGATCTTCGCGCGCGGATGGGATGCCCAGCTGGAGTTCACCGGGCAGGAAGCCAAGGCGATCAAGCGCGAGATCAACACGGTCTGGATCTATCCTGAGCAGGCCAAGAAGGCCGCTGCGTCCGAACCGGCCATGATCCTCGATCTCTCGGTGCCGGCCCAGGCCGCATAGCCGCCGCCGTTAAACAGCACCAAACAGGAGAGACCGCCTCGGCGGTCTCTCCATTCCCGCAAAGTCATCGAACGGCCGGCGATCGCGAGGAGAGTGCCATGGATAGCGAAATGACCCTGGACGAGCTCCTGGTCGATCCGATGATCCGGCTGGTCATGGATGGAGACGGCGTCGAGGCCCACGACGTCCGAGCGCTCGTGGAAACGCTGCGCCGTCGCATCGCAGCGAATCCCGATCATCCCTTGCGTTCACACAGCCGCTATCGACTGATGAATCGCCCACGCGTTGAGGCGGGCGTGACAGATTGGCCGCCGCCGTTTGCGCTACCCGCTGCCGTAGCTCTGCACCAGTGAGCCCGCGACCAGGCTCCAGCCGTCGACCAGCACGAAGAAGATCAGCTTGAACGGCAGCGACACCACGACCGGCGGCAGCATCATCATGCCCATCGACATCAGCACCGAGGCCACCACCAGATCGATGATGAGGAAGGGCAGGAACAGCAGGAAGCCGATCTCGAAGGCGCGCTTCAATTCCGAGATCATGAAGGCCGGAATGAGGATGCGCAGCGAGACCTGCTCGGGGCTCGCCGGCAGCGTCTCCTTCGACAGATCGTTGAACAGCTTCAGGTCCTTGTCGCGGACGTTCTTCAGCATGAAGGCCTTGAACGGCGCGGCCGAGCGTTCGAACGCCTGCTCGGCGTTGATCTCGTTCGCCACCAGCGGCCTGATGCCGACCTCGTAGGCGTTCTGGAACGCCGGCCCCATCACGAAGGCGGTGAGAAACAGCGCCAGCGACACGATCACCGCATTGGGCGGCGCCGTCGCGGTGCCGAGCGCGGTGCGCAGCAGCGACAGCACCACGACGATTCGGGTGAACGAGGTCATCATCACGAGGATCGACGGTGCAAGCGAGAGCACCGTGAGCAGCGCGATGAGCTGGATGACGCGTTCGGTCAGGCCGGAGCCTTGGCCGCCGAAGTTGATACTGATGTCTTGGGCTTGCGCGGGTACGGAGAGAAGGAGCGCTATCGCCACCCCCGTCGTGAGACGGACGCAGGCGGCGAACATGTTTTTCGTCAAGTCTTTCCAGGCTTGTTCAAGAGGCTTGCCATTTCCTGCTCTAGATTGTTCGGCTGTGCGGCGGCGGGCTGCGCATTGCTTTTAGGTTGCACCCCGACCACGACACGCTGTTGACGGACCGGCGCCTTGGCGTCGGCTGCGACGGCGGTACGGCTCGCGGCGGCATCGGCGACGACGCGTGGCGTCGCGGGGCGCCGCAGCGCGGCCTCGAGGCGCTGCGCCATTTCGGCGAGGCTTTGATCCGGCGGCAGGGCAGCAGGCTGCGGCGCCGCGGCCACCGGGGCGGGGATCGGAGCGGGCGCGGCCGGTGCAGGCATCGGTGCGGGCTCGGGCTGCGCGACGCGCGGCGGTTCGGCCTGCGGCCGCGACAATTCATGGGCGAGGCTTGCAAGCGTCTCCGCGGGCCGCACCGCTCGGACCGGCGGCGCCACTGGCGCGGCGTGAACGGGCGGGGTGTGCACCGGCGACGGCGCCTGGATGGCCGGCGGCGCGTGGATCGCTGGCGGCGCCTGCACGGCCGGCGATGCGATCGCTTCGTCCGGGGTGTGCCAGCTGTCGTCGGCGACGACTCGCGGCGCGCTGCGTTCGGTGCGCATGGCGGGAGCGGGCAGAGGCGCCGGTTCCGGCGGTTGCCACTGCGTGGGCTCGGGCACCGCGCGAAGCGCCGGCTCGGAACCGTTGCGGGCTGGAGCGGGGTCGCGGGCCGCAAGCGGGCCTGCGCGCACGATGTTGGTTTCCACCACAACGTCCGTCGGGCCGCCGATCATCAGCAGATGCTCGGCGTTGTCGCGGCGGATGATGACGAGCTTGCGCCGGCCGTCGATCGAAGCGGCGTCGACCACGGCGAGCCGCGGCTGGCGGCCGCGGGCCGATGGATCAAGACGCGTTGCGCCGAAGCGGCGCACCAGCCAGGTCGCTGCGCCGATCAGCAGCAGGACGAAGACGAATGCGATGATGAAGTTCACGTACGTCGGTAGATCCAGGCCGAAGAGGCTGTTCATCGGTTTTCCCCCCGGCACCGCAGGTCACGAGACCAGCCGGGCGCCGAAGAATTCAGCGATTACGCCCGGAACCGACCCCCGCCGGAACCCGAGCGACCATCCGATCCACGCCAAAGTCGTTAACGCCGCCGGCAATCTTTGCCGCCCGGAACCTTAACAAATCGCTAACGGCTTTGCGTGGCCTCGAATCATGCACGCTAGCTTTAGTGATTCGCTTGGTAAACGGCAGTTTGATGGCGCGCAAGCATGTTCCGCTTTGGAACGCCTTTAACGCTTCATTAACCATACACCGGGCAAAGTCTGCCCACCTGTTCGGCGTGCTACCCGTACGGAGCCGCGCCGCGGCTCGCGAAATTCGCGAGGACCCGACCTTGTCCATCACCGATCTTCCGCTGTTTTCGATGCTGCGCAGCCGTATGCAGTGGCATCAGGAGCGACAGCGCGTGCTGGCCCAGAATGTGGCGAATTCCGACACCCGCGACTTCCAGCCGCGTGACCTCAACGCGCTGAAATTCGAGAACGTCGAGCCGGGCCGTATGACGGTGTCGATGCGCCGCACCGACAGCAGCCACATGAATTCGTCCGGCGGCTCGGCCACCGGCTTCCAGACCGGCCAGTCGCGCGGCTTCGAATCAAAGCCGAGCGGCAGCACCGTCGTGCTCGAGGACGAGATGATGAAGGTCGAGGCCAACCAGATGGACTATCAGGCCGCGAGCTCGGCCAACCAGATGGACTATCAGGCCGCGAGCTCGCTCTACACCAAGAGTCTCGGCCTCATCAAAATCGCCATCGGCAAACGCTAACAGCAACATCGGGTGAGCTTTCATGGACTTTCTCAAATCGATCGCCGTCGCCGCTTCCGGACTTCGCTCGCAGTCGGGCCGGATGCGAATCATCGCCGAGAACATCGCCAACTCTGATTCGACCGCGCAGACGCCGGGCGGCGAGCCCTATCGCCGCAAGATCGCGACCTTCAAGAACGAGATGGACCGCGAGCTCGGCGTGCCGCTGGTGACGCTCGGCGGCGTGCAGCGGGATCAGGGCGAATTTCGAATCAAGCACGAGCCGGGACATCCCAACGCGGACGAGAACGGCAACGTCAAATATCCCAACGTCAACGCGTTGGTCGAGATGACGGACATGCGTGAGGCTCAGCGTTCGTACGAAGCGAACATCAACGTCATTAGTGCTTCGCGTCGCATGATTCAGCGTACCATCGATATCCTCAAATCCTGATCCGGAGACTGGAAATGGCTTCCCCAACACTTGCAGCTAACGCCTACAACAATCTTGCGCGCCTCGCCGATCCGACGGGCCCGATGAAGTCCACGGGCGAAGGCCCGAGCTTCGGTGAGCTCGTCAAGGAAGCGCTCGGCTCGCTGACGCAGAC
>JGI25153J46596_10002766_pt1 | contig 9973 bp, 7 predicted proteins | sample AraplaMF_Col_mMF_FD_46596 | JGI IMG/M metagenome (IMG submission 46596)
CGACCGACAGCCAGCAGCAGGCCGAGGCCGACGCCAACGCCTCGACCCCCGATCTGGCCGCCATTCCGACCCGCCCGCCCGCGCCGGACGCGACGGCCCAAGCCAATGCTACCCAACAGGTCGCTGCCGCCGGCGCCCAGGCCCAGTACAGCGCCGAAGCGCTGCGCGCGGGCACCGAGGCTGCTGCGCCTGCGCCGGGCGCTGCCCCCGCGCCGGTTGCCGCTGCCGCCAGCGCCGCGCCGCCGTCGGCCAGCGACGCGCCGCCCACCACCTTCGCGGGCGATGCCCCGCCCACCGCCGGTTCGGCCCCCAGCGCCGAGCCGCCATCGGCTGCCGCCCCGGCCAATCCCAATGCCGCCGTTCCGGCTGCCCCGGCGCCCAGCCGCCAGGTGGCTTCGGCTGCGCCCCCGCCGGCCCCCGCGCCGGAAGCCGCGGCTCCGCCGCCGTCCGCTGCCGCCCCGGCGCCGGTCGCCTCCGCCCCAATGGCTGCCCCGCCAGGCGCTGAGCCGGCCGTTCCCGCCGTGCCGGCCACAGCCGGTTCGCGCATGGCCATGGTCAATCCGTCTGACGCCCAGCTGGGCTTCAAGCCTTCGAGCGCGCCGCCGCTCAATTCCTCGATCAACCAGTGGGTCTCGCCCGCCATCCTGGCGCACTATCGCCAGACCGCGTCGGCGGCTGGTTCCGCCGGCACCGGCCAGCCGGCCGTGCCCGCCGTTCCGGCTTCTTCGGGCAGGGGCAGCAAGCGCGGCATGGGCGGTCCCTCCATGTCGGGTGACGTCGTCGCCAACCTCGATGCCGTGCCGGGCACACCTGCTGGCATGGCGGCGGCGATGAATGGCGGGGTTCCGCCTACCGCAATCATCTATTTCGCGGGTGACGGCACCTCGCTCACGGCGACGGCGCGTAACCAGGTGCGTGACGCGGTGGCCGCGTATCGCGCCAATGGCGGCGCGGGTTCGATCAAGGTCGTGGGCCATGCCTCCAGCCGCACCGCCAACATGCCGGTGGAGCGTCACCTGGAAGTCATCTTCCAGAAGAGCCAGGCGCGCGCCAACGCGGTGGCCCAGGCGCTGATCCGCGCCGGTGTTCCCGCCGACAAGGTGCAGATCGAGGCGGTCGGCGACAGCCAGCCCGTTTATTACGAATCCATGCCCAAGGGTGAAGACGGCAACCGTCGCGCGGAAATCTTCGTTCAAGGGTGAGTGCGGTCTGGCGAAAGGTCCGGCGGACCTTTCGCTCGCACGAACGCCGCGAGCTTGAGCGGGCGGCTGGGTTTCTCAACCTGCGCCAAACGTATAAGCGACTTGCACGAAAACGCCGCATTTTAACCGGAAAATGATTGCGCCCGGGGCGTAAATCCCGGATTCTCGCGCGCTTTCAGGCCAATCTTCCAAACCAAAGACGTGCCATGCAAACCGACTTCTACCGCATAAAGCGGCTGCCGCCTTACATCTTCGAGGAAGTGAACCGCCTCAAGGCAGCAGCACGCGCGCGCGGCGAAGACATCATCGATTTCGGCATGGGCAATCCCGACATGGCGACGCCCGATTTCATCGTGGACAAGCTGTGCGAGACCGCGCGCGATCCGCGCGCCCATCGCTATTCGGCGTCGCGCGGCATCAAGGGGCTCAGGAAGGCCCATTGCGCCTATTACAAGCGCCGCTTCGGCGTCGAGCTGAATCCGGACAAGGAAGTCATCGCCGCGCTGGGATCGAAGGAAGGTTTCGCCAACCTTGCCATGGCGATCACAGCACCTGGCGACGTGGTGCTGGTGCCCAACCCGGCCTATCCGATCCATGCCTTCGGTTTCATGATCGCGGGCGCCGCCATCCGCCACGTGCCCGCGACGTCGCCGGAGGAATATCTCTCGCGCATCGGCGCGGCCACGCGCCATTCCGTGCCGTCGCCGCTCGCGATGGTGGTGAATTATCCGTCGAACCCGACCGCGCAGGTCGTGGGCCTGGATTTCTATAAGGAAGTTATCAAGTTCGCGAAGAAGCACGAGATCTGGGTGCTGTCGGATCTCGCTTACGCCGACATCTATTTCGACGACAACAATCCGCCGCCCTCAATCCTGCAGGTGGATGGCGCCAAGGACATCGCGATCGAATTCCAGTCGCTGTCTAAGACCTATTCCATGCCCGGCTGGCGCATGGGTTTTGCGGCAGGCAATGAAAAGCTGATCGGCGCGCTGGCCCGCATCAAGTCATACCTGGACTATGGCGCTTTCACGCCGATCCAGGTTGCGGCGGCTGCCGCCCTCAACGGCCCGCAGGACATCGTCAACGACATCCGCGCGGTCTACAAATCGCGCCGCGACGTGCTGGTGAAAAGCATGGCGCAAGCCGGCTGGAATATCCCTGCACCCGAGGCCTCGATGTTTGCCTGGGCGCCCGTGCCCGACAAGTACAAGGAAAAGGGCAGCATGGAATTCGCCAAGGACCTGCTGATCAACGCCGGCGTGGCGGTGTCGCCCGGCGTCGGCTTTGGCGAGTATGGCGAAGGCTATGTGCGCGTGGCGCTGGTCGAGAACGAGCAGCGCATCCGCCAGGCGGCGCGCAACGTGAAGAAGTTCCTGCAACAGGGCACCAACATGGCGCCCTCCGACCTGGCCGATGCAAAATGACAGCGCCTTTCCGTATTGCCATCGCCGGTCTCGGCACGGTCGGGAGCGGTGTGGTGAAGGCGCTTGCCGCCCGCCAGGATGAACTGTCGGCGCGCGCGGGGCGCCCGCTGCTGCTGACCCAGGTGTCGGCGCGCGACAAGTCCAAGAAACGGGGCTTCGACCTGCCGGGCTGGAGCGATGATCCGCTGGCGCTGGCCGCCGGTGACGCCGATTGCGTGGTCGAACTGATCGGCGGCGACGAGGGCGTGGCCCGCAAGCTGGTGGAAACCGCACTGTCCAACGGCAAGCATGTGGTGACGGCGAACAAGGCGCTCCTGGCCAAGCACGGCAAGGCGCTGGCCGACCTGGCCGAGCGCAAGAACGTCACGTTGAAATTCGAAGCCGCCGCCGCCGGCGGCATTCCCATCGTGAAAGTGCTGCGCGAAGACCTGATCGCCCATGGCGTGGATGCGGTGAAAGGCATCCTGAACGGCACCTGCAACTTCATCCTGTCGGAAATGGAAGCCACCGGCCGTGGTTTCGACGATGTGCTGAAGGAAGCGCAAGCCAAGGGCTATGCCGAAGCCGATCCCACGCTGGATGTCGGCGGCGGCGATACCGCGCACAAGCTGGCGCTTCTGTCGTCGCTGGCTTTCGGTACCGCGCCCAACCTGGATGCGGTTTCGGTGGAAGGCATCACCCACATCACCGCCGACGATATCTCGTTCGCGAAAGAGTTCGGTTACCGCATCAAGCTGCTGGGTGTCGCGCGCCGCGTCGGTGCGACCATCGACCAGAAGGTGCATCCGGCGATGGTGCGCACCAGCAGCGCGCTGGCCAGTGTCAGCGGCGCTGCCAACGGCGTGCTGGTCGATGCGGGCGAAGCGGGCACCTTCTTCTTCTCCGGGCGCGGCGCGGGCGAGGCGCCTACCGCGTCTGCCGTCATCGCCGACATGGTCGAAGCGGCGTCGGAAACCGATGGCGCCCAGGCCAGTCCCGTCTTCGGCCGCCCGGCGGCGACCCTGGCGCAACTCGCGCCCGCCGACGGAAAGTCTCAAATTTCGCCCTGGTATCTGCGCTTCGAAGTGCTGGATGTTCCCGGTGTGCTGGCCGCGGTGGCCGGCCATCTGGCCGACGCCGGAGTGTCTATCGAAAGCATGATCCAGCGCGGACGTGCCCCCGGCGAACCCGTGGCCATTGTCATGATCACCCACGAAACGGCCCAGGCCAGCGTCGAGCGCGCCTTGAAGGCCATCGGGGCTTCCGACAAGGTGCGAGCCCGCCCCTGCATGATTCCCATGGAAGCATAAGAAGAAAGCATCCCATGACCGAGATTCGTCCCCCTGCCACCGAAAAGCCGCTTGACCGTTCCTTCGCGCTGGAAGCGGTGCGCGTGACCGAAGCCGCCGCCATCGCGGCCTATGCCCAGATCGGGCGCGGCAACGAACACGACGCCGACCAGGCCGCCGTCGAGGCGATGCGCCTGGCCTTCAACGCGCTGGACATCAGCGGCACCGTGGTGATCGGTGAGGGCGAGCGCGACGAAGCCCCCATGCTGTTCATTGGCGAAAAGGTCGGCCGTGGCGGCCTGGCCGTCGACATCGCGCTGGATCCGCTGGAAGGCACCACCCTGACCGCCAAGGCGATGGCGAATGCGCTGGCGGTGATGGCGATGGCCGAACCGGGCACCATGCTGCACGCGCCTGATACCTATATGGACAAGATCGCGATCGGTCCCGGCTACAAGGACGGTCTGGTCGATCTGGATGCCGAGCCCGGCGACAACATCAACGCCATCGCCAAGGCCAAGGGCGTGAAGGCCGATCACATCACCGCGCTGGTGATGGACCGTCCCCGTCATGAAAAGCTGATCGCCGCCATCCGCAAGGCCGGCGCGAAAGTGAAGCTGATCACCGATGGCGACGTGGCCGGCGTGATCGAATGCACCGATCCCGCCACCGGCGTGGATATCTATATGGGCCAGGGTGGCGCGCCGGAAGGCGTGCTGGCGGCCGCGGCGTTGCGCTGCGTCGGCGGCCAGATGCAGGGCCGCCTGGTGTTCCGCAACGATGACGAAAAGGCGCGCGGCGCCAAATGGGGCATCACCGATCTGAACCGCAAATATTCGCTGCACGAACTGGTGGCGGGCGACGTGGTTTTCTCGGCCACCGGCGTCACCGATGGTTCGATGCTACGCGGCGTGCATCGCGTGGGCGACTACATCACCACCGAAAGCGTTGTGATGCGCTCGGCCACCGGAACCGTGCGCTGGATTCGCGCGCGTCACCGCCTGACCAAAGCGGGTGGCTGAGGCTGCCCTCATAGACACGCCTGCGGCCTTCGGTGTCGCGCGGTCCTTTTCGGGCCGTCGCTGGATCCTGAAAACGGTAGACGAGAAGATCGAGCGTGAACTGCTGCGCGAGATATCGCCCGTGCTGTCACGCCTGCTGGCGCTGCGCGGCGTGACACTGGGTGAAGCCGCACGCTATCTCACGCCCAGGCTGAAAGACCTGCTGCCCGAACCCAACAGCCTGTCGGAAATGGAAGCCGCCGTGGCGCGTGTTTCCGCAGCGCTGAACGTCGGCGAAGCCATCGCGGTATTCGGCGATTATGACGTGGACGGCTCGACAAGCGCGGCGCTGCTGAGCGATTTCCTCTCGGCGCTGGGTGCCATTCCGCGCGTCTACATCCCCGACCGCATGACCGAGGGCTATGGTCCGTCGCCCGCCGCCATGACGACCTTGGCGGGCGAGGGCACCAAACTGGTCATCACGGTCGATTGTGGTTCCGCCGCCATCGCCGCGCTGGAAACCGCCAATGCCAGCGGCATGGAAGTCGTGGTGCTGGATCACCACCGCGTCGACGTGCGGCCGCCCGCGCTGGCACACGTCAATCCCAACGGCCCCGGCGACACATCCGGGCTGGGGCATCTGTGCGCGGCGGGCGTGACCTTCCTCTTCCTGGTGGCGCTGAACCGGCATCTGCGCGAAAGCGGCTTCTACGAGACGCGCGGCCTGGCCGAGCCCGACCTGCGGCTGTTTCTCGATCTGGTCGGCCTGGCGACCGTATGCGACGTGGTGCCGTTGAACGGCGTTAACCGCGCCTTTGTGCGCTTCGGACTGGGACAGCTTTCCACCATGTCGCGGCCCGGTCTGGCCGCGCTGGCCGGCGTCGCAGGCGCAAAGGGGCCGTTCACGCCGTACCATCTGGGTTTTGTCTTCGGGCCGCGCATCAACGCGGGTGGCCGCGTCGGGCGTTCGTCGCTGGGTGTCGATCTGCTGACCGCGCGTAACACCGAGAAGGCCGACGAATTCGCCCTGCAGCTCGACCTGCACAATCGCGAGCGGCAGGCGATCGAGAAGCGCATCCTGGAAGAAGCCATCGCACTGGGCGCGCTTCAGGCCAATGCGCCCTTCCTGCTGGTGTCGGGCGATGGCTGGCATCCCGGCGTGGTCGGCATCGTGGCGGGCCGCCTGAAGGAACGCTTCGGCAAGCCCGCTTTCGTTGCGGGCTTCGAGGGCGGCATGGGGCGCGGCTCGGCCCGCTCGATCCCAGGCATCGATATCGGCGGGATCATCCGCGCCGCGGCCGAAGCCGGCGTCATCGAATATGGCGGCGGTCACGCCATGGCGGCGGGCTTCTCGCTGATGACAAGCCAGCTGGAAGGCTTCCGCCGTTTCGTGGAAGACCGCTTCACCAATGCGGGCGCCGCGTTGGCCGCGGCCAACGATCTGCCGCTGGACGCGGTGTCGTCAGTCGCGGGCGCCAACATCGCCCTGGCGCAGGAGATTGCCCAGGCGGGACCGTTCGGGGCGGGCAATGCCGAGCCGCTGATCGCCATCTCCGACGTTCGCGTGGCGTTTGCCGACGTGGTGGGCGGGTCGCATGTGAAGCTGCGCCTGGCGGGCGGCGACGGCAGCCTGCTGGACGCCATCGCCTTCCGCGCCGTGGGTAGGCCGCTGGGAGACGGCCTGCTGGGCTCGCGGGGCGGGCGGGTCCATGTCGCCGGACGGTTGCGCCAGGACGACTGGAACGGGCGCATCCGCGTCCAGCTGGAAGTCGAGGACGCGGCCCCTGCAGGTGCCTGATCCCAAAGGGCAATTTGGGCAAAATCGCCGCTTGCCAAACCGGATTTCCGCCTTTATAGCCCGCACCCTCCGGTGGCGCCCTTCGTCTATCGGTTAGGACTCAGGATTTTCATTCCTGCAAGGGGGGTTCGACTCCCCCAGGGCGCACCAAAGTCCAATTCCAGCCTTTGATTTTGCTGGGAAAATTGGCGAAATTGTCCAACAGCTAATTTCAAGAGTGCCATCGCGCTCTGTGGACTGGGTCTATGGGCAAAGCTTCCAAGCGTAAAAAAGAGCGAAGGGGCAATCGAAAGTGGGCTGCGGCCTTAGAAAAGGCAGCGGACCTTAGCGAGCGTGATGGGAAAGCCCTCACCGAATTCACAACGGCGCTCAGAAGCGTAGCCGAGTTGGGCAAGAAGCTTGGGACGATCAATGGGCTGAAACAAATTCGCGGCCAGAACACTCGTTCTAAGGACTGAACTTTGACCCCGCCTAAACACATTGTCCGCTTCCGGGTTGTATTCGGCGAAGATGTCCCTCCGCGTCAGCTAGAGAACATGCTTCCGACGTTGGAGTCTTACGCCAACAATGCTCAGTTCTTGAAAGAGGATGCTCCCCGTTCGTTTATCGTTGAAACGCAACGGGAGGGCGGACGCAAAGGACTTTCCAAAATTCTGTCAGACTGGGAACGGATGGGTTTCATCCGATGGCAAGAAATCACGACTGCGTAGCAGTTGGACAATCCCCGAAAATAAGCATGGAGAAACATAGGGAAGGGTGATTGGACAATTGTCTGCTAACCCGTTGTTTTTCCTCAGTTGAGGAACAACCCCAGGGCGCACCATTCTTCCCTTTGTTTTCTCCGCGAACCGTGGCGCTATGGCACCGGGGCCGTGGCGTGTCTCGTCATGTGGTCCGTGATTGGGGGGCGCATGAAGACGATCGCATTTCTCACCGCCGCATTGTTGGCGGCGGCGAGCATCCAGACGGTACTGGCGCAGAAATCCGGGCCGTCGCCGGCCGGGCCGCTGCATCCGCGTCTGTTTAATCCGCATCGCGATCCGTCCGTCAGGACGGTTCATGACAGCCCGGCCGAGGTCGGCGTTCGCAACGAATTGCCGAAGGGCGCCATCAATGCCGGCATCTACAAGGACGGCAAACTGCTCGCGACCAAATCCGCTGGCCCCAATCATCATGCCACGCCATCGGGCGGGCACACGCTATCAGCCGTCACCGCCGGCCGCCCGGTGAATTGTGGGCCTGTAGGCGTCTACAAGGATGGCAAGCTGCTGATCAGCAAAAGCCGCTGCTGAAACGCTGACACAGAGCCGTCCATCCGCTAAGGGACGGCATGGACCTTCAGGCGCTTTACGATCAGGCGGTGGCGGCGCATCGACGGGGCGACCTGGCGGCGGCGGAAGATGGCTATCTGCGCCTGCTGGCGGCCGCGCCGGGCAATCCGCAAATCTGCCATCCGCTGGGCGTGTTGCGCGCCCAGCAGGGCCGGGTGGACGAAGCGCTGTTGCTGCTGGAAGGGGTCATGGCTGCTGGTTTGCCGGATGCCGGGTTGCTGAAAGACTATGGCATGGTGCTGGCTGGCGCCGGGCGCAGCGAGGATGCTCTGGCGGTTTTCGAGCGCGCGCTGACGGTGAAGCCGGATAATCTGGAATTGAGCCAGCTGCGCATCGAAATGCTGCTGCGGTTGATGCGTCATGAGGATGTGCTGGCCGCCACGGAACGTGCTGCCGACGCCATCGGGTTGCACCAGCGCGGGCTGGCATTGGCGGGACTTGGGCGTCACGGCGATGCCGAAGCCTGTTTCGCGCGCGTGCTGGAATTGCAGCCGGGCTCCGACGCTGCGCTGTACGAACGCGGCGCCGCGCTGGCGGCGCAGGGGCGCATCGCCGACTGGTTCGCGTCCTTCCAGGTCTTCGCGCAGCGTCAGCAGGGCGTTGGTGGCGGCGCGCATCTGGCACACAAGCTGCGCCACGACGAAGAACAGCAGGCCTGGCAGCGCGGGCAGGGCCTCACACCCGCTCCCGGACTGCACATCGAAGGCGGCGCGCGGGTGAAAGTCCCTGCGATCAATCCCGTCAACACGGTGGACGCGACGCGGCAGTGGCGCGAGAACCGCCCGCAGATCGTGGTGGTGGACAATCTGCTCACTGATGAAGCGCTGGCGAGCTTGCGCCGTTTCTGCCTTGGCTCCGACATCTGGCGCACCGCTTTCGATAGCGGTTACATCGGCGCCTTTCCCGAGCACGGTTTTTCCGTGCCGCTGCTGGCGCAGATTGCGGAGGAATTTCAGGCCGTGTTTCCCGAAATCTGCGGCGGTCTTCCCCTGAAATACGCCTGGGCGTTCAAATACGACAGCAGGATGGATGGCGTGCACATCCATGCCGACGATGCCGCGGTGAACGTCAATTTCTGGATCACGCCCGACGACGCCAATGACGATCCCCGGACCGGCGGCCTGCTGGTGTGGGATGTGCCGGCGCCGCGCAACTGGGACTTCGCCAATTTCGGCATGCGCCAGGATGCCGTGCGCGATTTCCTGGCGCAGAACAATGCCAAGGCGATCACCGTGCCCTATCGCGGCAACCGCGCGGCCATCTTCGATTCCGAACTTCTGCACAAGACCGATGCGATCCGCTTCAAGGACGGCTACGAGAACCGCCGCATCAATGTCACCCTGCTGTTCGGAACGCGGGGAAGCCGATGAACCTGCAGGCGATCTACAGCCAGGCATCGGCGGCGCACCAGCGCGGCGACCTGGCGGCGGCGGAAGAGGGCTATCTGCGCCTGCTGTCCGTCGAGCCCAACAATCCGCAGATCCGTCATCCGCTGGGTGTGCTGCGCGCCCAGCAGGGCCGAACCGATGAGGCGCTTGCGCTGGTCGGCAGCGCGCTGGCGGCGGCGCCGGATGCGCCCGACATCCTGCTGGACTATGGCGTGATCCTGCGCGCCGCCGGCCGCGCGTCCGAAGCGCTGGCGATATTCGACCGCGCGATGGCGCTGTCGCCGGGCAAGCCCAGCCTGCTGAAGCTGCGCGCCGATACCCTGATGCTGCTGGGGCGTCCGGAAGACGCGCTGCTGGCCTTCGACCAGTTGCCGCAGATCGCGCCGGTGCTGCGCGCCCGCGCCCATGCACTGCAGGCGCTGGGCCGCCACGATGATGCGGTGGAAAGCTTTGACCGCGCATTGGCAGCGCAGCCCGACTTGCGCGATGTGTTGTACGAACGCGGCGCCTTGCTCGCCAACCGGCACCGCATCGCCGACTGGTTTGCGGGCTTTCACGACT